>ERZ1026874.15-NODE-15-length-131456-cov-16.165980_pt1 | contig 131456 bp, 114 predicted proteins | sample MGYA00380167_ERZ1026874 | MGnify/ENA primary metagenome ERZ1026874 (study PRJEB33269, sample SAMEA4719803) | human gut metagenome | biome: human-associated habitat; feature: organic feature; material: feces | place: Cameroon | collected 2013-10 ...
TCCCTGCTTAGTAGGGCAAGCATATTACTGCCCTGAAAGTGCTTTTAGAAATCCAAGCAGTATTTTTATTGAAGAATTCATGAAAACGTTCTGACAATTACCGCTTCGGCATAGGATGCTTCCATTCCGGCAGTAAGTATCAGTCACTATAAAAGAAAATCACTTCAAACTTACTGCTTATACAGCACAAAATAGATTTCAGGCGGTAAAGATCGGAACAGCAAAACCAAAATACCCCCCAGGAAGACAACAAAGTCATCCGGGTGGTATTTCACTAACTCTCAATTCACAGCAGTTCCTTCAGCATCTGGTTGACGCTGGCGGGATCTGCCTTGCCTTTCATTGCCTTCATTGTCTGACCTACCAGGAAGCCGATGGCTTTTTCTTTGCCGTTATGGTAATCCTCCACAGACTGCGGATTAGCGGCGATGACTTCCTCCACGACTTTACGCAATGCACCTTCGTCATTGACGGTCTTCAGTCCCTTCTCCTCCACATACTGTTCGGGATCTACATCTTCCTCAAACATCACCTGGAATACTTCTTTTGCTACAGAAGAGTTGATAACCTTGCCATCTACCAGCGCGATCAGCCTGCTCAGATGCTCCGGTGAGAAACGGATATCCTCCGGCTCCATCTCTTTTTCTTTTAACAGGCGCATAGTCTCCACCATCAGCCAGTTGGACACCTTCTTGGGCTGGCTTCCCAGTGCCACGGAAGCTTCGAAGATATCTGCCAGATGCTTGGAACCGGTGATGATATCGATATCATATTCCGGAATATCGTATTCTTCCTTGTAACGCTTCATCTTCTCGGTGCGGAATTCCGGCTGTTTGCTGCGGATGCTTTCCAGCCACTCATCACTGATATAGACCGGTACCAGATCAGGATCCGGGAAGTAACGATAATCCTGTGCATCCTCCTTGGAACGCATCGCATAGGAATATTCCTTATTATCATCCCAGCGTCTGGTCTCCTGAATGACCTCTTTGCCGGCCTCCAGCAGATCGATCTGTCGCTCACGCTCCCCCTGAATGGCTCTGGCGATGGCCTTGAAGGAATTCAGGTTCTTCATCTCGGTACGGGTTCCGAACTTTTCCGCTCCCACTTCTCTCACGGACAGATTGACATCGGCTCGCATGGAGCCTTCCTGAAGCTTACAGTCGGACGCTCCCAGATACTGGATCAGCAGACGTAATTTTTCCAGATAAGCAATGACTTCCTCTGCGCTGCGCATATCCGGCTCCGATACGATCTCGATCAGAGGCACGCCGGAACGGTTGTAGTCCACCAGTGTGCAATCTTCCCAGTCGTCATGCACCAGTTTACTGGCATCCTCCTCCATGTGGATCTCGTGGATACGCACCGGCTTTGTATAGGCGCTGCCGTCCTCTCCCTCTACCTCGATCTCTACGGAACCATTGCGGCAGATAGGCAGATACAGCTGGGAGATCTGGTAGTTCTGCGGGTTATCAGGATAGAAATAATTTTTTCTGTCAAATTTGCAATACTGTGTGATGGTGCAGTTGGTCGCAAGTCCTACTGCCACCGCATATTCCACCACCTGTTTGTTCAGCACAGGAAGAGATCCCGGCATACCGGTACATACCGGACAGGTGTGGGTGTTGGGTCTGCCGCCGAACGCCGTGGAACAGCCGCAGAATATTTTCGTCTTCGTGGCAAGCTCTACATGAACTTCCAGACCGATCACTGTTTCATATTGTTTTGCCATAATAAATACCTTTCCGTATCTGCATTGTTACTTTATATATGTGTATATTTTCCGTTGTTCTACTTCACGCTCTGCTCATAGGTATACGCTGCACGGATCAGTGTCTTCTCTTTGAAGCAGTCACCGATGAGCTGCATGCCGATAGGCAGGCCCTGGGAATCCGTACCGCAGGGAACGCTGATACCGGGCAATCCCGCCAGGTTGATGGAGATAGTGTAGATGTCTCCTAAATACATCTTGATGGGATCTGCCAGACTGCTGCCCAGCTTCGGTGCCGTGGTGGGTGCCACCGGTCCTAAGATCACATCATATTTTGCAAAAGCTTCATCAAAAGCTTTTTTGATCAGCGCTTTTACACGGAGTGCCTTCAGGTAATAAGCATCATAATAACCGGAGCTTAATACAAAGGATCCCAGCATGATACGACGTTTTACCTCGGGGCCAAAGCCCTGAGAACGGCTTCTCTTGTACATGGTGTGCAGATCCTCCGCATCCTGGGCACGGTAGCCATATTTTACGCCATCGAAACGCTCGAGATTGGAACTTGCCTCTGCAGCCGCGATCGTATAATAAGTGGGGATCGCATAGTCTACCAGACTTAAGTCGAACTCCTCCACTTCTGCCCCCTGTGCTTTCAATACTTCCGCTGCTGCCAGTACCGCATCCCTGACCTCGGGATCCAGCCCTTCTCCGAAATAGTCTCTGGGAATACCGATCTTCATTCCTTTCACATCCGCTACCAGCGCAGAGGTAAAATCCGTATCCTCCCGCTTCATGGAAGTGGAGTCTTTGGGATCATGGGAAGTGATCGTCTCCAACACCGTGGCACAGTCTGTCACATCCTTGGTCAGCGGTCCGATCTGATCCAGAGAGGAACCATAAGCGATCAGTCCGTAACGGGATACCGTTCCGTAGGTGGGTTTCATACCGACCACCCCGCAATAGGATGCGGGCTGTCTGATGGAACCACCGGTATCGGAGCCCAGTGCCGCAAAACATTCCTGCGCTGCTACTGCCGCCGCGGAACCGCCGGAAGAACCGCCGGGAACATGCTCCGGGTTTCTCGGATTTCTCGTCACACCGTAATAGGAAGTCTCTGTGGTACTTCCCATAGCGAACTCATCCATGTTGGTCTTGCCCAGGATGACTGCACCGGCTTTTTCCAGATTCAGCACTGCTTCCGCACTGAAGGTCGGAATAAAATTCTCTAAAATTTTGGAAGAGCAGGTGGTCAGGGTTCCCTCGGTACACATATTATCTTTGATAGCGAAAGGGACACCGGCCAGGGGGCCTGTCAGTTCTCCCGCTTCGATTTTCTTTTGTACTTCCTCTGCCTGTTTCAAAGCCTTTTCCCGTTCTACGGTCACATAGCAGTGGTAGGTATCCTCACCGGCTGCGATCTCATCCAGAACGGCCTGCGTCGCTTCCACCGCCGTAGTCTTACCTTCCCGAATCGCCTTCGCCAGCTCTACTGCTGTCAGGGATAAAATATCCATATCCATTCTCCTTTTCAACACCTCAGTCCAAAGTCGAAGACCTTCGATTTTCAATCAAAAGTCGAGGCTTTTTGATCCTAATCAAAAATCCAAGGCTTTTGACATTAGTCAAAAGTCTTTGGTACAACAAACATGTTGTCCTTCTCGCCGGGTGCATTGGCCAGTGTCTGTTCACTCTCGTCCCCATTGGTCACCACATCCTCACGGAAGACATTCTGAACCGGGAATACATGGGACATAGGTTCCACACCGGTAGTATCCAGTTCGCTTAGTTTGTCGATATAGTCCAGCATTCTGCCCATATCCTTTTTCGCTGCTTCCTTCTCTTCATCAGAAAGCTCGAGTTTTGCCAGAATGCCTACATATTCTATGGTCTCGTCACTGATCACGTTCGCCATACTAATTTCCATTCCTTTCCATTCCTGCCTGCTTACAGGTACTTTCCTACGAAACTAATAGCACCCTGCGCAGTCACATATTTACGCGTACTATCAGAAGTTCTTTCCGCACTAATCTCTCACTTTAATGTGTACCTCACGCAGCTGCTGCTCCGTCACTTCGCCGGGAGCCCCGCACATCAGATCCTGTGCATTGCCGTTCATGGGGAAAGCGATCACCTCACGGATGTTATCCTCGTTCCGAAGCAGCATGATCATACGATCCACGCCAGGAGCCATTCCCGCATGAGGGGGTGCTCCGAACTGGAACGCCTGATACAGTGCTCCAAACTTGGTCTTTAATGTCTCTTCGTCATAACCTGCGATGGCGAAAGCTTTTTTCATGATCTCGATGTCATGGTTACGTACTGCGCCGGAGGACAGTTCCACGCCGTTGCATACGATGTCGTACTGATAAGCCAGGATCTCCAGCGGATCCATAGTATTCAATGCTTCCAGGCCGCCCTGGGGCATAGAGAACGGATTGTGGGTGAATCCGATCTGCTTCGTCTCGGGATCCAGCTCAAACATCGGGAAATCGTTCACATAGCAGAAACGGTAAGCATCCTTCTCGATCAGATCCAGCTTCTCGCCCAGCTCGGTACGGATATGGCCTGCATAGTAGTTCGCCTTATCCTCTTTGTCCGCAATGAAGAAGATGGTATCTCCGGCAGAAAGTCCTGCCATTTCTGCCAGTTCTCCCTTCATCTCTTCGGGAATAAATTTATCGATGGGGCCCTTGTAGCTCATATCCTCTGCCACTTCGAGATAACCAAGTCCACCCATACCAAGAGAAGTCGCAAAGCTTAACAGCTTCTCATGGAAGCCTTTGGACATCTCCGCATGTACTTTGATGGCACGGACGGTTCTGCCGATAAAAGGTTTAAACGTACATCTCTGGAAAAACTCCGTCACATCCATAATTCTCAAAGGATTGCGCAGATCCGGCTTGTCACAGCCGAACTCCAGCATTGCCTGTTTGTAACTGATGATGGGGAACGGTGTCTCGGTGATCCTGCTGCCTTCGGGAGCAAACTTTACAAAGGTATCATGCAATACTTCCTCGCCTACCTTGAAGACATCCTCCTGAGTCACGAAGCTCATCTCGAAGTCCAGCTGATAGAACTCTCCGGGAGATCTGTCTGCTCTGGCATCCTCATCACGGAAGCAGGGAGCGATCTGGAAATATTTATCAAAACCGGAAGCCATGAGCAGCTGCTTATACTGCTGGGGTGCCTGGGGCAGCGCATAGAATTTTCCTTTAAATTTTCTGCTGGGAACAATATAGTCTCTGGCGCCTTCGGGAGAAGAAGCACACAGGATCGGGGTCTGGATCTCCAAAAATCCCATGTCCGTCATCTTCTGGCGCAGATAACTGATCACCTTGGAACGAAATACAATGTTGTCCTTTACTTTTGCATTTCTAAGGTCAAGATAACGATATTTTAATCTTACATCTTCCCGGATCTCTTTAGACGTCTGGATCTCGAAAGGAAGCTGTTTATATACTCTTCCCAACACATCGATCTTGTGTGCTTCCAGTTCGATGGTGCCGGAAGGAATCTTCGGGTTGTAGGTTTCTTCGTCTCTGTGCTCCATGAGACCGGTTATGGACAGGCACATTTCCTTGGTGATGCCCTTTAAAAGCTCCGGCTTACGGATGACCACCTGTAATACACCGTACATATCCCGCAGATCGATAAATGATACGCCGCCGTGGTCACGGATATTCTCCACCCAGCCTGCCACCTGCAAAGTCTGTCCGATCTGCTGTTCACTGATCTCTTTCATTGTTAAATCTCTGTACATATCGCACCTCCTGTTATATAGTGTCCCGAATGTGCGCTCCCTGTACAGCTTATTTTTGAATACAAAAAGCCCCGGGACATGTTAAAACATATCCCGGGACGAATCATCTAATCCGTGGTACCACCCGAATTGACAGGCGCCTTTGCCTATCCACTCTTGTCACTTAACGCGTGCAACGTGTCATCCTAGCTGCATGTGATATTCTGCAGTTCAGATCACCTGCTCCGGAGTGTTCCCTTCGCCAGCTTCCGCAAACAGCGCTCTCAGTCGGTGACGCTGTATTCCTGTCGTTTCCCTTGGCAAGAGTCTCTTTCATAGCATTTACAAAATAGTTTTTCAACTTAGGTTTATAATATGCGCACGAAAGAAATCTGTCAAGAACTTTTTTATTGTAACAGTTCAGCCATGGACATATCCGAGCGTAAAAATCATGCTTGCATGATTTTTCGGACGAATATGTTCATGAGATAAGCGCCGATTTATGAGCAAAGGTAGTCACGTAGTGACGCAAAAGCGTGTTAACGCGACTTTGCGAATGGTGCAGGCTGAACAGGATGTTAGTCACATGCATTCTTGAACTGATTCCAGATCTCCGCATGCAGATCCTCTGCCTCCTGGGAGATATTCTGCACGATCTCGCCCTCCGCAGCATCTTCCGGCAATACGATCATTTTCTTCATATCCTCGGAAATATACTCTTCCGCGGCCTTATTTGTGCAGTAATAGCCAATATATTCAAAGCATTTTGCCGCATTTTCCGGTTGGTTGATATAATCTAAAAATGCATATGCCGCATCTGCATTGGGTGCCTTCGCAGGAACAAACCCTGCCATGATACCGAATCCGAGACCTTCCTTCGGATATACTACCTCCAGGTCCGGTCTGGCCTGCAGTGCCGTGGACACCTGGGAAGTGTACAGAAATGCCGCTGCGACTTCTCCGCTGATCAGATAATCCTGCGTATTATTGTCATTGATCACACGGATGTTGGGAGCCAGTGTCAGCAGTTTATCTCCCGCTGCCCGGATCACATCCAGATCCTCTGTGTTAAAGGATTCTCCCATGGTCTTTAGAGTAATTCCATCAATGACACGGTAATTTGCAGTCAGTGCCACATTGTTTTCCAATTCCGGATTCCACAGATCTTCATATCCCGTAATCTTCACATCCGTCAGTCCCGGATCGTATACGATCAGAGGAATGCCCGCTCCGTAGGGCACAGTGTATTCATTCTGCGGATCATAGAACTGTGACATAAACACCGGATTCAGATTATCATAGCTGCTGATCCTGGATGTATCCAGCTTCTGTACCAGTCCCTCCTGTATCGCAAGTTCGATGATATAATCATCCGCAATGACCAGATCGTAATCACCGCCCTTGGTCTCCTCCAGCTTTGCCAGCATGTCTTCATCATAATCAAAGTTGGAATAATTGATCCGGATACCGGTCTCTTTTTCAAAACCGTCCAGGATCTCCTGAGGGAACATGCCATCCCAGGTATAGAGATTCAGTTCTCCCTTATCTTCTTTCCCGCCTGCTCCACAGCCGGTAAATAACGTGACCAGCATGATCGCTGCCAACAGCATTGCCAGCTTTTTCTTCATAATCTCCTCCTTCGATGCAGATTTTCTGCATCCGCTTCTATTTTCCCATGATGATTATGGGAATACACTCCCGCCAGACACAACAATATCACAAGCAGCATGACTGTTGCAAGTGCGTTGATCTCCGGTGTCACACCGGTCTTCAATTTCGTATAAATCTTCACCGGCAGAGTATTGACCTTCGGTCCGGTGACAAATATGCTGATCACCACATCATCAAAAGACATGGCAAATGCCAGCAGTACCCCTGACAGGATCGCCGGCAGGATCTGCGGAAGTATCACGTCCCGGAATACCTGCCATTTCGACGCTCCCAGGTCCAAGGCCGCTTCTTCCAGGGAATGGTCCATTCCCACCAGCCTCGCCCGCACCATAGTAAAAATATACGGCACACAAAATGTAGTATGGGCGATCACCAGCGTGACCATACCGAAGGGCAGACCCATCAGGGAAAATACGGACAAAAATACCATACCCAGAATGATCTCCGGGATCATGATCGGCAGGGTAGACACATAAGCCACAGCCTCATTCAGTTTTCTCTTCCTGCGGCTCATTCCCAGTGCACCCGAGGTACCGATCAGCACAGCGAAAGTACAACTGAGCACCGCCAGGATCAGGCTGTTAATCAGTGCTTCTCCCAGATCTCTGTCCCGGAATAATTCCCGGTACCACTTCAGGGAAAAGCCTTCCCACACAGAGGTCAGTTTGGAGGCATTAAAAGAATACACCACTGTTAACAGGATCGGAATATAGGTCAGGATCGTGATCACAGCCACATAAATAAAGGGCCATTTTTTCTTCTTCATACTTACAGCATCCCTTCTAACTGCGAGGTTCCGGTAATCTTACGATACAGGCGGATCATCACGGAAGTCAGTACCATCAGTACAGCTGACAGTGCCGCCGCAAAAGGCTGGTTACGCCCCTTGGTGATCTGCTCCTGGATCACACTTCCCACCAGAACGATCTTATTGCCTCCCAGGATATCCGCGATGAAGAACAGACCCATGGATGGGATAAAAGAAAGAACCACTCCGGACAAAAGTCCAGGCAGGGTCAGCCGGAAGCTGACTGTCCAAAACGCTTTCCATGAGGATGCTCCCAGGTCTCTGGAGGCTTCCACCAGAGAATGATCCAGTTTCTCCGCACTGGAATACACTGCCAGGATCATAAAAGGCAGCAGAGCATATACCATGCCCACTACGACTGCCGGATAAGTGTAGAGCAGCTTTAACGGCTGATCCGTCAGATGCAGTCCCATCAAAATCTTATCCAGTACGCCGTTACTGCGGAACACGATGATCCAGCCATACAGGCGGATCAGCCCACTGGTCCAGAACGGGATCATGATAAGCAGCAGCATTCTGCGCTTCCATACCGCATTCATCTGTGCCATAAAATACCCATAAGGGTAGCCGATCAGCGCCACGAGCAGTGTGGACGTGAATGCCAGCTTCAGAGATTGCAGAAAAGTATTCAGATACAACGGTTCCAATATGCGTTTGTAATTATCCAGTGTAAATGTAAAATCCACACCCCAGACCTGCGCACGCTGTAAAAAACTCAGCAGGAACATATACAGGATCGGCAGCGCCACGAACAGCACAGTGAACACATACATGGGTATGAGCAGTCCGATATTCCCGGCATCCCTCCTGCCGCTACTTTTTTTCGTCTTCATCATTGTCTATTACCTTCACAGCATTTTTCGCGTCCCAGCCGATCTTTACCGTCTGTCCCGGCTGCAGATCATGATCGATCCCATAGCGGCTGGCTGTCAGAAGCTGTCCGTCATGCAAGCGGAACAGGATCCGCAGTTGTCCGCCGGCAAAGCTTTTTTCCACCACGGACGCCTCATGGACACAGACCTCTTCGCCATTCATCAGAATGTTCTCCGTGCGGATCGCCAGCGTCTCGGATCCCAGATGCAGAATATTCGCATTGCCCACAAAATCCGCTACATAGCTGGTCCTGGGCTGATAATATACCTCATTCGGAGTCCCCAGCTGCTCCAGTACCCCTTCGTGCATGACACCGATGCGGTCCGACATATTAATGGCTTCTTCCTGATCATGGGTAATATAAATGAACGTGATACCCAGCTGTTTCTGCAGCCGCTTCAGTTCCAGCTGCATCTGCCTGCGCAGTTTCAGATCCAGTGCACCCAGCGGCTCATCTAACAGCAATACTTTCGGTTCGTTGATCACAGCTCTTGCGATGGCAATCCGCTGCCTCTGTCCACCGGACAGCTGATCCGGCATACGTTTTCCGTATTCTTCCAGCTGTACCAGCCGCAGGGCCTGCTTCACCCGCTCTGCGATCTCTGCTTTCGGCACTTTACGGATCTTCAGTCCGTATCCTACATTATCCGCCACATTCATATGCGGGAACAATGCGTAATTTTGGAAAACCGTATTCACGTCCCGCTTATTGGGTTCCCAGTCCGTAATGTCTCTTCCCTCCAGGATCACACTTCCGGAATCCGGCAGCTCCAGTCCCGCAATGATCCGGAGTGTGGTGGTCTTGCCGCATCCGGAGGCTCCTAACAGCGTAATAAACTCGCCCTGTGCCACCTCCAGGTCCACTCCCTTTAATACTTCCGTATGATCAAAAGATTTCCGGATCTGCTGCAGTTTCAATATACTTTCGCCCATGCTCCGGCTCCTTCCTTATTCCATCTATCTTAATCTATCTAATCTGTGCAGACTGTTCCGCCTGTCCTTATCTGATCCATCCCCAGCATAATCCCAGGAATTCCGCAAGATAATACATGCCCCTCAGCCATACCAGCATCGCACAGCCGTAATACATCCAGGCATTTTCCTTCTGCCTGTCCACCGCTTTTCCCGCCAGAGACAATATCACGCAGAGCAACAGTGCCATTGTTCCAAAGCTCGCTCTGTCCGGATAATGGGGCGACAATATCATTGCTCCCCACGACAGCAGTGCTCCCAGCAAAAGCAGTCCGTTATCTCTTCCTATTTTTTCTTTTAAAATCCCCTTGCATATCACAAGGACAACCGCCGTAAGCAGCAGCGTGGGAAACAGATATTCCAATGCTCCTCTTGCCTCGCTGTAGCAGCGCAGATAGAGGTTCCACAGTATTCCCCGGGTGCTCTCCGCTGTCTCCCCGCTGCGGACAAAATTCCCCGGTGCCACGATCATCAGAATGCTTCCCGTGAGGCAGCTGATATTTCCCAGATACATCCATACCGGAATCTTTTTTTGTTCTCTGCGGCGGAGTAGCATTACCACCAGGCTTAAGATCCAGACCGTCGGCCCCATATTTTCATTGCTCCAGCCGGCGATCAGTCCCAGCGGAAGGACCCAGACTGTGATCCCCCACAGATTCTTCTCCTCATATTTCAGATAGCAGAGCAGAAACGCCAGGATAAATCCTGTCATGTACAGATAATTCGCTGCACCCGCTTCCCAGAACATGCTCATTTTCCAGTTGGCATTCAGTCCAAACAGCATTCCCAGTGCCGCAAAATAATAAGGCATACGAACTCTGCCGGCAGCCTGGCAGATCAGCCACGCCAGTACAAACGTCATTGCCGTGTTCAGAATATCCGCCCAGCTCTCACCGGTTAACAGGATCATCTGCAGCAGCGCGTGAGCCATGCTTCTGCCGCCCCAGTTAAAATAATGCCAGATCTGCGCATGGACAATATCCCCGAGATTGCGGATCGGTGTATCCGCATACAACAACGTGGAATACCATTCATCGTCCATCATAAAATCAATCTCATAATTGACCCGCCATACAATGATCCCTGTCAGCAGGATCAGTGCAAGACTGCTCCATTGTATGATCTTTTTCTGTTTTTCCCGCATGTTTTCCCTGCTCCTTTTATGGCAAAAAGCGGCTGCTTCTCTCTAAGCAGCCGCACATAATAGTTTAACAGTTCTTTTCTCGTCCGTCAAACCATTTATCACCATATCTGTTTTTATTTGTCCGGAGCAAAATCCAGTTCAACAACCCGGTCATTCACCTGTGTAAAGCTGCCTCCGTCCATATTTTTACGTACAAAGGGAACACCCCTGCGCACATAGTATACATTGTCCTGAAGCAGGGCATCCGGATTCTCTGACGGGCTGATCGTACCACCGAGATCATCATAGCTGATATTATCGCGGAAGGTATTATGGATCGCCTCCTGCAGACAGAACATCACACATCCGCCCTCATTCTGCCTGCTGTAATTAGATTCATACACCGTTCCGTCCCCGGAATCCGCATCATATGCCATGCCGTCCTGATTGAGTCTGGTGTCTGTGACTTCATTATAGCGAAACAGGGCGTCCTTGCATTTCCAGGGCCAGATCCCGGCTGCCACTTTTCCCATCCGGTCGCCCGGCTCGCAATAGATCCTGTCATTGATCTCGCAGGCCACAGAATCTGCCATATTATGCTCCACCAGAGGACGCAGGGCATACATCGTCGTGATCCCATCCCCACCGGCCTCTTTTACATAATTATTCCGTATCTGCATATTTTCATGCCCATAGTTCAGAAAAACGGCTTCCTTAAGCTCTGCTCCCCGGAACTGATCATGAGCATAGGTATAGCCCGCTGCAATTCCCCAGCGGCTGACCCGGTGTACGAAGCATCCTTCAATAACGATATCCCGATACCGCGCCACACCCGTCCGCTCCTCACATTCCGGACGGAGCGCTGTCATATAGATCCCACCGTTGTTCATGTGCTTATCGTAGACATTCCCATGGACATCATGGATCCACAGATTCCTAAGTGTGATGCCGTCCCGCACCCCTTTGTCCTTAGCCACCACAGCCACACCGGTACGGTTCATTTTCTCACCCAGGCTATAGCGCTCTCCCGGGATCCTGCTGCCTTCATTCGTGATCTCCAGATCCTCGACCACAATATGCTCTGCATCGTACAAAAGCACTGCAGAAGATACATAGCCGTGATACACATGCGTAGGCGAATCCAGCGGAGTCCCATAATCCTGATACCAGATCCCCTGTCCGCAGGCATCGATCCGCGGCGGTGCATCTGCTGTGCCATATGCTCCGATCACGATCGGTGCCTCTTTCGTACCGCTGTCTGTCACATGCAGATATTGTCCGTAAAATACACTGCCCCGCTCCAGCAGGACACGGTCTCCCGGCTGCAGGCTTCTTCGATTAATAGCAGACAGACTGGCAAACGCCGTACTGCACGTCCGTCCGTCATTTTCATCACTGCCTGTTCTCTGACTCACATAATATGTCGCGGATAAGCTTGTCATATGCATCCTCCCGTAACCGTTTCTCAATGATCTGTGACACCTCCTCATAGGTAAAATAATCCCCATGATAGCGTCCGAACAGATCTCTGTTCTGTTCGTAAAAGTCCCGCTTCTCCTGCTCTGTGAAATCCGGGCAGAAGCCGCCTTCCCGGACCTTCTCACACGGCTGTACAAAATCCAGCTTCAGGCGGGTCAGCTCATATTGCAGATACGCCGGTGCGGAAAAATAATGCGGTCCGTAGAAGCGCTGTCCTTCCTGTTCCATTCTCCGCAGCTCTTCGTTGTGCTTCTTACGTCTGGCCTCTAGTCCCTCCATGGAGGGGTCCTCGATCAGACCCATTCTATGCGCCAAAAGGAAGGCTCCCTGAGCCTTCCTGATATGCGCCTGTGTCATAGTTTCCTGTTTTGGCATTTTCTGTTGCATTATTTCACTGCTCCCGTAATTCCATTTGCAAAGCTCTTCTGTAAACACAGGAAGATGATCGCTGTAGGAAGTGTACAGATCAATACTCCCAGCATCAGCATACCATAATCCACACTGTATCCACTCTTCAGATTGGCTACTAACATCGGCATGGTGATCGCCTTGCTGTCCTGTAAAATGATCGTCGGCCACAGATAATTGTTCCACGCATTCATAAATGTAACCGTCATCGCCGCTCCATAGGTAGATTTCATCACCGGAATGAACATCCGAAAGAAAATCTGTATTTCGCTCAGACCTTCCAGTCTGGCAGCCTCGATAATATCATGAGGGAAAGAACGTGCCGCCTGTCTGAAAAGCATGATCATAAACGGTGTCGAGATGGATGGCAGTGCCAGTGCGATCCAGGTGTTTACCAGCTTCCAGGAGGTAAACATCTTGAACAGGGGGATCATGATCGCTACGAACGGAAGCATCATTGCCAGCAGCAGAATACTCATCAGAATATCCTTGCCCTTATCATGATAGATCTCAAATCCATAACCGGCAATGGAACAGATCAGCAGTGTCACAACCGTGATCACGATCGCATTGCGGAAGGAGTTAAACATCGCGAGTCCCAGATTCTGCATGTCGACCAGGGTCTTGAAATTCTCGATCATATAGGTACCCGGGATCAAGCGTCCTCTTACCACATCAATACTCTGGTTAGTCGCGCCGCACAGCATATAATACAGCGGAAATGCTGACAGAAAACTTGCTATCACTAAGATCGCGTAGGAAATTATTTGTTTGAATTTAGTCACGTTTGTCACCCACCTTCATCTGAATTGCAGACAGAACCGCTACCATCACAAGTATGCATACAGACAACGCTGCCGCATAATTAAATTTCGGTGTCTCCACAAAGGAGATATTGTAGATGTAATGCGCCAATGTCATTGTAGATTTTCCGGGACCGCCTGCTGTCAGGTTCATAGACTCATCGAACAGCTGCAGTGTTCCCGAAGTAGACATGATCGCCGTCATCAGAATGGTCGGCTTTAACAACGGTATCGTGATCTTCATAAACTGCTGGAACGGTGTCGCTCCGTCGATGTAGCTTGCCTCATACACAGAATAGTCGATATTCTGTAATCCTGCCAGATAGAATACCATATTATATCCGGTCCATCTCCAGATCAGTGCGATCACAATGACCCAGCGCGCCGGCCATGTGCTCTGGAACCAGTCCACTGAAGACAGTCCTATGGCCATCAGCACTCTGTTGACCACTCCATCCGGAGCAAACAATGACTTAAATATCATGGAATAAGATACCAGTGACGTTGCACACGGAAGAAAGATCAAAGTGCGGAAAATACCTTTCCCTTTTATCTTAGGATTATTCAGCAGCTGTGCCAGCATGAGTGCGAGCACAAGCATGATCGGTACCTGAATCACAAAATAAAAAAAGGTATTGAACAAGCATTGCTGGAATGTTTTATCCTTGAAGATCCTGGCATAATTCGCTACACCATTAAAGACTCCTCCTGTCTTCCGGAAAGAAAGAAGGATGGCCTGTGACATCGGATAGAAACAAAATACAAATATTAAAATCGATGCCGGGAGCAGGAATGCCCATCCAGTCAGATTATGCCTTTTTTCCAAACTTAATTTTGCTTTCTTCTTTTCCATGTTTCTCTCCTACAACAGTACCGGGAACGCACTGCTGCACCCCCGGTACTATCCAGTTTCCATACTCTGGTGATTATTCAGCGATATTAAACTCTACGGTATCCTGAGCGTTTTTGATCTCAGTATCGATATCAGCGTTCTTCTGTACAACGTTGGTGATCGCATCTGTCAGTGCGCTTCTGATGTCAGAGTAGTATGCACCGTAGTCAATTCCGGGAACATGTCCGGCGAACTCTACGATATCCTTGTACACTGCCTGACCGCCGTAGAACTCATTGCCCTCATTATAGGTCTCAGACTGTGCTGCGGGCAGGTAACTTGCGATCGCTCCTGCATTTACCAGCAGATCATCATATAAGTCTACATCCGCACCAAAGGTAGCGTTCAGGAAATCAAATGCCAGATCGGTATTTTTGCAGTTAGAAGATACTGCCCAGCTTGCACCACCGCAGTTAGCGTAGTTGGTTGCGCCTTCTACATCATCTAACTTAGGCATATTCACGATTGCCCATTTACCTGCCTGATCCTCTGCCGCCTGAATGGAGGACATGATCCAGCAGCCCTGGATAACGCCTGCAGCAGTACCCTTGTTCATGGAAGCGATGTACTGATCCCAGTCGGTATAATCAGCCATGATTCCCTCATCGATCAGCTGCTTGTAGGTCTCGATCGCTTTCTTCAGCGCTTTGTTGTCTACCAGAGATACTTTGCCATCTACCATAGGAGAAGCGCCTGCAGACTGTAACATTTCGATCACGATCTCAGAACCGCCGGAGCAGGTCAGCATGGGAACATCGTTCGCAGCCATTACCTTCTTAGACAGCTCCATGAACTCAGACCATGTAGTATCCTTGAAATCTTCTACCTTAAGGCCTGCTGCTTCTACCATATCGGAACGGATCGCCATGATGGTAGCACCATTATCAAAAGGAATACCATAATGTGTTCCATCTACAGTGGAGTCAGCCAGCTTACCCATAGAGAACTGGGAGAAATCAATTCCGCAGTCATCCAGTGCTGTGAAGATTCCGGGATAATTGGTTGCATTTTTGTGGAAGGAATAATCCTGCATCAGGAAGATATCAGGTAAAGTGCTGTAATCACCCGCTTCAGCCGCTGTGATCAGAGCAGTCTCGATATCGCTATATACCTTCTCCTGAATGTCTAACTTGAAGTTAGGATGATCCACCTGGTATGCCTTCTCTGCCTGCTTCATTGCATAGACATTGAAGTTAGGATCCCAACACCATACGGTCAGTGTCTCGTCTTCTGCGGAAGCAGGTGTTTCTGCTGCTGCCTCTGTTTCCTTGGATGCCTCGCTGGGCGCTGCGCTCTGCGCATCATTTCCGGCAGGCTTGCTGCCACATCCGGTCAGCATGGACATAGCCATTGCCGCTACTAAGAGCACGCTTAATACTTTCTTTTTCATCTTAAATAACCTCCTTATACTTGTAAAGTACTACCTTATAAAATATGAAACGCTTTTTGCCTTCCATAAGTTACCTGTCTTCGATATCGTCCACCCAACGCATTTCGCCGGGTTTCAGATCCAGCACATACGCACATTTTCCTTTGATATACAGCTCTGTGTGCTGTGCCTGTGCTGAGTTGTTGATCACTGCGATCTTGCCGGTCTTCTGGAATACCGTTACTTCGGTATCCACATTCGTTACATAGTAACGCTTCATCTCCTGCTCCATGCCGGCTGCATAATAGATTGCCCGAAGCAGAAGTCTGCAGTTCTGTGGAGAATACGGAAGACCTGCAAAATATACGCTATGTCCTCTGCCATATTCATTGACTACCAGCTGGCTGTATTCCCCATCCATCGCAAGGATCTGATAATGTCCGCCCTGTGCATAGACGCGGCTGGTGCCCTCACCGAAATCCAAGGCTCCTTCAATATCCTCTAAGATAAAGTGATCTGCATTTTTCTCATTGTACTTGTCCGTGCTGAGAGAGAAACACATCTCTCGGTCTACGCCGAGCACATCGGACAATTGGAAATATCTTCCCTGATGCTGATAAGCGGTAGGCTCACCCACACCGATGAAGCCGCCTCCCTGATCCACGAAACGTCTGATATTAGTCAGGACCTTTTCGTCGATCCAGTTCTCAGCTCCACTGAATGCGGTGTACGCATCCCCGACATTAATGATGACCTTGATCTGGTCAGGAATACCGTTTCTGACATCATCAAAGGAAATGAACTCGACCTCAAAAGGCATTCCGCTTAAGCATTCCAGTACTCCCTCTGCGGAATAGGTTTCCCTGTGCCAGATCGCATGATGTACCTGATTGGACATCCACCTTCTCTGACTGCCCCAGCAGTTCAGGATCGCCACCTTGAAAGGTGCCACATAAGAAGCTGTCCCCTGCATATTTTCATGGATCTCCCGAAACTGTGTTACTACATTTTGTATTTCATCAATGAAACCGGGCCAATTATTTGCCAGCTTCAGATAACCGCCATATCCGATTCTGTCCAGGGGAGACCTGAGTAATGCACGCCTTGCTTTTCTCCAGTTATCCCTTGCCTCTCCGATCGGGTCACCGCCTTCGCAGAACACATCCGGGAAAAAGTAAGGTAACAGCCGTCCTTCGGTATAATTCACTCCCTTGATATCAGAGATCATCCGAAGCGTCACACCGCTTCCGACAGAGCCTACCACTGCATCCAGTCCGATGCCTGCGAAATATTTACCGTAGGGCTCTGTTCCGATCCAATGATCTCCGAGGAACATCATCGCTTCCTTGCCATAAGAATGTACAATGTCTACCAGTTCCTTTGCCAGCGCACATACCTCGATCTGCTGGAACTCTATGAAATCCAGGAACTGTCTGCTGGGAACGCGGAACATGCAGTTGTGATATCCCTGATCCACAATGTACTCCGGGCGGAATTTGTAGCCTGCCCATTTCTCAAACTGTTCCAGGATATAGGGGCTCACACTTGCGCTGTATCCGAACCACTCTACATATTTTTCACGCTTCTTGTCATCGAAGGTCAGTGTGAACTGATGGAAAAATGTAGTGAAGCGGACCACGTCGATATGAGGATTGTCCTCACACCATTTTCTCAGCTTGTCTTTTACATACTGTTTGGTCTTGGGCTGTCTCACATCGTAAGTCAGCTGATGCGGTGTATCCTTCCAGTCATTCGTGATGAAATTGTACATGTGCACCGGATCCCAGATCAGAAATGCCAGGAAGCTTACCGTATACTCATGATAGGGGATCGTACGGATCTCCACTTCACCGGATGCCTCATCAAATTCCCATGCATCCGTCGGCACTACCTCACCGGTCGTTCTGTCGATCACTTCCCACCAACGCTTCGGATCGTCCAGCGTGTTGACCTTAAGCTGCTCCGTATGGAAGCCTTCCATCAGACGGATGCGGAGTGTTTCCCCTCTGGCGGTGATGCGGTTGCTGATCAGGTATTCCTGCTGGATCTCCTCCGGATGCTTCATCGCCCACGCATTATCCTTTCTCGTGGTATAATAAGTCGCATATTTCTTCACCGGCTCTGACAAAAGTGCTTCCGGCATCTCGGTTCCGTCACAGTCTCTTAACGCATCTGCGCCCAGAAGATTTTTTAACCGTATTGTTTCGTCAATGATGTCTGCATCAGTCGGCAGCGTCAGTCTTCCTGTCATCGCATGTTTTCCTCCCCATCGCTTTTGTACTATCTTGCAGCTGATGACTAAAGTATATCGGCTTCCGGACCTGATATCAATTTCTTTGTTGCTTGTTTTGTTATGTTTATTGCTATTTTGTTACTAAAATGGTGGATTTTTTAAAATGATTATGTATAATATGCTTATCCCGATCATACATTTTTTTATTTTTTCGTCTTTTTTACGAATGTTTTTGTGAAATGTTGTTCTTTTTATATATTCAATATAAAAAATACGATAGATTTGAAAAAGTGCACAATAAAATAAGATAAAGAAGGTGTCTAGTTATGAGTAATGAATTTATCAATATTGATTCTGCAAACGCAAACAGTTCTCCGGAACAGTTCCAGCTGCGTTACATCTCCATCTCCAAATACGAAGGTGACTGGCAGTCCCTTCCGCATACCCATCACTTTTCAGAACTGTTCTATGTCCTGCGGGGTGAGGGAGCCTTCTATATAGAGAATGAAAAGGTGCCTGTGAAGACGGACGATCTGGTCATCATCAACCCTTATGTAGAGCACACGGAAAAAACCCTTCCCAACGATCCCATGGAATATATCGTATTCGGTGTGGAAGGGCTCGCATTTTCCTTTTCCGGTGCAGGGCAGGACAACCCGAAGGGCTACAGCTTCTACAGCTACGGATCTGATAAAAAACAGTTCATCAACTTTGCCCAGCTGATGATGCAGGAATTCCGCGACAAGCTTCCCGGTTTTGAACAGGTATGTCACGGACTGCTTCAGGTGCTCCTGGTATATATTTCCCGGAAGCAGAACCTGTCTGTCATCTCCGACTCCTCCTTCCAATTATCCAAGGAATGTGCTCTGGCGAAACGCTATATCGACTCCAATTATTCCCAGAACATTACTTTGGATTCCCTGGCGGAGATCACGCATATCAACAAATTCTATCTGGCACACTCCTTTACCGAATGTGTCGGACAGTCTCCGATCAATTACCTGACAGACCGGAGGCTGGAAGCCTGTAAAGAGCTTCTGGTATCCTCCAATCTGTCGGTAGCGCAGGTAGCCACCAGTGTCGGTTTTTCTTCGCAGTCTTATTTCTCACAGATCTTCCGTAAAAAGACCGGCATGACACCGCGCCAGTACCGGAGCCGGTATGCCCGGAAATAAAATTTTTTCTCCTACAGCCGGATCTTCTTCAGACGGTCCACTGCCTCTACGGTATTCTCGTAGCTTCCGAAAGCCGTCAGGCGGAAGTAATGCTCACCGCTTGGTCCGAATCCGGAACCGGGGGTACCTACCACGTTGACATTCTCTAACAGATAATCGAAGAACTCCCAGCTGGTCATGCCGTTCGGCGCCTTCAGCCAGATATAGGGAGCGTTCACACCGCCGGATACGGTAAATCCCGCTTCTTTTAAGCCGTTCAGGATATAATGTGCGTTATTCATGTAATAAGCAACCTGCTCCTTCAGCTGTGCCTTACCTGCCGCAGAATATACGGCTTCACCGGCACGCTGTACGATGTAGGGTGCTCCGTTGTATTTGGTGCCGTGTCTTCTCGCCCACAGTGCATGGAGACTGACATCCCCGCTCTTTAAATCCTTGGGGATCACGGTGAAGCCCAGACGCACTCCGGTAAAGCCGGCATTTTTGGAGAAGGAACGGAACTCGATGGCACAGGTTCTGGCCCCTTCACATTCATAGATACTATGAGGCACATCCGGCTCGGAAATATATGCTTCATAAGCCGCATCATACAGAATGACAGCACCTACTTTATTGGCATAGTCCACCCATTCCTGCAGCTGTGCTTTGGTAATGGTGGCACCGGTAGGGTTGTTGGGGAAGCATAAATAGATCAGATCCGGGGTCTCCTTCGGCAGCTCCGGTGCGAATCCGTTCTCTGCCAGACAGGGCATATAGATCACATCACTCCAGGTCTCGGACTTCGGATCGTAAGTGCCGGTTCTGCCTGCCATGACATTGGAATCCACGTATACCGGGTAAACGGGGTCACATACCGCGATCTTATTGTCCAGGCTGAAGATCTCCTGAATATTGCCGCAGTCACATTTTGCTCCGTCGGATACAAAGATCTCGTCCGGTGCAATATCGCAGCCTCTTGCCTTATAATCATTTTCGGCGATCGCATTGCGCAGGAACTCATAGCCAAGGTCGGGAGCGTAACCATGAAAAGTCTCCGCTTTTCCCATTTCATCCACCGCACCGTGCAGTGCATCAATGATGGCAGGTGCCAGAGGCTGCGTCACATCTCCGATTCCCAGACGGATGATCTTCTTATCCGGGTGTGCTGCGGAATACGCATTTACCTTTTTACCGATGGTGGAAAATAAATAGCTTCCGGGAAGTTTTAAATAGTTGTCGTTTACTTTAAACATAGTACGTTCTCCTCTCTATTGCCCTTGGTGCAATGTTGCTGTCGTAAATAAGCAATTTTTCCGCACTACGTGCTCTCAAAATTGCAACGAACATTCGTAATCCGGGCTGATCGCCCTACTTACTTATGTTCGTTTACTCCTCTCATAGAAACACGTCTTTGTCTGCAAGCAGCCACGCCGTGTTTCTATGGAGGAGTTTATTCTATCAGATGGAGTCCGGGTCGACTTCACCTTCAAATACGATCTTCGCAGGTCCTGTCATGTAGACCAGGTTCGCCTTCCGATCCCATCTGATGTGCAATTCACCGCCTAATAATTTAACCGTGATTTCATCGTCCGTCAAACCATTCAGCACGCACGCCACCGCCGTAGCGCAGCATCCGGTACCGCAGGCCAGGGTCTCCCCGGTGCCTCTCTCCCAGACGCGCATGAATACATTTTTCCGGTCCAGGATCTCTACGAATTCCGTGTTCGTCCGGTTCGGAAAACAGGAATGGTGTTCGAACTTCGGTCCGATCTTCTCAATGGCGAGATCCTTTACTCCGTTCATAAATACAATGGCATGGGGATTGCCCATGGAGACACAGGTCATACGGTATTCCTCGCCGTCCGCCGTGATCGGTGCATCCACTACGGCTGGCCCCACCGAGGTCTGCTGTGTCGCTTCCGCTATCACCGGTACCTCCATAGGTGCCAGGACCGGCTGTCCCATGTTCACCTGTACCATAGTTACATGCCCTCTGTCCGTGGCGGTCCTGCCCTCCACGGTAAGTTTCAGGTATTTTATTTTTCCGGCGCTGACGATGGTGATGTCTTCCCGGTCCGTCAGTCCCTTATCATAGACGTATTTTGCCACGCAGCGGATACCGTTGCCACACATCTCTGAGCGGCTGCCGTCCGCATTGTACATCTCCATCTCGAAATCCGCTTCCTCTGCCGGATTAATGAAGATCACACCGTCTCCGCCGATGCCGAAATGCCTGTCACTTAACTTTCTTACGATCTCAGGCTTCTCCTGCGGTGAAAGCTTCTCCGTAAAGCCGTTGACATATACATAATCATTGCCACAGCCCTGCATTTTTGTAAATTTCATGTATTGCTGTTCCTCCTGTTGTTACTCTGTCATCATCGACAGCACCATCTGTGCCGTCTCCACCAGATTCGTCCCACTGTCCATACTGGTCTTCTGAAGATACCGGTGGGCTTCTTCTTCCGTCATATGATTTCTTGCCATCAAAAGCTCCTTGGCATCCTTAATTGCTTTTTCATCCGCTGCATTACGGGTCTTCGGCTGCATGCGCCGTTTTCTTCTGCGGCGCTCCACGCCTTCCACCATCAGGTTCACGGTATTGATCAGGTCCTGCACCTTTAACGGCATGGAGAGGCATACGATGCCGTTGCCGTAGCATTCGCTGATCAGATTCTGGGATGCCATCAGCAGCATCTCAAAGCCCTCCGGCAGATCCTCATGAAGTTCTGTATATATCATATCCGCCAGCTTATAACTGCAGATCACGATTCCGTCATTCAGTCCGTCCGCCTGGCTGATCGCCTGGGTACCCGTAGTACAGATACCCGTGACCTGGAAGCCGCTGCGGACCAGGATACTTTTGACTCCCTTGGCTTCTTCCAGCTTCGGCAGCACGACAATAATGTTCGTCATTCGCCCACCTCCTTTCTTCTGTGTTTTTACTCATTCATTACAAAAGAAAGGATTTTATCAATACTTATACAGATACTCCTGAATCTCCCATTCGGATACCTGAGAGCGGTACTCATGCCATTCCTTGCGCTTGGCGTCGATGTATTTCCCGGCAATATGGTCGCCTAAGACATCCTGGATAAAGGTATCCTTCTCCAGTTCTTCCACCGCCTCCAGCAAAGTGCCCGGCAGCTGGTCGATGTTCAGCTCTTTCCGCTCTTTGGCAGTCAGTGCAAAAATGTTCGCATTGATGCTCTCGGGGGGCAGGATCTTCTCCCGGATGCCCTGTAAGCCGGCGCTTAAGCAGACTGCCAGCGTCAGATAAGGGTTTGCTGCGGAATCGGGACTGCGCAGCTCGATACGGGTACCCTCTCCGTCTGCGGTAGCCGGAATACGGATCAGGGGGCTGCGGTTCGTTGTGCTCCATGCGATATAGACCGGTGCCTCGAAGCCGGGTACCAGGCGCTTATAGGAATTCACCAGCGGATTCGTGATCGCTGCCATTCCTTTGATATGCTTCATGATACCGCCGATGAAATAATAGGCTTCCTTACTCAGTCCGTTAGGGTCGGAAGCATCCTGGAAAATATTTTTCCCGTCCTTTTGCAGAGACATATTGATGTGCATGCCGGAACCGTTGACGCCGAACTTCGGCTTCGGCATAAATGTTGCGTGCAGACCGTGGCGTCTTGCGATGGTACGCACCGCCATCTTGAACGTCATGATATTGTCCGCAGTATGTAACGCTTCATCGTATTTGAAATCGATCTCATGCTGCGCCGGAGCCATCTCATGATGGGATGCCTCGATGACGAATCCCATATCCTCCAGGTTCATGACGATGTCACGACGGGCATTCTCACCGAAATCTAACGGTCCGATGTCGAAATATCCGGCCTGTTCGTGGGTGTTGGTCGTAGGCATGGTATTTTCATCGGTATTGAACAGGAAAAATTCACATTCGGGACCTACCTCGAACGTATATCCCATATCCTCAGCCTGCTGCACCGCACGCTTCAGCACGTAACGGGGATCGCCCTCAAAAGGCTGGCCGTTGGGGCGATAGACATCACAGATCATACGTGCCACCTTGCCCTGCTGGGGTCTCCAGGGGAAGATCTCCAGCGTAGACAGATCCGGATACAGATACATATCGGATTCCTCGATCCGGGCGAAGCCGTCGATGGCGGAGCCGTCGAACATGCATTTATTGTTCAGTACACGATCCAGCTGACTGGCTGTCACTGCAATATTTTTCAGATTGCCAAACAGATCCGTGAACTGCAGACGGATGAATTCCACATCCTCTTCTTCCACAAGACGGATGATATCTTCCTTGGTATAATTGTTCATCGTTACCCTCGTTTCTGCGCCGCCTGTCTGCTCCTTTTCCACGGGGCGGACGCATCCGTGAAAAATACTTACACTAACTATAGCAATGCCTGTTTTGTCTTGTCAATGCGAAGTTCTCCTCATTTACGGTACTACGTGGGAGGTCCTGCGCATACTATTTATAAAGATCATCCCATCATTCCAAGGAGACTTAAGAATGAGTGCAAATACAAAGATCGTCGTACTTCGCAGAAAAGAACTGCTCTATACCGGAATCTTCGCCGCGCTGGGGGTGTTGTTCATCATATTACTATTAATGCTGTTGCTGCCGGGCAAGGATACGGATGCCTCCTATGGGACACCGGATTCCCCTGACGATACTGCTGCCGAAATGCCGGACAATGTGGCGGATGTCTCCACCGGGGCCGTTGCCGATACCGGCAATACATATATCCCCGGAATCTATACCACGGAGCTGATCCTCGGCAGTGAGACCGTCAATGTGGAAGTCATCGTGAGCGACCACGCCATCACATCCGTCAGCCTCGCCGATCCGAGCGAAACACTTACTACCATGTATCCACTGCTCGAGTCCACCATGGAATCCCTGAATGACCAGCTCTGTGAAATGCAGGATCCGGAGCAGGTCACCTATTCCGCAGAGACACGGTATACTTCGCTGGTGCTGCTGGAAGCTGTGAAGGCATCCCTGGAGAAGGCAAAGCCTAAGGCTACGCCGGAAGCCACGGGCGCGCCGGATGCAACGAATGCACCGGCAGCCTCTCCGAACGTACCGAAAGCGGATATCAATCCGGCAGCGTAAACACTTAGGAGCCTTGGCACACTACATCCACTGTACACAAAAATAAATGTTGACGCAAAAAAGGGCGCATGCCTCCCGGCATGCACCCCATTGTGCGCTTTATTGTAATATTTTGTTTGCAACACTGGGTTTATTTTATACTATTTACAGATGAGATGCAAGGGAAAATTATTTGCTATATTTGGGCACAAATTCTATCTTAAGTGTCATCCCCATGCCCTCAGCTAATCTCTTAAGCAAATTTAAGGAAGGATTTCTTGTCCCATTTTCAATTTTACTAATATCCGCCTGGCTGATTCCTGTGCGCTCAGATAACTCTTTTTGCGTCATATTCACTGAATTTCTTGCATCCACCATAGCTCTGATCACATCAAGTTCCGGCTGAATTACCTCATACTCTTTTCGGAATTCGTCATTCTTCATTTCCTCAGAAAGCATTTCATTTAAGGTTTTCATTCTCTGCCATCCTTTCTATAAAATCTATTCTCCGCTTCTTGGCTGTTTGTATCTCCAACATACCATACATCTTTGCTCTCATTTTGGGAGTTAATTGTTTTAGGAAATCCTGCACAGGTATTTTCCCATTAACATCCTCATATGCAATTTTCAAATGTCATTTGTCCTTCTCCTTTAATATATGTTATATATGCCATATTGTCAACGAAGCAATCTCACATTGCACGATATTTATTAAAAACAAATTATTCAAACTGATTTTAATAAAAAGCTTTTGAATAATCATCTACAACAAGCTTTTCTATACTATGGAGATTTACATGAATATTTTGTTTTACGATATGGGAAGCTATACCTACCAGGATACGCTGTTCTATCTGAAGCAGCTCGGACATACCTGTAAGACGGTATATTACCACTTCCCCAATAAATTCCATGACGTTTTTTGCTGTGACCGCTTTGAGAAGCAATTGCAGTCCGATTCCTACGACGCCGTTATGAATATCAACTTTTTCCCGTTGGCAGCCGCCCTGGATATTATGGGTTCCAGAGGTGTCCTGTTATCCAATTTCCAGCCAGAACTCGCAGAATATTTCAACGATGGACAGGATCTGATTCTCTATAGTAGTATGGAGGAAGCTGTAGACAAAGCCGCCCACTATCTGAAACACGACGATGCCAGAAGACAACTTGCCTTAAATGGCTATGAAAAAATAAAAGAGTATTTTACCTATGAAGACTGCATTCAAAAAATGCTGGCGACTATTTAACATAGTCCCAGCATTTTCAAATTCTACCAATACAGCTTCATATCTCTCTGCACTTCGTTATCCGGCAGTTGAAACATTTCCCGAACACGGGTTACCGTCTCTTCAAAGCTCAAACCAAAGTCCTTGCAAATCCTGATTGTTCCCTTTACCTCCCCTTCTGCTCTTCCTTCTTCTCTGACATCTTCATCATGTAATAACTCTTTCATATACTCTGACCTCCACACTTCATTTCTCCGTGCTCTCTCCACCGCCTGAGCAATCCTCCGGGTCAAGTTTCCCCCCGCCTTGCCTGTTTTGATATACTCATAAAGCTCTCTTAAATTCTCCGGTATATCCTCTGCATCACTCACGCAATTATAAAAAATCTTCTCTGTCCCGTCCTCCAGATATAGCTTCTTATCTTCTGTGCAAAGATTCTGAAAGGAGTACTTTGCATATCCCAGTCCAAAGGGATCAAACGTACAGATAAACAGCACTCTTCCCTCCGGAAGCTCCCGATACGAGTTTCCTTTATTCAAATGATCCATGTCCATACTGGATTGGTAAAATCTGCTTCTCCTAGGCAGTTCCAGACTCTCCGGTGACTGATGATTCAGATTCTGCATCTCAGCATCATAAATACGCTTCCTGTCTCTGGTATACACATCCAGGCGGATCGGCTTGCCCTCCGAGGTATAATGAAATTCCCTCTGGGTCTGTACATCTTCCAGTCTCCCCACCGGCTTTTCCAGCAGGCACTCCAGTACCTCCCGGCAAAGCTCCTTATCCTCCATCACTTTGCCAAACATAAAATCATCCGCAATCGTCAGTTCCTCATATCTCTTTGTCATTCGCATTCTCCTTCCTTAATTGGGCAGGAGAACCACTGACGCATCGCAATGGAAACCCGCGAATACCTTCCCCTACTCTGTTATTGTCTGTCATTGGGTAACTAAGCAGGGATTCCTCCGAAGTCACAGACGTCAGCTGATGCTGATATAGAAATTTTGAAATAGAAAAATCTGCTTATAGGTAGAGGATAGCAAAACAGTATGCGGTTGTCAATGTAGCAAAATAGCAAAATTCCGATGGTTCGGATTTGGATAATATCACCAGTTTTATTTTAAATGACACTCGACAAGTACCTCATCCAAGCTACGTAGATAAGGAATATCCGTATAATTCTACCTAAAATATGCTTGTTTCATACCGACTTCTACCAATACAGCTTCATATCTCTCTGCACTTCATTATCCGGCAGTTGAAACATTTCCCGAACACGGGTTACCGTCTCTTCAAAGCTTAAACCAAAGTCCTTGCAAATCCTGATTGTTCAGAAGGTGGCATTGGTCACTTTGGCCTTTGGCGTGCGAAAACTCACATTAACTACACTTATCTTCGCAATACCTTTCGTACTGCTCTCTTAAACCTCATGGAGGAAAAACTTGGTTCTACCTTCAAAAAAGTCAAAGCGAAATCTTATCGCGAACATAAAGACGGTTTCTATGTCTACGCCAAGCCTAACAAATGTGACCCTAAGATCGTTGCAAAATACATCGGCAGATACCTTGGCAGACCTGTTATTGCTACCTCACGCATTGATGCCTATGATGGCGAAAATGTTACTTTTCATTACAACAGGCATGACGATGATAAACTCATCATCGAGACCATTCCGGCTATGGAATTCATTGCTCGCCTGATCCAACACATTCCGGAAAAACATTTCAAGCAAATCCGATACTATGGACTTTATGCAAGGCATCGCGAATCTGACAAAAAGATACGTCTGGCAATCGCAAAGGAAAAAAGAAGAATTTTTCTTTCCTTTAATCGTTGGAGAGATCTTACCCTTGCCTCTTTTAGCTATGATCCGCTTACATGTCCTTGTTGCGGCCAGATCATGCTTTTTCTTGAACTCTACCATAATCATCAGCATCTTTCTCTGAACAAAATGTACGAAAGAGCAATGGGGAAACTTTCCCTTCATTCCTCAGCCTGATTTCTATACAAAGCACCTCCGACTATGATAGAATGATTCAAACAGAGGAAAACACTATGTCAAAACGTTCAGATGAAATCAGAGACAAGTACATAAAAAATCCACCTGAAGGCATGACTGCTGATGACATCCGCCACATGAGCGAGGATGATTTGTTTAATATGGATTACTTCTTAAACGAAGATGATGATTTTGGAGAAGGTTTTCCTGGAGCCGAAGGCTTCTATATCTTCTAAAATTTATCATCTACTTGTCATGCCCGCCTCCGCGCGGGCTCTTTTCATATCAAGAGTTCTCCGAACGGAGAACTCTTGATATGAAGTAAGAAAAGCCGGTGCATCAAGCACCGGCTTCTCTTGTATTACGTTAGTTATGAACCTTTTACAGAGATTACTGTAACAGAGACAGTACGCCCTGGTTGGACTGGTTAGACTGAGCCAACATAGCCTGACCTGCCTGAGACAGGATGTTGTTGTTGGAGTACTTAACCATCTCAGTAGCCATATCGGTATCACGGATAGCGGACTCTGCGCTGGTGGTATTCTCAACTACGTTGTCGAGGTTGTTGATGGTGTGCTCCAGACGGTTCTGAACAGCACCAAGTGCGGAACGCTGGGTAGAAACCTTCTGGATTGCAGCGGAAATGGTATCAATAGCAGCGGTAGCATTGGTATCATCATTACCAGATACCTGAATACCGTTTACACCAAGTCCACGAGCACTCATCATAGAGATATCGACATCAATCTTATTGTCCTCTGTAGAATCAGCGCCTACATGAAGGCTGAAATTCAGAGACTTGTTCAAATCCGCAAATCCCTCAAGAGATATGTTATCTCCATCTACAGAAATGCTCTTTAAGTTTCCTTTTCCAGTTTCATTATATGCGTTCTTAACTGCTGCAAGGAATTCTTCTTCTGTTTCATATAATCCACCGGTTGCAGTCGTTTTTGCAGCCTTTATTGCCGTATCCTTAGTGAATTTATCACTATCTGCTGCTCCCTTAGTAATATCATGGATATACCCATATACCTTAGTACCCACTGTCACCTGATCCAGCTTATAAGATCCTTTATCTTTAGTAGCAGCGTCTCCCACATCAACTGCAGTAGTACCTCTAGTAATCGTAACTGTTCCCTTACCTGTTGTCGCGTCAATAGCACCAATGGCTCCGTTTGCAGTGTCATAAGTAAGCTCTGCTGCTTTACCATTCTTGCTAACACCCTTTAACAGGTAGCTCTCATTGAACTTGGTTGTGGTGGATACACGGTCGATCTCAGTTACTAACTGATCGATTTCGTTCTGGATGTAGCTTCTGTCGTTCTCAGCCTGAGTTCCGTTAGCAGCCTTTACAGCCAGTTCATTCATTCTCTGCAGCATATCCTGAACTTCGTTCAGAGCACCTTCAGCGGTCTGCACTGCGGAGATACCGTCCTGTGCATTGCTGGAAGCCTGTGTCAGACCTCTGATCTGCTTTCTCATTTTCTCACTGATGGAAAGTCCTGCTGCATCATCTGCTGCTCTGTTGATCTTGTAACCGGATGATAATTTCTCAGTAGACTTAGCCTGAGACTTAGTGGTGATGCCTAACATTCTGTTAGAGTTCATAGCTGTAAGATTGTGTTGTACTACCATAATATATTCCTCCTTGAATTGACGAGCGCTTCCCTGCGCTCCGTTATTTGCTTTGGCAATGTCAGCTTCAAGTTCGCACATCCTGTTACCTTCATCGCCATTGTCTTCCTACTGTCCGGCGTGCGAAACCTTCGATTCGGAAGAGGTTCGGTAAGCAAATGATTTATTTGCTTTACTTGTTAAGTATATCGGAGAGGATTTTGGAAACTTAACCCCTTTTACAAAAAATGTTGACTTTTTTATTTTTTCTTACTTAGGGATAAAGACGTATACGCAAAAACATTTTTGAAATTATAGGTCCCTGTCTGATATTCAGGCAGGGACTGTATTTTAGATCATCCAGACCGGTACGATATAATTGTCTCTGTCAATCGCACCAAGTCCCGGTTTCATGCAGATAACTGCGCCCTTCGCACGAGGCGTTGATGCCTTGTCGAGTAATTCAAATACCTTTACCAGCTCTGTTCCGGGATTTGCAGTTTTCTTAATCTCAATCGGATTCAATATTCCATCATGTTCCAGGACAATATCAATCTCCCTGGCATCTTTATCACGATAATAGTACAAATACGGCTCTTTTCCACAATTCAGGTAGGTTTTCTGAATTTCCGCGACCACATAATTCTCCAAAATGGCCCCGTTCATAGCACCGCATTCTAACGTTTCCGCACTGCTCCATTTCGTCAGGTAACACACCAGACCCGTATCGTAGAAATACAGTTTTGGCGTTTTCACAAGGCGCTTCAACAAATTATTAGAATACGGATGAAGATAAAAAATAATTCCCAGCGTTTCCAGAATTGTCAGCCAATCCTTCGCCTGCATCTGATTGATATCTGCATCTCTGGCAATCTCTGCTGCATTAACCATCTGCCCACATCTTGCTGCCACCGCAGTAATAAACCGGAGGAACTTAAGCGAATCTATGGCATCCGATAATTCTCTTACATCCCGCTCAATATAAGTAGACAGATAACTGCTGTAAAAAAGCTGACTGTTACTGTTAATACCGCTTACGATCGCAGGCATGGAGCCTTGATAAATCCGTTCAAAGATCTCTCTTGTATCAGCTTGCTCTCTCTCTTTCTGCCTCTCGTTTAAATCCTCCAGATCTACCGTAAACGGTTTCATCGTTCCTCCGGATATCTCTGCCTGTGACAGGGATGTAAGTGAAAGTACTGCCACTCTTCCTGCCAGTGACTCCTGTACTCCCTGCATCAATTTGAACACCTGTGATCCCGTAAGCCAAAATGCTCCCGGCTCATGGTTTTTATCTACATATATCTTGATATAAGTAAACAGTTCCGGTGCATATTGAACCTCATCAATCAATACAGGTGGTTTATGCAGTTGCAGAAACAGTTCCGGATCGGTCTTTGCAATATTTCTTTCGTTCAAATCATCCAGTGTTACATATCCCCGCTCCGTTCCCTCCATCAGTTTTTGGAGCATTGTCGTCTTTCCTACCTGTCTAGGTCCCGTTACCAGGAGTACCGGATATTCCCTGGTTACCTGTCTTACTACATTCTCCAGATTTCTTTTGATATAATTCATAAAAGTCCCTCTTTCGGCTAATCTTTTTTATGATTATATTTTAGCCGGATTTTTTTAAAATATCAAGCATTTTTCGGCTAATCTATACTTTGATTATATTTTAGCCGGCTCACATTTTTATTCTTTCACATTGATTCTGTCATAAAAAAGAGAAGCAGTGATCTGCTTCCCTTCGTCTGTTGTATTTATTGTTTATTATCGTACATCTGAGGCGGTACGTATCCGGCGCCGCTCATGCTCTTGTAGTAGTCAAACGCGCTTTTGGCATTTTTACGTCTCTGGCCGATTCCGGCACGTTCCCTGGCGAAATAGTTCTCGACCAGTTTCTTGTTCCGGGCTTCCTGTGCCTGTACGGACACGCTGAGTTCCGTCACCTTGGCAACCTTGGCCTGGAGTTCCCGGATCTGTGCTGCATAGCGCTGTCTGTTGCCCTCCAACTCCTTCGCCAGCTTCTCATACAGGATCTCGAAGCCTTCATCCAGGCGGACGACCTCATCGATCAGGCGCTGTTTCTCCTCCACGGCATCATCGAACAGGCTCATGTCCACTTTTTCCGCAGAAAAGATTTCTTCCTGACGCTTATTATATTCCCGGATCTTCTGCAGTACTTCCAGCTTCTTATCCAGACTTTCCGATAAAATGGTCAGCTGATTCTCCATCAGTCATTTCCTTTCTTGGCACCGGCCTTCATGACTTCTTTCCAGTTGTCGCGGATCGAATGGAGATGCGTGTTGATCTCTTCGAGAATCTCCTTATCCTTTTTGACATTGGCTTCCACCAGCCGTCTCTCCAGATAGCTGTAAATATTATCAAAATCCTTGGAAACTTCGTATTTCATATCCAGTGTGGAATGCAGATATCCGATGATATTCTGCACCTTGCGGATATTCTCATGCGCTCTGGGAATGTCATTTTTCTCTACGGAAAGCTCTGCGATGTTACAGAACTTAATGGCTCCGTCGTAAAGCATAAGCGTCAGTTCTGCCGGAGATGCGGTCAGAACCTTGCTGTTATTATACTGTGCATACGCACTGGGTAATGCCATATCATGATCCTCCTAATAAGCCGGTCACCGCACTGGAATTGCTCTGCAGCTTTGCAAGAGCCGTCTCCATCTTGGAGAACTTGGAATACCATTTATCCTCGTAATCGTTCAGCTTCTCCTCCAGTTCGGAGATCTTCGTCTTATAATCATCATAATCCGATTTCATCTTTTTGTCATCATAAAAATTACCGTAGGAGCGATAACCCTCTACCGATTTGGACAGATCACTCATTTTCGTATACAGATTCTTGAACAGTCCGGAGAAAAAGCTTACGACCGTATCGGGATCACTGCTGATCATGCTCTTAAGCTTGTCTGCATTACCGGAGGTACTGGAGTCATCTGCATCTCCATTGATATGGTAGGCATTCTTCTCATTCTCCGCTGCGGTAAAGTAGCTCAGAGTCTCAATACCAAAATCGCTGAGATACATGTTCTTGCCGTTTACTTCCACACTGCCTGCCATAATTTCTTTTAAGGCAGAGCTTACGGTAGACAGATTGTTGTCTCTTCGTAACAGTGCATCCTTGATCTTCTGCTCGTATTTCTCTACCTCGGAGTCGGACATAGCATCCTTCTCGTCATCGGTCAGCGGCTCATAGCCTTTGGCAGAATCTGCATTGTATAGTTTATCCATCTCATTGATGATGGAATTGTAATCCTTCAGGAAACCCTTGATCATATCGTAGATGCCGTCTACGTCATCCTTAGTGGTCACCACGACGTTCTCAGTGGTCTCTTTCATGGCTGTGATAGTCAGTCCGTTGATGGAGAATACATTGGTGTTGCTCTCGTACTCCGTACCATTCAGAGTGATCTTCGCATTCTGTGCATCGATCTTGTTGGCACTTGCACTATCCAGTCCCAGGCTCTTAAGTACGTTATTGCCGGTCTCATCGGATGCGGTAATGCTGAAATCATTGCCTTCTCCGGAATCCTTGGCACTGATATAGAATCTCTGCTGGGTCTCATCAAAGTTGGCATTCAGTCCGGCTTCTTTTAATTTGGTCAATACATCAGAGATAGTAGTATCCGCAGTGATCTCCAGTTCTACATTGGTATCACCGCTCTTGATATTTAATGTGGTACCGGTGCTCAGATCCAGAGCAGTACCTTTATTATCCACGCTCAGATCGGACAACTTCGTCAGGGCATTAAGCTTGAAATCGTCCCCGTCTTCATCTGTCTTGGTTCTCAGAGAAGTCTTACCGCCGGTCATGTAAGCAGTCTTGGCCAACTGTGTGATCTTGAGGTTCTGCACGCCGTTCATGGCATTCTCACCGGTGATGATGCTGGCTGCGGTGCTGTCGGAGACGGATGTGGTCTTCTTCATATAAGCACTGGTAAAACGCATATTATTGACGTATTTGGACTGCAGATTCTTCAGCTTGGTGTTCAGGTCCTTCCATGCCGTAGTCTTCCACTCCAGCTTGGTCTGTGCCTTTTTCGCATCGTCTACCTTGGTCTGCTTCGCAGACACCAGCTGTTGGATAATGCTCTCTGTGTCCATACCGGAGATCAGTCCGGATAATCTCATTGTTGAAGATGATGACATATGGGTATCCTCCTATCTTATCTTTTCTCATCTACCAGGATACCAGCTAATTCCCACACTTTGGCGATCATGTCCAGGGTCTTCTCGGGAGGAAGTTCCTTGATCACTTTCTTGGTATCCTTATCTATGATCTTGATGGTTACGCGGTTGGTTGCCTCATGAATGCCGAAGACCGCTTCGGAATGAGACATCATGTTCTTGTTCAGCTTCTCTACCGCTTTCTTGATCTGCTCATTGGTCACATGCTGTTGCTGCTCCCTATTGGGATCGGCAGAGGTATTGCTCTGCTCCTTGCCCTGAGCATTCTCAACGACTGCTGTCGTCTGATCGATCTTGTCTATTGGCTTTACATTGGCAGGATTGTATTCAGAGGCGTTCTCCTCTGTGGTCACTTTTGTAGCTGCATTCTTGGCAGCGGATGTGTTCTGTGCCTGCACTGTCATGATACTGGAAATCGGTTCTATGGTCATAATGGTCACCTCCGTGTGATGAATAAGCGCCTTCCGTGGGCGCACGACCTTTGTTCTCTAAGCTTTTTATCGGTTATTTCTACTGAAAAATTAATAGGAGATGCAAAATTTTGCACCTCCTATGGCTAATTTTCATTTTTTAATTCCAATACAAGTTCATATTCTTTGTAACACCTTCGTCTGACAATTGAAATCTTGCCCTTAATTTTTCTGCTGTGGTATTATAATCCGCGCCTAATTCCATACAGGTTATAACTAATGCCTTAATACCGCTCTGCCGTTCTTCTTCTCTTCCTTCTTCTCTTCCTTCTTCTCTTCCTTTACGTTTTCCCATTCTTACATACTGTTCAAATAGTTCACACATTGTAATTTCATCCTCCTCTCTGATATTCATTTCTTTCAAAATGTCAGCTTCCTCTGCGGAATCGTCCTCTCCGGATAATACATTAATCATTCTGATCAGTGCTGCCTTATGTACAACCTTTTGATTTGAACGGAAAGCATTGCCCTCTGCCAGATAATCCAACACAATTCTCATGTCGCTGCAAAATGTTTCCCGCACCTCCTTGGGAAGATAGCGCATCTCCCAGATATGTACCTTCATATCATCCACGTACTTTCGAAGGTCCTCCGGAACTTTTTCACAGCACAATTCATAAATTCCGGGACGTTTCTCCCAGTGTTCTCTCCCCCAATAGAGTATCATTTCTATAATGGGATAAGTATCTGTTACTTTTCCTTCATACTGCTCTCGATACCCTCCACCTGTATAGCCTGCTTTACGTAATACAATTTTAGCATCCGGCGCTGTCTGATTAGCAATCATATATTGTGCTTTTGTCTGTCCCTCTATCACTTCATATTTCGCTACATCTTCCAATTGATTTCGTAATATGTTTTTTCTGTCGGTATAGATACTCTCCGTTGGTGCAGGCATCAAATTTTCTTTTGTAACAATTTTTCTTCCATTATGCAGCAATGCATTAATAATGTCTGCCGCTACATCCGGAAATGTCTCAAAATTCTTTGTAACAATATCATTTTTCTCTCTGTTATCTCGCATTTTTCCTCCCTTTAGCACACCAAATTTACCTAAGCAGGAAAAACAAACAGTTCCATGCACCATTCCTCTTTTCGCCTGCTTATGTTTTGTCTTTTTGTTTGAATTCTTGGCGAAAAGCCCGAAACGCATACAAAAGATATAATCAGAAATTATCATAAAGAATTCTTTAGATGTCGTAACTATAACATATACCTTGCTGACACGCAAGTGCTTTTATAGAAAAAGCCCCGGACTTTCGCCCGGAGCCTTCCTCATTTCGCTTATTTTTACCCTAACAGGTTCTTCAGTGCCTCCATACCGTCCGCATCCACAGAAGCTTTATTAGCCTCCTGGATCTGGATGTATACTTCCTTGCGGTAGATGGGCACTTCCTTGGGAGCGGAGATGCCGATTTTGACCTGGTCGCCCTTCACTTCCAGGACAGTGATCTCGATGTCATTGTTGATGATGATCGCTTCGTTTTTCTTACGGGACAATGCCAGCATCTTACTCACCCGCCTTTCTGGATTTCAGGATATCGTAGATGGGGAATTTCACGGGATACTGGTTGCCTTCGAGGATGATCTGGCAGGCCTTACGCTCTTCCACATTGATGACAAAGGGTCCCTGGAGGTTCACGGTCATCTTCGTAAGATCGGAAGGTACGGTCACGGTCACCATGACCAGAATGTTCTCCGGGGTGAGTGTTCCTACACCGGTGAACAGCTCATCATCCACCTCGGGATCATAGTCCGGGTTGACCAGCAAAGGATCCATGACCGGCATGGCAAAGCTGGGTTCTTCGATGGACTGCAGGTAACGGATACCGGCACTGCTGCCCTTCTCCTCATCATGCAGCATGGTGAAATGCTTCAGCTCCGGGAATCCGATGATTCCTTTATCAAATGTGATGATCTTGTTATCCGCGATCTCTACTTCCCCAAAATTTTTCGTCTGAATCTTCATAGAATACCTATGCCTTTCCGTACCTACAAGCTTCCAGGTACTTCCGTATTTTTTACACTATCCTCTTAGATAAAGTTCAAAAGTGTGGTCTGCATGACTTTACCGGTAGCCATCAGGGCCGCTTCGTAGGTCATCTCCGCGCTCTTTAAGTTAATAGCGGTCTCTGTCACATCAATATCTTCGTTTTCGCTCTTTAATGTCTCAAAGGTGGTCTTCTGGCTCTTCATACGGTTCTCGATCAGCTCCAGCTTGCTGCTTCTGGTACCGCAGTTGGTGATGCACAGGTTGGCATCATCGAGATATCCCTGGAAGGTGGTAATGCTGCTCTCGAACAGCTTCTGGCACTTATCTTTGGACAGAGTCAGTGCTTTTTCCACGGCTTCCATCTGTTTTTTCAGAATATCCGCATCGCCGCCGGTCGCATTTTCCTGCAGTCCTTCGATCTTGGTCTTCACTGTCTCCAGATCCAGCACATCCTGCATCGCCTGTACCAGGTCATCCACGGTACGGCCGATTCCGTGCTGGAAGCACTCATCTGCAGTGGAATTTACACGTATGGTCTGATTGAAGCCTACATCATATTCGATCACCTGTCTGTCCTCATCATCCTGTGTATATTTCTCGTTATATTTTATTGTCTTGCCATCCACGGTGGCATCACACTTGAAGTAATGCTCCGGCCGCAGATCTCCCTTCACCCAGTGATTCTTCTGATAGGTTACCTGAATCTCGCCCTCATTTTTACCGGAAGTGGCAGGATCATCCTTACAATCCATCAGGGTCTTGTAGCGGTTCTCTCCCAGGAGCAGCTCTCCGGTCTCCGGTACATACACGATAGCATCAGGGTTACCGGCTACCTTGCTGTAGGGATCCGCGGTAGAGGAAATTTCCTCAATGGCCGGCTGGTGGGTATTCTGATCCGGCCATGTTACCTCCTGATAGCTGCCATCCGCCTTTTTCTCCTGAAAAGAAATGGAAGGAGTGCCGTTCTTTTTACAGTCATTATAGGACAGCTGAATACGATATACCTCCGTGGCCTTGACATCCTGTTCTGATATCTTATCAAAGCCCGCATCTTTATAATTCGCTGCGGTGATATCCAGCAGTTTACCGGTATTTACCTTGGTCAGCTTAGTGATGGAGCTGTTGCCCAGCTGCTCGGTGATATTGTATTCCGTGTTGTATTCCTTGTCAAAGCTTAAGGAAGTATCGGTACGATATCCGGTAAACACATAACGCCCGGCATAATCCGCATCGCCGGTGCTGTAGACTTCATCTCCGAGGGCTTTCAACTGTTCGAGAATGATCTGGCGGTCTTCTGCCTTCAGGTCTCCATTGGAGCCTTTCGTAGACTGTTTGATCATGCTTGTGATGATCTCTGTCAGATTCTTCAGTGCATCTTCCGTCACGTCCAGCCAGCTCTCCGCATCGGGGATATTCTTGCTGTAATACTGGGTCACTTCCGTAACATTACTGCGCAGACGCAGGGCACGGATGGATACCACCGGGTCATCGGAAGGGCGGTTCACCTTCTTCTGGGTGGACATCTGTGTGCTCAGCTTATCCTGATATACTTTGTTCGTATTGATATTGGACAGATTATTACGCTGCATGATCTTGTTCGTAATTCTCATTTTGGTCCTTGTCCTTTCTCTCTATAGAATTCCATACCATTTTCATACTAGACTCCGGTCTCCAGGATCAGTCTGTCATAGATCTCCGTCAGGGTCTGGATCATCTTGGAAGCCAGATTGTATCCGTTCTGGTATTTCACCAGGTTCACCGCTTCTTCATCCTCATCGACACCGGAGATGGAGATTCTCTGATTATCAATAGTAGCGGAGATATCCTTAAAGCTTGCATAAAAGGTATTTGCTCTGGAAGCGTTCAAAGCCACATCCGACAGAATACACTGTAAAAATTCGGAAGCATTACATCCTCGGAAGCTCATCTTCGTCTTATCTGTGGCAAGATTCTTCAGATCGTTCAGCAGGTCGTTCTGTTCCACACCGTCCGCGGCATCCTTACGGTTCGCCATCAGTCCGGGATCCTGTTCGATAGCCTCCAGAATGTCGAAATTCTTCGCGGTCAGACGATAGTAACTGTCGTCGTTGACCTTTACCGTCATTTTGCTGGCCTTTTTTTCCTGCTTGTCATATCGCTTTGCAGCGTCATCCAGCAGGAACTGCTCACCACCGGTAGCTTTATTACCGGTGAACATCTTCACGCCGGGATCCCCGTTTCCGCTGTAACCGGAAGTCAGAATATCGTTGAATTTCTGAGAAAAGGTACGGATCCACTCATTCATCTGGTTCATGTAATAAGGGATGCCCTGATAGGACAGGTTGGTACCGATCTCTGCCTTTTTCCCTACACGGTCATTGGTAATTCCCCGGGGATTCTTCTCACTGTCCGATAAAGTAAATGTATAGGAGTAAGTGGCATTGCCGTTCGCATCATATTCGCAGGTATATTCCCAGGAATCATAGTAGAATTCCTGATTGCCCAGATCCAGGATGCCTCCCTGATCCGATAGATTACATTTATTCAGGTCCTGCAGATAAGCCTTGGTTACTTTTACGGTTACGGTATCGTGGGTCTTGCCGTCTGCCGTGGTCGTCGTGCCGGTGGCGGTCACCTGTCCGGTGAAATTCTCGCCGTTGTTGCCGTCACGCATCTGGATCAGTCCTGCCAGATCACCGCCCATGGATGCATTGTACAGGTTGAACTTCTGCCCGTCCGCCCAGTAGACTTCATAGAGACCGTCGATATCGGTCTGGTTTACTTTCTCATAGGAGGTTCTTGCCACACATTCGAGACCGTTGTAATCACTGCCATCTACCAGCATCTGGCCTCCGGCGATCTTGACCATGTATCTGTTGGCACCGGTCTCACGGTTCTCATTGTTGGCATCGATGATCGGTGTCTCTTTGACTTGCACATCCACGATCTTGGACAATTCATCGATCAGCAGGGTTCTGCGGTCACGGAGCTCGTTTGCTTTCACTCCGGTCAGTTCGATGGTATTGATCTGTTTATTTAAAGTAGCGACTTCGCCGGCGATGGAGTTGATCTCATCTACCTTCAGCTTGATCTCCTGGTTGATGTCTTTCTGAACCTTTTCCAGGTTGCCCGCCATGCCGTTGAAATACTCGGTCAGTGCTCCGGCATATCCTACGAACTGGGACTTGGCGGTAGCGCTGTTAGGATCTTTTAACAGAGCCTGCATGCCGGTCACCATCAGCTGATCGAAGATGGTCTTGAATCCGGTGCTCTTGCCGTCATCATCAAAATAGGTCTCCAGCTGCTGCATGTAATACTGCTTCATATCGTATTCGCCCAGCTGTGCATTGTTGTCCCGGAATCTTCCGTCATAGAACTCATCGCGGACGCGCTCGATGGCCAGTGTCTCTACACCGGCGCCGGCACAGCCGTAGGTCTGGAATACCCGCAGTGCATTGGATGCCTGCTGGGTTACCTGCTGTCTGCTGTAGCCTTCCGTCTGTACATTGGCGATATTGTTGGACGTGGTGTTCATGGCAGCATTGCTGGCCAGCAGTCCTGTATATGCAATATTTAATCCAAAAAATTGTGAGGGCATTCTATATCGCCTCCTATACTCCTAATGTGGAAATAATATGCTCCAGCATCTCGCTGATCACATTGATATATCGGCTGGATGCGTTGTATGCATTCTGGAACTTGATCATATTGGACAGTTCCTCGTCCGTGGAGACACCGACCACCTGCTCCCTGGCACTCTGTGTTGCTTCCACGGTGTTGACCTGGTTCTCATAAATGCTCCGGAACACATATCCGGAGTTTGCTACCTGTGATACCAGATCCGTATAATAATCTACAAAAGTAGTCTTTTTCTGTACGTTGGGATTCAGCGTATAGGATTCTTCGGTAAACGCTGCCTTCAGTGCATCCGCCGTTTTCTTATCCTCCGAACCGTCCGCCAGTCGGAATCCCAGCTTGGAGGGTTCCTGCAGCAATGTGGGATTCACCTGCAGATTGCCGATGGTGTAGAGGGTCTCCGTACTGCCCGTCTTTTCCTCGTTCATGACCCAGTAGTCCTTGCCGTCTTTTCCGGTCACCTTACGATAGCCGTCTGTCGTCACCTTGGTAAATAACTGGATCGGAGTACCGTCTTCCATGCGCATATAGCCGTCGGAATCCACTGCGCAATATTTAGCATTTTTAAGTGTCGTACCGTCTGCCAGCTCCAAATCTCCGCTCTGTACCCCGGCTGCATCTGCCAGGATATCATTGATCTTCGTCACCACATTGTGGATCATCTGGTCAAATTCACCCTGTATGTTCATAACGACCGATTGGGATACGCTGTCGTATTTTCCCTCTGCCAGGTCGGTATAGTTGGCTCTGTGATCACCTCTGGCCAAAAGCATAGCCTTCAACCCGCCGATGTCAGTTCCCAGATCCGATGAGATCTCGATGGAGAGATCAAACACTTCCGCACCGTCGATATTATAGACTCTGGTACCGTCATCCCTTGTAGTATAAGAAGCATTCATGGGCCAGAACGGTGTCACGAAGCCGGTAGCTTCGTCCGTCTTCATGGCGATCTCATAGCAGGTTCCGTCCTTGACGAAATCTACACCCTCGATCTGTACGGATACACTGCCGTATCTGTCCTCGGAAAAGCTCATATTGGTCAGCTCTGCCAGTTCATCGAGGATCTGATTTCTCGCATCCCGCAGGTCATTGGCATGCTCAATACCGCCGCTCTCAATGGCACGGATCTGATCATTTAATGTCAGTAGCTGATTGCCGTATTTATTGATCTTATCCACATTCTGTCTGATCTGTGTATTCAGGTTGTCCTGATAGGAGCTTAAGCCATCATATACCGCACTTGCTCTCTGCACGAATTCGGATGCTCTCTGTACGATCAGTCCCTGCGTGACGGAGCTGCTGGGATCCTTGGAAAGCTCCTGTACTGCAGTCCAGAAATCGGTCATAGTCGTCTGAAAAGCCTCGCCGTTCAACTCTCCCAGCTGGCTCTCTACTTCTTCCATGACTTCCGTGGACACTTCATAGAACATACTGCGTCCGGATTCCTTGCGGTATGTTTTGTCCAGGAAATAATCTCTGACCTGTTTTACACGGGAATATGTGACACCCAGACCCGTCTGTTTGTTAGCAATAGACTTCGGGTCTGTAGATAATGTGACATAAGCTCTGTTAGATTGCTGTACCTGTTGTCTGGTATAGCCTGTGGTGTCCACATTAGAAAGATTATGCGCTGTGGTATTCAGCGCATTCTGACTTGTCTGTAATCCGGACGATCCAATATATAAACTACCCATTAATGGCATGAACTCTCACCTCTGTATCTTACTGCTTGGCATCGAAGCCATGATCGATAACGCCCATGGTATCTCCTGCATTGTAAGCTCCGCGATTGTAATTGGCTGTCTCGGGTGCTGTCTTCGCCGCCTGGAGGAGATTCATCTCGAACTCCACCATCTCCAGTGCACTGTTTAACAGTTCACTATTCTGCTCGTTGATACGCTTCAGTCCCCGGACTGCTACCTGCAGTCTGTCATGTGCTTCTGCCAGTGCCTGCTGTTCCGCAGGGCGTGCAGATAACATAGTGATCAGATTGGGCAGCTTCAGCTCTTTAACATCCCTGTTCAATACATCGGCTATGTCAGCAGTCACTCCCGCTCTCTGTCTGTCGAGATTATGGATCCTGCTTACAAGCTCCTGCTCCTCGTCCGTGATCTTCTGTAATTCTGCAAGATCACCGCCTGCTATGATCGGTGTCTTGCGTTGTGATAACTGAAGCAGAGCTTCGTACTCCGTACTCTCTCTGCCTAATACATCTATCAGGTTTTCCATTAAACTAGCCAAAGAACTACCTCATTTCTTCCTGTTTCTGAAGCAGCTTCTCCGCAAAGCTTGCATTATCCACTCCATAAGTACCGTTCTGGATCCTTGCTTTAATGGGAGCCGTTAACTCTTCCCTGATGTCAGGTGCGGCTGCCACTGCTGCCTTAGCGGTCTGGAAATCCTTGCCCTGGCTGCTGATCTGCAGTCTGTCCGTGTGTGTGGCTGTCTTAGTCTTCTGTGTTCTGCTTAGCTTCTGAGACTGATACAGCTGCTGTACCTGTGTATACGCTTCAATACGCATATCGACTCCTCCTTCCCGAATGTGATTCGTGTTTCACAATATGTATCGGACGAAATCCCAATTACTTTAGACCCTGCCGGGAAAAAATGCAGTCTGCCGCGATCAGCTGCTTCAATTCTTCCGCACCGCTGACAAAATCACCGGTTATGGTATCATTATGAATGACATAATCGCAGATTTTCCGGTTGCGTTTTTCCGCATCAATGGACAAGATCCGCAAGGTCTTCTCCTCGGTGTCATAGTCAGATTCTATGATGTCGGCAATCAGCTTTTCCTTGTCGCGCGCCACGTATATAATGTGCGTGGGGAAAGACCGTTTCATGGCGATAGCACCGCACATATCCACCGGGATCACAGCAAACTTTCCCTGATCTAACAGTTCCTGAATATCTTCCTTCCTCGTGCCGTACCGCACACCGGCATAAGCTGTTTTTTCAAAAAAGTTCATCTGATCGAAGGCTTCTTTCGACACATACCGGTGTCCGTGACGTTCCGGTTCCGTGCAGTAGTTCACCGGGCGCACAAATAATTCCTCCGTGCTGATCCTCTCTGTCGTATTTCCACCTTTGCTGCCGCACAGAGCTTCTGTGATCTCACGTTTCCCGGAGCCGGAAGGCCCCACCAGTGCAAGTACCGCCGGCGCAGTGATCTTCTCGGTCTTAGAGGTGGAAGCTTTCATGATCTGTTTCACCAAAGACACGAATTCCGACATGGTATTCACAGACAGGAGCCCTGTCATTTTGGCATTCCATGGCTTCCGCATCAACACCGGATACTCTGCCTTGCTGTCCAAAATATTGTGAATGGCATCATCCAGTACAATATCAAAATGTACGCGGTCTTTCGCACTTCCCAATATAATATTCTCCGGTGGAAGCTCCGGGAACTGCGTCATGATCTGCTCTGCCCGCACTCCCATAAAATGCGGTGATACCGCCGTAATAAAAAAAACATCCGCAATCTGCATCAGCCGGCGGATCCCACGCTTTGTCTCCTCCGTGGGAATCTGCCGGCTGTACAGCTCGGGATCGTTATAAAATTCTTTGATCACCGAAGTTCTTCCCTCATTGGCCCAGGAAGTGATCTCTTCCAGGCGGTAAGGCTCCTCCGGATGATATTTTTCATTTGCCATACGGATGGCTATGCTGTTAAACGGGGCGGTGACATCGTCCCAGTCAATACCGATACTAGGTCTGAGCATGCTGTGCTTCCTCACTTTATACAGATACATTCTACTATTATATGCAGTCTGTATTCAGCATAGCATAAACCGGTGCACAGCACAATCCATACATGCCGGATATCTCTAGCCCTTCATGGCCTCTTCCAGGATATGCAGACAGTTCTGCATGGATGCTTCAAATTCTTCTTCATTATTATTTTGGAACAGGATCAGATCATCCTTCACCTTAGGATCATCCAGATTCTCCGGAATGGAGAAATCACAGGATGCAATATACTCATCCCAGTGTGCCAGCTTCCAAGTATCACGATCGGAATTTCTGGCGATCATACGCTCATGTACGATCTCCGGAGATGTTTCCACCCATACGACCACCAGCGTTGCATTTTTCTCTGCAAGCTTGGCTTTCAGATTATGAATATAATCCATATCCCGGATCTCCTGGGTAAAGGGTGCATTGATCAATACAATATCGTCATAATCCAATGCTTCCATAGCCAGATCCACGACACACTCGTACTCATAGTCACGGATATTTTTTTCAAAAAAGTCACTGCTTCTGTCATAAGGCTGTCCCGCTACTACAAAAATCTGTTTTGACAATGTGATCAAAGTATCCTTGTCCAGATATACCACATGCTGCAGTCTCTTCGCCAAAGCTTTGGAAATGTAAGTTTTTCCGCAGGCGGGCGGTGATGTTACCAGGATCAGTTTCTTAACCATAAAAATCTTCCTTTCCGCTAGGTATTGTTTATTATTATCTGTCCCCTTTTCATTAGATAGATATAGCGCGATTTTTTGAGATTGTCAACTATTTATCAAACTTTTTAATTGTTGACTTGTCAACATCAATGTGCTACACTTCATAAAGTTGCTGCATCAACATTTTACAGGAGGATTGTCCATGCAGGATCGTTTTGAAAGATTCGTTGTATCGATCACAGAATTGCACCGTTATCTGCAGAAATTAAAAGAACTGGAAATGGGGCAATTAGACTTAAAAGCAGGTTACACTATGTGTCTGTATCACTTGGGAAAACATCCGGAGGGGCTGACCGCCACACAGCTGACAGAGCTTTGCAAGGAAGATAAAGCTGCCATTTCCCGGACATTAAGCCAGCTAAGTGCCAAAGGGCTGGTATCCTGTGAACTACCGGAAAACAAGCGTTCCTACCGCACTTTATACTATCTGACCGAGGAAGGCAGCACTGTAGTCAAAAAAATCGGTTCCCGGATCTACTCTGCACTGGCTCACGGTGGAGACGGCATGACAGAGGAACAGCGGGTGAATCTCTACGATTCCCTGGAGAGGATCTCCCATAATCTGGAACAGTACCTTGCTGAATTTCCTTCCGAGCATCCACCCAAAAAATGAGCAGGAAAAAACATTAACTGCCAAACTATAATAAAAAGAATAGGAATATTATCATGGAAAAAATACGTTTTATCACAGACTCCGCATCTGATATGAACTACCCCAGGGAGGATGTCACCATCCTGCCGCTGCACATCCGCTTCGGCGACGACGAATATGCGGACGGAGTCACCATCAGTCACAGAGAATTCTACGAAAAGCTGATCGAATGTGACACTCTCCCCACCACCAGCCTGATATCTCCCGCTGTCTTTGAAGACGCTTATGAGCAGGCAGTCTCCGCGGGGGAAACCGTCATCGTGATCACCATCTCCGGTAAATTGTCCGGCACCTGCCAGAGTGCCCGGATCGCTGCTGAAGATTATGAGGGTAAGGTATTCGTCGTAGACAGCATGAATGCCACCATAGGAGAACGCATTCTGGTAGAGTATGGTCTGCAATTAAAGGATCAGGGGAAGTCAGCGGCGGAGATCGTCAGCATTCTCGAAAAGGAGAAAGCCAAGATTCACACCATGGGACTTCTGGACACCCTGGAATACCTGAAAAAAGGTGGTCGTATCTCCTCTACCGTGGCATTCATCGGCGGTGCACTGGCCATCAAGCCTGTGGTCGCTGTCTCAGACGGCGAGATCGTTATGCTCGGGAAAGCCCGCGGTTCCAAAAACGGCAGTAACTTCCTGATCCGTGAGATAGAAAAAGCTGACGGTGTAGATTTCTCCCGCCCCTTCTGTCTGGGTTATACCGGTCTGAGTGATGAGCTATTGCAAAAATACATTCACGACAGCGAACATCTCTGGAAGGATTACGCAAAGGAACTTCCCATCAGCACTCTGGGAGCCACCATCGGAACCCACGTAGGCCCCGGTGCCGTAGCGGTTGCATTCTTCGAACATTAAAAAATAGAACTAAATATAAAAATCCCGAAGGCTTTCACAGTCTCCGGGATTTCTTTTATTTTTTATTTCTTATTTGTCTTTTGCGACTCTGATTAAGCAGCCTTTTTCGCTTTCTTTTCTTTCATCTGCTTAACGAAGGTCTGTGCACCTTCCACTACCAGGAAGATTGCCAGCACTGCCATTGCAGCTGCGAAGAACAGCTGGAACCAGTCACCCCATGCAGCAGTGCCGGCACCGATTGCCTTGCACTTGTTGATCACAGTGATCACCAGGCTGGTCAGGGTTGCAGCAAGCATGAATACCATAGGGAAGTAGAACATCTTGTTGTTCTTACCAACTTCACCCAGCCATGCAGCTACTGCCATCAGTGCGATACCTGCCAGCAACTGGTTGGCTGCACCGAACAGACCCCAGATCTGGCTCAGAGACAGACCACCCAGGATACAACCGATCAGTACCATAGAAACAGTACCGAACAGAGGATGAGCCAGCACTTTACGTGCGCCCTTGGCATCCTTGTAGGTAGCCTCGCCTTCCTTCAGGAACAGCTCGGAGAACATGAAACGGCTCAGACGGGTACCGGTATCCAGACTGGTCAGTGCGAATACGGATACAGACAGAGTTAATAGTGCGTAAATGGTGCCATATGCCTTGGAAGTCTCGGTACCGAACATGGATGCGATACCTGCAGCGAATGCAGCTGCGGGAGATCCGAACTCACCGTTTAAGTACTTCTGATATACTGCACCGACTGCTACCAGAGCGATGATACCCAGAGCAGACTCGATCAGCATGGAGCCGTAACCGATTGCCTTGGCATCCTTCTCGTTAGCTAACTGCTTGGAAGAAGTACCGGTAGCGATCAGGCTGTGGAAACCGGAACATGCACCACATGCTACAGTGATGAACAGCATAGGGAACAGGGTCTGTCCTGCCTTGGGCTCCCAGCTGGTGAAAGCGGGAATATCAAATGCAACAGTACCGGTGAAAGCACCTGCAACCACACCGATGAATGCCAGACCGATCATAGCGTACAGCAGGAAGCTGGACAGATAGTCACGGGGCTGTAACAGGATCCATACGGGAACCAGGGAAGCTACAGCGATGTACACACCTACGAATACGATCCATGCGATACGGTTCATGGCAAAACCAACGTTCAGGCCAAGAACAGTGATCAGTACGATACCGATGATGCCACCGATGGTAGCGGGCAGAGTCTTGACACCCATTCTGTTGGTCACATAACCATAAATAATAGCCAGAACGATAAATAACAAAGAGATCATAGCGGTAGACTGGTTACCGGTAGGATTGGTCACAAAACCGAAAGCGGTCTTGCCGGCTTCGTCTGCCACAGTCAGGAAAGTACCTGCCACGATGTTAACGAAGGAAGCGATTACCAGGATCAGCACCAGAAGTGCGAAGATGATGAAAAGCTTCTTTGCTCTGGATCCCATGGAATCCTCGATGATCTCACCTACAGATTTACCGTCATGTCTGATAGATGCGAATAAAGATCCGAAGTCCTGCAGACCGCCGAAGAAAATACCACCGATAATACACCACAGGAATACGGGAACCCATCCGAAGATGGAAGCCTGGATCGGTCCGTTGATCGGGCCTGCTCCGGCGATAGAGGAAAAATGATGTCCCATAAGTACGGCAGGCTTTGCTGCAACATAGTCTACACCATCCTCCTTCTCAATAGCAGGAGTCTTCTTGGTAGGATCAATGCCCCACTGTTTTGCCAGCCAGGAGCCATAGAACACATAGCCGATAAACAGCAAACAAATAGCGGCTACAACGATTAATAATGCTGTCATTTGTGTTTCTCCTTTTCTTAATACACAGATTTAATTTATCATTGCCTTTTTTACGAGCTTCTTCAGAATCTGTCCGTGGCGGTTGTGGACGATCCGACCCGAAGACAGCTCGGCGACAATCAGACGATAATTGCTCCAGCCATGGAATCCCCAGAGGTAACTCTGATAATGCCTGCACTTTTTCACCTGTGCGAGAGCATCCTCCCCGGCATGAGCGGTCAGAATGATCAGGACAACATCACTGTTCCTGTGATTGGAAGACGGCTGCACATTTGCAGTTCCCCGCTCCCAGGCGATAGCGTCCAGTTCCAGAAGACGTTCCTTGGATAAAGATTCTTCTGTGGCAAAATACACTGTCTCGTTGGTGTCAATATCTGCCACCTTGGCTTTCTTGATCAGAAAATACTGCTCATTATGGGATCCGAAGATCGCCTCTGCTGCGAATGGCGGTTCTACAGCTTCTGTTTTAATATTGTAGTAAGTCTGATAAGATCGCAGGACGCGTTCCAGCGCTTCCCCGGGAGTAAGTGTCTTTTGTAATTCCATTCTGATTTCCTTTTAAGCATGCGTAATCGATTACATTTACGTTCATGCTATTGATAGCTTTAGTACGTCGAAGTGTCAAATGCAACGGATTTTTTAGCATTTCTTTACACTTTTTTTATAAATACATACTTTATCGTTATATGTTAGTCCTCTGACAGCTTTTTTCCAAGGTGCAAATTTAACCTATATACCATTACAAATTTAATCTCTTTATCTGGATAAACTTATTGACTTTTGTTGGGTAACCGGAAATCATTCTAAAAAAAGCAGCCGATTTTCATCAGCTGCCGATTTTTAGGAATGATTCTTCTCTTCCTTGATCTCCCAATGGATCAGGAAGGTCAGTGCCGCACGAAGTCCGATGATACCGGCTACGGTAACGATCTCCTTCCAGTCTCTGACAATAACGGTCTTAAGGATCTCACTGCACAACTTGAATTCCAGCCCTACAGCAAGCCCCTGCGCCAGGGTGATCTTCATATCCGGCACCCGCCGCACATAATTATAAAACCCTTTCAGACCGGAGAGAATAATAACGATCACTCCGACAAATTCAAAGAACAGTATTGCCACCTGGACAATATTGTTCATCACGTTTTCCAGGAATTCAATGATAAGCTCTATGTGGAACATGCACAGCCCCCCGCTTTTCTTACACTTCTTTTTTCATTGTAGCGTATCCAAAAAGGGCGTGCAAGATGTATCTTTATCTTTTTATCAGCTATTTTTCTTCTGTTTTCAATAATTCCTGCATAGTATGCCAGCCAAGCACCGCGCATTTTACCCTGGCAGGCATGTGGGCGATATCCTGCAATACGGAGGCCTCTTCCAGCTCATCCTTCTCTTCATCGGTGATACTTCCCTTGATCATTTTCAAGAACAGATCTGCCAGATGCAGTGCCTCTTCCTTACTTCTACCAATGACCAGTTCCAGCATCATGTCCGCGGAAGCCTGGGAGATGGCACAGCCGTCTCCTTCAAAGGCACCGTCCACGACTACACCGTCCTCCACCTTCAGTTCCAGAAAAATATCATCGCCGCAGCTGGGATTGACACCCTCTAACACCAGGTTCGCATCCTCCAGCTTGTGCTTGTGATACGGATGCAGGTTGTGCTCCGTCAGGATCTCATTATAAAACGTTTTATTCTCCATAGCCCATCTGTCTCCTTATCCCGGCAAGACTTGTTAAAAATGCCTGTATCTCTTCTTCCGTATTGTAGACGCCCAGACTCACTCTGGTGGTAGACAACACTTTCAGGTGCTGTAGTAACGGCTGGGCGCAATGATGTCCCGCCCGGACTGCGATGTGATCTGCATCTAAAACAGATGCCACATCATGGGGATGCACGCCGTCCAGCTTAAATGTCACGATACCGTGATGATCCTCCGCTTTCTGTGATCCTAAAATATGCACCGCAGGGATCTCCTTCATCCCATCCATCAGCAGTTTTGTCAGCTTTGCTTCTCTCTCTTCGATGAAATCAAAGCCGATCTTCTGCACATAGCGGATGGCTTCTGCCAGTGCATAGGCACCTGCACCGTTCACCGTACCTGCCTCGAACTTATGAGGCACCTCTGCCCACACGGCTCCTGTACGGCTGACGGAATCGATCATTTCTCCACCGCATAAAAACGGGGGCATCTGCTCTAACAGCTCTCTCTTCGCATATAACACACCGATTCCCATGGGAGCGTACATTTTATGCCCGGAAAATGCCAGAAAATCCACATCCAGATTCTGTACGTCCACTGCCATATGGGGCACGCTCTGGGCTCCGTCTGCCACGAAATAAGCGCCTGCCTCATGTGCCAGCTGTGCAAAACGCTTGATATCATTTTTGCAGCCCAGCACATTGGATACCTGGGTCATGGCAACGATCTTCGTCCGGTCGCTCAGTGCCTCCTGAAAAGCTTCCTCGGTATATTTTCCGTCTTCGGTGCACTCCAGATACTTCACCACTGCTCCGGTCCTGGCTGCCGCCTGCTGCCAGGGCAGGAGATTGCTGTGGTGCTCCATAATGCTCACCAGGATCTCATCTCCCGGTTTCAGTACCAGGGAGCCGAAACTGTACGCCACCAGGTTTAAACCTTCCGTGGCATTGCGGACGAAGATGATCTCCGCCGCTTCCTTCGCATTCAAAAACTCCCTTACCGTCTCTCTGGCTTCTTCGTATTTTTCAGTTGCCGCCTCTCCCAGCTCGTATAAACCGCGCAGGGGATTGGCATTGTATTTTTCATAAAATTCCCGCTCTGCTTCCAGGACACAGACCGGCTTCTGCGAAGTCGCTGCGGTATCCAGATAGATCACTTTCTGATTCTCCAGCAGAGGAAAATCCTTGCGGATCTCGTTGACTGAAATACTCATACTTCCTCCTGTTATCTTACTCTTTACGCTTCCTCTTCTTCCACGGCTCTGCCCAGGAACTTTTGTACCTTTGCCTGTGTGGAAGCGTCAGGGATCTTACGGCAGACCGCATCCACCTTCGCCATCGCCATCATCTCATAGATCTGCTCTCTGTTCATGCCGCGGCTCTCTAAGTAGAACAGCAGCTCATCATCCAGCTTACCGATGGTGGCGCCGTGATTGCCTTCCACATCTTCCTCCGCACAGAGGATCAGGGGAATGGTCTGGTTCACCACATCATTGGACAATAACAGTACGTCCTCTTTTTCATTGCCTACCGCACCCTTGGCACCCCATTGGAAGTCAATGGTGCCGCGGTATAATTTGAAGGCATGATCTCTTAACACGCCTCCGGCCTGCATATTACTCTGGGTCTTTTTCCCCTCATGCAGAGCCACATAATTCATATCCAGTCTGCCTTCGCCGTCTACGATATAGGCGGTATCCGTGTTCACGCTGCTCTCTCTGCCCTGCAGAGTGGTCTTACATCCAAGGTAGGTATTCTTCCCGCCCAGGATCAGCTGGATCACTTCCAGGGAAGCCTTCTCCTCACACAGGGCACCGATATCATTCATAAAAGTAAACTCACTGCCCAGTCTCTGCACCTGGATCAGCCGGAGCTTCGCGCCTTCTTCCAGATACAGTCTGGTGGATACCGCTGCCTGACCTGACGTCTCCCTGTCGGAAGCAAAGTCCTCGATCACGGTGATCTCACTGTTTTTACCTGCTTTTACCGCTACAGCTCCCGCCTGTAAGCTGTTCTGTGCATAGGCATAATCCAGCAGTAACGGCTGCACCTCTGTCACATCCGCGGGCACCTCATAATGTTTTGCTTTTACTCCCGCTGCGGCAAGCAGACCGTCCATATCTTCCCCCATACCGGAGGCAATCCCTGCAAAATCCGCATTCCAGGGCTTAGAGCCTTCGTTTTCAGCGGTCGTTATCTTCTCCGGCAGAGTGACTTTTGCCTCTCCGGCCGCGGGGATCTCTATTCTCTCCAACTGCGTCTCATTCATACGAAGCCAGTTCCATGTCTTAGAGGGCAGTCGGTTGATGGTCATATTATATTCTTTTTCCATATTCTGTCCTCCCTTTACCCGATGCTGCCTTTCATCTCCAGGCGGATCAGGTTGTTCATCTCTACCGCATATTCCAACGGCAGCTCCTTCGATACATTGTCCGCGAAGCCGCTGACGATCATGGCTCTGGCATCCTCCTCGGAGATGCCGCGGGACATCAGATAGAACACTGCCTCGTCGCTGATCCTGCCGATCTTCGCCTCATGCCCGATATCGGCATCCTGGGTACGGATATCCATCGCCGGGATGGTATCGGAGCGGGACTTATCATCCAGCATCAGGGACTGACAGGATACGGCGGATTTACTCTTTGCCGCACTGTTCTTCACTACCACGGAGCTTCGGAACGTACTGATCCCGCCATCCTTGGAGATGGACTTCGTGTTGATATAAGAAGTGGTCTCCGGTGCATTGTGAACCACTTTCGTACCGGTATCCAGATTCTGTCCGGCTCCGGCGAAAGTAATACCGGTAAATTCCGCTCTCGCCCCCTTACCGTTCAGCACGCTCATGGGGTACAGATAGGATACGTGGGATCCGAAGGAACCGGATACCCATTCTATGGTACCGCCTTCTTCCACCAACGCCCGCTTGGTATTCAGATTGTACATGTTCTTGGACCAGTTCTCAATGGTGGAGTAACGCAGTTTTGCATTTTTCCCCACGAACAGCTCCACACAGCCGGCATGGAGGTTCGCCACGTTGTACTTCGGGGCGGAACAGCCTTCGATAAAATGCAGGTATGCACCCTCGTCCACAATGATCAGGGTATGCTCGAACTGTCCGGCTCCCGGTGCATTCAGTCGAAAATAAGACTGCAAAGGGATCGTCACGGACACTCCGGGGGGAACATATACGAAGGAGCCACCGGACCATACAGCACCGTGCAACGCTGCGAATTTGTGATCTCTGGGTGTTACCAGCTTCATGAAATGTTTCCGCACCATATCCGCATATTCCCCGTTCAGGGCACTCTCCATATCGGTATAGACTACGCCCTGGGCTGCCACTTCTTCCCTGACATTGTGATATACCAGCTCGGAATCGTACTGGGCGCCCACACCGGCGAGGGACTTCCGCTCCGCCTGTGGGATCCCCAATTTTTCGAAGGTATCCTTGATGTCCTCCGGCACTTCGGACCATTTGGCGCTCATATGGGTATTAGGTTTTACATAGGTTACGATGTCTTCCATGTTCAGACCCTCAATAGAGGGACCCCAGTCGGGAACTTCCATCTCATTATAGATCTGCAGAGACTGTAATCTGAAATTTGCCATCCATGCGGGATCCTTCTTTTTCTCGGAAATCTCCGCCACAATATCGGGAGTCAGTCCCTTTTTAATACGATAGACGTCCTTCTCCTCGTTACGGATATCATAAATGCTTCTGTTGACGTCTTCCACGTATGTCTTTTCACGTTCACTCATTCAGATCGTCAACCTCCTTATGCTTCCAGAAAACGCTCGAAACCATGCTCGTTGATCTCGTCTACCAGGGAAGCGTCGCCGGATGCCACGATCTTACCGTTCACCAGTACATGGGTCTTATCCACATGGAGAGACTCTAAAATTCTGGTGCTGTGAGTGATGATCAACAGCGCACCTTTTTTGTCCTTCTGGTACTCTTCCACGCCCTTGGATACCGTACGTACCGCATCTACATCCAGTCCGGAATCGGTCTCATCCAAGATTGCCAGAGAGGGTTTTAACATAAGTAACTGTAAGATCTCTGCCTTTTTCTTCTCACCGCCGGAGAATCCCACGTTCAGATCACGGTCACCGTAGGAAGGATCCATCTGCAATACTTCCATTGCCTGCTCCAGTTCCTTTTTGAAGGTCCACAGCTTGATGCGGGAACCGCTTCTCTGTTCCACGGCATTACGGATGAAGTTCCGAAGCGATACTCCGGGTACCTCCAGGGGATTCTGGAAAGACAGGAAAATACCGTCCTTCGCTCTCTGGTCTGTAGTTTCCTCTAATAATTCCTTCCCTTTGAACAGGATCTCACCACCGGTCACCTCATAACGGGGACTTCCCATGATGGTGTAACCCAGTGTGGATTTGCCCGCACCGTTGGGTCCCATGAGGACATGGGTCTCTCCGGGACGAACCTCTAAATCTATTCCATGAAGGATGGGCTTGTCCTCTACACTTACGGACAAGTTACGCACCTGTAATAATTGTTCTGACATATACTTCCTCCTATCTCTAGCGTCCAACTAGGAATTACTATATCATTATATACAAGCATCTGCAAATATGCAACATATAATTCCTACAAAAGTACCGTACATTCCGTTCAAATTGTATTACACTTTTTTGTATTACACTTTTTTGTATTACATTTTTTAGTTAGCAGCAACTTACTATAAAGTAAAACACAAGCCATTGCGAGGAGTTCTCTTTTTCTCTCACAATGGCCTTTGCTTTTTCACTTTTTATGCTTCTTCTCTTTTTATGCTTCTTCTCTATCCAAAAGGTTCTTCATGCTCTTGGTGCTGATCCACAGGGTAGATGTATTATGCAGAAGAGCGGACGTAGTGGGAGGAATGATTCCTGCCACACCTAAAATGATCAGTCCGGTGTTGATCCCTACGATCATGCGATAATTTTTATGGATCCGCGCCATCAGGGCATTGCTCAGCTCCTTCAGTGTCGCTACTTCCTGTAAATTATCCGCACCGATGGTCACATCTGCGATCTCTCTGGCGATCTGTGCGCCCTCGCTGATGGCAATCCCTACGTCTGCCGCTGACAATGCCGGGGAATCGTTGATGCCGTCACCGATCATAATGACTTTATGACCTGCCTGCTTCTCCTGCTCCACGAACCTTGCTTTGTCCTCCGGCAACACCTCGGAATAATACTCATCCACGCCGACGGTACCCGCAATTGCCCCGGCGATACGATCGCTGTCTCCTGTCATCATGACTACCTTGTGGATTCCGAGACTCTTCAGCTGTCGGATGACCTCCGGGGCCTCTTCTCTGAGAGGATCCTCGATGCAGATCACTGCAGCCAGCTTGCCGTCAATTGCCATATACAGGCGGGAGTATTCCTCGGGCAGCTGATCGAACAGCTCCTGTCTGCCCTCCGGAATCTGTGCCTGCTCATCCTCAAATACGAAATGGTAGCTGCCGATGATGATCTTCTTGCCTTCCAGAGTGGAAGAGATTCCATGAGCTACAATATATTCCACTTTGGTATGCAGTTCTTCATGTACCAGCTCCTTGCGGGCCGCTTCCCGCACCACTGCCTTTGCCATGGAATGCGGGAAATGCTCCTCCAGGCAGGCGGCGATCCGAAGCAGTTCCTCTGCGGGCTGTCCGTTAAAGGATATCACATCCGCCACGGTAGGCTGTGCCTTGGTCAGTGTTCCGGTCTTGTCAAATACAATGGTGGTGGCATCTGCCATAGCCTCTAAGTATTTACCGCCCTTCACCGTGATCTCGTAGGTGCTTGCCTCTCGGATCGCAGACAATACCGCTAACGGCATAGACAGCTTCAATGCGCAGGAGAAATCCACCATCAGCACGGATAATGCCTTGGTCACATTCCGTGTGAACAGCCATACCAGACCGGTACCTAAGAACGTGTAGGGTACCAGCTTATCTGCCAGGTGCTCTGCCTTACCCTCCAGAGAGGATTTCAGCTTCTCGGATTCCTCGATCATGGTCATGATCTTCTCATATTTGCTGGAGCCGCCGTTTTCTTTCACACAGATAGTCAGCTCGCCTTCTTCTACCACAGTTCCGGCATAGACAGTTCCACCGGGGATTTTTCTCACGGGAACGGATTCTCCGGTCAGAGACGCCTGATTCACCATACCTTCTCCGTCCGTCACTGTGCCGTCAAAAGGAATCACATTACCCATGTGGATCCTTACCAGATCTCCTGACTTAATGGATGTGGACGGCACCAGGATCTCCTGTCCGTTGCTCACAACCCATACCTTGTCAATATTTAAGGACATGCTCCTCGCCAGATCACCGACAGACTTTTTGTGCGTCCACTCCTCCAAAATCTCGCCGATGCCTAACAGGAACATCACAGAGGCTGCGGTGTTGTAATCACCACGCAGCACAGATACACCGATAGCAGTGGCATCCAGTACCGGTACTTCGATCTTGCCCTTCGCCAGAGTCTTTACGCCGTGCCAGAGATATTTGAAAGACTTCACTGTGGTGATCACGGAACGGATATCCATGGGCAGAAACAGCCTGATCCCATAATGCATTACTACTTTATTGATCAGCTGATCCTTATATTCCCGGTTCATCTCTCTGCCGGAATTAGCAAGATAGTTCTCCGGCACTTCCGTACCCTGATACGTAAAATTCTCCAGTGTCTTCAGTGCTTCCTCCCTGGAACCGGTATAGACTACCGTGACATCCAGGGTGCGCTCCTGAATTTTGGCACTGACAATATTCTTCTGTCCGTCCAGATAGTATTGCAGTGTATCTGCCTGCGCAAAGCTCATGCGGCTCTGTAAAATGTGAACCCTGAGTCTCCCCTTTATCTCATGTTTGATCACAAATCTCATAATTTATGCCTGCTTTCATGAAAGGGATCATTCTGCTGCTGTGATCTTAGTCTCTGCTGCTTCTGCGTCATATTCCTGCGATGCCTGTGCTGCTCTGTCCTCGTTGATCTGCTGAGCTTCTGCGTAGATATCCTCTGCGTTCTCCTGGATAGTGGTCGCAGTCTTCATGACACACTCTTTTGCCCGCAGAACAGCTGCGGTGCAGTTGGTGTACAGCTTCTTCGCATCCTTGCTGGACAGTACTTTGATACCTGCAGTTCCGAACAGAACGCCTGCTGCGAAAATACCGGTTTTTGCTTTATCAATCTTTTTTAAACATTTCAACATAATTCATTTCCTCCTGTGTGAAGTCTTTTGTTTATTCTATTTATGAATGAATATTATAATCACCTGTTTTTCTTATTTCCAGTTTTTTCTCCTTTACTGAAAAATTTTATCATTAAAAAAGGCCAGTGGATCAAAATCCACTGACCTTCTTGTATTCCTGTAATTTTTCTTTTGCTGCCGGGGTCAGATTCCTAGGCACCTGAATCTGGATCACGACATACTGATCGCCGTGGGCATTTTTATCCTTCATGGATACCACACCCTTGCCTTTCAGACGGATCTTGCTGCCGGACTGCGTACCTTCCTTCACTTTGCACATGACATCGCCGTACAACGTGGGCACACGGATCTCGCCGCCCAAGGCCGCAGTAGTATAGGGGATATTGACTGTGGTATACAGATCCTGTCCCTTACGCTCCCAGCCCGGCTTCTCCTGTACCGTCACCTTCAGATACAGGTCACCGCTCTCACCGCCGGAGTAACCTTCACCGCCCTTACCTTTCAGACGGATACTTTTACCGGTATCGATACCTGCCGGAATGTGCACCTGCACGGATTCGGACTTGCCGGTAGCCGGATCTCTTAAGGTAAAGGTCTTATTGCAGCCATGCATTGCTTCGTCAAAACTGATGGTGATGCCGGATTCCACATCCTGACCTTTGCTACGGTAGTTTGCCCGGCTGCCCCGTCCGGAGCCTTTCTGTCCCTTGAAATACTGACCGAACAGATTGTCAAAAATATCCTCATCCCCGCCGAAGCTGCCGAAATCACCGGTACCGAAACCGCTTCCTCCGGTGCTGTAATGGAACGTGCCATTGCCAAAGCCGCCGAATCCATCGGTGCCGAAGCCGCCTCCGTTCTTAAACTGCTCCTGATACTGTCTGGCTGCCTCCTCGTTAAATCCCTCCTGGAAAGCAGCAAAACCATAAGTATCATATAGTTTCTTCTTTTTTTCATCCCCCAGCACATCGTAAGCTTCGTTGACTTCCTTCAGCTTCTCCTCTGCCACAGGGTCTCCTGCATTGGTATCCGGATGGTATTTTTTCGCCAGTTTCCGGTATGCTTTTTTTATCGCTGCGGCGTCCGCTGTCTTGCTGACACCCAATACTTCATAATAATCTCTTTTTGTTGTCTTCGTCATATTCCCTCCATTCTGCCCAACCGGTGAGCCACACAACCAAGACGTTTTCCATGTAAAAATCAGCCACACAGTTTCCTGCGCGGCTGACCACTTCACATCTCTTTTCAAACAATTGTCTGCTGTTGCAGTCGCTTGTTCCTCTTACAGAGATTATATTATCACTACTGCTTAGCACTCGCAAGTCCCGAGTGCTAAAAAATATATTAAATAATCATAAAATCCATAAACCGGCTATTACAATTTGCCACCCTTAGAACCGCCAAAGCTTGCGGAATTCAGGATATTGGTGTCAAAGGTAAAGGTCAGTCTCTCCTCGGTGCGGGCTCTCTTCAAAGACAGCTGGATCATACGGTCCAGAAGCTCTTTGTAAGGAACTCCTACCGGCTCCCACAGATAAAATGCCAGAGATCCCGGGATGGTATTGATCTCGTTAAAATACAGCTTACCGTTGTCCTCATCGATCATAAAGTCGATACGGGACACACCGTTACAGCCCAGTGCTTTAAAGGATCTGACTGCCAGTTCCCGCACCTCTTCTCTCTTCTCCGGAGACAGTTCTGCCGGAATTTTGCGGGATACGCTCGCCATGCCCTTGGAGCCGCTGCCCTTGGCATTGCTGACGTATTTATCTTCATAACTTAAGATATCTTTGGTGTGCAGGGGTTCTTCGCACTCGGAAGCAATAGCGTCATTCTCATCTCCCAGTACCGAGCAGTTGATCTCACGTAAATTGGTGATGGCGTGCTCCACCAGCACTTTGGTCGCATACTTGAACGCATCATCGACGGATTGGGTCAGTTCCACACGATTTTTAGCTACACTGATGCCTACGCTGGAACCTAAGTTGACCGGTTTTACGATCACCGGATATCCCAGTCCTGTTTCCACTTTGTCGAGCAGAATCTCTATCTGCGCATAATCCGACAGAGTATACAGCTGCGCATCCAGTACCGGAACATCACACTCCTTTAATACAGCTTTCATGATGTATTTGTCCATACCAATGGCGGATGCGGTCACATCACAGCCCACGAAGGGGATGCCCATGGTCTTCAGGTAACCCTGGAAAGCGCCGTCCTCCACATTGGTACCGTGGACTACGGGGAAAGCCACGTCGATCTCTACCGGTTTCTTCCCGCCGAACAGCTTCACCGGGAACGGCGTCAGGAATACCTTTCCATCCTCATTGGTCATGATCACTCTCTGGGATTTTTTCAACAGTTCGTCGATATTTTTATAGGATTCGATCTTTCCGATCTCCTCACCGATGTACATTTCATTACGCTTGGTCATATAGACCGGGATCACTTCGTATTTGTCTGTGTCCATGCTCATGACAGCCTGGATGCCGGAGATCACAGATACCTCGTGTTCTACACTCTTTCCGCCAAACAGCATTGCTACTCTTGTCTTCATTTATTTTCCCTCCTGAATTTTACTACTCTCTGTCAACTATCCGGAACCACTTTCGCGAAATCGCCTCTGAGTCGTCTAATAGTTATCCGTCAGGTCATTCTCTAATAAAATATACTTATGTCCCTGCCCTTTGATGGCATAGGCGTAAGATACAGCTTCCTCCAGCTTGTCGAATACCAGGCATTTCTCTTCCGGGAATCCCTTCTCCAACACGCCCTCCCTGATGGGCTCGGTGTGCCGTCTGCCCACTAACAGGATGTAATCGCAGCAATCCGCTGCGTAGTTACCGAATTTATGATTGTATTCTGCTTCCTTGTCACCCAGCTCTACCATGCCCGGCGTGATCAGGATCCGGATACCGTCAAACATAGCCAGCGTCTCGACCGCTGCCCTGGAACCTACGGGGTTGGAATTGTAAGCATCATCGATGATCGTCACCAGACCGTGCTCCCGCATCTGCATACGATGGGGCACCGGCTCGATCCGGCGTACCGGGATCCGCAGTTCCTGTAGCGTCATGCCCATTCTATGAGCAACTGCGATAGCCCCCACCACATTGATGACATTGTGGGCACCGATGAGACGCATCTGGAATCTCTCGCTCTCGCCGTCCGGGGTCACTACCGTGAACTCCGTACCTAACTGGGATACCTTCACATCTTTGGCACAGTATCCTGTCCCTTCCGTCTCAGAATAATAGAAGATCTTCTCCGGGGTCTGATCATACGCGGGAGAAGCTGCCTGTTGCTGAATATAATCGTTATCACCGTTCAAGAACAGCATGCCGCCTTCCGGCAGGGCATCCGCCAGCTCGAACTTCGTCTTCTGAATATTCTCCATATTAAAAAAGGTCTCTAAATGCTGCGGTCCGATAGATGTGATCACACCGTGATCGGGATGCACCATATCGCAGATCTCCTTGATATCGCCCACATGGCGGGCACCCATCTCACAGACGAAGATCTCCGTGGTGGGCTTCAGGGAACCGCGGATGGTCCTCACCACACCCATCGGAGTATTAAAGCTCTCCGGAGTCACCAGCACATTATATTTTTCCTGTAAAAGTGTCTGCAAATAGAACTTTACGCTGGTCTTGCCGTAGCTGCCGGTCACACCGATGACGGTAAGTCCCGGGACGCTTTTCAGCTTTCTCACAGCATCATTGATATAATGCTGATTGATCCCCGCCTCCATGGGATGATTGATGACATTAGCCACAATATCCAGAAACAGATTCATAGATACCAGGATCAGGCACAGTCCCGGGATCTGCTTCATTCCGCCCAATCCACACACCAGAGCGAATACCGCAGCCGTAAAAACCAGCTCCGTAGCGAGCAATCTCTTGACCCGGGCGGTATACACCAGTTTTTTCTTCGTGTTCATCCGCTTCATGGCACGATATACCACGATGATCACGAGCAGTACCAGATACTCGAAGATTTCAAGGGCAAGGTATGGGAACACACAGGTCACAATGCCCAGTGCCAGGCCAAAATAGAGAATCCATTGCAACCGGAACTTCTTCTTCAGCCAGTGAAGGTGTTCTTTATTCTTATAGCCGTTCTGCTGGAACATATGCATGTTATACCGCATGGTATAAAAATATGCCGGAACAGCAAGCACGACCGCTATCAGCACACGTATGATCATTTCAGATATGCCTCCATAATTCCCCGGAACTGTGCCGGTTTCTCAAGGAAAGAAAAATGACCGGTTCCCGGGATCACTGCCAGGCCGCAGTTGGGTATCTTCTCTTCCATAATATGTGCATCCCGGATAGGAGTTGCCGTATCCTGATCTCCCCAGATCAGCAGTACTTCCTGACGGATCTTCGGAAGCAGCTCCGTCAGATCCTCATTCACTGCCTTCACCATACACTGACGCATCATGGGTGTCGCATTGCGGTAGTCTGCCGATCCCTGTCGGCTCCTCCAGTCATCGATCACCTCCGGGAACATGGCATAGATCAGCTTCATGTTCAGGAATTTCTTCAAAATCTTGTACTTGCGGATCTTCCATTTCTGCGCAGTAGTACGCACCGGCAGGACACCGGCGCTGTCGATCAGGATAATATTCGTGATCTCAAAAGGGATGCTCTCTCTGGCTGCCAGCTTGATGATCACGCGTCCGCCGTAAGAATGACCGATGAGTGTTGCCTTCTTTATCTGCATTACTTCCATGAATTTGCAGAAAAAGTCCGCAAATCCGTCCACATCCCAGGGTTCCTTCGGTTCATCGCTGCCGCCGAAGCCCGGGAAATCGAACTGGATCACACGGTATTTGCTGCCGTCAATGACACCTGCCACAGAATCATACACTCCCAGATCCGTACCCCAGCCCTGTAAGATTACGACTGTCTTATCGCCGGTACCGGTTGTTTTATAACATATATTATATCCGTCTACTACTATATTCATGATAATCCCCAATTCCAAGTCATTGCCGTTACAATCTTTTATTATAATCGGAATCTGCGACAATGGCAAGCCATATCCTAAGGATTCCGTATTCCGCTTTCCAATTTGACAACCGCTTTCATAATTCCATAAAATAATAAAAACTACCGCTTTGAGCTGACGGTCTCATCAGTCAGCCCAAAGCGGTAGCTAGTTTATCCTTTATTTTATAATGAATTAGAATCGGGATTTCACACATTCTGCTTACTGCAGTTAGGGTATTCAATTTTCTGATGCAATAAAATATTTTGCGTTGAATTGCCTACACATATTTCAAAAATTCCGGGTTCCACACAAAAATCATGTTTCTTCTCATCATAAAATGAAAACGCCATACTATCCAAAGTAATCTCTACTCTGCATACACTCCCCGCTTTCAGCGTAATGCTTTTGAATGCCTTTAACTCTTTTTCTGGTCTGATTACTGTACACTCCTCATCCCTCACATAAATCTGTACAATCTCTCTTCCGTCTATTTGGCCTACGTTTTCTATATCAAACGATATGCTCACTCTGTCTTTTGCATCATTATCTTGCTTCACCTGCAGATCGTGATACGCAAATTCTGTATAAGAGAGTCCATGTCCAAAGCAGAACATCGGCAAAATATCATTTTTCTCATAGTGACGATATCCGACCATAATTTCTTCTTCATAACAGACCATATCATCTCTCCCAAATTGTCCGTTATGACCTGTCGGTGTATCTTCATAAACACGAGGAAAAGTTTCTGCCAGTTTTCCACTGGGATTGATTCTTCCGGCGAGGATTCCCGCTAGGGCTGTGCCACTCTCCATTCCGGCATAATAAGACCACAAAATTGTACCTGCTTTTTCTTCCCATGGCATCTCCACCGGAGATCCTCCTATTAAAGTTACAATTGTGTCCGGTCTTACCTTTAATAATTTTGTAATCAATTCATCCTGATGATACGGAAGTTTCATGCAGGGACGATCCTCTCCCTCAATGTCATATTCATGATCCAACCCTCCTACAAACAGAACAATATCGCTCTCTTCAGCAAGCTTCAGAGCTCTTCTGTGATATTCTTCCTCTATTTCCGATAGGTCTGAATAAAATGCCTCCTTTTTTAGTCTTCTTTTTTCTTCTCTCATCCTGCGGATCTGTTGTTGTATTTTTTCTTTGTCATCCACACTGGAAGCCTGCCAGTTTTCTCCGTTAAGCTCCTTTTTTTCCGGAATATAATACCCCGGTTCATATACTATTTCTGCATTGCCTCCAAATTCCATTTTGATTCCAAGAAGCGGTGATATTTCATACAAAGCCTTAATTTCTGCACTACCTCCACCGCCCGAGTGAATTCGGTCTGCGTTACAACCTATGACTGCAATTTTCTTATGATATGTATTTCCAAGTGGCAATAATTTACTATCATTTTTCAATAAAATAACAGATTTTTCCGCTGCTTTTTTCAACACCTGCCGGTGCGCCATAGTATTATAGGAGCCGTTTTTTCGATGTACCGCTTCCTTTCCAATCATTTTTAACTTAAACATTACTCGCAAGATGTTACGCACCTTTGCATCCAGACACGCCATATCTACTGATTCATCCAAGATCCTTTGTTTCAAAGGTTCTGCCAGACAATATTCGTCGAAATTATCAAATACTGACATTTCAATATCAAGTGCTGCCTGCCCCGCATCTACCGTATTATGCACTGCTCCCCAGTCACTGATTACAATTCCTTCAAATCCCCATTGATCACGCAATACTTCCTTCAGCAACAGATTATTTTCACAGCAATAGGTACCGTTTAATCTGTTATAGGCTCCCATAACCGAATAAACATCTGCCTTCTGCACAGACTGTCGAAACGCCGGGTAATATATTTCCTGCAAGGTTCTCTCATTTACTTTAGTATCCACATGCAGTCGATTAGTTTCCTGATTGTTTGCCACAAAATGTTTTACACAGGCTGCCACATCATTCTGCTGTATTCCTTTTATCAAAGCAACTGCCATCTCTGCTGTCAGCACGGGGTCTTCACTCAAATATTCAAAATTTCTCCCACATAAGGGACTTCGTTTGATATTAATTCCCGGCGCCAAAATCATGTCTTTTCCTCTGCCTCTGGCTTCCGCTCCCAAGACCTCGCCAACTTCATATGCAACATCGACATCCCATGTAGATGCTATAGCACTATTACTTGGAAGATAAGATACATAATCATCAGTATTTCCCAGGGGAATCCATTTATCATTTTGAAACTCATTCCGAACACCCATAGGTCCATCTGAAAATTTCATAGAAGGTATTCCCAGTCTTTCTACCCCTTTATTCTGAAACAATCCATTTCCATGAACCATCCCGATCTTTTCATCCAAGGTCATCTGTTCCAATAATTCAGTTATTATTTTTTCTGTCTTCAATGTAAAAATACGCCTTTCTCTTCTGCTTCTTTTTGAGTTTTCTGCAACATTTTTCTCCTTTCTTTTATAGAAAATGGAGATTTCATGCCACTGTCCGCTACCTGTTTCACTAATTCATAATCAAACTTCTCTCTTACCTGCCATTTATCATTGTCGATAACCATATAATTTTCTGTTTCTTCTGTACAGGCCGGCCAAGCAATCGTTTCATCAATGAATGGAATTCCTGTTTTAGCAAAATTCACCCATGCCTTGCACATTTTTTCTTCTAGTTTATCCGTGACTCCCGGCATATTAGCCACGGGAACCTTATCTGTATTGTGAAATACAAAAGCCAGATCAGAACAATGCCAGGCCGGCTTTCCATCATCCAGAGGAAATTCAACCGCAAAGACATATGCATATATATTAGATTGTTTATATGTCTTTCTCTTTTTCACAAAATCAATTACCGGTTTTCTGAAAAAAATATCATATGTAGTTAAGTCTGCAATGCTTCTTCCCGGGTATGCCTGCGCGTATGCCTGAATCACAGACTGAGTATGTTCACCAAATCGTTTTTCGACAATCCTGATCAATTCCTCTTGTGTCATTTGATCCCTTCCGATCAGCCCGGGTGCAAATCCCATCTCTCCGAACACACTTCCTATTAACACCGGCACCTTTTGGGCATATTCCGAAAATCCAATTTTTAAAGGATCCCCCATGTAATAAGAGTTCCGAATCGGATGTCCTCCTATATAACCACCTTCAGCCAGTACTTTATCGGATACTTTATTATAAGCATCTGCCAGCTCTCTGTAAGGCATATCCTCCCATTTCTCAATATCCGATTCTTCCATATTAAGCTCCTGCAGCATTGCCCGGATCAGTGGTTTGGCATCTGTATTCTCTTCATCAATAAAATCTTCCAATACGCCGCTCTGAATAATCGCTTTATGATACAAGCCATCAGCCTCCGGTGTCTGCATCAGCGTCCATATTTTCATGCCTCCTCCGGATTGCCCGAATAATGTTACATTTTGAGGATCCCCACCAAACGCTTCAATATTGTCTCTAATCCAGCGCAATGCCGCTACAATATCAGCATTTCCAACATTTCCCGAGTTCCAATATTTTTCTCCATATTCTGACAAATTCAAATATCCCAAAAGATTTAATCTATGATTCAATGATACTACAACCACATCCCCAAATTGGCTTAAATTTGTACCATCATATGCTATCTGTTCGATAGAAGATCCTGCGTAGAATCCACCTCCATGAAGCCATACCATAACCGGTTTTTTTGCCAAAGTATCCAACGTCTGCGTCCAAACGTTCAAATACTGACAGTGTTCATCCATAGGCCAGTATCTATGAGGAACCATAATTTCACCGTTGGGAACATCCTGGGTTAACAATGGACATACATAGCCATAAGAAGTAGCATCTTTTATCCCATCCCACGGCTGAATTTCCTCCGGCATCTGAAATCTTTTTGCATTTGCATACTTAATCCCCTGAAATGTATATGTTGTATTCCACAAATATCCCCTTATTTTTCCTGCTTTTGTTGTCACAATCGGTCCATTTCCCGAACATTCAAAATAACTACTCATTTAATTTCTCCTTTGCTTTTTTTCTATAATCTTTCGGACTACATCCCAACATTTTTTTACATAATCTGGAAAAATATGAAAAGTTATCATATCCCACTTTCATTGCAATTTCATTAATAGAGATTTCACTGTATTGTAACAGTTCAGACGCCTTCTTTAACCTCATACGAATAACATAATCGGTAATAGAGATTCCTTCTTCTTTTTTAAAAAGTCTTGCCAGATAATCTGCATTTAAATATACAATTCCTGCCAGCTCATTTCTGGAAATTTCCTCATTATAATGTTCTTCAATATATTTTTTAACTACCTCTACAATAGATGTATTTTCTCTTACGTAGTCAATATAGCTATATGCTTTTTGCAATAAATATTTACAGAATTCCATATAGTTATCATAATTCTTCAATGACATTTTCCGATAAGTTTCATATTCCGTATTTACAAATAGCTCATGGGCTTCGATATTGTTTTTCATCAACACAGTATTCACCATCTGAATCAGATTCACCTGCATAGCTTTTAATTCATACGATGTTAACCCATGATGTCTCTTTTTCTCTGAGAAATAGTGATCGATTTCATCTAAAATCTTATTCACCGCACCTGTGTTCAGATAAATCTCCCATTCTCCAATAGCACCGAATGAATATGTATTTTCTTCCCTTTGGTATGTCCGCGCCCAGAATATCTGTACATCGTTGCTGATATTTTCATTCCAAATATGAATCAACCTTTCAAAACATTCCTTTACGGCGGGCAGAGGACATTCAAGATCATAAAATACACGCATTCGACAATTGAGATGGATATCACACTGCATAATCAATTTCTTCAGTACCATCTCCGCATTTTCTTTTAGATTACGGGTTACAATCACATAGGTATCCTCTCCATACTTCACTATGGTCTCCATATTGCACATATCGCTAAAAATTTCTGTAACGACATTTTTAATAATAAATTCGCTCATTGTTGAAGTCAGATTCTGAAAACGTTCCTCTTCTTCATATGCATGTAGCAAAAAAACATCAAACAACTGCTCAGTGTCATATTCCAAACGATTGTCTTCAATCAATGCATTTAAAAGTTCTTCATCCGGAATTGCCAGCGGAAACATGATATGCTCCCAAAAATGAGCTTTTCTGTTTTTTACATCATCCAACCAATACACGCCATACTGATAATATGTTTTCTTCCTGCTCTCTTGTCTGACTTTTTCTACAGCCCTAGATATTATTTTTTCAAAATCGTCAAAAGAAATCGGTTTCAGATAATAGTCAAAACATTGAAGTTCCACAGCCTTTTTGGCATAATTAAAATCTGCATAACACGTGCAGAATATAGTAACCACGTCTAAATTCTGTGTTTTCGTCCATTTTAACAATTCAATTCCCGATTCGTTTGGCATTTCTATATCTGTTACCATAATATGGATCGGTACATTCTTAAGTATCTTTTTGGCATCCGCAGCATTTTCAGCAACGTAAATCTTTTCTATTCCCAGTGACGAATATGCAACCCCAAACTGCAGACTTTCCAGCACATTCACATCATCATCTACTAATAGAATATTCACTCTTTTCATCTCCGTTTTGATACGGAATTATTATTATAACTTCCGTTCCCAGGTTTTCACCGTTACCTATCATGAGACTTGCTTCCGCCCCATAGAGCAGTTGAAGCCGATCTTTTGTATTGCGTATTCCAATTTGGAATCTGTCATCATTTGCTCCAAATTCATTCTTTCGAAATTTTTCTAACACATTCTCAGGAAAACCCGGACCATTATCCGCTATCCGAATTTGTATTTTTTTCTGTTCCTCATCCAGAAAGCTTCCTTCAATGCTAATTTCTATCTTTCTTTTGCTTCCTACCGTGTACTTCACGCAGTTTTCCACAAAGACTATCATTATCAGCGGTGGAATCATTGCCTGTTTCACACGCTCATCTACGCAGATATGACACTTGCAATCATAGCGGTATAAAATATTATGGATTTTTACATAATTTACAATCTGCTGTAATTCTTCATCCATTAAGATAGGCTTCGTTCCTTTGCGGAAAATAGATCTCATATATCCGGATACATACAATGCCAGTTGCTGGATTTCTTCTGTATGTTTCAACTGCGCCATACTGTATATGCTATTAAGACAGTTAATATAAAAATGGGGCCTGATCTGTAATTGTAAATAATCTATTTTAGTTTTCTGTTTTTCCAGCTGTTCTTCATATACCTGAACTTTTAATTCCTGAATTTCTTTTTCCAGATTTCTCCAGATTTCACCTACATTTTCGAATTCTTCATAATAATTATTTTGCTCTAATTCTCCAGTTTCCTGAAATTTTCGTAGATTCTCTTCAAAAATGTATAACGGTTTTTGTACATAGTGCCTGAAATAATAAAAAGCTCCAATACACATAAAGCAAATCAATACTGTGGTAATTGCCATCAGTATTTCATAGGTTCCAGCACTTTTCTTTATTTTGTCGCTGACATCTATTCCTATAGATACATTTGCATTTTCAAATTCGTATTCCCAATAATGCGAGCTACTGTTTTCCTGAATATTTTCATTTTTCTGAAACATACTTCCGGATGCACTGCTATTCTCCAAATAATGTACTCCGGTGCTCAAATCTCGAATAAAAAAGGAAAGTGTATCTTCCTGTGTTTTTCGAAAAGAAGCGCATATTTTCTCAGGCCGTATCCAACAACCCACATAATTATTTTTCAAGCAAAAGGTAGTTGTAAGAAACAACGTTCCTTGAACATCCTGCACAAACCATTTTCTCTTTTCTGTTATAGGAATCTGTTCTTCGGAAGCCACTGTCCTAATATATCCTTTAAAAAGTTCCTTTTGAAGGTATTCATCGTCTCCCGTAATCAGAAAAATATCTTTGTCTTTGTTATAAAACCAAAAATGGTATTCGTCCCCATAATCAATTGCCATTGCCTGAAAATATTGTTTCAATTCATTTTGCTCCGCAATGCTGTAAACCACAGAGTTATCCTCTGTGTTTAAATCCATCTCTTCTATTTCTCTGATAGATTTATTATTCAACAACGTGTTTACAAGCTGCGTATTAATGCCATTCATTTTTTGATCCAATTCATTCCCGTAGAAATCAAATGTCCGGCTGGCTATATTTGCTATCTCTTTGACGTATCCACGGAATAATATCATACCAACACCGTATACAACAACAATTGTCCCGATTAATGCGCACATGATCAGAGTAATATTTTTTCTCAAGACCTTCTTATGTTTTCTCGGCATTAATCGGGACCTCCTATATTTATTTATTCCTGGTATTCACAGCCACATTATAACACATTACTTTTGATTTTCCAGCCACTCGTTCAATTGTTTCTGCTTCTCGTCCATTACAGTCTGAAGACCGGCTGCGTATAACTTCTCATTAAACTCCGGAATGGCCGTGGTAGGATCAGCTGCGCCACAATCGATAGAAGACGAATACTCACTAACCACATTGTTTAGTGCTGCAATCTCATTGCTGACAGATGTACTATCAAACATGAAACCTAATGCTTTTGACTTATTTGCAGTGGCATTCATCTCTTTCTGCGCATCCATAATCTTTCTGGAGCTTCCCTCCCATACATGAATCTTGTACTGGTTCGGAAGTTCCCATCCCATATTCAGATTGTATTTTGCATTAGAAGCATCTACCCCATCCGGGAATCCAATCACATCATTTTCAGCATCTTTTACGACATAATGAACACCTTCAATACCCCAGTTAAACAGATTCATTAATTCCGGATCACCGTACATGTAGTCCAGCACTTTCATTGTCATCTCCGGATTTTCACAATTCTGACCAATTCCCCATGTAATTGCGGCAACAGCATTGGTATAGCAAAACGCAGGAGTAGGGTTGATTCTTACAGCCACCAGTTCATAACCGGTATTCAGACTTTCCTGTTCTGCAACGCCCGGTTTATAAGGAGTGGCAAAGCAGAATGCATTTCCAGCCTTCAAGGTTGTGGTTCCGGCATCTGTAGATGTTGCCATATCCTTGTCGATATAACCTTTTTCATAATAATCATGAACCGTAGCAGCCAGATTCTTGTAGTTATCCGTCTCATAGTAATTCACAATTGTAGTATCAGCACCGCCATTATCCAATACTCCAAAACGATCGGAAAGTACATCGGCAAAATATACGTTACCGATCAAACTATCTTTAGCGCCTACAATAATTTTCATATCAGGTTCATTTTCATGAATCGTTTCGAAAATAGGTGCACAATCAGCCAAAGATTTCACATTAGACACATCCAAATTATATTTGTCCAAAATGTCTTTTCTCATTACCAGGCAACTGTCTGCATACCATTCTTTTTCCACCGGCACACCATACACATAGCCATTCATATTAGCAATTTTGAGAATATCTTCACCCAAAGCTTCTTTCATATTAACGCCATACTGGTCAATCAAATCAGACATATCCAATACCTGTCCGCTGTTTACATAGGTACTCACGTTATTATACATTATGGGGACCAAATCCAGTTTTTCCGCGCCGGATAACATAAGTTGTAACTGCTGCTGATATACTCCCCATCCCAATGTGATTACATCAATTTGTGCACCAACCTTTTCCGCCAGGATTTTATTCATTTCTGCTTCTACAAGATCCATGTCCTCCTGATCATTTCCAATCACAGCCATTGTGACCGTATACATATCTTCCGGATTTTTAGGTATTTCTGCAGAAGCTGCTCCACCGGTTTCTCCACCACTACTTGGGTTACTCCCGCATCCCGTAAAGCAAGCTACCGTCAACACCATACTGAGTAACATTGATAAAATTTTTTTCTTCATTTGTTATCCTCCCATATATTTATTTTATCTTGTAAGGGCAATGTATTAACCCTTTACTGCTCCTAATGCAATTCCTTTTTGGAAATATTTCTGTAAAAACGGAAATACTACAAATATCGGCAGCATTGCTACAACCGCAATCGCCATACGTACACCTACTGTAGGTAATTTTGCCATTTCCGAAGAGGCTTGTGAAGCCATGGACGAATTAGAAGACAATACCTGTATATCTGTAATCATTTTATTCAACAGATTCTGGATACTATAATATTTAGTATCCGTAAGGTAATATAAACCATTTGTCCAGTCATTCCAGTAACCCAGGCCGGCAAAAGTTCCCATCGTTACAATAATGGGTTTAGACAAAGGAATCACCAGTTTAAAAAATACTGTAAATTCTCCTGCCCCATCTACCTTTGCAGCCTCAAACAATGCTGATGGTATACTTGTTGATATATATGTACGTATCAATAGCACATTCATTGCCGACAGCAACAGGTTAGGAACAATTAAAGCCCAAATTGTATTTTTTATATGAAAATAATTACTGTACAACAAATAGGATGGTACCAATCCACCGCTAAAAAGCATCGTAAAGAAAAGGTAAAAAGTTATTGCTCTTCTTCCAGGCAATTGTTCAAGAGATAACGGATAGGCAATCATAGTTGACAGTATAACATTGACAGCTGTTCCAACTACTGTGACCAAAATTGTAATTCCATAGGCCCTCATTATCTTAGACGCATTTTTCCATATGTAAGCATAGGCTTCCAAGCTGAATTTTTCCGGGAAAAATGAATATCCGTTTCTTATCAGTGTACTTTCCTCCGTAAAGGAAGACATAATCAAAAGAATAAAAGGGGTAATTACAAATATGGTAAACAGAATCAGTATAAAATTCGCTAAAACCTGAAACCGCATATTCGATTTTGAACGGATCATTTTTCTCCTCCTAAAACAGTGCGTTTTCCTTACTTACTTTCCTAACGATCAAATTAGCGGTGAGAACTAAAACAAATCCTACAACCGACTGATATAGGCAAGCAGCAGAAGACATTCCAACATTTCCCAGTTTAATCAGTGCTCTATATACATAAGTATCAATTACATTTGTCGTAGAATACAATGTTCCGGAGTCCAACGGTACCTGATAAAACAATCCGAAATCAGAATAGAAAATTCTTCCAATCGATAACAAAGTAAGTGTAATCACCGAAGGGACTAAGGATGGAAGCGTAATACATCGAATCTGTTTCCACTTACCTGCTCCATCTAAATTTGCAGCTTCATAGTAATCTTTGGGAATACCATTGATCGCCGAGATATAAATCAAGCAACCATATCCGACTCCCTTCCATACATTCACAAGTATCAAAATAAACGGCCAGTATTTTGGTTCCGCATACCACGAAATCGGATTTTTCCCGAATGGAATCAACAGTGAATTATTCACCATTCCGTTTTCTGTTGAAAGAAATGCGAAAACAATATAGCTAATAATTACAATTGACATCAGATAGGGGAGCAATACCGCACTTTGATAAAGTTTTTTTAATTTTTTACTCACAACGTCGCATATAAAAATTGCAAGAATAATTCCAACCACTGTATTAATCACTATAAAAGCAAGATTATACAATAACGTATTCCTTGTAATTACCCAGGCATCGTTTGTGGCAAACAAAAATTTGAAATTTTTCAGTCCTACCCAATCACTCCCCAAAATGCCTTTCTGGTAATTGATATGTTTAAAGGCAATAATTGTACCAAACATAGGAATATAATTATTGATAAAAATATAGATTAATCCAGGTGCCATCATCAAGTAGAGCGGTAGCCATCTTTTCCAATTGTGTTTTTTTGTTTTCATCTCTCCACCACCTTTTCTATGTATTTCCATTATATCAGTTTTCAAGATTCTTTCTTGCATTCAGGCGACTTCATAATGGCACTGAATGGTATATCTTTCATCATATAATGTTATGTTTCCTCCATTCCTTAATCTGTTCCTCGGAATGTTTCAGTAACCCACAGAATATTTCCTCATTATGCTGTCCAAGTGTTGGTGCCGGTTTACTGATCTCAGGCATATTATCCATCAACTTAATAGGATTGCCATTTACTTTCATTTTCCCAATCACAGGGTGTTCTATCTCCACAAACATTTCACGTTCTATGGCGATATGTTTATCTTCCGTGATCTGCCTTACATTATAGATGGGGCCTGCCGGAATTCCTTTTGCCAATACATTTTCTACAATTTCATTCACAGTATATTGCGTTGTCCACTCTTCAATATATTTCTTTTGTATTTCGTTATTCTGTACTCTCAAAGAAACCGTAAGAAAACGTTCATCCGTTATCATCCATGGCATATGAAGAACTTCGTTGCAAAGCTTCTCATATAGCTTTTGATTTCCACATGCTATAATAACCTGACCATCCTTCGCCTGATAACTATCATAGGGTGCAATAGATGCGTACGCATTTCCATTTCTTACAGGAAGTTGCCCCGACTCAAAATATCTTGTATATGCATTCTCCAGGCTGGCCACTACAGAATCTACCAGTGATACATCTACCTTTTGTCCTTTTCCGGTGAGTGTTCTTACGTTCAAAGCCATTAAAACACCAATCACAAGATTCATGCCACCCAGTATATCACCCATGGCATTTCCGGAACGCGTAGGATCTCCGTTTTTTGCACCGGTAACGCTCATAAGACCTCCCATTGCCTGTGAAATAATATCATAACCCGGTCTGTCAGAGTACGATCCATAGCAGCCAAAGCCTGACACTGCTCCGTAAATAAGGCGTGGGTTTTTTTCTCTCAAAACTTCATATCCCAATCCCAATCGTTCCATAACCCCAGGTCGATAATTTTCCAAGAGAATATCTGCCTTATTCACCAGTTCCAGGAAGATTTTTTTTCCTTCTTCCGTCTTCAAATTCAATGTAATTCCTTTTTTATTGCGATTCAGGTTCGCATAGTAAACACTTTCTCCATTTCTGTAAGGACCATAGCTTCTGGCATCATCACCTTTTCCCGGCACTTCGATTTTTATTACTTCAGCACCGAAGTCTCCCAATATAGAGCCTGCATAGGGTCCTGCTACTACCCGGGTCAAGTCAAGAACTACCAAATTCTGTAGTGCTTCCACTTTTTCTAATCCCATAAGGTCTCACCTCCGATCCCCTTATAATTCCTCATCTTTTACGTGAATCTTTAATCTCATAATGGCACTCCCCATAGATTTTCCAAGGCTGTCCAACCGCAAGCTCATGGTTGCACCACCTCCAAGTGCATGTTTGAGTACAAAATTAAATCCTCCAAGGCTTGGAACTTCATATCTTATAATTTCGCCCTTTACCATGTCGCCGAAAAAATCATGTAGTCTTTCGGGCGTTACTTCTCTTTTAATAATTTCATAATATTCAGGTTTTCTGGCAAATACACAGATATTGCTGGTATCTCCCTTGTCACCGCTTCTTCCATGAGCGATATCATTCAATAATATTTCTCTCATAATCTTGTCCTCTCTATGCAAAACTATATTGTAATAATATGGCTCTTGATCTCTACTGCCTCTCGTGGAACAGATGTCGGCCACAGTGCCATAACTTCCTGCACACGAGCCCTTCCTCCGAAGAAAGATGCTCCGGGAGGTCCGTTTAACTGCATAGGGCTGATTTCCGGGATGATCTTCGCACATTCATTCTTATCCTCTGAAAATACAGCAATGCGCATTACACACTCGTTCAGATTTTTCAATGCTTCTTCACTCATGTCAGCCACATTAAGATGAAGGCTGTTCAGACCAATAAAACTGATATGAACATCATCCGCTTTCATTCCCTTTTGCTTCATTTTCTTCATGATAATGTCTGCACAATATCGAGCTTTTTCATAAGCATCAGGCCATGCAAAGCTCAACATCGAAACCGTCTTCCACCCTTTATGATACCCAACACACAATTTCAAAGTATCCGGTTTCTCTTTACCATGAATATGATCAATTCTGACGCGATTATCACCAACCTGTGTAATAGTAGCATTACTAATATCCACATTTACATCCGGAGTCAGATAATTTGCCGGATCTAGCACTTCATATAAAAATTGTTCCTTACAACTTTGCTCGCAAATGACTCCTCCACAATCAGGTGCCTTAGTAATTTCAAATGTTTTATCTGTCAACTCTGCAATAGGAAATCCGAGATTTTCCATCTGAGGTACGCTACGCCAATCATACATATAATTGCCGCCTGCTCCCTGTCCACCACATTCCAGTAAATGTCCTGCCATAATTCCTCTTGCAAGGTTATCCCAGTCATTGTCTTTCCAACCAAATTCATAAGCCAACGGAGCCAGGAAAAGTGCGCTATCAGCTGCTCTTCCGGTGACTACAACATCTGCTCCGTCTTCAATTGCACTTTGAATGCCTTCATGACCAATGTAGGCATTGCAATTATATATTTTATCAACGATATCCGTGAAATCGCCTTCGTAGTCAAAATTCGGAAATGTCCATCCATCCTTTAACAGCTGCGGGATTTTTGATTTAATGTCGTCCCCTGTTACATAACCGATTTTATACCCTTTCATATTTTCTTCAGTTGCATACTGTCGAATAGCATCTACACATCCTGAAATATTCATGCCACCTGCATTTGTCAAAATTTTAATATTTCTTTCCCAAGCAGTTTTTCCTGCTGGTTTCAACAATCTTGTCACAAAATCAGGAGCATAACCTTTTGATGGATCTTTTAGTTGTTGCTTTGCCATAATGGACAGCGTCAGTTCTGCCAGATAGTCACATGCAAGATATTGAATATCTGCATTGTGAATCATATGGATAGCAGCATCTGGAGAATCTCCCCAAAATCCCTGTCCTCCGCCAATTGCTATTTTTTTCATCCGTTTCCTCCTTAACGTGCCTTGGTAATGCGGCTTTCTATGCCTGTTTATTTTTCATATTCTAATTATAACAATTCTCCACATTCTTTCTTGCATTCATCCGACTTAAAAATGTCACTCAGTGGTATATATAAAAATCCCTAAAAGTTAGTTTTTGCCTAACTTTTAGGGATTGCTATAAATAAACAGTTAATTATTTCTCCATGGCATTCAGGCGGTCCACCAACTTCTGTACATCTGCCATGCTGACTCCGCCGCCGAAACTGACCGGTCCGCGCAGAGGCATATACTGAAGCATCGCTGCATTCATCTCATCGCTGATGGCTTCCTTCGCGGCATCACCGCCTTCGCTGACCCCGCTGTTCTGACCGAACATTCCTTTGCTCAGAACACTCTGTACCAGTTTCCAGGCCTCCGGACGGCTCATGATGTCGCCCATTGTCGTATCTGTGGTATAGTGGAAAGGAATCTTCACAGTAGATTCCACCGTCACGGTATCTCTGAGAGCAATGTCTCTGGAAGATTCTCCGATAAGGATCTCGAACTCTCCTGTCTCCACCTGCCAGTCATGGATCTGTACATCATAGTAAGCAAAGGCTCGCTTTCCAAGCGTAAAAGTTACTGTCTTCGTCTCTCCGGGTGCCAGTTCGATCTTGGCGAAATTCCTCAGCTCTTTCACCGGTCGGATCACAGTGCTATCTTTATCCGCCACATAGAGCTGTACAACTTCCTTACCCGTTCTGTCTCCGGTATTGGTCACATCCACAGACACCGTCAGTTCTTCTGTGTCTTTCATTGTCTTTTTGTCCAAACGCAGATTGCTGTAGGCAAATGTGGTATAGGACAATCCGTAGCCGAAGGGGAACAATACATCCATTTTCTTCTTATCATAATAGCGGTATCCCACGAAAATGCCTTCCCGGTATTCCACGTGGTCGCCCTCACCGAAGCCGGCAAGATAAGAAGGATTATCTTCCAACTGCTTCGGGAATGTCTCCGGAAGCTTCGCACTGGGATTCACCTTGCCGAAGAGGATGTCATACTCGGCACCTCCCACAGCCTGTCCTCCAAGATAGGCTTCCAGAATACCTTTCACACGATCTGCCCAGGGCATCTCTACCGGTGCACCGTTGTGCAATACGACTATGGTGTTCGGCTGTACCGCTGCCACTCTTTCGATCAATTCGTTCTGGCAATCCGGCATCCGCATATGTTTACGATCAAAGCCTTCGGATTCAAATGCATCCGGCAGTCCTGCGAAAATCACGGCTGCCTTTGCCTTTTTAGCTGTCTCCACGGCTTCTGCCAGTAGTACCTCATCCGTCTTATCTTCTTTGTCATCAAATCCCTGGGCATACACAATCTGTGTATTGCCTGCTGCCTCTGCCGCATCCAGGGCTCCTGTGATCTTATGACTATTGATATGGGAACTGCCGCCGCCCTGATATCTGGGCTTTTTCGCATATTTTCCGATAAAGGCGATCTCTTCGCCCTCTGTCAGCGGCAGCACATTCTCATTCTTCAACAATACAATGGTCTCTTCCGCCACTTTCTTCGCAACTTCATGGTCGTGATCCAGATTAAACACTGCTTCGGTATCTCGGTTCTCGGCATAGCGATATACGATGTTCAGAATACGTTCCACTGCGGTATCCAGTACCTTTTCCTCCAATGTTCCGTTCTGTACCGCTTCTATGATCAGCTTATCATTGACTCCCATAGAGGAAGGCATCTCCAGATCGAGACCTGCTTTTAAGTCTTCCACGCGGTCATTGACTGCTCCCCAGTCACTCATGACATAACCGTCAAATCCCCACTTATCTCTCAGGGTCTCTGTGAGATATTTGTGATGAGCCGCGGCATAAGTACCGTTGATCCTGTTATAAGAGCACATAACTGTCCAGGGTTTTGCCTTCTTCACCGCTCCCTCAAATGCCGCCAGATAGATCTCGTTCAGTGTTCTCTCGTCAATGATCTCATTCACGGACATTCTACGTGTCTCCTGATTATTCGCCAGAAAATGCTTTAAACTGGTTCCCACATGCTTGCTCTGCACACCGCGGATCAGAGAGCCTGCAATCTCACTTGCCACCAGGGGATCCTCTGAATAGTATTCAAAATTACGACCGCACAGGGGAGATCGTTTGATGTTCACAGCCGGCCCCAGAATGACACTGACGCCTTCTGCCTGACACTCATTGCCCAGTGTCTCGCCCATATGATACAACAGATCTCTGTTAAAGGATGCAGCGGTTCCGCATCCTGCCGGGAAACATACTGCTTTAATACTCTCATTTACTCCAAGATGATCCGCCTTGTCATCCTGCTTGCGCAGACCGTGAGGGCCGTCGGATACCATACTTGCGGGAATCCCCAGTCGCTCGCAGCTTTCAGTATGCCAGAAATCTGCTCCGGAACACATTGCCGCCTTTTCCACCAATGTCATTTTTGCTATCATATCTTTGATTTTTTCCTTTGTCATGTTGCTATAACCTCCTGTCATTCAACCTTGTCCGCTTGCTCTTTCTGTTTATCAGTTTAGCAATTTTCCACATTGATTCCTATATCTGATTATGACTTCTTTTTAGGTCAATATTGACTTTTTCCTTCTTTTTATTCTATGATATAAATATATCGCGGGAAATAATATAATTTCGGAAGGAGGCTTTGCGATGCCACAATTTCCACACGAAGAGGTTGCTTTTGAAAGCGGAATCAACGTCCGTTTTACAATCTATAACAGCAATAACGATTACATACCGGAACACTGGCATCGAAGCATGGAAGTTATCTATATCTATGATGGTTCCATGGAACTCATTGAGGGACAGCAGGTTCTGTTGCTGCATGCCGGAGATTATCATGTGGTAAATTCCGCCGCCGTCCATGCTACCCGGACCACGACACCGTCCCGGGTTCTGTTATTACAGATTCCTTATGCGTTTCTCATAGGTGCCATCCCAGAATATGAAAGCATCCGTTTTCTGTTCTCCCGCAGGGATTTTTCTGCCGATGTGCAGATTCAGGAGATTCTGACTTCCATGGGCGATCTCTATACAAAAAAACCGCAAAGCTATACTCTGCGGTTTTCCGGTCTGCTTTATGATTTTTTATACATCCTTATGACCCACTATAAGGTCACCGTCGACAATACTTCCCGGATTCAGAGTCAGAAAAATCTGCATCGCCTCGAACCGGTGATTCAGTACATCCAATCCCATTACACCGAAGCCATTTCTCTGGAAAATGCAGCCTCCCTGGCTCATCTGAACCCAGAATATTTCTGCCGTTTTTTTCGGAGGAACATGGGAACCACCCTCACTTCCTATATCAACAGCGTGCGTCTGACACATGTCTGCAAGGATTTAAAAGACACCGATCTGAACATCAGCGAAATACTGGATCGACACGGAGTCACGAACTATAAATTATTCCTGCGCACCTTTAAGCAGGTATACGGCTGTGCTCCGAGGGATTTCCGGAAGCAGTGAGGAATGCTTCTTCTCTTGTAATGTGTTCCATATTGAGTGCCTCTCTATCATCTTTATATGGTCAAATCCTCCGACCACAAGGAACCCTCTGTAAGTCCCCGTTCCGTAAGCCAATTATCCTCCACAGAGACATATTTTTCAACTCCGGATTCATCCACAAGAGTCACCGATACCTTCGGTCCCTGTCCGGGCAAGCGTTCCTCACAGCCGTAATCACCGTCAAAAATCTGTCGGATCTTCCATGTCGCCATCATCATCCTCCTCTGTATCAATCCCCAATCCCTGCATCAGAATACGGTTCCATTCCGCATTATTACTTTCCAGTTCTTTCTTCTGCATAATACGATTGCGGTCACTTAAGATCGCCAGCATTTCGTCCGCGATCTCCTCCGGCGGCAGATCAGAATAATGACACAGATAACCGATCATACGGCTCGCCGTAAAATCCGTATTCAGATTCTTCGTCACCAGATCACAGAAAGATTCCGGATAACCGCGGGATATGAGCATTTTATATAATTGCATACTTTGGGGAGATCTTGGTTTCATTCTGCCTTTACCCTTTGCATCCTATACTTAATATCAATTTCATAACAATTCATTAATCATTTTTTCAACTGCTGCGATATAATCGTCCATTTGTTTTCTCTTATAGACACATATATATGATGGATGATGAATTGGAACATAATAGGTTCCATTACATTCTGTATAATGATATTCGAAATCATTCCACTTTTCAAAATCTAAATGTAAATGCCTTGCGACAGAAGAATAAACTTTTTCTCCCAACAAAAATACAATTTTAGGTGACATCGCATTAATTTCACTTACTAAATTGTCAAAACATTTATCCATTTCTTTTTTGCTGGGATAACGCAATTTCTGTTGTTCCGTAAGCGGAAGACACTTTACCAGATTGGTTTTATAAGTACTCACTTCATTACACATCTCTTCTATCTTTTGTATCAGTTTTCCAGTATTTGTCTGCTCTGATAAAGGTGTTTCCTCTTCAGATGTAATTTTTTTAGCAGACAGTCCAACCCAAAAAACCTGACACGGTCTTTCCGAATCCAACAATGGTCTTTGATTATTGCATAATCCGCATTTACTACACATCCGTATATCTTCAAGCATTTCCTTCCCCTATCTCTTGTGTTTTGATAATATATTGGTTCAAAATTTCATCTGAAACTTCGCTATAGTTACCAAAATCAAAGTTAAATTGGTTTCTTCCCTTGAATTTACTTATTATGTCATTAAATTCACATTCATGGACAATTCCCTTCTCAGACACAATGTCATTATACAACTTTGTTCCATGATATGGTCTGAATTGAAAAACACTCGTCCTAAAATTGCCCTCTGTCGTCTGTGAAATATTGCTAATTTTTCTTGCCAGTTCGTATGTTTGTTGGAAATCATATTCTGTCTCTTGTGGAAAACCATAAATGAAATATCCTTTTAAGTCAATACCCTCCTGCAAAATTTTTTGAGCCACTTCTATAACATCTCCTGTACTTCCTACTTTATTGATCTTTTTTCTCATAGATTCTGATCCGGATTCTATGCCCATAAATAGTTCTCTGCAGTTAGCCCCTTTCAGTTTTTCTATATCATCTAAATTTGGCTTTAAAGAAAGCACATGCGCCATTCCTCTCCAACTCAATTGCGGATATTCTGAAAATACATGTATTGCCTGTTTTATACGCTGTTTATTGCTCAGAAATAAATCATCCAAAACCCTGATACTTTTCACCTCCGGATACATCTTTAATATATCGTTGATTTCATTGACAATGCTTTGTTCTGATCTAATTCTGACAGGAATCCCTCTGTTCACACTTCTTGCCCCTCCGCAAAAAGCACAGTTGTAAATGCATCCTCTCGATGTTACCATTGCTATTTCTCTTTCGCCATAATGATTTTTTATTATTTCATCGTGGAAAAATTTTCTATTCAATACAATATCTGAAATATCTCTTGGAAAAAATTCTGATTCTGCATTTACTCTAAAAACTTTTATATTTTCAATTTTTTTAATTGGTTCTACCTTTTTGTTATCTAAAATAATTGTTGGAATAATATATTCGCCATCACCTATAATAATATTCATTCTGTTCTTAAGATTCCATTTTACAATTTCCTCATAAATGCTGCCCACTACCAGTCCACCAATAAACCACTCACATTTCACCTTGGTCTGCTCGCAAATAGCCTTTACCAATTTATAGTTTTGGGTAAAAATATTTATTCCGACATAATCCGGCTGTTTCTCCTCTATATATTTAACAATATCTTCTACCGACTTTCTTTGTTTCACAGCATCCAGTATTTCAACCTGAATCCCGGCCTTCTCTACATATGTAGCTATATATCCAAGTCCAAGCGGTGAAAGATAGTTTTCTCCTTCTGCAGCAGCATCCCAAAATATAGGAGAATTAATAAGAATACATTTTTTCATTTCCTTTTCACCTCTTTTACAATATATTCAACGATAGTATCTACATTTTTATCCAATTCGGTACAGTTATTTATTTCCAAAACCGATATTCCATTTTTGTTCAATATTTCTATTCCTTTTTCCATATAATACAATTCTTCATCCGATCGATTATTCTTTTCAAACCTTGTTAGTTCAGCACGATCAGATAATCTTTTCTGAAGAGTCCCCACATCAGCCATAATCGTAATTTGAAGATCCGGACGTATTATCAGTGCGTTTAAATCCATTATATAATCAGCATTCACTCCATCCATTCTTTGCAATATCAATGATGATAAAATATAACGGTCTGTAATGACAATGTTGCCATCATAAAGCATAGGTTCAATTTCATTTTTAATATGTTCATATCGATCTGCCGTTACCATACATGCAATGCTTAGTCCCTTGTGTCCTTCTGCATATTTTCGCACAAATTCTCCCAATATAGAATTTGTCGGCTCCCTGGTCACTTTCACTTTATAGCCCATCAAACCCAGTTTTTCTGCTATTGCATTAATGACTGTAGTCTTTCCACTGCCATTAGGTCCATCTACCGCCACAAAATAACCAGTATTGTTCGTTCTGCTTTGCATTCAATTTTCCTCCTTCGTTAATGTACTTATATAATATTTATGGCTGAATATCTGTAATTCTTACAAATATTGCTTCCGGTCAAATAAAGTCATTTTTTAATAAAAGTTGGGATTAAAAACTCGAATCATACATATATAAGAATTAATTAGATGCATAAAAAAACTTCTATGCTTTATATCCACAATAGCATAGAAGTTCTTTGATTGCAATTACATTTATTGGAAAATTACGCCTTCTTAATATGGAAGATCACGCCGCTCTTGGGGTAGATCCACTCGTCCTTGATCGCAATGTCATAGAGGCCGGCTCTCTGGATGCAGGCTCCGACATTGGCAGTGCTTTCCTTATTGAGATAGGAATACATAGTGACATCCATTCCGTTCTTGTATTTCAGCTTGATATGGGGCTCCTTGGTCGGATCCACCAGGGTCACCTCGAAAATAGAGTTCCATACCCGGGGCATCTTGAAATAGATGCTGACCAGATGCTCCCCGCTTGCCTCGTTCCGGTCAAAATCCAGCTTGAATTTCAGGATAAATCCGTTGCTCTTTCGCTCTACTTCGAACTGCGCTTCGTCGTCATTATCTCCGCTGTTGTCAATTCGCAAGATCGGCATGAACAGGTCATTGATCACATCCCGTATCTTATCCGCGGGAATACTGTTGATGAAGTCCACGGCTTCCGGTTCCACCACCAGATCCTCATTGAAAATGCTCTTGGTGAAATCCGCATCCTGCCCGGTCTCCAGCAATCCACCGTCCAGACTCTTTTTATCATAGGCGAAACCGAGTCTGATCACATCGCCCGTGTAGTTCTCGTCTGTTCCTCCCAGACACTTTACGCTGAACTTCAATTCCTCATCGATCAGGTAATACTTTCCGTCTGTGGCTCCGGGGAAACCGGCTTTTACATATTCCTCCGTCAGATTCGGCTCCAGATTGATCGTGTAATCGAACATTTTCCGGATCCTGGCGCCTCTTGCCCTGTCAAAATATTTCTCCATATTGGTAGAAAGCATATCCACCGCATCTTCATCCTTTATCATGGAGGTAATGGTGGATTTCAGGAAAGTCTTTTTATCTTCATCGCTGAAAGAATCCAGGATCTCCGGCTCTCCCATCAGCGTCTTGGTGATCTGCTGGGAGGTCTCTCTGGCGTAGGCATCCTGGGTCAGCTTGTTGTTCAGTATATCGAATAACAGAAATGCTGCCAGCACACCGATGAGATTCCCCACAATATTGTCGATCAAGTCATCCAAGGTGTAACCGTTCTTCAGTGCCAGATACGTATATCCCACAAATACCAGCAATAGTGCGATCAGCACCAGTACCATAGTAGCGGACAAGGTGTCCATCACACTTTTTTTCTTCTTTTGTTTCTGATTATCCATGAATTTCCTCCCTCGTAAATACACCCTCATAGATTGCGGGCTTCCGCATGTAATATGCCCAGAACCGGTCACCGTAATCATAATGCCACCATTCCGACGGCAGATTGGTAAATCCCGCATCTATCATAGCATAATAAAGCAAACGGCGGTTTTCACGGACCTGTTCGTCCTCTGCCCCCTGTACATGCTCCGGTGCCTCAAAATACGCTGCACAGGTCTTATCCGTAAAAGCATCAAAACCGCACCCCATCGGGAGTTCTCTGCCCTCCGGATCCAGAAGCGTCAGATCAATGGCTCCTCCGGTGGTATGGGCGGGAGGCACCTTTGTATCCGGTACCGGATCCGAGACAAATTTGCAGATCGCAGCCCTCCTTTTTGCCTCCGGCAGCTCTTCTAAATGAAAATCCCGGATGATGTCCACAGAATACTTTTCAAACAATTCATGCTGCAGCGCAAAGGGGCGCCAGGCATCCCAGATGCGGAACCGGTAACCGTCCGGCAGATTCCCCGCCGCTTTCACCAGCCTCTCATACATCTCCTTACGGACGAAGCACTTCTCTTCCGCATGGTCCATATGTAGGATCGGATACAGCATTTTCACATCCCACAGATCACAGCTTTTCAATTCTATAAACGCAGAATCCACAAACGCACTGTCTATATAGCGCTCCGGATCTTCAATCGTCGGTATCGGCCTCATGGGATCAGCCTCCTTTGATTTTATTCTCTATCATAATAACTCTTTTCGGCACAGTATGGCAAGAGGTGTTGTCTTTTCCCGCAAGGCTTGTTAAAATAAGGATATGAAAAAGAAAAATTTATGTAAAACGTTATTAAAAACCATATGTATCGTGCTGGGGATCCTCATCCTCGCACTGTTGGCTTACATCGTCTACCTCTATGCCAGTTATTACAGGATCGAGGACAATCAGGAACTGGTGGTGGAGGCACCGGTCGACGATACTACCACAGGTGCGGCTGCGGTGCTGGCTACGGATACGGAATATTCCGCAGTGACCTACAACATCGGTTTCGGTGCTTATCTGCCGGATTACAGCTTCTTCATGGACGGCGGTACCTCCTCCTGGGCGGAAAGCCCGGAGACCGTACAATATGCCATAAACGGTGCGGGAGAACTGGTGAAGTCATTAGACCCGGATTTTGCGCTGATCCAGGAGATCGATCTGGATGCCACCAGAAGCTATCATACGGATGAGTACGAGATGCTGCGCAACATTCTGCCGGAATATACTACCGTATTTGCGCAGAATTATGATTCCGCCTTCCTGTTCTATCCGTTTACACAGCCCCACGGCAGCAGCCGGGCAGGACTCGGACTGTTCTCGAAATATCCGGTGTCTTCCGCCCTGCGCAGAAGCTTCCCCATATCCACTTCCTTCAGCAAGTTCTTCGATCTGGACCGTTGCTACAGTGTCTCCCGGATCCCGGTGGACAACGGCAAGGAGCTGGTAATCTTCAATCTGCATATGTCCGCTTACGGCAACAGCGATGAGATCCGCAAGGGACAGATTGAGATGCTGTGCAATGATATGGCAAAAGAATACGAAGCCGGGAATTATGTGCTCTGCGGCGGCGACTTTAACCACGACCTGAAGGCTTCCGAAGAGGATACGGAGAGCTGTGAGTCCTGGGCATTTCCTTTTCCGAGAACGGAGCTGCCGGAGCATTTTGCCTTCTGTCTGGATCTGTTGAGTTCTGAGGAGAGGGAATCTCTTTGGAACAGCGCCAGAAATGCGGATATGGAATATGTCCCCGGTGTAACTTATACCGTAACTTTGGACGGATTCATTATCTCCGACAATATCGAGTGCCTGTCCTATGAGAATGTAAACACCGGCTATTCCTACTCCGACCATGATCCCGTGAAGATGGAGTTCGTGTTAAAATAGTGTCAAGATTTACAAAGTTCGTTGACAGTGTTTGTCCTTTTTTTGTAGAATGAGGGCACAGTTAAGAGGGAGTAGTTCCCGGATGGTTTCTGATAGAATGGTAGCCTGGAATGGTAACCGAATGATACATGAAGCTGTCCGGAATGATAATCGTCATCACGTCCGTCGGACCGGTTATTATTGTAAGCAACGAGACTTTTATCGATCATTTTTGATGCGGTAAAAGTCTCTATTTTTATACTTTTTATAAGAATACGTGAGGCACCGCAGGAAAGGACAGCTTATGGAATACATATTGTTACTCGTAGGATTTATACTTCTGATCAAAGGTGCGGACTTTTTCGTGGAGGGAAGCTCCTCCCTGGCGGGGATCCTGAAGGTCCCCAGCGTCATCATCGGACTGACCATCGTGGCCATGGGCACCAGCGCGCCGGAGGCCTCCGTCAGCATCAATGCTGCCCTGGCTGGCAGTAATGATATCGCCATCAGTAACGTCGTCGGCTCGAATATCTTCAACGGGCTGGTGGTGGTAGGTATCTGTGCATTCCTGCACAGCTTTATGCCCCACGGAGAGATCCTGAAGCGGGATATGCCGTTAAATATCCTGGTAACTGTCGTATTATGTCTGATGTTTTTAGATGGCAGCTTAAGCCGCATGGAAGGCGCTGTCCTATTGCTGGGCATGATCGTATATCTGGGATTTATGATCTATTCTGCCCGGAAAAACAGAGAAGAGGGCGAACCCGGCAAGATCCTCTCTCTTCCCCGCAGCCTTTTGTATATTGCCGGAGGTCTGGCTGCCGTTATCTTCGGCGGTGATCTCGTCGTGGATAAAGCGTGCATCATCGCTACGAATTTTGGTGTCAGCCAGAATTTCATCGGACTGACCATTATCGCCATCGGCACCTCCCTGCCGGAGCTGGTGACCTCCATCGTTGCCACGAAAAAGGGAGACAGCGGACTGGCGCTGGGCAATGCCATCGGCTCCAACCTGTTCAACATCCTGTTTATCCTCGGAATGTCCGCGGTGATCAGCCCTCTGCATGTCCTCGGTGAGTCCGTCATCGACACCGTACTGCTCCTTGGCAGTGCCATTCTGCTCTTCGTATTTGCCCGTACCGGCAGACGCATGACCCGCAGTGAGGGGGCTGCGTGCGTGCTTCTGTATGTTGCATATACGGCTTATCTCTTCGTGAGGTAACAGTACGGCTATAGACGCACGCAAAAAGCGCACCTAAGGGGAGGTGCGCTTTTTTCCTATTCAGGCTATTTGTGGCAGATATCTCTCCACTGGCAGTCGCCGCAGATGACCTTGCCATATCCCGGCTGCAGAATCTTCTCTTCCACGATCCGCTCAAATTCCGCAAAGGTCATTTCCTGCCCTGCCTTTAATCCGGTGTATTTCAATACACCCGCATCATATCGTTCTACCTTCTCCGCAGACTCGCAACTGCCACCCTTATTATGCGGGCAGGCGCTGCAGATCTCATCCGTCGCTCCGACCAGCTGCAGGGATGCCGGTCCATTTTTTCCCAGAAGCCATTCTTTCACCTCCGCCATATGCTCAGTGAACCCTTCACTGTATCCCTTCCCTTCGAAAAAATACAGGCACATGCCGTGGTGCGGACGGATCCGGTAAGTTGTTGTTACTTCCATATCCGGTGTATCCTTTATTCCTGTCCGTTCAGCTTCAGAGCCTTAGACAGTCTCTTGCTCAGAGTCAGTGCCAGTGCGATCTTCACCAGATCCGGAATGATGAAAGGAATTACACACCAGCCCAGTACGGTAGCCAGACCGACAGCTCCGGAATTCTGCGCATATACAACCATGAACCACACCGTTCCGATAGCATAGCACACGATCAGACCCAGTACCATGGAGATACCCAGCACCCATGTCTTACGTCCGAACAGCTTCTCGATCAGCCACATTACTAATGCAGAAAATAAAAATCCGATAATGTAACCGCCGGTATTGCCCAGCAGCGCATGGACACCACCGGAGAATCCCGCAAATACAGGAATGCCTACCGCACCCAGTAAAATATAGATTAATACCGCAAGGCTTCCTCTCTTACCGCCCAGTACGCCGACTGCCAGGAATACTGCAAAAGTCTGTAACGTAAAAGGAACCGTCATCGGGATGGAGATCCAGGAGCAGATCGCGATCAGAACCGCAAATACCGCAATGTATACCATGTCATAAGTCTTGCTACGAGTTGTTGTCTGTGTTGTCATAATAAAAAACCATGCCTTTCTGTCAGATGTTTTTTGTAAAAACCTCTGTCAGAATAGCATGGTGTTTTTTAATTGTCAACCATTTTTATAATATAGTTAACAATCGAGTAGATTCCCTGGTCAGAACTGCTTCATCGTCTTCTTATTCCGGTACATATCCTCATCTGCACGCTCACGCACCTTCTCCGGATCCGTATCATCCGCCGTGAATACAGCATGCCCATAGGCAATTCCCACAGGAACGGGAATGATGTTCTTATGATTCAAGATCTCTACATCCTGATCGATCTTATGCATCACACGTTCTATCTTAAAAAATCTTCCCTTCGGAATGATACAGCAGAATTCATCCCCGCCAATGCGATAACATTTCCCATAGCGTTCAAAATTGTCCTCTATGATATGTGCCGCATGGATAATATACTCATCTCCTGCCCTGTGGCCATATTGATCGTTACACTGCTTAAGATTGTTCAGGTCAAAGGTCACTATGACATACCCTTCAAAATTCCTCTCGTTTTTCACAAAATAATCATAAGCATTTCGATTGTACATGCCGGTCATGGAATCATTCAGGGCAAACTGTTCCAGTTCCTCCATCCTTCGACCTTTTTTCAGCCGGGCAACCGTCTGTCTGGCGGATTCTATTCCCAGCACCACAATAAAGATCAAGAAAGAGATTCTGCCAAAGACGCCTACATCATTGCCGGTTTTATAATAACCACTCATATCTACAATGGCAGCAAAAAATACAAGCAGCAATGCCCCTACACATGCCTTCAGCCTCTGCTCCAGCTGCCTTCTGACAATTTTGCTGCAGATGACCACCAACAGATACAGGATCGTCAGAATGATCAACGCATGCGTCATCCACAGGCTTCTCCGAAACTCATATATCTCTGTTGCATTCAGTATATGCGTCAGGACGATCAATGCCAGATTAGCATTACAGATAATTCTACAAAACCGGTCATCCCTGATCTCCAGAAAGCTCTTCACAAACAGGATACAGGACATCGGCAACAGCATGAGCGTAGCAAATGCCAGATAAGAGCATCCCTGCCTGTTGGCCAGGAGCAGCGTTGCCACATCCGTCTCATTGGCCGACCATATTCCCAGCAGGATGGAAAAAATACCCAGATACAATAAGGTCCCGTCGATCCGGCTGCCGCTGCGGATAACGATCCAATAAATACTAATATACAATCCTATCAGTATCACCATCATGCTGATGAGAAAGGCAGGCATTGCCCGGCGCATCACCCCACGATAAATATTATAGCCGCCACCGATATAAAACGTCTTCTGCTGATCTGCCGCTTCCGGATAACAAGGGGTGAACTGTACCTGCAGGCTGCTCACATTACTTGAAAACCTGACAATATTCCAGGTCCAGCCCGGAGTATTTCCCCATATACCGGGCACAGCATCCAACCGGTAGATCAGCTTCCCGTCTGCATACACCGCAATCTCCTGGTGTGCCGAATAGAACACGATCGAGTTCGTCTCATCATCGTCCTGATCCAATATAAAATCGTACAGCTCCCTGCCGTCATCCAGGACGCTGACTGCGTCCGGCGTACACTCCTGTAATGACTTTACCTCCGGCGCACTGCCTGATGTACAGATCATGCACAGAAGCACCATAGCAAATACGACTGATACGATTATAATAAGCTTTCCCTGTTCCTTCTCCATTACTTCCCTCAATACCCAACGATCCGTTTGGTACTATAGTACTAATTTTCTTATTATTTGTCAACACAGTATCGTATCTATCTCATGTTTGAAAATATTGTAATTCTGCTCATCCCGCAGCCGCTTCATAGTTTCGCTTCTTCGACACTATAATTTCCGCATCCTGCAGCTGCACTTTCCTTCTGTTCCAACGGAAGTATCGCATAGTATACCAGAGTGTGCCTCTCATCCGGCTGACAGTCCCGATGATAATGTCCGAAATACCAATGCTTATAATGCAGCTTCTGTTCCAAAATCTCCAGATAATCTGTCAGCAGATCCGCTGCGCAGGACCGCCCCGTCCCGGCATTGAGCCGTTCCTGCAGCGAGCTGCCACAACAGTGAGTGACCACATAATCTACTTCATAGTGATACCGTTCCAGATTGCGCAGCCCCTCCTGTAATTCTCCTTCTGTCGGCAGCTCCTGGGGCCACCAGCTTTCCTGGAGGATCCGGTAGGGCAGATGCGCCCGATCCGCCCTGCGCTTTTGCTCTGCAAAATCTACCGTCTGTCGATCCAGGATCCCTCCCTGAATGTCATGGGACGACGCCCCTCCAAATGCAAAAAAAGACTTGCCCTCAATCTTGAAGACCTGTCCACGTTCCAGCAATATCACCTTGTCCCGGATAATGTGCCGCACCTTCCCGCCATGCCACTCTTCCAGCGAATATTCTCCGATCATATCATAATTCTCATGGTTCCCCTGTACCCACAGAATCGTGTAGGGCTTCTCCGCAAAATTTTTACAATGATACTCAAAGGTTTTATCCTTCGCCCAGCACAGTCCAAAATCTCCGCAGATAATGATGTAATCCTCCTGCGTCAGCTCCATGCCGGCTCTCCGTAATCTTTTGGCGGAAAACCTTGCGAAATCCCCATGCGTATCTCCCGTTATGTAAATCATACCATTCTCCCCCGGTATCTGATCAGAATCCTCTCCATGTTGACCCTCCCCCTGTAGTAGGATAACATTAGTATACTGCAGGGAAAGAGATACTGTTTCAGGCAAAGTTTATAAGAGCTATTCTATCCTATCAGATAAATAGTCCCGCAATCGTTCCTGCACACATTCCTGAATCTCTGCTGCCGTTTTTCTTGCCTTTGTCATTCCAAGTCCTATCTTTTTCGCTACCGAAAGAAGATCATCCATTCCCGGATCTGCACCATTTCCATTTACTGTTGTTGCGTGCTCTCCACCGATAGAATTGGAATACGTAAGATCATATGCCGGAGAAAGTATCCATCTCTTCTCCTCATCCCTGTATATATAAGAAAAATTCTTGGAATGATCATCTCGGTTATGTGCAAAAACATTAAAACACATAAGGCGGTAAAGCTTTTCACACTCCTCCATAGATTTCGTAAGCTGAAGAGTTAATTTCATAAGAATATCATAATCCAAATTGGGAATTCTGTGAGATGTCTCAAGAATTGCTGCTGCCGAAATCATATGAATTTTTCCGTTCTCTCCCTCAGAAACCCGATCAAACCGCCTTGTCCCAAAATATCCTTGTGTATTTTCCGAAGGAAACAAGCGGACTTCTTCCATCTCTATTCCGCACTCTCTTGCGCAGAGTGCATAGTCATACTCCTGCCTTCCAATATCCTTACTATCCTCTGACGAAGGAAATTTTATTATCCACTCTTCGTTATCTATATGTGGTAGTATTTTGGGTCTCGCACCACCAGATGATCCTCCTTTCGCAAACAGATAATCCAGATTTTCGCTGGTATCTGTATGAAGAATGCGCTCACATTCTTTTGCGATTTCATCCAATGTTAATTCGTTATACACAGGTTCTATGGGAATCGTGGGACGATAAGTCAAAGCTCCCATACCCGTATTTCCTACAATTGCAAGCCTCTCCAGGCTCCCTATTGTATGAGGATTCAATCCGTTTTTTCTCATCAGTCGATCTACCAGAAGGCGTCCCCAGCCATCTGGAAGGCTATCCGCAAATACACCAAACAATCCTTCAAACGGATCTATTTTCGGCATAAAAACCCGCTTTTCCAAAGGAAGAGAAAATGGGCTGATTGAGAATCCCTCCTGTAACCATCCATCGCTATATGCAAACGCCGCAAGCCGGTTTTGATATAATGCCATTGTTCCGATCTTTTGGTCATGATAATATACATCCAGCTTATTTAGTCTGTCCATGAAGTATCTCCTCTATGGAGTCAAATGGTACCTCTTTAAATAATGCTTCCAGCTCTCCCTCCGCTCCAAGAGCTATTGCAAGCTTTGTAAAAGACTGCAACGAGATCTCTCCGGTCTGCTCAAAACGTTTCAACGATCCGAGACTTACCCCTGATCTGGATGCAAATTCCTTTTGGGAAATTTTCTTTCTCTTCCGAAGCTGTACCATTCGCTTTGCCAGTTCCATATTTATTTCTGCCCATGTTTTTTGATATAAATTAATCATGCTAATATTTTAGCAATTTCACCTCAAAATTGCAAGAAATAGATAAAATATTATCCCTCCTGTTATCTTATTTCATACTTCTTCTGCATTGCATTCATTACTTCCGGATCCTCTAATCGTATAATCTTATCCGCATCTCCTCCGGCACTCATTTTTGCGATCAGAGCCAACAGTGACTTTCTCTCTTCCATGCGTCCTTCTTCGCGTCCTTCTTCGCGCCCACACTCCCGTTCAGCCTTACGGAGCTTCTTTTCTTCTTTTTCTTTGTCATACTCAAATATACTCACCTTGTACACCTCCGCCCGATTGTGCTGCAGGAATTCCGTAAGGATTCCTTCGTTAATGCATTCGGTAATCGCCAGTTCCACCGCCTCATTCAATGGCATTTCCGCTGCGTACTTTCTGACTCTTGCCACATACTCTGCGTATTCCCATAAAACATGGCAGTTATTCATCAGTTCCTCATTATGTCCGGCATTGATATTTAACATCGTAACCTTCAATTCCAGCGCCGGATCCTGCATCGGATTCTCAAAAGCATCCGACAACCGCAGCTCTGTACGATCCGGAACGTCCCGGTCTGTCCCATTATAAAACACCAGGAAATTCGGCGTCGGAATCTTTTGAATACCGGACGAATATAGGGATTTCTCATTCACCAGCTTCTGATACTCGCTGGCTATGTAGAACAGATCCCGCAACGGAATATTTGGGTTATACGTAGACTGATGTTCATACAGGTACAATCCCATTTCCAGTACAAATGCCAGATCATTCTTCATGCCCATATAAATGGCATTTTCCAGAGTCACGATCTCCAACTCTTCCGGGTTCTGATAATGTTTCCCTGTCACTGCATTATAAAGAGATAACAAATTTTCGATTTGGGAAAATATCCATCGAAAAATAGTATCCTTGTATTTGCGGTTAGCAATAAGCAATTCGTAGCTGCGTTTCTTCATAGTGTCCTCCTGTTCCCATAGCACTTGAAATCAAGAAGGTACACTTCGCCCGTCCTATCCACTTGTCATTCAACGTACTATGCTGTGCATGCATGGTTAATGTGGTATAAAAGCATAGAATTCATTGAAATGATATAGATGTGTGGATCAGCTCTCGCTGCCGGAATCGTAAGAATATATGCTTTGAGATTATAGTACTAACAATTCCGGCACTTGTCAACACAGCACTTGTCTATAAATAATTTTTCTTAATCTCCTTCATAATGATGTCTTTACATTCCTCACTCATGTAAAACATCGTCGTCCGAAACGGAAATCCCTGCTTCGTTAATTCCTTCATCTTCGATGCACTTAACGGCTTTTTCAGAACTGTAAAATCATCCAGATGCATGTAATACTCATAATCCTTATAACCATCGCAGTCCTTTTTCTCCAGTTTTCCGTCCGCTGTACCGTATGCGATAATACCATAGCCACTCTTGTATAAAAAAACAGTGTCTCCACGCTGGAGCTTTCCGATCTTCTCTCTCCAACCCGGATAATAAGCCGCTGCTTTCTGCTCGTTTATCATATCATCCGTGTGATTCTTATTATTGGAATAGTTGGTATTTAAAACATAATTATTCCCTTCATACTCCAGATAACCCTCAATGGGAGAATACATATTGAACTCAATATAATGTTCCCCATTGATCTCAAACGCCCAGTAAATAATAGCATCGATACTCAAGCCGTTGTTCTTCCAATATCTGATCGCATCTACTGTATTCTGATCAAGTCCGTTGGTAACAATAAGGAAATGCTGGTGCATGTTAAAATCACTCTTACGCAATGCTTTATCATCCGGAAGATCGAAATACTGCTTATGTATCTCCAACAACTCCACATTGGATTTGCTGTATTTCTGAAACAGTTCATTCAACTCATCATAATTGCTGCTGCCATATAACTGTCCATACCGAAGCACCTGCAGGAGATTTTCCCTATCCGAGCTCCATCGCTTTAGTTCCAGAATATATAAATCCCCATTCCTGTCAATCGCGAGAATGTCCGGTTCCTCCTGCCTCGGACGCTCATTGAAAATCGTGAGCAGATCGTTGGAATAAATAAAATCCTGAATATGCGAAGACATCAGACGCTGCAAATCCAGTTCCTTCCAGCCGATGTCCGCTAGGGTGACACGTTTTACTTTCGTATAATCCTGCTTGTTTGGGTTTAATTTATATAGCATAGCTACTACCTCTTCGTCGGCTGTACGCCTACTCCATGCACTTTCTGATCTTATCAATCAGTGTCACATCCGCCGGAAGCCACTGCACGGAATCCAGTTCCTCCTTCGTCAGCCACCTGGCGGCCTCTGCCTCGAGAAGCTTCAACTCTCCCGAAGCGACCTCACACCAGAAACAATCCATGGATAAATGAAATGCCGGGTAATCGTACTCTATGGTATCTATCAGGTCTCCGACCTTAACCGTGGCATCCAGTTCCTCACGGATCTCTCTGACAACTGCCTGCTGTGGGGTCTCGCCTGCTTCGATCTTCCCGCCGGGGAATTCCCAACCGCCTTTAAATTCTCCGTAGCCTCTTGCGGTGGAAAAAATTTTGGTTTTGTGCTCTATGGAATCGCAGATCACGGCTGCAACTACGCGAATGGTTTTCATACTGCCTCGTTCCTTTCAAGCAATACTGCGCAACATATATCAACCCTTTTTTGAAAAAAGGAGCCGTCATATTTACAACCGGTTTCACTCTATAATTGGCATTGCATTAAACGCTAATGCCAATTCTCTTTTAGCATTTTTAATCTTCTTTTTGTAGTCAACTACTTCCCGAAGAACTTTCTCACAGTTTTCATCTGTCATTGTCGTCACTATTTCCAAGCGAAGTCTGGCTCGTGAAGCACCAACATAAAAACGTTGAACAGCTTCACTGCCAAAAGTATCCTCATCGACATCTATAAGAATAATTGCATCCGCCTCCAAACCCTTGAATTTTCTACATGTTGTAAAAACTTTTTTCTTGAAAGTACCATTATCACTATTCTCTTTAAGGATACTCTTAAACTCACTTTTACAAGTCAAAATGACAACGTCCGTAATACCTTCATTCTTTAATTCATCTATCAGGGTTTCGATTCTCTCTATAGCTTCCTGCGAATCTTCTCTGAAATGTATTCTTGCCGGTACACCTTTTATTGCCCCGTCATACAGTTTGGGGGTTCTCTGTGATATCGGTTTCAATGATGTTATCGCAATATTTTCTGTGTTTCTGCAATTTTTATATAATGTTAGTTTGCAATCGGCTTCACTAATATACTTCGGAATTCGAGAGGCCTGAATAAGTTGTAGCCGATCATAAAATACATAAAACGTGCCTTCTACCTCATCATTATCAATAACAGCATCATGAATTGTTTGAAGCAAATTAGCTTCCTCTATTTCCTCGCGTCCAAAATCCTGGCCTTCATCTACAATCACATGTCTATATGGAAATGCACCCGAAATGTACATATCCAAAACTCTTTCTTCCGTAATTTGATAATTCGGCTCTTCTGTCTTTCCAATTTTACACGCGAATTTATCTATTGTCATATAATCTATCATCTCATGATGATATTCACTGTCTAAATAATCTCGAAGCATAACATTGTAACAAAGGAACAAAACTCTCTCTCCGCTAACAGCATGTCGGGTTGCTTTTTCAACAGCAATCATTGTTTTTCCTGTTCCCGCTGCGCCGTTAATAACCGCTGATTTTTGCTCAACCAAATAATTTAACAGTCCTTCCTGCTCCTTTAGCAATCTATGAAAGACAATCTTCTTTAAATCACTGTCAAAACTTTTAGATGGAAAGATGTTAAACTCCGGACATATAATCTCTCTGATAATACGTCTTACATCTTGGCTGCTTAAGTCTGTCTTAATATGATTTTCAAGCTCAATAGCAAATATCGCACTAATATAAGGTTCCGGATTTTCCAGTGCTTCCATAGTAAGTGTAATCTGCCGATCTGCTTCTTTGGGGAATTTAATACCACGCATTTTTTCTTTTGAAATTGATGGAAACCAAACTGCATGTAAAAACTTACATCTCGGGACAATATCTTTTAATGCACTGTTTTGTACAGTATTCAATAAATCCCACTTATTTCCTGCTGCCTGATTATAAGGGCCTCCGTGTTTCATAATATGACCACTTGCATATTTCCAATATCCGTCCTCATAATTTACAGCGCCCGCTTTAGCTTCTATACATAGCAACCCCTTTGTTGGGTTGAAAATAACAAAATCTGCCTCCCCCTCATGAAGTACATTTTCTTCTACATATACATTCTTAAAAGAATGTACAATATAATAATCTTCCGGTAATTTCTTCAGTGCATCAAACATAGCTCCTTCCAAACTGACCGGATCATAATCTCTCGGCATTTCCGGTATCATTATTGCCATATCATTTCTCCTTCAACGCAGACAATATACTATCAGCATTAACATCCTCGGAGCCCAAATAATAACACTTCCACTCGCTTTTTGCTGCTATAGTATACTCTTCATCATTCTCAGCTCCAAATATCATTATTTTAGTTTTGGGCCAATACAGGTCGACATTATAGTAGTTCGAGTCTCCCAACACTTGAAAAGTTCCTGCTTGATATGGCTTTTCACTGTTCTGATACTCTTCTGCTTTGGAAATCATTTCTTTAATCACTTCTTTTTCATGCTTATTCAAAGAAAACTGAAGCATATTCCTCCATACATCGGTATAATCTACATTTTTCAAATCCATTCCCACTTCAGTTATAAGAAGCTGATTCTTTCTCTCGTTTTTTTCTTCATCCCCCTTTTTTAACACTGTCGCATTTTCTTTTTGATAAATATAGTGTGAGAAAAACCCTATTTCCGGTTCTTCGTAAGTTCCAACTATTACTCCTCTGTCTAAAAACACATTAAATTCCTCACAACTTGTTTCAGGCACGAGAGTACAGGCATAACAAGCAGACAAATTGAGAGAATCTCGTCCCTGTCCCATACTTAAACTACACACCGGATCATTCGAGCAAGTCATAGCACTTTCTATAGCTCTCTTAAAAATTGTAGGAAATGTATCTGGTCTTCCTTGCCGGACGAGTCCTCCCATAGTTCCCTCTGAGTCACCACTTGCCGTATAAATCAAAATACCTGACATATTTTTCCCTTCTGAGGCCTCACTGCAATAGATTCTTTCTTTAATTGATGCTATACTATATCCGCATTCAAAACTCAGTTGTTTCATTAGCAAATGAGACAGTGTATGTAACAAAAGGAATTTAGCAGATATAGTTCTGGGGCGAATATCTCCATAATACGATTTAGCATAATTTTCATTAAGATGATCAACACGACGTTGTACTCCGATATTATTTGTTCTCCATGCATCAATGGCATCCTCATCCAACTCTATAAAAATACCTTCACCGCGAACATCATATCCAGGATACCAATTCGTACTATCCTCTTTTATCAAAACCTTCTTAATTTTTCCGCCATTATTCGAATTATCATCGTCCAATGGTTCCAGTCTCGAAAAACCTACTAAAGCTTGAACTTCTCTTACCTTGTGAATCAAAGATATATTTTTTACACACGGCAAACCAAATTGTTCCACATATGTAGCTTCACGTATGAATTCTCCGTTTTTATCCTCTTGTACCACTTCTCCGCTTAAAGCTTCATACTCTTCTGCTCTGTATTTAACACCTGTGGTAGTGTAGTTATCATCAGCTGTGTTACTCCATCTTCTCATCAGTATAGGTTTTACAGCATCTTCTGTTTGTCCTATATCTCGCCCTATTTTTGAGGCATATTCACTGATCTTCTGTGAAATGACTTTTTCTTTCATTTCCTGTGAAGTTTCAATCCCCATATCGGATAATGTTTTTATCGATTCGGTTATTGCCTTTTTTAAGTCGGAGAAAAAAACACTTTTCTGTATTTTCGCTGTCAATTGACTCGAGTAAGGCGGAATCACCAGCGAACTGACAATCATCGGAAAATATACCGAAGATCCACCACGCTGCAAAACATGCGGATATTCTTCACAAAATTCTTTTGTATTCTTCCAGGGATGCCGTCCTGTACACGCAAACCCATATTCATATCCTGTAGCCTTATCAAGATTCGCTAACGCATTTTTATCAAATGCTCCCTTAAGTGTTGCTCTTGCATGACAATTTTCACATGTAATTGTTAGGCCTTCCAATCCCTCTGTCGATGAAGCACTTGTTGTAAACCTAAGTCTTGGATTTTCACAGATTTTTTTTGCTCCGAAAAGATTTTTGGCATGAACCCACTTTATCCAAGGGAAATCATCAATGTGTCCGTGTCCGCAGGCAACTATGATACGTGCTACCACCAACTCTTGAAAACACGATGGACATTTTAAATTTTTAACCATATAGGGATCATTTGCATTCAACTTTTTACATTTGGGGCTGGCATTATATTCCTGTATCCAATCTTTCAGGGGTTTAAAAGATCTACAACGAGGACAAAAATACCACTCCGGAAATCTTGCATATGCAATACCGCTCTGATATCTTCCGTCATCCTTGCTTCCCGGCATCCCAAAGAAATCAACATGAAGCACTTTTTCCAATCGTTCATCATGTATCTCAACCACATTTCCTTCCCATGTTTCAGGTGCGGCAGTCATTAACGTCTGCTCCGGGAAGTCAACCATTGCGCCGACTCCGTATTGAAGAACCGCTTGGGACGCTCTTACCGAATGTGTGATTTTATTTAATTGAATTTTTTCATATTCAGAGTCCATATTCTTAATCCTTCCATATTAATACACTGCTTCCAACCGAAATATCGACATTTCTCATGGATGTCATGGTATCAAATGCATTATCATTTTTACCTGTGTTATATGCTTTCATCAGCCTTGCATCACCGTCTTCAGGATAATTAATCATATACTTTTCACCATAAAAGAAATGATCATCTTCGTATCCTTCTTCTAGATTCTCCCAGCTATCTAAAAATACAGATATTTCCTCTCGAATTTCATTTTCCTCGGTATCAGTTCCGGGATTTATCTTGCTGATAATATCATTATTTCTGGTAACAATATATTCAACAATCGAATCGATCTCCTTCTTATATTTTTCACGAGTAAATTTTCCCGCAGCATTTTCCGGAGTTAATTCCGGAACCAACTGTCTCAGTAAAGCAATTATAATAGCATGTAGTGCTCTGTCTCTTGCTGGTTTTGAAAAAGGTGTAACCCCCGTCGGCTCCACATGTTTGTAAAAAGATTCATGGTATCCCACAAACTGTTCATAGTGTGATCTATCCCTACTCTTAGAGCCATCATACATAGTAAAAGCTACCCCCGGATATGATCTTCCGACACGACTCGATGCTTGAATATATTCACTTGTCAGCTTAGGTTGCCCGACAAGTAGCATTACATTCAACCGTGCCACATCTATACCAACGGAAATCATGTTTGTAGCCAACAAAATATTTGATGGCCATCTTTTGTTTTCAATGTTTTCTTTACTGTATGTAAGTTTTTCGAGTTTATCTAAAGTTTCATTTAAACGAGTAGTAGATACTCGACTTGTCAATTCGTCCGCATTTGTAATAGTTCGAGCATCTTTATTTGTTCCCAAACGATACGCCATTCGTTTAATAAAATCTTTAACATCATCATCAACAAGCGTTGAACACTTTCCTAAATCTTTCAAACTATTAAAATATACAGTAAGTGTCCAATATTTATCTTTAATTTCATCCGGTAAATTCATTGTATGAATTTTCTGAAGTAATGCTGCTATAGACCTAATCTCCATCATTGCCTTTGTCTTACCTGACGGCATTAATCCAACATACTTCCTTCCATATACCCCTTTTTCGTAATCAATTACTGATTCTCTTGCAAAAAAAGAGTCTTCTGCGTCAATTCCCGGATGTGGAAATTGACAAACTTCTCTGTCATACAGAGATGAACATTGCTCTGCAGCACGTCTGATAGTAGCTGTTGACGCTATAATTTTGGTTTTGTTCCCTTTGCTGCTGCAAATAGCATCAATAGCCGCCTCATACAGCCCAACCATTGTACCTAACGGACCTGATATTAAATGCAATTCATCTTGAATAATAAGTTCGGGAGTTCTATTTTTTCTGCCGATTCCAAAAAACACACCTATTCTGGGATTCCAAGGTAACATGGCAAACTTATCTACTGTTCCAAACAATAATGTCGGCGGATTTTGATACAATTCTTCATCAACAATCTGTATTGGCAACTTTCCTTGTATATTAAAAAAACACGCTTCCTGAGGACAGAATAATTCAAAATGAGTATTATTTTTCATTCTGTAGCCCCATTCTCCTATCTTCTTATGTCCTCTCTTATCTTGAACCATCTTTGTTCCGCACCATGGACATTTAAGAACTTGAAACTTATTATGTCGGTCCTTTTGATAATCCAATTCCTCTACAGTTGCTTTATACAACTGTGTTAGTTCAAACTTGGCCTTAACATTTTTGTTGGGAGTATGATCACCGCCAATCCACAAGCCAATAGTTATTGGTTCAGCCCCCAAATCATATTTTCCGTAGATCGGCTTTTTATCCATTGCATCAACTCGGATATATTCACATGCGCAAATAAGAGTGGACGCACGTGTAAACTGTTGGGCCGCTAAAAGTCTTAACGTATACCGCATAATAACTGTAGTTCCGTCTGAGTCTTCCTTATGGGCAAGTCGTCTGTAAAAAATAGAAAAGGCAGTCAGTCCGAGATAAGCCTCCGTTTTTCCACCACCTGTCGGGAACCATATCAGATCGACCAGCTCCCTGTCATTCGAGCTATCCTCAACTATGGATTTTATACTCATCAATAGAAATGCTATCTGAAAAGGTCTCCATGAATATGGATCTTCCAGAATTTCTTCAACGTTATAATAATTTATTCTATCCAATAAATCCGTCAGTTGTTCATCATAAGGATATCTGCTTACATCAGCGGTTTTTTCTTGAAGTTTTAAATGAGCTCGTTGCATAAACATAGCTCTGTTCGCCAATTGAAATGCATTCCACGATAGTTCATCGGCTTCCAGTATTTCAATTCCTTCGTGCATTCTCTCGGAAGCAGATTCACAACCGGAAATATTCTTTTCAGCAATATGCTGATACTTTGCATCTAAAGACTCTGTCCTTTGCTTAATGTCCTCTATCCACTTGTCATAAGCTTCTACAATTAATAAAAGTTTGTCACATTTAACTTTTTTTTCATCTTTTACCAAATCCGACATGTACTTCATGGACAATACTTCTTTAGTTACTTTCGAATCTGACGGAAGATTAAAATCCATAGACGGAACTTCACTCACGGGAAAATAATTACTATATACCTCTCCCCTTCCCACTTCATCTACATTCCACGAAATCGAAGTCCCGAGACCTGTTCCGTATACTTTTTTATTTCGATATTGAAGTGCAAGTGACTGTTCTTCATCATTTAAATCAAAAATATCAACATTTTCTCCATACTCAACAAAAGTAAATTCATTATTTTCACTGTTAATCCTTATTTCAGGCTGAAAAAGGCAAAGTTTTGCGCTCGATTTCCCAGTATCATCATTAACAAACATAATCGTTAATGACCATATATCATTACCCATATTTCTCCGCAGTGCGGTAATCTTTGCTCCCGTTTCATCCAACTTTTTATTTTGATCAATATAATCGGAATTAGTAAAATCCAATTCAACATCACAATAATGCGGTTCTCTGACATATCCCTTTCCAAGCTGATCGGAAAGTTTATACATCATAGCAATGATGCCATATTCATCCCCTCCGAACAAATCTCTCTCTTTTATTGCAATTATAGATTTTCTTTTCAATCCTCCGGATGTTAATCGTAAAGTTTTTTCTTTTCTGTCTAAATAAACACAATAGTTGAGTTCCTCCGGGAGTTCATAATCTTCCGGTATATTGTCATATGGGATGCGGCAATCAATAGCCAATGCTTTTCTATATGTTGCAAAGCTTACGCTGCAATTAACCCTATTACAGTCTCCTTTAATAAAGAAAGTAATTCCCATGGAAGACGGCATATTTTGTGTTGCCAATCCAATCTCCTCATCAAGGTTTTCTTCATCAGCGTTCTCCTCTGCATGATGGTGTTTCACAAATCCTTCTTCATTATCGATTTTTATCGTTTCCTCTTCAGGCTGCACATCGCTGTCTAATTCCTCTACACGCGACGCATCATTGTTATCAGCATTCATTTTGGTATTCTGAGTAAAAAGAACACCTACAGAATATCTCGTATTTGGAGCATCCGAAATAAGCTCATGTTCCTCGTCAGGAATAGAAATTTCCGATCCCGGTCCCATAAGTTCTTTTTTTACTAATTCGATATATTCATCTCTGGTTTTTATCATCTTCTGTTTGTCTGTCATATATCCCCCTTAAATAGAAATCGGTCTGTTGGCCATTCCAGCGGGAACAACCATTTCGACTTGTGCAATGCGTTCTACTCTCTTTATTTCCGCAAGAGTATCTATTTTTTCAAAAATAAAATTCATACCGGATCCCTCTTTGGTAATCCTCCCGCTCAATTTATTAACGACTGCAGTTCCTACTTGGTCCAAAATTTTTCTTCTAATTGACCTTATCTCTCGACAAGCTTCGAATATCTCTTCCGGATTATCTCTAAGTTCGTCAACACCGGTAATATTTCCTATATGTCGTATTGAATCTACATTTCTCGGGCCCACTGTGTGCGAGTCCTCATCAAGCCAATTTAAAATTGTTTGCTCATGAACAGTTGCACCATCTTTCAGTAATAACTCCGCAACTTTCCTGGCTGTAAATCTTTGTGCATGCATAAAGTCAACTAATGAATTTTTCCATAAATTAGCTTTTATGTAATTTTTCTTTGAACTATCATCCAACCAGCCGTCTTGAAAGAGCTTTGTTAAAATCGAAGTAACAATATCTTTGGTATCATCATTATTTTTTGTAAAAACTATAGAATCTCCTTCGCAAATCTCTTGTACTTCTACCTCCTTTACAACACCTATTGTTTCATCCAGTACATATGCCTTATAATGCTTACTTAGGTACGCTTTTGTATCATCATCAAAAGCAGTTACCACAGCAATGGCGGTGTTTACCACACCCTCACATCCCGTATTACTTCTATATTCCGAATTAACAGAAGTTATATCAGCATTGAAAATATACTCCTCCATTTCCTTTTCAAAATCTTCAGTCTCTTTTTCCTCAGATGTTATTGCTTCGCCTTGCTCCTGCATAGTAACAATAAGCGTCGATTTTTTCTGCAATTGATTAATTCTATTGTGCGTTGACTTATTCTTAAAATAGTATCCTACTTTTTCACTTTCATACAAAACCGAAATGATCGTTGATGCAGCATTACACGTGAATGTATTGAATGCTTTTCCCGCATAATCTCCAAGCACAATAACACATTCATACATTTGTGAATTATCAAATCTATTTGGAGTAGTAAAATCTTTTTTTCTGAAAAAGTAATCGGAAAACAGTCCTGAACCCTTCAGCATAGTTATATAGTATGCCTTTGGAACAACAATTGCTGTTTTTTCACCAACATGTGAATATAAATACTTCCTTAACCATTCATACTTAGCCGTAATATTCTCCTCTCGCTCTAATACTTTTTCCAGTATATGAACAATTAAAGTGGCTTTTTCTCGTAAATCATTTGGAAATTCGGTTAACAACACCTCCATTTCCTTAATTTTTTCTCTCGGAGTGCTTACATCAATAATTCCTTTTTCTCTGGCCACAGAGAATCTATCCATAGGAAAGGGTGCCGTAACAAACAGTTTCATTAGCGAATATGCCAGCATAATAAATCTTTCTTTTCCGTCTGTGCTATACTCATTGCGTTTTATGGCAATAATAATCTTTTTAAATTCATAAACAATTTCTTTTTCAAGACCATTTTCTTCAAGTACGATTAATTTATTATCCTTTTCAATTATTGTATTGACTTGTTTCGAAAGTTTAAGAGTATAGTCATTAATTTCCGCAATATCAGTAGTACTGTTTTCCAACAGGAAATCTTTTGTACATGCAAATACCTCTGTTTCCTCAATATCCGAGGTTAATGCAAACGCCAATTCACTGTCTATCGAAGAAGAAAGATAAACATATTGAAGCGATTTACGATTTATTAACTCGTGTAATTCCGAGTACCCTCTGGAAATAGAATCTTCTCCCAATACTATTAACCCTAAATGTCTGTTTCCTTGCCTTGACAAGAGTAATTGTCTTGCAGCCGAAACTTTTGCTGTAAATTTAAGTGTTGGTTCGTTCTTTCCTGCATTCCCACCGTACCGATACTCATCTTCTTCCGTAAAATATGATGCCGTTACCAATTCCAATAAACTAATTTTCTTTTTACCAAAAGCCAAGCTAATATTTTTGACTAAATAATCAACCCTGTCACGAGGTGCAACAATAACGCATGACGTATCTAAAACACTGGGAATATTTTCTTTTGTAAAACCCAATACTTCCACAAAAAAATCATCTCTTAGTGAAGACTTTTTTCTTATACCTCTCCCATCCATCCGAACCGAGTCGCCATTATAAGGTTCAATATTTCTCCAACTTTTTTCCGGTATATAATTTACAGAAGTGCCACCTTGTGTAAGTTTAATATATTTCTTACCAATTTCAGCTCTTATCTCACTACCGTCTACAAATCCGCCAAAAAAATAGCGACTCTTCTTGTTCTGGCCATATAAAACTATATCCCCTTCTGAAAATGAATTAACGACATCTCCCGTTTCCACCTTATTGGAAATAAGGTTAAAAATCATAGCATACGTCACAAGCATTGCGTCAAAACAAACAGACCCTGTATGCATAATAAGCCCAATATTATGATCCCGTTTTGAAAATGTCTGCGATAAATACTGTCCGAAAGATTTTAACAGTTTTTCTTTTGATATCGTTTGCCCTTGAATTCGTATTTCGATTTTTTTTAAAACTTCGTAAATTTTATTTTCCTCCAATTGCACTTTCCCCTTCGCAAAGTATATTTGTCGTGTTGTCCTATCGATTATGTTATATATTTCCTGAGTCCCTCAAATACAATACTTGGCGTTTTTACAAATGACGATGTTTTGATTCTAAATAACTCTCTTCCCGAATTATATATTCGAATATAAAGTTCATCGTTATAAACCGATACCGTGTCATTAATTTTTACAAACAGTTCTCTTGCATTATCCTGAACTCTCAAATTATCTCGAATTCTACGGAGTTCATAAACTAATCTATAATCCGCCTCTGTCCTAATATTAAACAACTCAAAGGTAGATTTGCTGTTATGTAGCAAAAAGGAATTACTGTATCTTGGTCGATACACCCAATCTTTTTCAAATTCTATCTTTGAATTAAGCCTTACCCATTTCTTTATAGTGAACTTATAGCACATAGCGCTCGGATTAGTTCGTCCACCAAGATCATTAATCTCTTTTCGAGGAACAACAGCAGTTTCTATCACCTCACCATAGTAACTAACTCCTGCATCTTCTCCGAATAATTTTTTTGAATGATAAATCGCAATATAATCGATCTGATGATAATTTTCATCCATACTTCCAACCGGAACATAGTAGTATTTTTTATTAAAACATTCCTTCCATTGTTCTCTTGATCCCAGTGATCCAACAAGAACATCTTCCCTTGTCCAATCAACTTTTTCTAATTTTTCTTCAATTCCCCTTGGCAAAATTGCTTTGTCATATGCACTGGCATCTGATTCCCCAACAAGCTTTGTCAATAATTCTTCCGCTATTTTAGTTTTTCCGGGCATAAACGGTAATCCGCCAATATTAACCGTATCTATACTTTTACAAAACTGATGGGATCGATACTCTTCTTCGTCATTTGGGTACGGAAAAAGTACATATGCTCCAAACATCAATTTTTCACTAATATTTCCATCTTTTACAACAATTGCATCCCTATATCGATGCATAGTATTGATATCTTCCACTTTCGGTCCCGGTTTCTTTTCATTGTCCGGATAATGTTCATCTGGGTTCATTTCAACTTTATATTTTGCATCAAATACATATTGAAATTCAGCTTTTTTTCCTTCAACACCTACTCTTTTTGTAAGTTTAAGTACAGTATCGGGAATTTGTTTTACTGTATCCGACGGGTACTCACCGGGATTATAGATTAGTTCAAAAACATCCCCTGTATTTGTATCAAGAAAGCGCACCCGCGATTTGCTGTCTTTCGATATCGTAACTGTAATCCCTTTTCTACTCGTTTTTATAATATTACCGCCATCATCCAAAAGTGTATATTTTCTCTTCATAATATCAACGAGCTTAATGAAACACCAATATTCATATAATGTAGAGGTTTCTTTTACCGAAAAGCTAAATATCTCGCCACTAAAAGATATTCCCTTCTGAATTAATTCAAAATATCTGTACAATTCTCTGTATCCCGGTGCCATTTGAAATACCAATGACATAGTATTGACGTCTTTAAGTCTTGAAATATCTGAAAAAATCGGATTTTTCAATTGTCCGCTAATCTTAGATACCATATCATCAATTCTTTCCACCACCATAGAATCCGCCATTTTATCAGGTTCTTTAAAACTTGCCAAATACATGCGTTTAAACTTAAGTAATTGCTTAACAGTGTTTATAAACATAAATTTAACCAGCTGATTTTCAGTTGTGTCATATGTAATAGTCTTCTGAACCCCAAGAGCTCTGTTAAACATCTTTTTCCCGTTATTACAACTTATCTGCTCCGGGTGCTTTTCTAACCACAATATGGTTTTGCTATCCGTCTGCTTTAGTTTATGACTCGGAACCACTATGTGTTTTTTTAACAATTTATGAGTCGGAGATTGCATTATTACCTTAGTTGCTCTATAGTACTTATCAAAAAGCTGATTAATAAGCGTAAAGAAAATTGCCGGCACATTAGTTCTTGATTCACATGTTGTTCCTAATGAATAGGTGGAATTAATGAAATCAATAACCGCCCCTTCAACCATTTCATTTATATCGTTTCGAATCAATTCGTAATCATCTTTATATGAAAGTTTAGACGGAAATACCTCTATTTCAATTAACAAACGATTCCCCAAAGAATCATAAAAGATAAGATTTGAGTACCCTACGTCATTACCGAAATTAATTACTCCGGTTAAGCGATTCGGTTCATCATCATCTACCGTTGTAATCGCTTCTCTTATATGCTTATATGCATGTTCAAAATACAATGGTTTGTTTTTCAATGACTTAGCGCTTACGATATAATCCGATTGCTCAAAAAATAAAGGTTCTGTTTCCTCAAGAGCATAATTTTCTCCGGATACACCACACTCATTTCCCGCAATATTAAGTTTTTCAATTTTACCCCATATTTCAATCTTGGACTGCTGTTGTGAAAGAGTATCAGAAGAAAGGGAAGGTTCCTTTCTTCTCTTAACAGTGACGCGTATATCCGAGGCAACCACATCAATTATTTGATTAGACCCAGAAAGAGGTAAAATCATCGTCTTCATATCTCCTAAGCATCTTACATATTTTCTCAGCACTTTTGGGGAAATCAACCGTGTTGTTCTCCATTAAATAATTTTCCATCTTTTGAGCGTCTGTCTGTCCGTTTTTCTGTGCATACGGTCCAGCACAAAGTTTGAATAATTCCCTTAAAATATTTGCTAATTTTTCCGAACTTCCTTGAATACGCGGAAGTACTTTCTGCATTACCTGGTTATCAAACGCCTCTCTGTCAGATAGCAGCCCAAACTTTTTGTTATACAGCATGTAGAAGACTATCTCATCCCGCACTCTATATCCAAAATGTGCATCTCCCTTCTGTAAAACAGAATTTATGTTAGATATCCTATCATTTATTGTTATGACATCTTCCCATTGATCGATACAATCTATTCTTAATCTCAAATAGTTTGCTCTTAAAAATTCATTGTCTACAACTACGGCTTCAGGTTTTTTCACTAAAATCTCATCAGACAAATCAAAATCAACATATGAAAATTCTATGGTATTTGCTCTGTCTAACACCTTTTTGCTAAACGGAAATGTGGTTTCATCCATATTAACGGTTCCCACTATGTACAAATTTTCAGGTATCATTAAATTCGAATATAGGTCTTCTGCGTTCTTGTCCCCGCAATAACAACTCCTTGGGATCAACTTGTCCGTAATTATCTCATGTTCATCCCAATCCCTTGTTTCCATAACAGAAAGAAAGTCACTGAAATAATATTCAACACGAGCCAAATTCATTTCATCAAGGCACAAAATATAAGGCAGTTTACGTTGATCATCTGCAGCCTTTTTTATAAATTCAATAATTGCTCCCGGGATAAAATGATTATCCAAATTTACATGTCCAAAAAGATCCGTAGAATCAGACCAATCAGGTTTCACCGCTACTTGTTTATAACGACCATCACCATATGCACCTATTGCCTCAGCAAATAATCGAACCAGTCTGGTTTTGCCGGTTCCGCTGGTTCCGGCCAAAAGGACAAACGGTTTTGCCTTCAAGCTAAGATAGAAATTGGCTAATAAATTCTCATCATATTTGAATCCTTTTGCATTAATATATTCGGATATTTTATTGATCTGATCTCTCGGCGACAACTTTTCACCTTCTTTCGTATTCTTACTTTTCCCCAATTTTACATAAACTTTGTCATAATACGTCTCGTATGCTTCAATGAATTTTAACAAGTCAGCATATAATTCATCATCTTCAGGCAATGTCTCCAAAGTATACTTTATGTAATATATGCATCCTGCATCATACGGTTTAGATCCTGTATCAATCGGGTCAAATTGTAAGCCACTCAATTGACCTATTTTACTTCGTATATTACTTGCCCGTAACCGAAGGCTTTCTGTTGTTTTGCTATTATTTGCAGTAGCAATTCCCGTAAATGCAAGCTTTCCGGAACCGTCTCCTCCCTGTGCTATATCCGTTGCTCCCTGGTTTAGAGTTAAAAATAATTCCTTTGTATCTTTATTAAGAAGGTATACTATGTAAACCCCTTTTTGTGCTGATGTAGTTATACGCTTATCAAAAACCGCAATCCAAGGCACATCGGCCCATCTACCTGCTCCGACACTCCCTTTCACTTTATATATATCCTTTTGAATCGGCTCTCTAAGTTTTTCCACAATATCTTCTCTGACTATTTTTCCGAAAGGACGTTTATAATCCTCGTTCTTTCTAGCCGTACTTAATTCTGTTTCATACTCGGACATAAATTTATAAAATAAATCGTGTAATCTCATAGTCATTACTCCACTCGAACCATTCTTTTGAGAAACTCCTTATTCTCGTCTTTTGATTTTGCATCATATCCTAAATGTTCACAAACTAATTTTATTTTTTGCGCAAAAGTATCACATTGAAGACTATCTATGCAAATCTCTTTTTGCTTATTTCGTCTGCATTCTTGCCACAAAGAGTCTGTATCTAAAGGATGCTCCGGTCTAAATGCTCTTTCTCCTTCAGGTGCACTTTCATCAAACAAATTAAATATTTTATGGTCAGATTCTGTTATCCAACATGCTCCCACTTCTGTTACCGCGCCCCATGATTTTCCCATTTTGGCACTGGTAACAAAAAATATGTATGGTTTTTGATCAGATACACTATTTACAAAAAAATCTCTTAAATAGTCATATATTCCGCTCTTTCCACTGGCCACTTCTGGAATTCTTGCTTCTTCATCATCACAACTTGTATATAAAATATCTTTTATCGGGACATTATTATACTTAAGCATTTCATACAAAACATCCGCCATATCTTTGTCAGCACGAGTATGACTAATCAATATTTTCTTTTTATTACTGTCCACTTTAGGTTTTATACCGATTTCAGCACTATGTGCCTTTATTTCTTTTGCAATTATCTCTTCAACATCATCTGCTGCTAATGTATCACCCTTTTCCAGTTTTTTCATAACTGCTTTAGCAGCACTTTTTGATGTTTTTTCATTCATCGAATCAACAGCCTTCTTAAATTCTTTTTCAACTGCTTTGCCTCTCTCCAACTCCTTTTCTTTTTTCTGTGATTTTTTTAGGTCGGAAAATACACCTCTCATTCGCAACGTTAAAGGTAAAAGTTCATTTCGAACATATTCCAAAACTACTTGATATCTTAAATCATCTGATTTATATCCTTGTCGATTGCTCAAAGCCATATCCGGAAGTTCGGTCAATTCAAACAAATCAACATGAAGCTGTCCGACAACGTAAACTTCTGTCATCTTATTCTTTCCTACCAGTGGTAAGATATTAAATTCCCCCATCTTCCCATTAGCATATAATGAGACATAATTGTCAGGGAAATCACTGATTTCCGCTTTTCTGTTCCGTGTAGTTTTATATGCACCAATCCATCCCTCTACTTTTAAATTATATGTCTTTTTTCCCCATATCTGTTAACCATGTCAATTGGAATTATTTTTCCAGGCTCAGTATGACACAAGTCATTCATTCGTTCTGGTTTGATAGGATGAAATGCAGATACCATATTCGCATAATCTTTTCCAAGAGTAATAAGATTACTTAACTGCGAAGCTATGTCTTTCTCCACCGAATCTATAATTTCAACGGTGCCATCCTTTATGACATGAATACGAAAATCATTTCCTATGACAGGAAAAATCTTAATTAAATTACGTCGAATAGCCTTCGAAGTAGCATGCAATTTGTATTGCGGATTTGTCATTACTATTGAAGTTCCATGTGTTGATATTTTTTCGAATACTATATCCTCGTCAGCAATTGATTTTAATTTTTTATCCTCATTAACATGTCTTGAAAGAACAAAACCTGATTTTTCTCCATTTGTCACTGTTTTTACATAAACTTCATCCGAAACAGATAGAGCGGCAAGTTTTCCCACTCCTTTTCGCCCCATCTTGTGTCTCTTCAGTGGCGTCACCGCTTCCTCATCAGATAATCTTGACGGTCTGGCAATTTCCAAATATTTATTGATATCCCCTTTTCTATACGACATTCCATTACCATCATCTTCAACGATTATTTCATTATCCTTCTCGATGATATAAACATTCTTTGCATCAGCATCATATGCATTAGCAATCAATTCCGCTAAAACATAATATATATTTGTATATAAACTTGGCCCCAATAGTTCCAAAATCCCGGGATCAATTTCAATTTTGTATTCTTTTTCCGTCATTTCTTTTGTTTCTCCTATTATAAATGTAATAAAGTATATTCCGCATTTCTACCTTTTCCGGAGCACCGAATCATATTATTCCTCTGCATTTTGCACAATAATACAGATGCTTTCTGATCCGGAATATCAAATAAGTCTTTCACTTTCTGTTTCGATATACTTCCGTAATTTTCTAAATAATTGAGAACAATTCTTTCTTTATTTTCATTAAAAATTTTTAGACAATCCAAGATATAATATGCCATAGTCTCAATAACTGGAATTGAGACCGAATTTCCCAATTGTTTATATTTTTGTGTTTCAGTCATATCGTTCGGAAACTGAAAGTGATCCACACCATTATTATCAACAAATCCATAGCCAATAAAGCCCTGTAATCTTCCCCATTCTGTGGGCGTCATCACTCTTACATTCTGCTTATTTAGACCTCCTTTTTTTCTCGTAACTGCTTTATCTTTCGGATTATACTTCGGCATTGTTTGAACAATTAAATTACGTTCTTTTCCGGATCCACCTGTTGCGAGAATTGTATTTGCAATTTGCTGTTTTCTATTAGGATCATTAACTATGCAATATCCATAACCATTACCATTTCGTCTTTGTCTATTACGATGCTTGATTAATGTATTAAGATACGACGCAGACATATAGTAATGTATATCTACATTTGTTTCCAACAATTGATTAAGGCTGCGGTTTAGCAAAGGATTTTTCTTAAGTGATGCATATAATTCTGTAGGGAGATTATCATCGATATTATCAAATAACCCCTCATATAACCTCCTATCAAACGCTATAAAAAAGGCTCGAGGTCTATTTTGCGGAAGCCCGAAATCTTTTGTATTGCGAACCAATTTACTATGTTCAATCACAAACTGGCCGTTTTCATTATACGAGATTCCTACAACTTTATAATTGAGCTTTTTCTCAAGTGAATCAATTATTACATGAATTGTTCTTCCTCCATCATGTGAAACTATATTTTGCACATTTTCAAGAAATATCACCTTGGGTCGAGTTTTGTTTATAATCTGTTTTATGTGAAAAAATATAGTTCCTTTTGTGGGGTCATCAAATCCCTCTTTATTTCCTTGACTGCTAAACGGTTGACACGGAAAACCCGCCAGCAAAACATCGCATCCCACTCGTTCCGCTTTGTTTTTAAACTCTATGCTTGTTAAATCATTTAGCGGATCCTCTCCGTTAAAATTTAATTTATATGTTTCGGCGGCAAATTCATCTATTTCCGCAGATAATACATTTACAAATTCTCCCGTCTTACAAAAGCCTTGCCTTATTCCTCCAATTCCGGCGCACAAATCTATTGTTTTATACATAAACAGTTTCTATCTCCATCCGTTCGTATGTTTTTCCAGAGTCTTCCCAAGTATTACAGTATAAGTAGTATTGATAGTTCTGCCTTAGAAGCATTTTTGCTTAAATAATATTTAGTAAAACTACTAATTCTTGTTTACTCCTCTAATACTATCTGTATAGCATCAGCACATTCTTTACAATGTTTCTTTATATCCCGTCCCCAAAAACGAAGTACTTTCCATCCATCATCTTCGAGTGCTTTGTTTACTTCTTTGTCTCTCTCAATATTTCTTTCAATTTTAGGTATCCAAAAATCTTTATGAGATTTAAAATCTCCCTTTCTATTCTCCCAATCATATCCATGCCAAAATTCACTGTCACAAAAAACGGCTACCTTCTTCGATTTAAATACAATATCAGGTTTTCCAATTATTCCATTTACGTTCTTTCGATATCTTAATCCTCGATTCCATAGTTCTTTTCGCAACATAAGTTCTATGTCTGAATCTTTATTCTTTACTTGTTTCATATTAAAGCTGATTTGTTCTTTTGTTTTTGTTGACATAGATATTCCTCAATCTACTATTGTTTATCCTTTTTCCTTTCAGTTCTTGATCCTTCTGGGAATAAATTACCATTCTTCACACATAATAACGTTCTTCTTCCTTATTTATACAAAACAGCAACATATCTTTAAGAAATATTCTACTCTTTTGCAGCGTGAAAGGCTATTAATGAGTCTATTTTTATCATTTATTATACCCATTATAATTTCCATATTATTTTATGCTTCCTTACAAATAATTACAAGTAATGTACATTTTTTGCACATAGTTCATTCTTTCTAAATATGTCATCTATAAGCTCGTATATTATGTCTTCTTATTGTTTATATTTGGCATTTTCTCACAGTATAGCTAGATTGATTCCAGATCCAATAATTTAGCTATTTCTTCTCCCAATACATGTGTTGGGTTCTTTTTCAGACAAATTTCGACATATTTCTTGGCAATATTATATTTATTAGTTGTACTTTCCGCAAAAGATATAATCTTCCCTTTATCTGATATAAATTTGCACTCTGTTGCTCTAATGCATGCATTATCGCCACGTAATAATGAAACTTTAGAACCTGGAATATACTCGTAATTTAGAGCAATCTTTTTTAATTCAGTTTCCTTGCTTTCCTTAATGATCTCCATTACAGCATTATAGTAACATTCGGGGTCTAAGCAATCTTCTATTTCCGTTTGTAAATAAATATTCGAAATACATGGATCATACAGTTTTATTGTATCATCCTTTATTTGTACGCGTCTTAAAAAAATTGATTGCGACTTTTCGCTACTAAGTCCAATCATTGTTTTTACATTTTGTTGATATAAATCTGTATCTATCAAGAATAAAATTTTACCAGATATAGATTTTATTTCTGTTTTTTCTGTTAATGGACTATATAATAAATAAAACAATTTTATAACATTTCCGCATCCCCCAACAGGCAATATTGAAACGTCCTTATAATTTTTTAAAATATATTCTAAATATATTTTATCGTCCGATCCCTCACAAATTATCCATCTTTTATTCACATGATTTCTCATATATGTAATAATACTTGTTGCCAAATCATACATACTCTTTAATTCTATTATATCCGGAAAATTTCTCCTTTCTTCCATGATATTATACAAACAAAAACTGTCTATTTTCCCATCAAATATATGATGCATATTACCATTTTGTGCAATCGGTAAAAAACCATACCAATGTGTTGTTAAGATAATCTGTTTTTTATATGTTTTGGCCAATTCCTCCAACATCATAAATTGATTAAAACAATTAGAAATATGCATCGAATTTTCTGGTTCATCAATTGCAAGAACAATATCTCTTTCAGTTTCTTGCTGCCCATTTGCAATCAATATCGAGTATGCCACATCTATAATTGCTTTACGTTGCTCACCTGAGCTTAATTGATTTACATTTTTTCCATTTACCTTAAGTTCTCGTAATGGGAAATACGCTTCCAATATTTTTTCACGTATATCTTTTGCTGTTAAATTTTTCTTACCGCCAATTCCCAGCTCACTACTAAATCCATATTGTTCATCAACCTTAGCAATTATGCCGTTCACTTCGGTAATAAATTCATCCAAATTATCATTTATTTGCGTAACAATACTTTTCCCAGCAGTTTTCCTATTTAATACTTTTTCTATTTCTGCAAGAACATTTTTGTTTAGTAATTGTTGCATAGTCTTATTTTGCAACTTAAGTGACTCAGAAGGCGTCTCCTCAATCGGAAGATATAAATAGCTATAATAATTCCATATCTCCTGTTTTATATAATTTAAAACATCTTGAACATTTTCGCTATCAACCACTAGTTCATTTTCAATTTTAGCTTTTACTGCACCATCAAACGTTGCGCAAAAGGCTTCCCTTATATTGTCATGTTTTATACCTATTAAAATACAATAATAGTTTTTTTCATATTTTTCTCTTAAATCATCTTTATATTTCAATAATTTTTTTAATTCTAAATTGCCCTTTATGTTTGCATTAGCCTTCTCATCCGCATTCCAAAAATAATCACTTACACACTCAAACATATGTCGGTTTGGATGTGATACTTTTTTCTTTTCTATCAAAAATAATGGACATATATATGCTTCATTCTTTTTCATACCGATAGTTACATTCCAATATCTGTCGTTCAGCACTACATCCAAAGCCTCCAATATAGCACTCTTTCCCACACCATTATTTCCTACATATACAGAATACATATATTCTGTAGAATCACATATTGGAATAAATTTTAAGTTTCCATAATTTTTATAATGCCTTAATAAAATTCCTGAAATCATATGTTACCCTCTCCAAAATATTTTTATTAACTTTAGTATTTTAGATTATAATATTTTAATCATCCTATAGTACCTCTCCAAATCTTCCTTCATCTGCCTCTTCACTCTCTCCCAATCCCCCTCACTCATCTTCGCCAGCAGCGCATGATTCAGTGAGATCACTCCCAAATCCTTCGAGTAGTACATAAATCTCTTTCTCTCGAACTTTTCAAAGGGATTGGTCAGCATGCTGCTTTTGATCATTTTCCGGTCTTTCAGAGTCTCGGCATTATAAGGGCAGCTGGGGCGATCCACCGGCAGTCCTTTATCGATCCTGTCCTGATAAAAGGCTATGTAATCTGTCAGCACATCCTCGATCTTCGCATCGCCTATCGTGTCCATATGATCGATAAAGGACAGCAGGAACGGCATCTTATAAGACAATGAATAATCTCTTTCCTCCAGGAATTCAAAAAAGTCATCCCGAACGGTGTCATTGTTATGCTCCTGGATGTTCAGTTCTTTTCTGTATTTCTCTACATCCTCCGGGCTGAACAGGCTGATCTTCTTGCTGCCGAATGGGAACTCCACTGTTGGTGTAATCTTCCCCTTACGGATCCAGCTAGTGATCGTTCCGGTATTGACGAAGTACTCTCTCGCCAGCTGTTCCTGACTATAGTAATCCCCATACTTTTCTTCAAAGGTATGGATGTCCACTTCCACGATCCGTTCCACACGCTCGGTGATGCCATCGATCTCGATCATTTGTCCCGGCAGGTAATCCTGTCTGGTGATATCGCCGAACGGAACATACAATGAGTTTCCGAAAATAGCATGCATACTGCAGGCTCTTACCATGGCTCCGTATTCATCTACCACATCAATAACGAACACATTTTTCTTGATGGATGTCCGGCGCAAACCTCTGCCGATCTGTTGAAGATACAGCACCTTCGACAGCGTCGGGCGCGCCATAACGAGGATTCCGAGTTCCGGATAGTCCCAGCCTTCCGAGATCATATCGCAGGCACAGAGGAAACGTATCTTATGCTCCTTGAACTCCTGCATAACCTTCTCCGGGTGTTTTGTATCTCCACTGTAATCTACGGCTGAGATACCGGCTGCGTTCAGCAGGCGTGCCATCTCTTTGGTATGCGCCTTGTTGATACAGAAGATAATTCCCTGACGTTTTCCGGCATCTCCCTCTGTGAAATAGTCCTTCAGCACATTTACGATCAATTCATTTCGGGAAGTGACACGCACACTCTTCTCCAGATCCGCATTCACATAATCTTTTCCGTTAAAACGGACATGGCTCAGATCAATATTCGTCTCGATCCGGTAGACATTCGCTCTCGCCACAACTCCCTTCTCCATTGCATCCTTCAGAGAAAGTTCTGTTGTATAATTTCCGAAGATTTCTTCCAGTCTCTTTTTATCCGGACGCTGATCCGTCGCTGTCAGTCCTACGAGGAATTCCGGTGCATAGTATTGAATCACCCGCTTTAACATCGGAGCTACCGCGTGGTGCGCCTCATCCACTACAATATAGGAATAATAATCCCTTGTTTTTTCATGGTAATGTCTTACCGCATAGCTGTAGGTCTTAATATCAATCCGGTCCTGCAACGGCTGCAGGTCTTTGTCGATTCTCTCTTTCCAGTCCGCAATGATATTCGTATTCGGTGCCAGGATCAAAGCCCGGAACTGCTCTTTTCCGGCTGCAAATTTCTGAATATCTTCTTCTACGATCCGGGATTTTCCCGCTGCGGTAGGTAATACAATGAGGAATGCACGAATTCCTTTTTCCCGCCGTTCCTGTATCTGTGCAAGACTGATCTCCTGGTGCTCATACAGTTCCGTTTTACGTTCCAACAGCAATCCCGCTTCCCGGAATCTGCCGGTGTCTTTTCCCAGGTAAGACCGGATATCATCCTCGATGCGATCCTTGAATCGGCAATCTTCCGTGGAAAAACGGTATAGCTTTAATCCCCACAATGCGCAGGTATTCTGCTTGCGCAATTGTTTCCGATAGCCCTCTATTCCGATCAGCTGCGGGTGGTGGTAATGAATTCCGTTTTCCTCGATTGCCACTCTGCTGTCTGCGGTATCTACGAGATAATCGAGAAAATAATTGTTGCCATCCTCATCGGATATACGAAACTCTTTTTGCAGGTATTTTAGTGCCCGCATGCCATAGACATCCGTGAAATTCTGTTCAAACAGCAGCTCCAGCGGTGATGAGTCCGCATGCTCTCCTCTTTCTGAAATCTTTTTGGTAAAGTGCAACACTTCCTGTCGGCTTTTCTGCAGACATTTTTCTATCGTTTCCGGATCGAATCCCAGGAATCGGAACACTCTCCGGTATATTTTCATATAGTGGTTTTGTTTATCTGTGATCAGTGTATAAGGAAAAATCTGCTCGCCATCGCAGCAGGAGCAGATTTCATCATCGATAATGACCATGTCCACCCCATCATCATAAAAGCGACTCACTCCGCCATTCGGATAAGTCACTGTCTCCCGGAGGACATAGTTCGGATATGCAGTTAAGAATTGATCTTTTTCAGGAATAGATTCAACCATCTTTCTTCCCTGTCCGGTCGTACATCTTCTGTCAGAAAGTTCCGCAGCTGCTGTAAACTCGTATGTTTTTTCAGCAGCTGCTCCAGTTTCTCTTCTGTGAAATCCAGAAAATATCTGCCGTTCCTTTCCCCCTCAAATACGCCATGCTTAAATGACATGTACAAAATGCCCTGCGGCTTCAGTGCCTTCTCGATGCGATATAACACTTCATCCAGTTCCCCATAGGATAAGTGCAGCAGCGATGAGCACGCCCAGATACCGTCATACACTTCCGATGCATCCAGTTCTTGGAACAACTGGCATTTCACTGGAATCCCCGTGTACTCTGATGCCAACGCGCACAATTCTGCGGAGCCGTCGATTGCGTCTACCCGATATCCATGCTCCAGGAAATATTTTGTATCCCTTCCGGAGCCGCAGCCCAGGTCCAGGATCTTCGCCCCTGCAGGAAGTCCTTCTATAAATTCATCCTGCATTACATGAAAATCTACATTACGCGTGTTCTCCACAAAATCGGCGGCATTTTGATCATAATATTGAATTGTCTGATTCTTTTTACTTTTTTCGCTCATTTAAAAGTATCATAGCATATTTTTAGGAATACTGCAATCTATGTAAAATTGCTCCCTCTATTATATACATGACAATATGCGACAGAATCTTACAAACTTTTTTACAGAAGTTGCCACCGAAGTGGTCATCTAGTTTTCTACCAGTACTCCTCTCCCCAGTACCTCGCCAGCACACTCTCCATATTTGCTCTGCCCACGGGATTCGCGGTATGGATCTCCACGGGATAAAAGGTCTCCCGCTCCACCAGCCAGTCCAGCAGTTTGATGGCATCGCCGCCCTGATTTGCAAAATCTCCCAGGTCATGGTCGAGATCCAGCACCTCGATCTCGATGCCGTTTCTCTCCGCCTCCCGGATCAGCGTCTTGGCTTCATTCACGGATCTGGCGCTCTCATATCCCCAGGGTGCCGGGCGGAGATCATCTAACCAGATTTTCATTGTTTCTTCCTCCTCGGTATATCTCCATCAACATTTTGTAATGCAAAAATGTACTTCTCATCAACATTTTGTAATGGGAAAATGTACTTCCCATCAACATTTTGTAATTTTTCACTTCCACTCCTGCAGGCTGTCGATCGCGGTCCCACAATATTCACACACGCCTTTGGTCACATCGATATTGGCATCGCATTTGGGGCATTTGATCACTTGGATCCCGCTGTCCAGGGTCATGACTCTGTCGTTGTGGCTGAGGGAGAAGGTATCCTTCTGATATGCGGATGTGATCCGACCACCTCGCAGATACACCAGTCTGACCTGCAACTCCACATCCACGCACAATATGCCGTTCTCCACATGCTCCTGCAGCCCGGTATAGTCCATAATGTCGTAATCAATGACATCCGGCCGGGAATAGTAGCGTCTGCCGGCTTCGTAGTTCAGGTTATTATAGAACCGTTTTTTGTCGATGCCGGTGGCGATCCAGAATTCCTGCTGCCGACGGTTCTGTTTTTCTTTGTAGCGTCTGACAGGCCCCAGTACCGCATAAGCATCGCACAGGTAGAAAAAGTAATAGAGGATCATAGCCAGGATTGTGCTGTAGATGAAAATCTTGCCCACATCATAGCCATTGAAGGTCCTGGAGGTATTTATGATCCACAGGCTGCATAGCAGGAATGATACGATGTAATCTACCACTCCCGTGACGATCCGGTAAACCGGACTTTGCAATACCAGATCATAATGGTGCTTGCTGCCCAGCTCCTTGTCTGCGTAGTCAATGTTTGAGGCCGCATCACAGCAGGGACAGCCGTTCACAAATTCCTTTACTTTGCCGGTAAAGCCGCAGTTTTCACAGGTATGCTGTGCCTCTTCATCCATTCCGGATACATAGGTATACTCCATGCGGGAATCGAAGATTTTCTCCGTATGGAGCAATTTTCCCTGCCGGAAATACTCTTTGCGGCAGCGGATACCACTGTGCACATCCTCCTGTAGGTTTGCGTCTGTGGACCGGTACCTCAGTGTGCCATCGACGATGTAGGTAGTCTTGATATTGACGCCGCTTTCTGTAAGCCTGCGCATTTGAAGTGTTTCGGATATGAATGCCATTGCTTTCGTGTCCTATCTGTTATTGTTGTTATTATTGTTGTTATTGTTATTATTGTTGTTGGAAGAGGAACCACCGCTGCTGCCGGAGCCTGAGGATGGTGTGTAATGAGGGAACACTTTGAATTCCGTCCGTGACAGCAGGATTCCGTCAATGCTGCTGTCGGTGCAGTTCGCCATGATCACCTTCTGGGTTGTTGCAGTATTCTGCCCAATGATGAGGGACAGATTCTGTCTGCCTCCCTTGATGAAAGCCTCCGGCTCCTGCTCCAGGAAATGATAGATCTCCCAAAGCTCCTCCTCTGTTACTTCATAATATTTCGTCAGTTCCACGCAACGCTTCATGCGGATCAGTTCTTCATAGGTCTGCGGTTCAAAATTCATGGGAAGCCTCCTTGTCATTTTTTTGATCCAGTGTCAGATAATAAAATTCAATGTTCTGAAAGGGGAGATTGATGGCCTGTATATGGTAATAGGCATTATTTTCCTGTTTCCGGTAATGGCAGTCTCTCAGCTCCGTAGTGGTACACAGCAGATTGTTCGGGCTGTCCGTGGCATATTCTTTTGCATATTCGCGCAGGAGCCCGGAAATATCATATACATACCATTCTTCTTCGTCGTCCACGGAATGGTCCAGCACCCCTTTATAAATCTGATGCGTGGCAATGTGCCGCTGTTTTGTTCTTCCCTCATCCCCGTAAGTCACGAGATCTCCGGACAACAGCATCAGGTACAATGCGTTGTTCTCCGGATAATCGCATTCTTCCTGCAACATATGCTTTTTCATACGCAGCTTTACCGTACTGATGGGTGTCAGATATAGGATCTGTCTGGACTTCCTAAGGATCTGGGAGATCAGCGGATATCTGTCTCCATCCACGTCCAGTTCAAACACACCGCTGTCATAGATATATTGTAACTTCGCATCTTGTGCAATGATCTGTTCCAGCGCAGGATATTCTGAGGATGCTTTTGCAGGCAGATACTTTTCCGGCTCCTCGAGGCGCATCTTCGTCACATATTCATATGTCGTCTCGTCGGCAGAAGCATCCGGGGCATAGCCGCGGTCCCGGTACATCTGCTGTTGCAGCAGGCAGGTGTAGCTTTTGCCGGATCCATATACGTTTTTCACAAAAGGGCAGCCCGTTTTGCACAGATACAGGTAAGCGCACCTCGCACATTCCTCGGGAAACGGTTGTCTGTTATGGTTTTGGAAGATCTTCCGTGCAGCGGTTTTCAAAATGGTGTCCACCGTGTCACGGTAGATATTGCCATAGTAAAAATTTTCGTTCTTCTGACCTCTGACACAGGAATAGATGTCTCCGTTACGCTCCAGCAGGAAAAATTTCTCTCCGCAATTATCGCAGTTGGTGCAGTATTCCGGTCCGAACTCATCGAACCATGCACCGTTGACCCCGGCATCCAGATTCGTTCCGTCAAAAGCCTCATGCATCCGCCGGTAAAAGATCAGCTGTTCCTCTTCACTCATGTGATGCAGCAGGCCACAGGAATTGTAGTCAAACCCTATCATGAAATTAAAATCATTCATATCCAGGCACGTGTTACGGTCCAGGAATCTGATATCCTCGATGATCTGATCCAGCTGTTCGAAATGCTCCCGAAAGATCGTGGCAGATACTTTTTTCTTGTCAGGGATCTCCTCCAGCAGTCTGATATTATCCAGTATCCGTTCCAGTGTGCCCTCTCCGCCTTTGGTCACCCTGTATTTTTCATGCAGGGAAAGCGGCAGATCCAGACTGCCCGATATGGACACGTTGAACTCCCGGATGGTCTCGATATGTCTGTCCAGTCCGTACAGATTCGTCTTGATGTGGGGATGCCCCACCCTGAAGCCGGCATCTGTGATGAGTTCCTGCATGTCCTGATAGTATCTGCTGATATACTGGATCAGGTCATGGAATTCCCGCTTTGGTAAAGTGGTCACCTCGCCGCCGTGCAGGGAAATATTAAAGGGCACCACATCCGCTTCACGGAATTTCGCGATGGCATATTGCAGGGTCTCCAGGCAATCTCCGCCCCGCAGGGTATCTACGGTGTGATCCTCCAGATAACAGTACCGGCACTGCATGTTGCATGCCATGGTCGGCACATATAACAAATGAATAAATTTAGTATTCATAGTAATCGATCCTTACAGGTGTCTCCTTGAAAGCACGTTCATTGACAGATACGCCCCGGGGCAGTGTGATCTCCCGCAGAGAATCACAGCACCGGAAAGCAGAAGACCCGATCTGCTGCAGCTTGCTGTCCGGGGAGATCACCACCTCCTCCAGACTGGTATTTCCATAAAACGCGTGTCCACCGATCCTGGTCACGTTATCCGGGATCTCTATGCGTAGCAGGCTGCTGCATTCTTCAAAGGTGTTACCGCGGATCTCCGTCAGCCCCGCCGGAAGATTTACCTCCTCCAGACTGCTGCAATGGTAAAAAGCTTCCCCGCCCAGATACGTCAGATGCTCCGGCAATGTGACACGTTCCAGGCTTCTGCAGTTTTTAAATGCCTGCCCGCGGATCTCTGTAATGCTGTCCGGCAGCGTTACCTCTGATAAAAAGGGCATATTGGAAAAGGTGTTGCCGCGCAGGCCCACTACCTTCTCCCCCCGATAGGTATCGGGAATGGTCGCCGTAGTCATATTCGTCAGACCATAGACATAAAACCGCACATAATATCCGTCATCTGCCTGCTCATAGAAGATCCTGGGCTTACTGAACAACAGCAGTGAGCCTGCCACAGCCACCGCCATGAGAGCCCATTTTAACTTTTTGCTGTAATCCGGCACCATGGATGCCTTCACATTCATGACAATATTCGAGATTTTCTCCTGGGATCTGGATCTGATCTCTTTTTTCAAATATTTTATCAGCTGATAACGACTGGTCAAAAATGCATATACCACCAGGATGATAAGTCCGATCACATAGGTTTTCATCGGAAAATGAAAGAAAAACAGAGATATGTATACGAATAACAGAACCGCCAAAACGGCATTCAGTATGTTTTTTCTGCGCAGCATATCCTCCGGGATCAGATTCTGTTCTTCCGTGATCCCGGCGCGCTGCATTTCACGTTTTATAAACCCTTCGACACAATCCTCCTCAGACATGGCAAACAGCGGATCAAAATCCTCTGCATGCACTATCCTGCCCGTTACCGTTTCGTCAGCTGCAGGTGCATGGATCACCGTCTCAGCTGCTGTCTGCACCTTTTCCTCCATAGATAAAGTCATTCCCATACCGTTATTTTCCCTTCTTTTCTACTGTGCATCGCACCTTTTTCGTCTCCAAAAGACTACGATACTCTTCCATTTCGCGATTCTGTCGTTTAATATTCAGAGCTTAACAGGAAGTCCGCTATGTGCATCGTCTTGATGCCCTCGTAGTTTCCTCCTGAAAAATCATCTGTTGTGAGAACATATTTGGGGTAGTTGTCGTGGATTTCCAGCAAACGGTCGTATTCCCGTTTTTCCGTTTTCAGAGAATGAAGCTCCTGCGTCACCTGCACATAGAGCTTTTCATTTTGCCGTACTGCGACAAAGTCGATCTCGCTGCTGCCGGATTTGCCAACATTGACGGTATACCCTCTGCGGCAAAGCTCCAAGTACACGACATTCTCTAAACTGGATGCCACACTGTCAGCGTTATAGCCGAGAACGCTGTACCGCAGGGCGGTATCGGCAAGATAGAATTTCTCCTGTGTTTTCAGGATCTCCTTGCCCTGTAAATCAAAGCGGGAACATCGATGAAGCAGATACGCCTTCTCCAGCTTCTCCAAATAACTGTAAACTGTTTCGTTGTCCAATGCACGGTGTTCCGCTTTCAGGTAATCCGAAATGGACTTTGCTGAGAAGGTATTGCCCACATTGTTGAAGGTGTACTTGACCACTCGTTCCAACTGGTCGATCTTCCGCACCTGATTGTGCTTGACAATATCCGAGAAGATCGTGGAGTTGTAAATATCCCGCACGATGGTGTAGACCTCGTCCTGACAGAACTCCTGCAAATGCGTTGCCGGGAAACCACCCAAGCGTACATAGCCCGCAAGCTCCGTCTTCGGCTCTCCAACCTCGGTATATTGGCTTTTAAACATCAGATACTCGCCAAAGGACAAAGTGAAAATGCGGAAAGATACATATCGTCCCGTCAGATAGGTTGAGATCTCAGAGGACATCATACGAGAGTTAGAGCCTGTCACATACAGATCAACATCAAAGTCAGATGCCAGCGAATTGACGACCTTTTCCCAGTCCTTGATTTCCTGAACCTCATCGAGAAACAGGTAAGTTTTTCCATCGGGCGAAAGACGCTCTTTAAGCTGTGCGTACATCTGCTTTGCCGTCATATCCTCATATTCCATTGAGTCATAGCGGTAACTGACAATGCGGTCCTTGGGAATGTTATGCTGTGTTTTCAATCTCTCCATAATCATTTTCAGGATCGTTGATTTTCCGCAGCGGCGTACTCCCGTAAGGATTTTTACAAATGGCGTATCCACATAAGCCATGATCTTTTCTACATACAAAGGTCTGTAAATCATCGTGATCACCTCCGTTTGTAGATAGTATATCGCAATTCTTATCAGAAGGCAATTCGTTTTGCGATTATAAACCGCAAAACTTTTCGTTAGCTTATTTTGTTTTGACACTTACATTCTTTTATTCTGCTCACAGTATACATTATTTCGAGCGAAATATCAGTTATATTTTGGCTTTTTGCTCGAAATTACACTATTATGCTTGAACCAGTGTCAATACCTCCTACCCTAGCTCTCAAATCTTATATCTCTATCCAATGGGGCTTCTATGTCATATTTTTGTATTTTTACAAATTTCCACAAATAAGATAATTCCTTTCCTACATCCACATCTTACTTTCGCAGCTCCATCGTTTGTCAAAATCCGTTTCCCCCAGTATATTCTGATAAATCGGTTCAAGAAATGCTATCAGCCTGTCCAGTGCATCATCAAATAATAATCCTGATTTCTTTACCGGGTCAAAAGCCTTCCACTGGGTATTCAGCGCATCGTTGTTCTTAAAATCTTCAATTTCCGCAAAAACATCATCCGGCAATTCTCTGTTCCGATGATCCAAAGTACTTTTAACCGCTTCAATAAGAATCTCTCCTTCAAAATCAAATATTCCCGACAGATAATATATGTCATAGAAATCCTTCATCCTACTTGTTCCGGCCATCCTCTGAAGAATTGCATCAAATTTCTCTGCAATAGTGCTTTCCAGCGAATATGTATACACTTCTGGAGAAACAAAATCCGGCAACCTTGTAACAATCGTCCTTTTTACCGGATTGGGTACGATCACATCATCAATACCAACATCAATGGAGAAAGGAATCCTCACCTTCCCTATGCATCCCATAAAAGAAGTTTTAACGCCTGGATATTTTTTATCTACTGAGATAGTTTCCGTCCCCAGAACCTCCAGCGTTATAAAATCATTGCCTGTACCGATATTACAGATATCCTTCATGGTCTGCTCTATATTCTCCAAGCTTCCGTGCAGATTCTTTATCAGAAAATCAATGTCTCTCGTAGGTCTTGAATCAAATTCAGTAAGCGTATAGATAAACATCCCACCTTTTAAGATCAGGTTATTCGCATATTTGGAAAGAGATAGTTTTCTCAAAAACTCTTCCTGTGCAAAAAGCTGAAGAACCATCTGAAATGGAATTCCTTCTTCTTTTGACTGATTCTTCAATCTTGTCAGCACCGATGCCGCCATGTTCTTTATAGCCATACTCCCAGTACCTCCCTTACTTTTTTTTCTACGTGAAGTAGTTTTGCGTACTTCATAAGTCTAGCCTCTACCTTCTTTGGATCTTGAACATATCGCTGTATAGCCACATTGAATACTTCTCCATCCACTTTGTTTCTATGAAGAAGGAGATCACATATCGTTCTTTCCCTGTCATATATCTTTACAGGCTTGCCATCGATTTCCGCTTCTTCTATTCCTACCTGATAACGGTCGCTACGAATAAAGTGTGGCTTTACAATAGGATAATCAATATAGAATCTGGTTCTGGTGCTCTTATTATCTACTGCCAGATGCCATGCCGCCGGAGTTCTGTCCGTATAGCCATAGTAATCCAGGGCACTCTCCATGCAGATTACCCCATCCGGAAAGAGTGTCGTAATAGTGGGAATGTCCGAAAATGAGTCTTCCCCTGAATACTGATAGTAGCCGCGTCTAACCTGCTCAATCTCGCCCTCTTCCAGCAGATGCTGGATTTTCTTATAATAGAAGCCCTCCTTTTTTAGTTCCGAGGTTCTCATTAGTCCACCATGCCTGTCAAAAACCGTTTTAAGACTGTCGCTCATATTTTCACCTTCTTTTTATTATAATATACAATTTCTTATCAGTTTTTGTACAGTTTAATAAATCAAGTGTACCGTGTGCCAAGAAAAAAGTCAAGAAAAAAACAGCCAGCTGAGAAAATCTCCTGCTGACTGTCATTTCCGATATACTTCCAATATCTATTTTGTAGTCACACCTTCACATCCACATTTTTCCCGGCCGGTTCTGATACAGATCCCGTGCTCAGAGTAATACCGGAAGATACAATATCAATCGAAGCACCATCCAACACTGTTCCCTCTGTGGATACAGCCGCAACGGTTTAATACCATAGAAAATCCGCAGTCAGATTTTCTATAGTCATGAATAATTCCCCATAAACGAACAACATCCCCGTCAACGACGAGGATATCTTCAATACTGGTATGCAGTAATCTGCTTAAGATTACAAAATTGTCTAAGCTCGGCAATGATCTACCGGAAATCCATTTGTAGATTGCCTGCGGATTCTCAAATCCCATAACATTCTGCACATCTTTCACAGTATAACCATTTTCCATGAGCAGTTTCTTAATTTGCTTCCCTGTCTCCTTTTGCTGGATTGACAAATACATTGGTTCCATCTCTTTGTACCTCCGTAATTTTCTTCCATCCCGAATCACAATCTCTATTGGTAGACTTATATTATATCGGATGTATTCACAAAATGCATTAAACTTTTAGTTTAACTCGGACACGCAAACATAAGTGGGCAGGGCCAGACTCGAACTGGCGTAGACTTAAAGTCGGCGGATTTACAGTCCGCTGCAATTGCCACTATGCGACCTACCCATAAGTGACCCCTGCGAGACTTGAACTCGACATTTGCAGCTTGAGAGGCTGCCGTCCTAACCTTTAGACCAAGGGGCCATTCAGTGATCCCCGCCGGACTTGAACCGAGCATTTTAGCCTTGAAAGGGCTATGTCCTAACCTTTAGACTAGGGGACCATAATGCTCATATCAGGATTCGAACCTGAATCAATCGGTTCTACGCTCCGCTTCGGTCCGTTCAGGTCAATCGTCCCCCGGACGATTTGAACCGTAGCCGATCATTCTATCCATTGAACTATACGAGCATATGCGGGCTAAATATATTTCAACTCAGCCCTGTTTATTCACTTTTCATGCGCTAATCTGCTTTGTTCTATTTACATCGATTACGATAATCTCATCCATCGGAACATCCAGCACTGCTGCCAGTACAACCAGATTATCGATTGTAGGCATGGCAGTTCCGTGCTGCCACTTGTAGATGGCCTGAGGAGTCGCAAATCCAAAGATATCCTGCAGGTCTCTTACAGTCAGTCCTGCTACCTCTCTCAGTCTCATGATATTCCTTCCGGTAGCTACCATATCGATGGTAGGCATAGTAAACATTTCTTCCTCCGTTTCTGCTTCTGCAGGTGAAGGAAGAATGCCCTCCACCTTAATCAGAAGCCTTAAAATTGTATATAGGTTTCATCACATCGATTACATCTACAGACTCTCGGATCACATCAATGATGTCCTCCAGACTCTTGTATGCCATCGGTGCCTCGTCCAATGTATTTTCATTAATCGAAGTGGTATAAATACCCTTCATTGTCTCTCTGTATTCATCCATGCTAAGATTTGCTTTCGCCTTTGTTCTGGACATAAGTCGTCCTGCTCCGTGAGGTGCAGAATAATTCCACTCCGGATTTCCTTTTCCAACAGCAAGCACACTTCCATCTCTCATATTTATTGGAATCAGCACTTTCTCTCCACTATGGGCTGCTATTGCGCCCTTTCTCAAAATCATTTCATCTGTATCAATATAATTATGAATTGTATGGAAGGCTTCTCTGCCGGCCATCCCGGTTCTCTCCAGAATAATCTCAGCCATTTTCTCTCTGCTTCGTCTTGCAAAAGCCTGGCAGATTTCAACATCGTGAAGGTAGTCCTCAAGATATTTTCCTGATAAGTAGCACAGATCTTCAGGCATACTTGTCTCAGACTCATATACCTGCCAGTGAAGCTGTTTTAACGCATCCTGAATCTCACTTCTACGTCCCTGCTCCTTATAGGTTCTGATAATCTCATCACGCTTCTCAAGATAGTCCCCATAGCCTCTGTCCAGGTTAATCGCCAGCTTCTGATAAAGCTCTGCAACCTGCTTACCCAGATTACGTGAGCCTGAATGAATCACAAGATATTTGGTTCCATCACCCGCTTCATCTATCTCTATAAAGTGGTTACCACCACCAAGGGTTCCAAGTGAACGCTCTAATCTCTTTGTGTCCTTCAGTTCTCTGTAGCAAGCAAGTTCTGTCAAATCAAATCTCTCCTGGCGACCTTCCCACACGTTCATTCCCGATGGAATAAAATGTGCAGCCTCATCAACCTTTACAAAATCAATATCAACCTTGCCTAAGTTCACGGTATACATACCGCATCCGATATCAACACCCACTACATTTGGAACAGCCTTATCGGTAATTGTCATTGTGGTTCCAATAGTGCAGCCTTTACCGGAATGAACATCAGGCATGATTCTTATTCTTGATCCTTCCGTCATCGGATAATCACACATACGTCTGATTTGTTCTATCGCTTCATCCTCTACTACTCTTGCATAGCAGATGGCTGTATTTATTTTTCCTTTGATTTCAATTAAATCCATGCTTCTCTTACCTCATTTCTGTGATATTTATCAGGTGCTCTACCATTGAGCTAACGGAGCATAACGCAGAACTGTCTTACCAATCAGGCTTATATCTGCAAAAAAATACCGCCTACCATGTGCATCCACACAAGATAAGCGGTTCAAAATCTATGTATCCGGTTGTCCTCTCCTGTCCCTACGACAGGCCTACATCCATCACCACAGCATTCCCTTCAAGCTTATTCTTATCTGAATACACAAAGCTAAAGCCCCACTCTTTTTCATAATCGAGTGCTGCATTTTTCAAACTTTCCAGATATAAATAACTTGATCGAATAGCTGTGAACATTCTTTTTTCCTTTCCCAGACCCATCGCTTCGGATCCGCTTTTCTTTCTTTGTTATCGACATAATACCACAGCAACATTAGTTTGTCATTATACTTGTGGTATAACTTCGACGCATCATAGTGCAATCAGCCGAATTCTTATTTTTGACCATGAAAAATCATAGGTGAATTCTTTTAAAATCCACCGAAATCCATTGAAACTGATGAATACTCCCTATCTGTCAAACCGTGCAAATATAGTGCTGTTTCTCCGGAATAAATAATTGCACCATTTCTTTGTTGCAAAATGAACAACTCATCCAGCCACACATCATCCATTATATATAAACCTCTTGAGACCTTCTCCATTAAGAATGGATACAGTTATCTCCATAAACGGTATACTTGTTCCGCAGTATCCGCCAGGTTTCTCTTCGCATTTTCATTCTTCATGGCTTCTTCCAGCGTGGTAATGCCTCGTAAAACCGGGAAGAATGCGTCAATTCCATGCTCGTTACATTCTCTTGCATCCCGTTCTACCGATCCTGCAAATGCGATCACTGTCTTTCCGTATTTTTTAGCCAGCTTTGCTACTCCGATCGGTGCTTTTCCCATCGCCGTCTGTCTGTCCAGTCTTCCTTCTCCCGTAACTACCAGATCCGCATCTTTGATATATTCTTCCAGCTGTGTCTCCTCCAGTACGATCTTGATCCCGGATTCCAGCACTGCATTGGTAAATGTTAAAAATGCGAATCCCAGTCCTCCGGCAGCTCCGGTTCCGGCCTGTTTTGCATTTGCTTTCGGAAATTTTTCTTTTGCCAGTGCCGCATAATATGCCAGCCATTTGTCCATCTGCATGATCATAGATGGCGTTGCTCCTTTCTGCGGTCCGTAAACAGCACTTGCTCCCTGCTCTCCACACAGCGTATTTGTTACATCACACGCAATCCGGAACTCACATTCTTTCAGTTCTGGTATCACATAGGTATCCGTGATCGTCTCCAGTTCTTCCAGACCTCTTGCACCAAATGGTACCGGCTGTCCATTCTTGTTCATGAATCCGAATCCAAGTGCCTGCAGCATCCCGATACCTCCGTCATTCGTTGCACTGCCTCCGATTCCGATGATAAATCTTCTACAGCCTTTTCCAATCGCATCTTTGATTACTTCCCCGACACCGTAAGTCGTTGTGTAAAGTGGATTCTTCTTTTCATCCGGTACCAGTGTAATTCCCGCTGCTCCTGCCATCTCAATTACTGCCGTCTTGCTGCTTTCAATGATTCCATATTCACAGACTACCGGTGTTCCAAGTGGTCCCGTCACCTGAATCTCCTGTTTCATGCCATTCATCCCGGCAACAAGCGCGTCTACCGTTCCTTCGCCTCCGTCTGCCAGCGGTCTGATCTGCACATCCACATCTGAATCTACTCTGTGTATTCCTTCTGTTACTGCAAGTCCTGCTTCCATCGAAGTCATACTTCCTTTAAATGAATCGATTGCTGTTACAATTTTCACAGTTTGCTTCCTCCTCATTTTCACAGATTTTCGTTATTTGTTTTGTGTTATTCACTGACTGTTTCCTACATCTAGGTCTTTTTGATTTATTCATACTATAACAAACTTTTCCCGTCATTTATATGTCCTTTATAACATATTTTTTTAAATCATAATTCTTTTTTCATTCTACGGAACACCACGGAATAAATCGTTCGTCAAACGGTCAACTTCTGTTGACCGGTAGTCAACTCAAAAAAGTAAAAAAGAAAAGACGTATGAAACCAAATGTCTCATACGCCTCATAGGATTTATGATTATAACTTTGTAAATTCATCAAGCTGCTTATCTACATCTCTTCCGGAATACATAACCCGAATCACTGTAACCAATTTCTTTGTCTTATCGGGGATATAGAAAATAACATAATTATCAACAGGCACAACTCGTGTATTTCGACTCTTCCAGGGCTCTCTTTCATATTGCCGGAACTTCTCCGGATACTCTCCCAAGGAAAGGATTTTTTCTTCGATCCGGTCAAGCTGTCCGGCTGCATTCTCAGGCGAAAGAAGATCAAATGCTATATACTCAAAGATACCGCGAAGATCGTTCTCAGCCTGCTCCGTAAAGGTAACATCATATTTCATACATTATAATCCCTTCGGATATCCGCAAAAACCTGAGCTGCAGATTTGGTATGCCCTGCCTGCATATCCGCATATCCTTTCTCAAGTTCCATGTCCAAAGTCTCTGCGTTCATTCTCGAAATATCAACAGGTCTCGCAGTTGGAATCTTTACCTCAAACGGAAGCCCCCTATTTAGAATGATCTGCTTATAAAACATATTGATAGCATTAGATGCCGGGATCCCCAAAGTAGCCAGAATTCCCTCAGCCTGTTCTTTAACATCCGGCTCTATTCTTGCATAAAGATTTGCTGATTTAGCTGCCATATCATCACGCCCCTTTCTTTTACCCATATTATAAGTCAATGTACGGACAAAAGCAATACATTTTTCAAATCAGTGCCCTGATCTGCTTCAAAAGAATCTCTCTTACAGACTGATCCTTCACATCTCGCAACAAACCAAGCGCTTCGTCCGCAAATCCATCATTATTATCCGCAAAACCCAGCAGATAATTCGGCGTAGTCTGAAGTACTTTGGCTATCTCTGCCAGACCGCTGGCTCTCATGTAAAATTTCTTTTACATAGCTTAATTGCGGTCTATTTAGCTTGTTTCTTGACTACTCAGGAAAAATATTTCTACCCTCGCCCCACCTGTATTTTCAGAATTTG
>ERZ1026874.16-NODE-16-length-129080-cov-12.383972_pt1 | contig 129080 bp, 113 predicted proteins | sample MGYA00380167_ERZ1026874 | MGnify/ENA primary metagenome ERZ1026874 (study PRJEB33269, sample SAMEA4719803) | human gut metagenome | biome: human-associated habitat; feature: organic feature; material: feces | place: Cameroon | collected 2013-10 ...
ACTGAATGTCAAAGGCTGTCTGATCCGCTCTCTGGATCACATAAGACTGTGTGATTTTTCCAATTGCGAATCTCGTCTGGTTCCCCGATTCCCGTATACCATCTATCACCTTATCGTCTGTTCCCATACAGGTCCATTCGATCTGGTCTGTCTGGTCTGGCAATTTGGGATTAAAGTCAGCCACAGCTTCTTCCACTACAGTTCCTGTTAATGCATAACGGATCCGATCCTGCCCTTCGCCCTTTACCTCTACGGAATAAAACGAATTGTCCTTTTTTACAGAATCTTTTAAATTTAATGCAACGCCTTTTCCATTTGGAAGGTAGTAAACATCTATCGCTTCCCCTTGTTTATTCTGTCCATAATTGTAAGAAACATATGTCTTTCCGGATTCTGTGTCTGTATAAACTTTTCCGTATTCTATCCCGCTTTTTCCCCGGTATGCAGATACAAACTTACTATTTGCATCCGGATTCTGATTCTCACCATTTTTCACAAATCCAAATTCTTCATATATCAGGAGCAGGTCCTCAATGGAAACACCATAGTAGGTAGTTCTTCCGTCTTTCCATGTTGCAATGCCGGTAATGTCATTATGCTGAAGCTTTACCTTGTTTCCATCAATAATGACATAGAAATCAATATCAAATCCTTCGGAAATCTCCTGAAGTTTCGGTGATTCCTCTTGTGCAATCTGCTCCTCGAAGGCTTTTTCTTCTTCTGAAAGCTCTCCCTGGGATGGAGTAATTTCTTCCTCCGGAATCTCTTCTAATGGCGGGGTGATTTCCTCTCCAGGAGTCTCTTCTGATGGCGAAGTATTTTCTTCTTTCGACGTCTCTTCCGACAATGATGTACTTTCCTCCGGAATAAAATCTTCTGTGCGCATTTCACCCTCTTGAGTACTATTTATATTTGGAATATTCTCTTCTTCCACTGAAACTGCCAAAACTGTCGTTCCTGCGCTATTCATGCATAAAACCAATAAAAGTGTCCAGGCTATCCATCTTAGCCATCTCTTTTTCCTCTTCACACAAATTCCTCCTAAAAACATATTTTCATTTTCTTAGCTATCTGCCTTTTTTATCCATTCCTTCTGCATTGCCGCTGCTATAAAGCACTGCAATAGTTTTTTTGAAAATACACCACATTCACCGTTGGCAATCATTCTTATGGCTTCTTCATGCTTTAATTTTCTTTTATAGGGGCGTACACTGACCAATGCATCATAAGCATCCACAAGGCCTACTACCTGAGCACAAAGTGGTATTTCATCACCTTTTAGTCCATCCGGGTAACCAGAACCATCATATCTTTCATGGTGATATCTGCATATTTCATAGCTATACTTATTAAGTTTTTCTGTCGTAGCTCCTCGTGGAAACCGCAATGTCATCTCTGCCCCTGTAAGAGGATGCTGCTTTACAATTCCCATCTCATCAGCTGTTAATTTACCGTTTTTGTTCAATATCTCTATCGGCACACGGATTTTTCCAATATCATGAATTGGAGCCAGATGAGAGACATTTTCTATTTCTTCCTCTGTAATCCCATACTCCGGATAGTTTTTCTGTAGTTGAAGATACACTTGTTTTGTATAAAAACAGATATCATCCTGATGTTCTGTTTCTATAAGATTATTGTGATTCAACACTGCAGCCAGAAGCGAAATCATTTTCCAATACTGTTTTGTCTCATCCTGTGCTTTTTGTCTTAATTCCCGTTCCATATTTACAATTGTGTTAGGGATAACTTTTGCATTATGGAATGTAATAACAGCAGTTTTCTCATTTTCATCCACAAATCTTTTTACTTCCATCCAAACATAAGTCTCTGAGTTTTTCTCGCTTCTTCTTTGATAAACGATATCTTCTTCTGAACAGCCCTTTTTCAAATGCTCTGTCAACGAATCGCTTTTCAAAAATTCCTGCAGTTTTTCACAATCTTTTTCACATACATATTTTTCACAATATACTTTCAGAAAATCATCATATGTTCCTGCAGTTTTTACATCATCATAAATCCCCCTGTTATGAGAATAGATACATTCATAACTGTTTTCCGCTAAATTAACTTTCAGAATGATATAAAATCGCCCAAAATATTCATCTTTCCCAGGTCTGATAATATCAGAGATTTTCACATTTTCTAATCGGTTATTGTAAGTGTTCTGTAAGTCCAATAAGACTTGATGTACTTTACAGCAATCCGTATAGTTTCTAGAGCAAAATCCATCCTTTTCAAGACAGCGACTGATTGCCATTGTTGATTCCATACATGATATGACATCAAATAAAGAAATTTTTTCTGGATTTTTGGCAAGGGCATATCCTCCACTGATACCTTCAGAAGCTGAAATAATCTTCTCTTTTTTTAACTGCTTTGTGATTTTTGGAATATAGCTCTCCGGAATCTTTAATTCAGAAGCTAATTTTGCCGTTGTAACCCTGCGCTTTTTTATTGCCAAATAACAGACAATCCTGATTGCATAATCCGTTGTATTAGTAAGCTGCATAGGTGCTCACCTCGCTCTTTTTTCTTTGTCCCGTACATAAACTCATTGATTGAAAAAGGAAGAATCATACTTTTCACTCACACATTTCAAGCATAATTCTTCCTGTTTGTCTAATAACGCTTTTTCATTTTTCTAAGAAATGTCATGCCACCTGCACTTATAACCAATATAACAATCAGCAATAAAATCCATTCGCTATCATGAATGGTTCTTCCTGTTTCCGGAGGTGCCACTGTAGATGCATTTGTAAACGTAACCTCATCATTTCCTGTTGTAGAAGTTTTGAATTCAGCTGCTCTTCCATCAGTTGCATCACTATCATTCAATTTATAGCTTGTCTTGTAATTCTTTCCAGGATCAGTTTCCGTAACTGTATATGTCCATCCTGTTGGCAGACAACTAATGTCTACGAATTCATCTTTTGCCAGGTTAAACGTAGCCTGATTCTTTGTAAAGGTGAGATTCTCTACTTCATCATTTCCTTTTCTTATGAAAATCTGACCATCCGTTATAGTAGCGATACTTGCATCAGTTCCTGATGGTGGAACGGCTTTTATTTTAAACTCATACGATCTATTCGGTTCCATATTGTATCCAGTTACGGTTTTGCTTACCTTTAAAACAGTTGGTTTATAATACAGATTAAGTGTAATTGTATCAGAAGACGAATCATTTTTTACTTCTTTTTCTAATTTTTTGTTCCGAGGATCTTCTGTATCAAAAACATAACCTGGAAATGTTCCGTTTGCTTCTGGTTTTGCGTACGCTTTAACACTCTCATTTTCTGTTGCAAAGGAAATGGTTCCTGCTGTTGTCTTTCCCAATTTTTCTGTACCATCCGGTACCTTAAGCCAATGCTTCACTTCTACCTTTTTCGTATCAATTTTCTTCCACTGGGCTACAATCTGATATCCCACCTCATTATCCCATACAGACACTGGAAGGTCACGGTTTGCGGCAAATTCATAATTTTCCTCAGAAATGTTAAAGACTTCATTATGCTGATATAACTTTTCACTATATGTTGGATTTCCAAACCATGGAGTCAGACGTAGCTTCCAGCCAAGGAATTCATATCCCTCACAGGTTGGTTCTGGACATTCCTCCCCTATTCGAAAGGTGCTTCCCATACCTCTTATCCCCTCATGGGTGTTTGGATTTTCTCCATAAGACTGCATTGGTTTGTTTTTTATAGTATCAAGTTCCTCATTATACGGAATATTTTTCACAACTGCATCTGCCGGAAGCACACCTTCGCCGGCACCAGAATTGTAATGTACATAGACGCTTTCTTTCGTAGACATGAAATAGCCTGCATACAATTCCCAATCGGTATCATGTGTTGTCTTCTCTCCTGCATATGCCAAAAATTTTTCATACCCTGCACTGCTTGCTGCATTTTTAGCTGCTTCCCAAATTTCATCATAAACTTTAAATTCTCCTTTTTTTCCAAGAGAAGTAGCATTCATATTATTTAGATCACCTACAGCAGCTCTAGATTTTCCGCCATCAGTATTAACTCCACCTGACGGCTGTGCACTGTCTACACCCACTCCTGCAAATCGATATCCTGGTTTTGGCTTTGCAAAAAAGATTCTCACTTGTCTTTTGTTTAAAGTTACTGCTGCTTCTTTTCCCACAGGATCCATATTTACCGTATCATTATCTCTCATTGGAACCAGCTTATTCTGATCAGGATCCCACATGACAACATCGATACCTTCACCACTTCGACGGTTGTCTGTTTTTAAACGTACGGTTAAAACCTGCTGCCCTGTTTGATACGGAGCTAAATCAAAATCTAAGTCTCTACATCCTCCGTCTGTACATTGCACATTGAAACTGTATTCGAATCCACAATCTTTTTCATTATCGTTTTTCCTATACTGTTTGGTTATTTCGGCATTTACAATAAGTTCACCAGCATGTCCTTTTACACCATGATCCGATCCCACACCATCCGGAACTTCCTTGTTACTATCTGCAGCTGCTACCGTTTCTCCATTTAATACCATATGAACCAATCTATATCCTCTTTTTATATGGAATTTTGGAAGATCAATAGATCCATCATACTTCACTTTATCTTCCGTATATGTCCATACAAGTTTATGTTGTTCTGGTAAATAGTCCCATCCATTCTCTTTACTATGCTCAATATTGATATATTCAAATCCATTATTGTCTTCGGTGTTAATCATTACACGATATACACCATTTTTATCATATGAAATCGTTACTGTATCGTCTTTCTGAAAATTTGCTTCATAATTGGCTTCATATTCATCTCCGGATACTTGTTTAATACTTGTAGACGCATCTGCTGCTGTAACGCTTCCAATTTTATATCTGACTTTATTAGCTGTTCCTGGTTTCACGGTGAACTTCCACGTTTCTCCAGCATTTACACGTATCGTGTCAGCAGTATTTACCTTTACCGTTCCTGCTTTTGTCGTAATCGTACCAGCAACTCCACCTTCTGGGATTTCTTCATTGACTTTAATATTGTAATATTCCTGATAAGTCATTGTAAGTTTCTGACCATCATCCAATTTGATGGCAATCACGCCATCAGTGCTGTAATATACAGTGTCATTATATTTTCCGATATAGACACAATCTTTCCCATTTACTCTTGCACTCTTGAATTCATAGTTTTTCCCGGAACCACTAATCGTAAGTTCTTTGTGGTCTTCGATATTTCCAAGCTCAATCGTAGTCGGAGCACCGTCAATTGCTTTTCCGTTCGCATCAACATATTCCACACGATTAGTCGTCTGTTCATTACCATTCGTAACACTTCTCTGCATTGCGATATTCAAACTCTGTACAGATATCGTATCTGGAAGCTGCTCATCACTTGCCTGTTCTGTAGATTTTTCATTGTCAATAATCTGCTCTGAAGACTTCTCTGATATTTCTGTTTCAGATTCTTTAGTTTCTGTAGTATCTTTTTCTTGCTCCAGGTCTTCTGTCTTCGATATTTCTGACTCTTTTTCCTTTTCTTTCAATGCATAAGTCATAGTCAGTTTTTGTCCATCTGCAAACTTATTGGCATTGATATTATCGGAACTCCAATAAACCGTATCTTTATATACTCCTATAAAGGAACAGTCTGCATCATTTACTTTTGCACTCTTAAATTCATAATCTTTGTCAGAAATATTTAACTCTGAATGATCTGATATTTTTCCAAGCTCAATGGTCTCTGGTGCTCCTTCAATCGCATTGCCGGATTCATCTACATATTCCACCAATTTTGTGGTCGGTACCTGACCATTTGAAGTTGCTTCCTGTATTTCTTTCTCCAGCTTCTCCACTTCTATGCTATCCGGAATCTGTTCCTCAGTTTCTGCCGATGTCTCAGTTTCTGTTTCTGATGTAAATTGCTCCGAAGTTTGCTCGGTTTCTGTCTGTTGTGCATCTGTCTCACTTGTAAATGCTTCTGTATCTTGTGTTTCTTCCTGCTCTGTAACCACTGATGTTTCATCTTCTGATGCACTTACGGTTTCCAGATTCATAAAACAAATAGAAAAGATTAGAAGCCAGGAACATGCTATTTTCAAATATGTTTTCCAATTCTTATGCCTCATTTTTCGCATCTTCCTTCCTGTTCTTCTGCTTCTCCATGAGTAATCCGCAAAGGCAGATAACTGAGCCAAAGAATAAGAACAAATAGCCTGCAACCGGACTATCATCACCTGTCTTTACCGGCGAACCATTATGAATAATATCCTTTGATCTTGGGGAAGATGGAACCGGGTTTTGATTTTTACCAGTTTGACCGGTATACGAGTTTTTGAATGAAACCTTCGATACTTTATCTCCATTTTCATTTTTGACCACTGTTACCGCCATCAGTTCATTATTGGAATCAAAGAATCCTTCAATCGTTACATCATAGGTTTTTGAATCATATGTATAATTTTCTTTATTCTCTGTTGCCTGGTACAGCTTGTAATGATATTCTCCTGCCTGTCCGACATTCATAATCAGCTCTGTAGAAGAATTACCACTCATATTCCAGGTAAATGTTCTTCTATTGCTTCCCTCCGGCATTGGATTTTGTATCCGATCTGCTATTAAAACATAAGAGCCTGTTTTGTCAGCATCTGCAGAATTGTTTACTTCAAATATCTGTTCCACTGGTATTTTCACTGTTGTGTTTTTGCCAGCTGCCAGTACTGGTTTTTGAACACCCAGAAAGAATATCATGGACAGGAATATAACCATGGCTATTTTTGTCAAACGTGTTGTTCTCATGCTTCTCCCTCTCCTTCTTTCTTCTTGTTTCTTTTCTTTTCTATCTGTCTTGCTATCAGCATCAGTACAAGGACAATCAGGATAAACCATACAATAACTGGCACTTTTCCTACTGCATTTTTCAGTTCATCAATTCCTGTACCTACGTTTTTGGCTTTTTCTTTTTCCGGATATATCTGATCTGTTAAGCGTCCCATCAGGATATTTCTTCCATTTGTCATATCCGATGTACAGGTGGTCAGCAAAACCAGATGATCATCTTCCGTTATATTCATATCTCTTTTATATAAAACATTGTTCTCGATTTCCTGCAGATACTCCTGTTTCGCTTCTGGTGTGTCCAGACACACATTGAAAATCGTCTCATTATAAGCATCTACCTGTAACAATGCGTAGAATTCAATTCCATGATTTTTTCCATCAAAGAACAGATTTCCATATGGATGTTCGTTGAAATACTGTTCATTTGTAAATTCACCGATATCTCCAAACATCATGTGCTTTTCCATATGGTGACCATATATAATATTATCAAAATCCGAAAAATCCGGCTTATTTGCACAATGTAAAAAGATTGCTCCGCTTAAGGAATAGTTTCCTTCCGCATCTGTATTCATATAAGTATCATCATTGTCCGTCTGCACCAGTGGATAATTGATATTTGTGTCATTCACTCGTATCCATCCAATCACATCCGGATTGATTTTCTGTAATTCTTCAAAAGATTTTGTATTCTTTTCTGTCGGAATATATGCTTCATAGTTCTTTGCATCTGCTGTCTGGTATACCTGGTGGGAGTCCCACAGCATATAACCTGAGAGAAACATGGCTGCAAGAATCAGCGATAAGGCTGTGAAGTTTACAATATGGTCTAATCCTCTGATAATTCCTTTCAGCACTTTCTTCATCCGAAGCATATGTACAAGTTCCTTTCACCATTTCTGTTTCTTTTATATTTATCAAAACTGGTTCATCTGACCAATTTGCTCGCAAAATTAGCAAAAAGGGATGCGGCGGAGCAACGCCGCACACATTCCCTTTCCTGGTTGCTATATTTTATTATTTCTGTAATCTTCTGCGTTTGAATCCTACAAAAGCGATCAGTGCTACACCGCAAAGTGCAATCATCAGAACGTATGGAAGAGTGTTCATGATGATACCAGTTACAGGTACATCGTTGTATGTATTGGTTACATCAACGGTATTCTGTTTCTGACCTAATTTCTGACTATTTACTGCTGTAAGTTCTGTGTTGTATGATGTTTCAGCAACAGGAGTCAGCTTAGTACCATTGATAGTGATTTCAGCACTACCTTTATAGTTTTTAGCTGCAGACTCTTTTACAGTAATTGTTGTTCCTACTGGAACACCAGTGAATTTCATGTTTTTATTTGCTTTCAAATGGAATGTGTATGTTCCGCCCTCAGCAAGTGTAACATCACCTCCATTAGCTTTGATTCCGCCAAGTGTGCTTGCATTTGTTCCAGCCGGGAATGCAAATGTTGCTGTGAAAGCGAACTCATCGTCAGAAGTTGTTGCTGTACCATTTGCATTAACAACCTTTTTAGACACATTCAAAGAGCCAAATTTATCATAAGTCGGATCTGGATTTGTAGGATTTGGATCTTTACCAGCTTCCTGTACATAAGTGTTAGTAAAGTTGAACCTATTAGTAACGGTATTTCCAATATCTACTTTACCATTTGTTGTCTGACCTTCATCATCTTTTGCCTTATTTACAATGATATTAGAAATTTCTGTACCAGTTGCACCATCTGTAACATATACATCCATTGTATACTCAGCCAGTGACATGATCATTTTTTTATGCTCATCGTTGGCTACTGCTGGATCTACTGTCTGTGTCTCTGTTACAGTATACTCATACTTTCCTGCTTCTGGATATGTCGGAAATGTAATCTGACCTCTCTTAGAAATTGTTCCTGTTTCAGTATCGGTAAATGATATCTCCGGCATAGTAACCGCTGCATCTGTTGTAATGATACCAGTTCCTGTCTTGACCTGCTCTGCTGTAAAGCTAAACTTCTCAGCCTTTCCGACCTCTGTGTTGTAGGTCTTAGTAATCCATGCCTCCGTTGTCTTGCCCCCATCTGCCGCAAATGTTGGCATTGCCATTCCCATCGTCATGGCACCAGCAGCAACAACTGCGAGCACTTTTTTGAACATTTTGTTCATGCTCATAATGATTCCTCCCTTGTAGATAAAATATTATTTGTTTTTATTTGATTAACGGAGGAGGGGATTAGAGTCCTCTGGTCCGAATAACCGCAATCGCTTTTCCTTTGACGTCTTTAATATTAATACAGCCATAGATTCTGCTGTCTGACGCTTCCGGTCTGTTATCACCCAGTACAAATATCTGACCTTCGCCAACAGTGATTGGAAAGTCAACTCCATTTTGAAACTGTGTGGTGTCAAAATAAATATCCTGTGAAATCTGCGTAGCGCCGTTAATCATCAAACCGTCTTTTGTTATATCTACGGTATCACCTGCGACTGCTACGACCCTGCCTGTGGTTGTTCTGCCATCTTTCTTAAATACTGCAATATCGCCGGACACAAAACGCTTGTCCAGTCGATAATACATGACCAGATCACCATCTTTTATTGCTGGTTTCATAGATACGTCATTGATTCTCGCCATCCCGTACATAAATGTAAAAACAAGGATGACCGCCAAAATGATAAGAACAATCTTCAATAACAGTTGAAAGATATCTTCTCCCAGTGTCGTTTCCTGTCTGGGAAGCTGTTTCTCATTATTCTGTTCTTTCTCAACCTGTTTCTTTTTCATGATTCATTCCTGCTTCATATCAACTTAGATAATCAAGGTATTCTTTTATGTACTGGTTAAAGTATAGCACTTGTTTTTTGCAAAAATAATACAGAGAATAGGAAGATATTTTCACGTTTTGCTACAAAAAATTTGTAGTTATCGGTTTTTCGCAAAAAAAAGAAACCATACCATAGAGATATAGTTTCTCTTTGAATTACAGTGTTTCTGCCATTTTGAATAAAACGATTCCATTTCTAACAGCCAGCATCTCAGCAGAATTCTTGAAATCAATGCCGGAAATATCTTTTATTTTTTTCAATCGCCCTGAAAGAGTACGATAATTTACATAGAGTTTTTCAGCTGCTTTATTCGCACTCTTATCACAGTCCAGATACGCCTGCAACGTTTCAATCAGTTCTCCATCATGTTCTTTATCATACCAATATAATTTCACAAGTGACTCTGGCACATATTCCATCAGTTCATCACGATTTTTGATTTTTTCAAAAATCTGGAAAAAACCGAGCTTAGAAAAATCGGCTACCGATATATTCTTATCACCATAGAGATATCTGAGCATATCCATATAGTCTATGATTTTCTTTGAATCCTTAAAAGATTTTTTCAAATCTCCATATCCATTAACAATACTTCCAATGCCAATCTGAAAATCCGTTGTCTTATTTCTGTGAAAAATCTGCTTCTGTACTGTCTGATATAATTTTTCCATTTCTTCCCGGAACCCTGCTTGTGTTTCCCCAGGCTTAATTTCATGAATACACACAATCTGATTCAAATTCCGGTAAATATGTTCGTCCGGAAGTAATCTCTGAATCTCGCCTTCTATCACTCCGATTTCTTCTAATTCTTCTTTTGTATAATAATCTTCGCTATTGCTTGAAATCGTATGAAAACTTACCACACAATATTGATCTGTATCTTTCAATTTTAGCATTCTTGCAGCTTTACTCAATTCATCGCCCGTTAATAAACCATTAAGCAAGCTATATTCAATATCTCGTTGATATTTTTTTTCTATCTCATTTTGAGCATATGTTTTCATAAAACTATACTGTAAAGTAAAAACAGCATTTTCCAATGCCATATAGTCCAGTATTGTTAATGGCATATTCACTTCCGTGACTACCAAATAAACTTCTACCCGACCTAACACATGTATTTTTGTAATATATTGCGTATGCTCTTTTCTCTGTTTTTTGTATTCAAATCTGGTAACAATATCCGGTTTATATTTCTCAACATTTTTCTCAAATACAAAATCAGACAGATCCTGCGTTGTGGACGCACAGCAAGTTAAGTTACTATAATATAACGCTACCGGATTGCCAATCATAGAAGACAATAGAAATAAAATATTTTTAGTTGGATCTTCAAAATTCTCTCCATCCAATAACATGTTAGAAATATTGTCGTGTGTCAATTTGAAATAAATCAACCGTGCGATATTTTCATCATAGATCTGCAGAATAACATATTTTATAATACCCCAATAATACTCATCTTCCGAAATTTCTATCACTGGAATATTACGTTCCGAACAAAACTTTAATAAAATATCATAATAATTGACTTTCTGTACCATGTCCGGATGCTGCTTTATAATAAATCCACTGACCTGTTTCTTCTCAAGTTCATTCAAATGTTTCCGAAACTCTCTGTCCGTTTCTCCGAAATACACTTTCATATTTGTAAGAAGAAGCTCTCCTCCAGTCAGATATCTTTCCATATCTTCTATTTCGATAATTCGTATACCTTTAATTTCCTGATTCAGATTTTCTTTACATGTCACTAATCTCATATCAGGAAATTGTTTCGATTCTAATAATTGTTTTACCGTATAAGCCATTCAGCACCTCGTCAAATTCGTCTTTTGTTGTCTACTTTGGTTGTACCAGCATCTGATGTTGTGTTTTCAAAAGTGGCATAAGTATACAGTGTAATTATACCCCCCCCCGAAATTTTCTGTCAATTTCTTCATGCGTATAAAATGCATATTTTATATAGATTCAAATAAAAAAGACAGCTCGCATCTTTGTCGAACTGTCCATTACTTCTTCAGGCTGCGGATAAAAGTCATAAAAATTTCTCTTTCCTTCTCATCCAAGCCATCCCAAATCTCAAGTATTTCTTTTTGCTCATCGGTCAGATCTAATCTGCTTCCATCCTCTGAAAAAAATTGTGCGATTGTCACTTCAAAAGCATCACATATTCTTTCCAGATTAGCCATGGTTGGCATACTTTTCTGATTAAGTATGTTTCCCAGTGCTGTCTGCGTTATTCCTGTAAGCTGAGCTAACCTATATTTTGTATATCCTCGCTTCCGACATAATTCCGCAATTCTTAACGGAATATACTCTTCCACACACAAGTATATACACCTCTCTTCTAGTCTATGATACCAATATTGTACCTGTTGACCAGAAGATTTATTAGACATTTATTTATTGATTATATACTCTTGTACGCAAGACTATTCAAGTAAAAAAATATAGCTGGACAGTCCACGATATTCAGTTGTTGCATATATTTATGATACTTTCTACGAGGAAATCTGTTAAATACATGTTGTTAAAAAATGATATTATAACTCAAAAAATCCTGATAGATAACTTTATCTATGCAGTTACCTATCAGGATGGGAATTTTATCTTACACCACGATCAGCTCCTCTCTCCGGCTTCTGTTGATATTGTCAGTATAGCAAAATAAGCTTTTGCAATATACATCCATAATAAAAAATTAAATCTTTATAATTCCCATTTTTGAGGAATAACACATAATAAGGCCCAAAAGGGCACTTTCCCTTTTGAGCCTATACACTTTATCAACTAACGTATTTTGCTTTCATTTTTCCATGTCTACACATGACATTTTTCTCTTAAATCGCATCCTATGATAGTTCTTTCATCTTGCTGATATCCTTTGCCTGCATTTTTCTTGAAGTGCTATATGGTGGTACCAGTTTTAAAGACATCTTTATTACGCACATTATTGTTCATCAATACATACACTTCCTCCTCAGACACTACCTTTTCTTCTACTTTTTGTAAAGCAAATAATTTTTTACATGAAGGGCATCTCTTTTTGCGTCCTTGAAGGTAATATGCTATAAGTCCTATAACCACGCATATTCCGATACCGGTAGTTAAAAATTCTGCATCTCGATCATTAACTCCCAGAACTATCATGAGTATTGCCATTACAGCAAAAAAAATCCCTGCCTTTTTGGTTCTTGACATATCTCGTTCCTCTCTTTCTTATGTAATTCTATAATATACATATTAATGCATTGCATTATAAATTGCAATATGCACTGCATATTATTTTTATTTTGCAATGCATTAAAATTACGAACTTTCACGTATCATATAAGATGTATGGAGGTATTATCAATATGGCATTCAAACTAAAACCCGATAAGAAAGAATCAGAAAATAAAACGATACGTTTTCCAGTAGATCTAATCGATGAAATAAACACCGCAATCGCAAAAAAAGAGGTAAGCTTTTCTGGATTTGTTATTCAAGCCTGTCAATATGCTCTCAACGAACTTGAAGACTCTGATGAAGACAATTCCCAGAATTCGAAAAAATAGCAGATATTTTTATGCCTGCTATTTTATACTTCTTAACTTTTCATTTTTAATTACTGTTGATTAAACCACCAAGATATCTATTTTCTATCATTTTTAGATTTGTCTCTTATGTATTAATGTTATACTCAAAAAAGCAAGGAGGATAGAAACTCTCTTCTATCCTCCTTATATTTTTCTTACACTATATCGAGCATGTTCCCTCTATTGTTATATTATTAATATAATTTTGCTCCTGCCGGAATATGGTTATCAATCATAATAAGATGCAGTTCTTCATCCTCTGAATCTTTCAGATTATTAACTGCTGAAAGTAACATACCACAAGATTCAATTCCCATCATCTTTCTTGGTGGAAGGTTCGTAATTGCAATTAATGTCTTTCCAACTAATTCTTCTGGTTCATAGTATGCATGAATACCAGAAAGGATTGTTCTATCAACACCAGTTCCATCATCAAGCGTAAACTGTAAAAGCTTTTTGCTCTTCGGTACTGCTACACATTCCTTAACCTTAACAGCTCTGAAATCTGACTTACTGAATGTATCAAAGTCTACCTCTTCTTCAAATAAAGGCTCAATCTTTACATTAGAAAAATCAATTTTCTCTTCTTTGGTCGCAATCTGGTCGCAATTTTCTTTTACAGTGCTCTCAGATGCCTTATTCACCTTCTTATCAGCATCCAGTGACTTCATTGTCGGGAATAATAACACATCACGAATAGCCTGAGCATCTGTCAGCAGCATTACCAGTCTGTCGATTCCGTATCCGATTCCACCTGTTGGCGGCATACCGATCTCCAGTGCATTCAGGAAATCTTCATCTGTGTGGTTTGCCTCTTCATCACCGGCTGCAAATGCTTCTTCCTGTGCTGCAAAACGTTCTCTCTGATCAATCGGGTCATTTAACTCTGAGTATGCATTACACATCTCACGTCCGTATACATACAACTCAAAACGCTCTACATAATTCGGGTCTTCCGGATTCTTCTTTGTCAGTGGTGAAATCTCGATTGGATGATCTGTTACAAATGTTGGCTGAATCATCTTCTCTTCACAGAACTCATCAAAGAAGAGGTTCAGGATGTCACCCTTCTTGTGACGTTCTTCATATTCTACATGATGCTCATCTGCTAATGCTTTAGCTTCTTCGTCTGTCTTAACTTCTGCAAAATCAACACCTGCATACTTCTTAACAGCATCGATCATAGAAATTCTTTCGAATGGTTTTGCCATATCGATAACTGTTCCGTTGTAGCTGATAACTGCGCTTCCGCACACTTTTTCTGCGAGGTAACGGAACATACTCTCTGTCAGTTCCATCATTCCCTCATAGTCTGTATATGCCTGATATAATTCCATCAGTGTGAATTCCGGATTGTGACGTGTATCTACACCTTCATTACGGAATACTCGTCCGATCTCATATACTCTCTCAAGTCCTCCGACAATCAGTCTCTTCAGGTACAATTCCAGAGAAATACGGAGTTTCACATCTTCATTCAGCGCATTGTAATGTGTCTCGAATGGTCTTGCTGCCGCTCCACCTGCATTGCTTACCAGCATCGGAGTCTCTACTTCCATAAATCCACGTCCATCTAAGAAGTTACGGATCTCTTTGATGATCTTAGAACGTTTGATAAATGTCTCTTTTGACTCTGGATTCATGATCAGATCTACATATCTCTGACGATAACGTGTATCGGTATCTGTTAATCCATGGAACTTCTCCGGAAGGATCTGTAAACTCTTAGAAAGAAGTGTCATCTTCTCTGCATGGATAGAAATCTCTCCTGTTCTTGTTCTGAACGCAAATCCTTCTAATCCGAAAATGTCACCAATATCAGAACGTTTAAAATCTGTGTAAGAGTCTGTTCCGATCGCATCTCTTGCAACATATACCTGGATACTTCCCTGCAGATCCTGAATGTTGCAGAAAGAAGCCTTACCCATAACTCTCTTGAACATCATACGTCCTGCGATAGATACATGAATTGGATTGGCATCCATGATACTTCTTCTCTCTTCATAATCTTTCTTCAGAACCTCTTTTGCCTGTTCTTCATCCATTCCCTCTACGTCTGGTGTCTGGTGGTCTTTTAAAAGTTCTGCTTCATGTGCTTCATACAGACTCTTCACTTCCAATGAGTGATGTGTCTGATTGAATTTTGTAATCTGAAATGGATCTTTTCCATTCTGCTGAAGGTCTGCTAATTTCTCACGTCGAACCTTTCTTAACTGGTTCACGTCCTGTTCCTGTCCGTTGTTCTGCTGCTTAGCCACTTTTTTATTCTCCTTCCTTATCCGAATTCAGACCTCCCGTGTGAGAGAGGCCTGAGTCTTGTGTCCTTGTTATTCTTCGACGGGTATCTGCCTGTCTCTTATAATGAACGGCTGATGTCCAGTACCTTGTACTCCATTACTCCAGCCTGTGTCTCTACAGTTACGACATCTCCGATCTGTTTTCCCATCAATGCCTGGCCAACCGGTGATTCATTGGAAATCTTTCCTTCCAGACTGTTCGCTTCTGTAGAACCAACCAGTTTGAATTCCATCTCTTCATCAAATGTGATGTCGAATACTTTTACCGTACATCCGATATTGATCTTATCAAAATCGACCTCGTCTTCTACTACAACTTCTGCATTCTTAAGAATTGCTTCCAGTTCTTCGATACGTGCTTCAATGTCTCTCTGTTCATCTTTTGCTGCATCGTACTCTGCATTCTCTGATAAGTCTCCCTGTTCTCTTGCTTCTTTGATCTTCTGGGCAATCTCTCTACGTTTTACAACCTTGAGGTTCTCAAGTTCATCTTCCAGTGCTTTTAAACCAGCATAAGTAAGTAATTTTTTCTTTGCTTCCATCTGTCTCCTGCTCCTTTTTCTGTTCCATATTACTCTGACATTTTTATGCCTGAATCATCTATCTGAATAATTAATCTGTCATAGAATAATGATACTTTCACAATTTCATTATTATACATAAATGCATGTTTTATGTCAATCTTTTTATCAGCTGCAAGTACCCGTTTTTCCTTTATTTTCAGCATTTTTGTACATTATACGATTGCTTTGTCCAGAAGTACTTCCAGTTCCTCATAAGATTCCACCTGATTGATCGCATCCCTGAGTTTTGCAGAACCTTTCATTCCTTTTGTATACCAGGCGACATGCTTACGCATCTCCCTGATTCCGATGAAGTCTCCTTTGAATTCAATCTGCAGTTTTGCATGTCTTAGCATCGTCTCTTTGATCTTCTCCGGAGTCGGTCTCGGCGGAACAACACCGGTCCTTTCGTATTCCTGGAGTTCGTGGAATATCCATGGATTCCCCTGTGCACCTCTTCCGATCATCACACCATCACATCCTGTTTCTCTTCTCATCTGAAGTGCCATCTCTCCGGAAGTCACATCACCGTTTCCAATCACCGGAATGGATACAGCCTCCTTGACCTGACGGATGATATCCCAGTCTGCTTTTCCGGAATAGTATTGTTCTCTTGTCCGTCCGTGTACTGCGACCGCTGCACCTCCTGCATCTTCGATAATCTTTGCGATCTCCACAGCATTGATATTATCATCGTCGAACCCTTTTCTTATTTTCACCGTTACCGGCTTTTTAATTGCCTTTGATACTGCCGATACGATCTCATGTACCAGCTTTGGGTTCTTCATAAGTGCGGATCCCTCTCCATTCCGCACTACTTTTGGCACCGGGCATCCCATATTAATATCCAGAATCTGAAATGGCAGTTCTTCTATCATCTTTGCCATCTCGCTCATAATCTTCGGATCCGATCCAAAAAGCTGCAATGACACTGGATACTCATCCGGATGGATCGCCAGCAATGCTTTTGTATTTTTATTCTTATATTGCAAAGCTTTTGCACTGATCATTTCCATACAGAGAAGCCCTGCTCCCTGTTCTTTACATAAAAGTCTGAAAGGCAGATCCGTTACTCCCGCCATCGGTGCGAGTATATATGGATTTGCCAGATTAACATTCCCAATTTTCATTTTTCTACTCCTGTTATCACACTCAGATTACAATTACCTGTAATTTTTTCAAGAAACACACAGCACTATATATCAGATAAGACAGCCCCTAACATTCATAAACGAAGCTTTCTTGATATATAGTGCTGCATATTTCTTTGCAAGTCTACACTGTCAACACTGCAGATTATTTATTTTTTTTATTTTTTTCGTAAATGAACCGAAGTCCCTTTAACGTAAGCTGTGAATCGTACACATCGATCATATCGGTCTCATTTGCAATTATCTTGCCAAGTCCGCCGGTTGCCACTACTTTCGCATTCGGATATCCGGATTCTTCTTTCATTCGTCTGATAATATATTCCGTCTGACCGATTTGTCCGTATACAAGACCGGCCTGCATTGCCGTAATTGTCTCTTTTGCAAGAATTGATTTCGGTTTGCGGATCTCTATTGCCGGAAGCATGTCTGCCTCTCCCCAGAGAGACTGTGCCGAAGTCCTGATTCCCGGTGCGATCACACCTGCTTCAAATGTTCCGTCCGGACCGATCACGTCAAATGTTGTTGCTGTTCCAAAATCCACAACAATTGTTGGACCTCCGTATAAAGTATACGCACCGACTGCATCTACAATGCGGTCCGGACCGACCTGTCTCGGATTCTCTGTGACAATGCGGATTCCGGTCTTAATTCCAGCAGATACGACCACCGGCTTTACGCCGAAGTATTTGATGATCGCACTGCCGAGTGAATGCATCACATCTGGTACTACGGATGCAATGATCACTGCATTGATCTTGGAACTTTCAATCCCATGTCTTTCTACGAGTTCCTGTAAAGTAATTCCATATTCATCCGATGTTCTCGGCTGCTTTGTCTTCATACGGAATGTACCAAATAATTCTTCTTTATCAAACACACCAAGTGTAATATTGGTGTTTCCTACATCGATTACAAGAAGCATCTTTCTCCTCCTGTTTTGTCTGCTGCCTTCTGGTTACTCTTCGCTGTTTATCTCTTCGCCCAGGAAGAATACTTTATAATATAACTGCAATGCCTGCAGAAGATCCTGTTTCTCTCTCTGCAGCTGCTTGATCTTAAGCTGGCTTCCGATCTCATCGAACATCGGATCGAATTCCTCGGTCGATACCTCAAAGCATAATTCTCCGTCTTCTTCAAACACCAGCGTAAGGATTCCCCCTACGTCATGCACATACAATACGCACATAATCTTCAGTTCATTCTTCACATCATCCGGAAGCTGTTCAAAATCCGGATTCAGATAATACTTTTCTTCATATGAATTAGCACCGCAAAGCACTACTTTTCCATCATACATATCCATATACTCCTCTAACTGATACCTCTCCGGCATAGATTTCTTTCTCTTTTCCATCCGGCGTTCTTACAATCAGTTCTCCGGTCTGATTGATGCCGATAGCATATGCTTTATATTCATTCCCCGGTTCCAGGACCTTGACCTCCCGGTCCTTATTCACCAACATGGAATTATAAAGTTCCTGCAATCCTGACAGATCTTCTGTCTCCTGAAAGATCTCATAATATTTTTCAAAGATTTTCATTACTGCTGCGATCAGCCCGGAACGCTTTATGCGCTTTCCGAGTTCCATCTTAAGTGATGAGGCAGTTTCCTTAATATCATCAGGGAACGTATCCTGATTCACATTAATTCCCACTCCGATCACTACATGATTGATGTAATCGATCTCTGTACTCATCTCTGTTAGGATACCACAGATTTTCTTTCCATTCACAACGATATCATTCGGCCACTTAATCTTTGTCTCAAGACCGGTAACCTCCCGGATTCCTTCTGCCACGGCAATCGCCATGATCAGTGTAAGCTGTGGCGCTTTTACAGGCGGAATATCCGGATACAACAATATCGTCATATAGATACTGCTCCCGGATGGCGATTTCCAGACGCGGCCCCTTCGCCCTTTCCCTGCCATCTGCATATCTGCAACAAATAATGTCCCATGAGGTTCCTTATTATTTCCGGCTTCCTTTGCCCGGTTATTTGTGGAATCAGTCTCATCATAATATATGACGTTCTTTCCTGCCCACTTTGTATCTACCAGACTGTCGATCTCTGCTTTTGACATAACATCCGGACTTTCGATAAGGCGGTAGCCTTTGTTACGCACCGCCTCTATCTGATAGCCTTCCTTCTTAAGCTGATCGATCACTTTCCAGATGGCTGTTCTGGACACCTGGAACTGTTCGCACAGCTGTTGTCCGGAAATATATGTATCATTCTCTTTTAACAAACGTAATATTTCTGATTTCATACTCTGTCTGCTCTTGCCTACTCTCTTTCACCAAGTGTTGCCACCATGACAGCCTTGATCGTATGCATACGGTTCTCAGCCTCGTCAAATACCTTTGACTGCGGAGACTCGAATACTTCATCTGTAACTTCCATATCGTCCAGTCCGAATTTGTCATGGATCTGTTTGCCGATCTTCGTCTTCAGATCATGGAATGCCGGCAGGCAGTGTAAGAAGATAGCCCGTTCTCCTGCATTTTCCATTACTTTCTTTGTCACCTTGTATGGGGACAGTTCACGGATACGTTCTTCCCATACTTCGTCCGGCTCACCCATGGATACCCATACATCCGTACAGATAACGTCTGCATCTTTGGTTCCGCCTTCGATATCTTCTGTCAATGTGATGGTTGCTCCTGTCTCTTTTGCATATCCTTTGCAAGTCTCTACCAGTTCCTCATTCGGAAAATAGTTCTTAGACGTACATGCCACGAAATGCATACCTAATTTGGCACATGCGATCATCAGGGAATTGCCCATATTGTATCTTGCATCACCCATGTATACCAGTTTGATACCTTTCAGATATCCGAAATGTTCACGGATCGTCAGCATATCCGCCAGCATCTGTGTCGGATGATACTCATTCGTCAGTCCGTTCCATACCGGAACGCCTGCATATTTGGCCAGTTCCTCCACAATCTCCTGTCCAAATCCACGATACTCGATTCCATCAAACATTCTTCCGAGAACTCTTGCTGTATCTTCGATACTTTCTTTCTTCCCGATCTGTGAACCTGAAGGATCAAGGTAAGTCGTTCCCATACCCATATCGTGAGCAGCTACTTCGAAAGAACAGCGGGTTCTGGTACTGGTCTTTTCAAAGATCAATGCCACATTCATTCCTCTGTATTTATCAACCGGAATTCCTTTTTTCTTTTTTTCTTTTAATTCTGCGGAAAGATCAAGCAGATATGTGATCTCTTCCGGTGTGAAATCTTTCAGTGTCAGGAAATTTCTGCCTTTTAAATCCATTGTTTTGTACCTCGTTTTTATTCTTTGACTTTTATCTTATGTCTTTTGTCTACTTTTCTTCTTTTTTATCATCTGCGCCAATCTCTGTAACAGATTTTACCAGACCTGCAATGCTCTGGATCTCTGACGGGATGATGATCTTCGTTGCTTTTCCATCAGCAGCTTTTGCAAATGCTTCCAGACTTTTCATGGTAAGAACAGCCTCATCGGCTCCTGCTTCTTTCAGGAAACGAATTCCATCGGCATTTGCCTGCTGTACTTTCATGATAGCTTCTGCCTTACCTTCAGCCTCACGGATCGTGGCTTCTTTCTGTGCTTCTGCTTTCAGGATAGCCGCCTGCTTCTCAGCTTCCGCATCCAGAATTGCAGACTCTTTGTGGCCTTCTGCCACAAGGATTGTAGATTTCTTCTCACCTTCTGCACGTAAGATTGCTTCACGGCGTTCACGTTCTGCCTTCATCTGCTTCTCCATTGCATCCTGGATTGCTGCCGGTGGGATAATGTTCTTAAGTTCCACGCGGTTTACCTTGATTCCCCAAGGATCGGTTGCCACATCCAGAGATGCTCTCATCTTCGTGTTGATCGTCTCTCTGGATGTCAGTGTCTGATCCAACTCCAGATCACCGATGATGTTACGAAGTGTTGTCGCTGTCAGGTTCTCGATCGCCATGATCGGATTCGCCACACCATAACAGAACATCTTCGGATCCGTGATCTGATAAAATACAACGGTATCAATTCTCATCGTTACGTTATCTTTTGTGATAACCGGCTGCGGTGCAAAATCCACTACCTGCTCTTTCAGATCCACTCTTCTTGCCACACGGTCAAAAATCGGAATCTTAAAGTGAAGTCCGGTTCCCCATGTTGCCTGATATGCCCCCAGTCTTTCAATAACCAATGCCTGCGCCTGTCTGACTACCTTTACACAGGAAATCACCACGCAGATAATAATCGCTAATAAAATCAATCCAAAAATCATACTCTACTCCTCTCTGGCATGCACGATCAGTTTCACGCCCTGAATACCATTTACTACAACAACTGTGTTCTTTGGAATCTTTCCGTCCGGCTCATCCGTCTTAGCCGACCATATCTGACCGCAGATCTCTACCTGCCCTTTTGCCTTTATCGTATCAATATCTTCTGTCACCAGTGCATGCTGTCCGATCAGACTCTCTGCGTTCGTCTTCTGTCTCTCCTGATTGAAGAACTTCACCGCGATCGGTCTTGTCAGAATCAGAAGCAGAATGGAAACTATAACAAATACTCCGATCTGCACTCCCAGCCCAAAACCGACAAGTCCTGCACAGAATGCGATCAGTGCGCCTCCTGCGAACCAGATCGTGGTAAGTCCCATTGTCGCAATTTCAATGATCAACAGTACAATGAATATTGCCAGCCAATAGATCACTCTCATAAGCCGTCCCCTCTTTTCCGTATATATTATTTCTTGTTCACTATATTACTATACTCTGATAAAGAAAGCAATTTTCTTCCGTAAAATGAGTGGATTGTATCTCATTTAATTACACTTTTCTTCTCTGTCTTGCGGCTTCGAACATCAACACCGAAGAAGCGATTGCCGCATTCAATGACTCTACCTGTCCAAGCATCGGGATCTTGACATAGCAGTCTGCCATATCTGCGATCTCTCGTCTCAGGCCATTCCCCTCGTTCCCGATCAGGAACGCACATGGATTCGTCAGGTCTTCCTCATCATAGGAATTCGTTCCTTCCAAATGTGCCGCATAAGTGGTGATACCTTTGTCTTTTAAATCCTGTATTCCTTTGCCAAGGTCTTCCACATATACGAATGGCATGCGGTATATCGATCCCATCGTTGAACGGATTGTCTTCGGATTATAGACATCGACGCATTCTCTGTCCATGAGGATGCCGGTCACGCCGGCTCCTTCTGCTGTACGCAGGATGGTTCCAAGATTGCCCGGATCCTGCAGATGGTCTAATACCATGATCAGCGGGCATTTTGCCGAAGTCAGTTCGTTGATTTCATGGTTCATCTGTTCCACCACGCACAGGATTCCCTGAGGGGTCTTGGTATCTGATGCATGGGCGAATACAGTATCTGTCAGTTCTTCCACTCTTACTTTAGAGTCTTTCAGGACTTCTTTTACGGTATCTTTTTCTTTTTTGTAAAAGGATTCGGATACATAGACTTCTTTTAACTTGTCGAGCGGCACTTCCCTGAACATGCGGATTCCTTCTACCAGGAAGACGCTTTCTTCGTCTCTTAATTTTCTCTTCTTCTTTAAATTCACCAGACGTTTGATTCTGGCGTTGGATGTGCTTGTGATCATATATGTTGTTCCTCGTGTTTCTTATTTATTTATATTATCATATCATATCCTCCATTGAATAAAAACCCCCGGAGGTGTACCAGACCTCCGGGGATTTTTGCATTTCAAAATATTTTGCTATATTTTTACTTACATCTTAAACCGATATCCAACGCCCCATATCGTCTCGATATATTGCGGATTGGATGTATCCACTTCTACTTTCTCACGGATCTTCTTGATATGCACCGTTACCGTTGCGATATCCCCGATGGACTCCATATCCCAGATCTCACGGAACAACTCTTCTTTCGAATATACGTGGTTCGGATGGCTTGCAAGAAACGTCAGCAGATCGAATTCCTTCGTCGTAAATGTACGTTCTTCTCCGTTCACCCACACACGTCTTGCAGTTGTATCAATCTTCAGTCCTCTGATCTCGATCACTTTATTCTTCTCTGCCGCACTTCCGGTCAGACGGTCGTATCTTGCCAGATGCGCTTTTACTCTCGCCACCAGTTCACTTGGACTAAACGGCTTTGTCATATAATCATCCGCACCGAGTCCCAGTCCCCTGATCTTATCGATATCATCTTTCTTCGCAGATACCATCACGATCGGTGTATTCTTCACATCACGCACCTGACGGCAGATATCGAATCCGTCCGTTCCCGGCAGCATCAGATCCAGGATCAGAAGATCATAATCTTCGTTCAGTGCTTTCTGAAGTCCTGTATCTCCGTCATTTGCAACCTCTACGGTGAACCCGCTCAGTTCCAGATAATCCCGTTCCAGATCTGCAATTGCTTCTTCGTCTTCTACTATTAATATCTTACTCATTGACTGGTACCTCCTGATACTTTCTTAGTACAAAATACATTGTCGTTCCGGTCTCTTCTCTGCTTGTTGCCCAGATCTTACCGCCGTGTTCTTCTACAATCTTCTTTACTACAGACAAACCGATTCCACTTCCTCCGGTGGAAGAATTTCTCGATGCGTCGGTACGGTAAAACCGGTCAAAGATATTCGGCAGGTCTTTTGCCGCAATTCCTTTTCCGTTGTCTTCCAGTTCAATCTGTACAAAATCTCCTACATCTTTGACACGCAGATTGATCATTCCCTTTGGTTTGTCCATATATTTCAACGAATTGTTGACAATATTGTGAATCACACGTTTTACCTGCTCCGGGTCTGCAATGATCCGTACATTCTTCTCTACATAATTAAAATAACCAAATCCTACATTCTGTGCTGCCAGTTCAACCGACAGGTCATCCGCACAGTCGTTGAAATATTCATTCGCCGACACGATATTAAAATTGTAAGGAATCTTATTCGTATCGATCTTAGAATATAATGTCAGCTCATTGATCAGCGTATTCATCTCTGTCGCTTTATTGTAGATTGTTCTGACATACCGGTCTATCTTCTCCGGTGTATCTGCAACACCATCTATAATTCCTTCGGCATAACCTTTGATCGTTGTCACAGGTGTCTTCAGATCATGTGAAATGTTACTGATCAGTTCTTTACTTTCTTTGTCATATTTCAATTTTTCTTCGGCACTATCCTTCAGGCGTCCTCTCATCTCTTCCAGGCTCTGGCAGAGTTTTCCAAGTTCATCGTCAGCCTCCGGTTTCAACTCAAAATCCAGATTCCCATCCTTGATATTCTGCGCCGCTGTCTGCATCTTGCCGATCGGCTCCATAACCGCACGGTAAATCCATATAATAAGAGCTGCCGAAGTAAGTATCAGTATCACTACAATTCCAATCAGGATTTCGCAGAAAAACTGTCCAACCTCCGGAATTACATTGGATACATCTGACACAATGAACGCACTTCCCTTATTGCCGTCATCATATCTGAAATCTACCTGTTTTACCAATGCTTCTGCATCTCCGCCAAGATAAATTCCGTTCTCCGATGTTGTATCTGTATCTCCATATCCCGGCAATTGTTCGATCACCGCTTTTACACGATCATCATCGCTGCCCGTATATACGATTGTTCCGTCTTTTCTCACCAGCAGATATGCATTCTTATTCTCCAGTTTTTTATTAAACTGATCTAGTTCTGTCGCATCTTCCATCTCAGATGCCTGCTCTGACATATCCTTCAGTTCATGATACGGCTTCTCCGTAACACGTGCAAGTACCTGCATGGAATTCGTAAAATCAGAAATCGTCGTTCCTGTAATCCCATAATTCTTCTCCACCACTCCGATCTGATAGCGGCATACCATTGAAACCATCATGGCTGCCATAAGGACCGGTATAATGATAATCGTAAAAAATGCTATAACTAATCGCGTTTTCAGCTTCATGTATCTGTCCTCCACTAAAAAAAATTATAGCATGAAAAATGGGTGCTTCACACCAAAGCACCCATAAACTTTTATAAAATTTCTATAAATATTTTTTCAGATCTTCTACTTTGTCCAGTTTCTCCCACGGAAGATCAATATCTGTACGTCCGAAATGTCCGTAAGCCGCTGTCTGTTTGTAGATTGGTCTTCTAAGATCAAGCATCTGAATGATTCCTGCCGGGCGGAGATCAAAATTCTCACGAACGATCTCTACCAGTTTATCATCTTCTACTGCACCTGTTCCGAATGTATCTACCATGATAGATGTCGGATGTGCTACACCGATTGCATAAGACAACTGAATCTCACATTTCTTAGCAAGTCCTGCAGCAACAATATTCTTGGCAACGTAACGTGCTGCATAAGCGGCAGAACGGTCAACCTTTGTACAGTCTTTTCCAGAGAAAGCTCCGCCGCCGTGACGTGCCATTCCACCGTAAGTATCTACGATGATCTTACGTCCTGTAAGTCCACTGTCTCCATGTGGTCCGCCGATTACAAAACGTCCTGTCGGGTTGATGAAGAATTTTGTCTTCTCATCTACCATGCCCTCCGGAATGATTGCATCGAATACATATTTCTTAATATCTTTATGGATCTGATCCTGTGTCACTTCCGGATCATGCTGTGTCGAAAGTACGACTGCATCCAGACGTGCCGGAACACCATTCTCATCATATTCAACCGTAACCTGTGTCTTTCCATCCGGTCTTAAGTACGGAAGTGTTCCGTTCTTTCTTACTTCTGTAAGCTTTCTTGAGAGCTTGTGTGCCAGTGCGATCGGGTATGGCATATATTCCGGTGTCTCATCAGAAGCATAACCAAACATCATTCCCTGATCCCCGGCTCCGATCGCATCGATCTCTTCTTCGGACATTGTATGTTCTTTTGCTTCCAGTGCTTTATCAACACCCATAGCAATATCAGCCGACTGCTCATCGATTGCTGTGATCACACCGCAAGTCTCTGCATCGAATCCGAATTTTCCTCTTGTATATCCGATTTCTTTGATCGTGTCACGTACGATCTTCTGGATATCAACGTATGCATTCGTTGTGATCTCACCCATAACAAGTACCATACCTGTTGTAGTTGCTGTCTCGCATGCGACACGACTCATTGGATCCTGTGCCATCAATGCATCCAGAATGGCATCAGAAATCTGATCACACATTTTATCCGGATGTCCCTCTGTTACTGATTCTGACGTAAATAATCTTCTTTCCACGTTCTTCTCTCCTTTTTTCTTAAAACATTCCTGCATTCTTTCTCCCAGGATTGCCGGCAGTTTTTTATAGATTCCCCTGTTTTACCGAACTGAAAAACCGTCCACTTACATAAGTGGACGGTTTGATATCTTCATAAACCAATCCTCTTATTGTTCGATCACTCGCTCAGGCTGGCACCTTCCTACAATGGGGTTGCCGCAGTTTCACAGATCCTTTGTATCTCCACTGCTCTGAATAAGAGAAAGTTTGCTTTTATTAAGTTATTTTTGATACGACTAAGACTTTACTCTATTTTCCCTGTACTGTCAATAGACATATATAAGAAAATGTATCATCTAGCCTACTTTTAATTTGAACTTCTGAATCGCTTTTTCAGAATCTACTCTTTCGATGATTCCACCAATGCTGCGAAGTTTCTCTTCGAATCTTTCATATCCTCTCTGGATATATACGATATCGTCTACGATTGTGATTCCGTCAGCTGCCAGACCAGCTATACAGAGTGCTGCTCCTGCACGAAGATCCGGTGCGCTCACTCTGGCTCCCGAAAATTCTGTCACGCCTTCAATCGTTGCAGAATTACCTTCTACTTTCACATTTGCACCCATTCTTGCAAGCTCATCCAGATATTTGAAACGGTTTTCAAAAATACTCTCTGTAATGATACTTGTCCCCTTACATAAAGCCAGTGTTACGCCGATCTGCGGCTGCATATCTGTCGGGAATCCAGGATACGGAAGGGTCTTCACATGTGTGCTTGTAAGATCACCTTTTGATACGACACGTACAGCATCATCGAATTCTTCCACTTCACATCCGATTTCTACCAGTTTTGCGATCGTAGCCTCCAGATGCTTCGGAATAACATTCAGTACCGTTACATCTCCCTTTGTTGCTGCTGCTGCGAACATGAATGTTCCTGCTTCGATCTGATCCGGGATCACAGAATATTCTGTCCTGTGAAGGCGCTGTACACCACGGATCTTGATCACATCTGTACCTGCTCCCCTGATGTTGGCTCCCATGCTGTTCAGGAAGTTCGCAACATCTACAACATGTGGCTCTTTTGCAACATTTTCCAGAATGGTAAGTCCTTCTGCCATAGCTGCTGCCATCATAACGTTAATCGTTGCTCCAACACTTACCACGTCGAAATAAATATGCTTTCCGACAAGACGGTCTGCCTCTGCAACGATCTTGCCATGTTCAATATCTACATCTGCACCTAACGCACGGAATCCTTTGAGATGCTGGTCGATTGGTCTGCTTCCGATATTACATCCTCCCGGAAGTGCAACTTCGGCACGTTTATACTTTCCAAGTAATGCGCCAAGAAGATAATAGGAAGCACGGATCTTCTTAATATAATCATACTCAATATCTACGTTCTTGATACTGGCTCCATTAATCTTTACTGTATGACGGTCGACACGGTGTACCTTCGCTCCAATCCCCTCGATTGCATCGATCAGTACGTTAATGTCATTCACATCTGGTAAGTTATCGATTAATACGGTCTCATCTGTCATAATTGCTGCTGCAAGAATTGCAAGTGCCGCGTTCTTGGCACCGCCGATTTCCACTTCTCCCACAAGCGGATGACCGCCCTTAATAATATACTGTTCCATTAATTACACCTCATTAATATTTATATGAATCTCTAATTACAATAAATCTTTTGTTCAATATTTATAACTATCTCAAATTGTACATAAATTTCTGCATCACAATATAACCCCAAAAGGGTTCGCGCCTATTATAGCACAAATTTCTCAATTGTAAAATATTTTTTACAGTTATGTAATTTTATTGTAACATATTTCAATTGTTCTATCTATACTTGTGCACTTTTACTCCCCTAATGCATCTAATACCGATTCAATCGTATCTTCCAACTTCTGATTATCTTCACACACTGTAATATCTGCATACTTTTCAAAAAGCTTTACTCTTTCATCATACAGAGCTTTGAGCGTCTGTCCGTCACGCAGTACCACTCCACGGCCTTTGGCATTTTTAAGTCTGCTGTTTATTGTCTCAAAAGATGCCTGTAAATATACGACTTTGCCGATTTCTTTATAATGTTTCATCGCATTTTCACAATATACTACGCTGCCTCCCGGCGAGATAACGGTACGTTCCGCTTTCACCTGTGCATTTACCCGGTCTTCTACTTTCAGGAAGCCATCCGGTCCAACGTCAGCAATAATATCTTTCAGAAGTTTCCCTTCTGATTCCTGGATCAGAATATCCGTGTCTACAAATCTGTATCCCAGTCTCTTTGCAATTACCACACCAACTGTACTTTTCCCGACTGCCGGCATTCCGATAAAAATAATGTTATTATCTGCCATGATGTGCCCTCCTGTATGTTATGTTCTGACTTTTTCATCTGAAAACATTCATTTATCACCGCACAGTATAACACACAAGAGGGCGAAGTGGAAGTTTTTTTCCAGATGCCCTCTTGTAGATCAATATATTTTTTTACGTATCTCTCTATGTTCCACACGTCTCCTGCAAAGTTCCTGATATGTCATAACCTCGATCAGATCCATAAGCCAGGCACCCGGGTTCTCTTCTTCCTTCTCCGCCTTATCATAGATCCTGCGGCACATCAGACGAAGCTGCAGGCGGTCCGGATATTCATCATACATCATACTTCCGTCATATTCCATTCTGTCACATTCCTCTTCCATATAAGGAAGTACTCTCTTCGCCGTATCCGGGTAAATGCTTTTCATATAGTCATAGTCTCTTCTCGCATTCCGGTCATCATTATACAGCAGCGGAACCGGATAAGCCATATAGAACGGTAATTTATTCTCCATAATCCTGATTGCTCCTTGGCGGTTCTATCTGTATTAAGATATGCACGGGGACATCAATCGGTGAATGAGAAACGATCTCTTCTAATTGAATGTTATCTCATATTTTTCAATATTAACGGTTGCCGCTTCATCACTAGTAAATATAATTTCATTTGCTTCCAATGGCGTAGGAATGACCACACTTGCCGTCTGCTCTCCATCATTAATAAATAATTCTACAGAATATCTGTCCATGATAAAATGTAGTTTCGGCGCATGATGTTTTTCCGCAATTTCTATCTTTCTCACACAGACAACATCTGCATTTACACTACTGTAGGTCCGGTCAATTTCAATCTGATGTTTTTCCGGATAATATGTAAATGTTGTTGTATATTCTTCATTATGTGCCACATCTACCTTGAACTCCCGGCCTTCTACATTCGTAAGTTCTACCGTCATGTCAATCACCCGGCCATTGATACCATCCAAAGACATCTGTCCGCTAATTTTCTGTTCTGTATAGCTGATTGGATTTTTCTTATACTTTTCCAGTTCTCTCACCGGACTTTGCCAGATTTTCCCATCTTTGATTTTTAATTCTCTTGGGAGTGTCATCATTCCCTGCCATTTCTGTCCTTTTGTCATGACACGTGCATCCCACGACTTCATCCATGCGACCATGATCCGCCTGCCATCCGGAAGCTCTGTTGTCTGTGGTGCATAAAAGTCCAGTCCATAATCTAGGCTTCTCTTTTTCTCCCATGCAAAATCCGATATTTCTTTTTCTGCATCTCCAATAATATAAATGGAATTATGACCGTTATGAAATTCGTACTTTTGAGCATGCATATTCTGCGGAGAACAAATGATTACAGGATACCCGTCTACTTCCAGATAATCCGGACACTCTAACATATCTCCATTCTTTCCGTCATTTCTCAAAAGGACTTTTTCATACCGCCAGTTTTTATAGTCCGCACTGCTAAATAAGACTATTTGCCCACAATTTTCCTCATAGCGATTGCCTACAACGCAATAATATCTGCCATCCTTTTTCCATATCTTCGGATCACGGAAGTCTTTTCTGTCAAATTTTTCCGGCATGATATCTCCTTTTATAACTGGATTATCCTGCCATTTTTCATAAGTCTTCCCATCTCCGATGGCAATGCACTGATTCTGGATTTCTTTTCCGTCTTTCTGGCTTACTCCTGTATAAAGCAGCACATGCTTTCCATCAGCTTCTACTGCACTTCCCGAGAAACATCCAATGTGATCATAATCCTGATCAGGTGCCATAGCTACCGGATATGCTTCCCATTTTACCAGATCTTCGGTCACTTGATGCCCCCAGTGCATCGGTCCCCATTCTGTTTTATATGGATAGAACTGATAGAATAAATGTACTTTTCCCTGATATACAGAGAAACCATTCGGGTCATTCATCCATCCTGTTTCCGGTGTCACATGGAATAATGGTTTTTCTTTTTCATCTATGTGATTCCGTCTGATATATTCATTGGCTTTTTCAAGCATACGTTCTTCCTCTTCTATTCTAAATTATTCTGCTCCGATCACCTGCTCTGTTTCCTTATCAAAGAAATGCATCTTATGTGGCATAAAGGTAAATTCCACCTCATCTCCCACCTGGCTTACTTCATATTTTGATACTCTTGCAATCGTTACGCTTCCTCCGAAGTCAAAATACAGATTATTCTCATTTCCCATAATCTCCGTATTGTCAATAACTGCTTTCTGATGACTTCCATAGACATCCAGATTAGTTGTATCAAACTTGATATCTTCTCCTCTGATTCCCATGATAACTTCTGAATAACCGGCAATGCGATTGGCGATTGCTTCCGGAAGTTCAATCTTATTTCCATCTTTGAAGATCAGATTTCTTCCATCTATTTTTACATCATAGAAGTTCATCTGCGGAGAGCCGATAAATCCTGCCACAAATTTATTCACCGGATGTTCATACAGATCCATCGGTTTTCCAACCTGCTGGATCACGCCATCTTTCATGATTACAATGCGGTCTGCCATTGTCATGGCTTCTACCTGGTCATGTGTAACATAGATGGTTGTACTTCCAAGATTTCTATGTAATTTGCTGATCTCATTTCTCATGCTGACACGCAGTTTTGCATCCAGGTTAGAAAGTGGCTCATCCATCAGAAAGACTTTCTGGTCTTTTACAATCGCTCTTCCAAGTGCCACTCTCTGTCTTTGTCCACCTGATAAATTCTTAGGCTTACGGTAACGATATTCTTCGAGTCCCAGGATATCAATTGCCCAGTCTACTTTTTTCTTGATCTCATCTGCCGGAACCTTCATGTTCTTCAATCCATAAGAAATATTTTTTTCTACTGTCATATGTGGATACAGTGCATAGTTCTGGAACACCATAGAGATTCCTCGATCCGCCGGTGCAACCTCATTCACACGTTTTCCATCAATAAAAAGGTCTCCACTTGTAATCTCTTCAAATCCTGCGATCATTCGGAGTGTTGTGGATTTACCGCATCCGGATGGTCCGACAAATGCGATAAATTCTTTTTCTTCTATATCTAAGTTAAAGTCTGTCACGGAATTCTTATCGTTTCCTGCATATTTTTTACATATATTTTTAAATTCGATAAAGCTCATCTTTTAGCCCTCCTTGGAACCTGTTGATATTACACCCTCTACGATCTGTTTTGAGAAGAGTGAATAGATAATAATGACCGGAATTGTTACCATTGTGATAACTGCAAGGGTCTGTCCTGTTGTTGTGTTATCATTTGATGTAATCGCATTCAGACCAATCTGTGCAGTCAGAAGATCACTGGATGTAAATACAAGTGACGGCCACAGATAATCATTCCATACATTCAGGAATGTAAATACACTAACCGTTGCCACTACACTCTTTGACATTGGAAGAACCATAGTAAAAAAGTATTTTACCGGTCCACAGTGATCTAACTGTGCTGCCTCATATACATCATCCGGAAGTCCCAGGAATACCTGACGGAACAGGAAAATGTTAAACGGATTCACGATCATTGGAAATACATATCCAAGCACCGTATTCAGAAGTCCAAGTTTTGCAATGATCAGGAAATGTATCGTAATGATCGTCTCCATCGGTACGATCATCAGAAGCATAATGATCAGAAGCCAGCGTTCTCTGAATGGAAAATTAATCTTAGCCAATGCATATCCTGCCAGTCCATTTACAATTACACCAAGTACGATCAATATTGCTGCATAGAACAAGGTATTACACATATATCGTACAAATCCTGTATTTGTTAATACAGATACATAATTTTCAAAGAAATTGCCGTTCAATGCCGGTGGAATGAATGCCGCCATACTGTTCATATCAGCAGTGATTGCCGCGTCTGGTTTGAATGAGTTTGCCAGCATCCAGATAACCGGGAACAGGAACAACAATGATACGATCAGAAGTACGACCGTCAGTATCCAATTATTTCTTTTTTGCTTTTTTGTTAACATTCTGATCCTCCTTATCTCTTGTTGCGATTGTCTGGATCACGGTCAGTATCATTACAAAGAATGCGAATACAATAGCCATTGTAGATGCCAGTCCAATTTCCCAGTTAACAGTACCTGTTTCATATATATCATACACAACCGTATACGTTGAATTCGATGGTCCTCCTCCGGTCATAACCATTGGCTGTACCAACATACGGAATGCTCCGATCGTAATCGTAATTAAAACGAACACACACAATGGTTTCAATTCCGGCAGGGTAATGTCCTTGAATTTCTGCCACGGTGTTGCATGGTCCATCTCGGCCGCTTCATAAAGTGCCGGATTGATTGCCTGGATTCCTCCCAGGAAGATGATCATCTGATATCCCATTCCCTGCCATGCACTCATAATTGCGATGGATGGAAGTGCCTGACTGGCACTGTTGATGAATGGCTGTACATCAATTCCAAAGAAAGAAAGGATTGCATTCATAATTCCTTCCGGGCTGTAGATCTGGATCCACAGTGTTGACACAACAGCAAGTGACATGACCACCGGAACAAAGAATGCTACTTTGAAATACTTCTTACAATGCGTCACTTTATTAATCAGAAGTGCCATCACAAGCGCTCCAATTCCCTGCAGCGGAACAATAATGATCACAAACTTTACGGTATTAAAAAATGCCTGTGAAAACACATCATCTTTAAAAATCTGAATATAGTTGTCCAGTCCGACAAAATGCGTCAGTCCCGGATTTAAAGCAAAGAAATCAGTAAAACTGAAAATCAATGTCAGGATCATCGGCAGGAATAAAAATATCGTAAGTAGCACAAGTGCCGGTCCAAAAAACGCCATTCCCATAATGGATTCTGTTCTTTTCTTCATTATTTCATCACATAACGCTTTAATTTTGCGTTAATCCTTTCTACAGATTTATCCAGTTCTGTCTTCGCATCTTTATCGGTAAGCACCGAATTTTCCAGTACTTCCTGTACCGATGCACTAACCTGTGGATATACAGGTGTTTTTGATCTTGGATGTCCATATTTACTCAGCTGATGATATAAGGCTTTGTAATTCTCATCTTCTTCAAAAATCGGACTGCTCTCAAACGCTTCATATGTAGATGGGAAACTCTTACTTTCATCCCACAGACGCTTCCCACTTTCTACACCACTCATCCACTGTACCAGCTTTGTCGCACCTTTTAGTTTCTTCGTCTTTGATGATGCCGCAAATGCCCAGGAACCGGTTGGTGTATATCTTCCGCCATCCCAGTTATCGGATACTACATATGGTGCAACTCCAAGGTTTACATCCGGATAGTTATTATAGATTGTATTTACTTCCCATGCCCCGTCGAACTTAAATGCTGCTCTTCCGCTTTCGAACAGGTCTGTGATCTGTACTTTAGACATATATCCATTATCCAAAAACGATTTAAAATAATTCACCGTTTCCAGATTCTCTTTTGAATTGAATACACCGTTCACCTTCAGTCCATCTTTACTTACAAAGTCACCGCCATTTGACCAGAAAAACGGTGCATAATAATAAATCGTAGCTTCTCCTGTCGGGAAAGTCATATCCAGCGCATAACCTTTTTTCTTCTCTACTACCGGCTGTACTTTCTTTAACACCTTTGTGAATTCACTCCATGTCCATGGATGATCTGCATCTGGAACTTCTACACCCGCTTCTGCGAGAATATCTTTGTTATAATAAAGTCCCACGCTGGATTCCATTGCTCCAAGCGCATAGAGCTTGTTATTATATGTTCCCTGCTGAATAATCGAATCAAGATATACGCTCTTTTCTTCGTCCGTTAATTTCGCAAGTGGCTGAATAATTCCATTCTCTGCATATGCCGCAATGTTTGGTCCGTCAACAGTCAGCACATCCGGCAGATCTCCTGACATCACGGATGCATTGATCTTATCCGAATAGCCTCCACCACTGTCATTTCGTGGAATAAATTCAATATCTGCAAAATATTTCCCATCATATTTCTTATTAAATGCATCTACAGATTTCCTGTAGCACTGTCCTTCTTCTGTGTCTTCGATTGAATGTACCCAGATAGAAAGATATTCTTCGCCTTTGTCATATCCCTTTACTTCTCCTGGTTGCGGCTGTTTATCTCCACACCCCGTCAATGCCATTGCAAAGAATGCTGCCAGCAGTACCCCTACTGTTCGTTTCTTCATAGCTTTCTCCTTTCAGATTCACGATTGCGTAACCAGTTAAGTAACCGGTTACTTTATATGTTCATAATACTATCCAGAATCTTACTTGTCAATAGATTTCAAAGAAAAAAGTTACCGGTTACTTAACTAGTTATTTTTTGTTTGATTTTTTTCAATGCACTTGCTATACTGATAATATACATTATAAGGAAGAGGATTTACATGAAACAGAAAAAAGTAACTTTTGCAGATATAGCCGCTTATACAGGCTTTTCAAAAACTACCATTTCCAGATATTTTAATAATCCGGATTCTCTGACTCTTGAAAATCAGGAAAAAATCACTCATGCACTGGATGTCCTTGGATACCAGGAAAATAAGCTCGCCAAAGTACTGGCTAATGGAAAAAGTGAATTTGTTGGAATTATCATCCCCAACCTGTATCTTCACTATTACTCTGAGATGTTAAACCAGTTACTTTCTACTTACGAAAAGTATAATTATAAATTTCTTGTATTCATTGGAAATAATAAAAAAGAGATTGAAGAAAAATATATTCATGAACTGATGGCTTATAAGATTGAGGGACTTATTGTCTTAAGCAATACCATTTCGTCTGAAGAACTTGCTTCTTATAAACTCCCGGTTGTCACGATTGAGCGGGAATGTGACCATGTCTGCAGCGTGTCTACAGACAACTATCTGGGTGGTGTTCAGGCAACCAGTTTGTTGATACGTAATAACTGTGATGTCATTTTACATATCAATTCCATATTTTCTGATACCCTCCCGACTTATGGGCGTATTCAGGGATTTGAAGATATCTGTAATGAGCATCATATTACTCACGAACTGATCCAAAGAAATATGGGAAACACTTATCAGGAAACTTTAGCTCAGCTAAAGAATATATTTAATGAAATTGAAGAGAAATATCCGGCACAAAAAAAGGGAGTCTTTCTTGCGAATGACACTTATGCCAGTATGTTCCTGAACCTGATATTCCAGAAATACGGAAAACTTCCGAAGGATTATCAGATTGTCGGATTCGATGATTCTCCTATTGCAAGCGAAGCTATCCTTCCAATCACAACCGTTGGACAGCAAATTGAGAAAATTGCACAGACTGCCATGGAGCTTCTGGTTCTCCAGATGAATGAAATGAAAAAAAGAAAACCAACTCCTTTAAAAGAGCCGGTTCATAAGCAGATTACGCCTGTATTGATCCGACGTGATACTACAGAATAATACCGGTAGTGAGCAAATGATAAATTCCCTGAAGTTTTATTATTCACTTCAGGGAATTCTTTTGACAAATTCTATATTTGGCTTTTTAATTTCTCAACCACTTTTTGAATTATGTTTATATCTTCTTCTAATTCATCTGCTATCTGTTCTGTTGATTTTCCTTTTTTCAATTTCTTCTTTATTATTTTTTCTAAGAGTATCCGCTTTCCAATCTCGATTCCATCCTGTCTTCCAATCTCGATTCCGTCCTGTCTTCCAATCTCGATTCCATCCTGTCTTCCAGCCTCATACTCTGCTTTCCGCAGTTTCTTTTCTTCAAACTCTTTGTCATATTCATAGATGCTCACTTTGATCACCTCAGTCTTATTCTTCAATAAAAACTCTGCCAGGATTCTTTCTTTTCGCCATATTCAGTTCCCTCCTGTATGCAGGAGGATGTCTTTTTACTCTTTCAGTCATCTCCTGCTTTTTTACAATTGATTGGTATAAAAGCATAGATTTCTGAAATGTAATTAGATCATAGATGGTATATGTTTATTTTTATATACCTTGGAATTTTTGAAATATGCTTTGGTATATGTTAACACACAGATAAATATTAATCAATATATTTTTCCATCTTTTATTATGACATGTAATTAAAAAACTTAACAATACGGTATTACAAGATAATATTTTTTTCTTGTTTCAATTCTATATACAGAATTTTTTGTATCCCATGAAATATAATAAAACCCCGGGATAATCTTTTGAGTATCAACATCCACTATTTGCTTTTGTGTTTCTTCATTCTTTTGATATACTATTTCTTTTTTAACTTTTGGAGCAGACCATCCAAAATATACAATATAAATACGTGTACCATTTTCACATTTATGCCGGCGTGCTGGTCCTAGCTCGTATAATTCATCAAAAGAATTTACACTCTGTCTCGTTACTAATCCATCTTTCATGAAGGCAATTGGTCCATATATATACAAAAATACGATTCCGATTATGAGCAGACATAATATTTTAATTTTATTATTCTTTGGCATATTATACCTCCTGAAATAGAGTAGCCTTTTTACATCTCAAGTAAACGCATTGGTAAATATAGATACAGTGCAGATACTAGAATTTATCTGCGTGTTTCCAGAATAACATGCCTGATTTTTATTTTCAATGCGCAGTTTAGAAATGCTAAATTTTTGTGAATCTGGTGAATTTTCTACAACTCTTTCATCTTTCCAAGAATCTCCTGATAAAATAATTCTTGATTTCTATTCTTTTCCAAATCTTCCAATATCACACCATCTTTCAGCAGAATCAACCGGCTGCAATAGCTTGCCATCTGTGGGTCATGTGTAACCATAATGATTGTCTTTCCCATATGTTCATTAATATCCTTCAATGCATCAATCACGATTTTTCCAGACTTTGAATCAAGGTTTCCTGTAGGCTCATCTGCGAAAATAATCTCTGGATCATTTATTAATGCTCTGCAAATTGCAACTCTCTGCCTTTCACCTCCTGACAGTTCGGCCGGCATCTTTTTTTCCAAAGTCCTAATTCCGAATTTATCCATTAACACTCTCGCTCGTTCCTTTTTGGAATCATCTGCTGTTTTGCTAATATAGAAAGGCAACATAATGTTTTCAAAAACATCTAAACTATCCATCAAATAAAATTCCTGAAATACGAAGCCTAATTCTTCTCTTCGTATTCTCGCAAGTTCTTTATCTGACAGTTTTGATATTTCATCTTTCTTGTATAAAAGTGCCCCATCTGTTACAGATTCAATGAGCCCCAGAATTTTCAAAAGTGTCGTCTTTCCACTTCCTGATTTTCCCATAATTCCTACAAATTCGCCATCCTGTACATTCAAATTAATACCCTTTAACACTTTAAACTTACCGTAACTTTTCACAATTTTCTCTCCGCTGATCACTTCCATATCTTTTCCCTTCTTTCACTCTGAATTTGCTGATTAGCAAGTCTCCATCCATACTCTCTCAATAAGATAATGTACCCGGCCTGGAATAATAACAGTGCAAAAAATGTTATCAACACCTGTTTTTTCAAGAGCCAATCAACGTTCCATGTAATATAACTCAAAGCACCACCACTTATTACAATCGAAAGTATAAATGCGATCCATAAAGAAAGCGAAAGTTCCTTTTTCACATTTTTCTTTATTTCTTTGGTCTCCATGCCTATTTTTTTCAAGAATCCATATTTCATACTTACATTAGAAATGTCTGACCATATTTTTATAGATAAAATCATTATTCCACTAATAATCAAAAATGCACCAATACAAATGTAAAAGATAAGAGTTGTCAGGTTATCCGATCTGTCTTCTTTCATCAATGAGCCTTTATAAAAACCAATTATCTCATATTTCTTTTCACATACTTTTAATTTGCCCTCATCAATCACCGTCTCTTTTTCTGTTTGCTGCGTCATAATAACCGTATTCTTTTTCTGCAAAGATCTAAGCATATCAAAATCACTATTATTCATAACCAGAATTCGTATAATATCCGACTGTTGAGCAACAAATAAAACTTCTTTCACTTCTTTTTTTATCGCAAATTTACACATTCCTGTTGCTGTTTTTAAATAAACATGTTTATCCTGAAACATGTTTTCATCGTCTTGTTTTGATTTTTCTAGAACTGCCTTTACCTCTCCCTGTTTGATATGCTCTTTCTTATTCTTCGTAAGTTTGTTATAGGAATCCTCCGAAATACCTACATATTCCCCTCCATCATTGCTTATGAGCGGAATATACGCATATTCATCTATTTTTTCATCTGGTTCTTTTATAACCTTATGAATTTCGTCTGTATATTTTTCTTCTGTCATACATACATAATTATATGGATATTTCCATAAATACTCGGAAGAAAGATTACCGTATTCTATAATATTGATATTTACAATCACCCATACAAATACATTAATAATAAAAACAATTAAAATTATATTTTTATTTTCTGAAAATCTGTGATACAACGTTTTTAGCGTAAGAATATGTTTGTCATACCATTTTTCTTTCTTTTTCACCCATCGCAATATAACATTTCCCAAATAAGTAAACCAAAGATATAATCCGGTCAGCGAAAAAAGAACTCCATATTTCATACGTGGATATGTCATAGGAACCTTCGAAAAAAGAATAATTGCAAACACAAAACAGATCAGCCCTGCAATCGCACCTATCACGCTTGCTTTAACAGACGGAACCGTCCCCCTTTTCTGTTCCGTATTCAAAAGCGAAGTCAGTGAATTGTTTTGAATTTTTATTATATTCATGATTACTGCAATGCACAAAATAACACACATATAAAAACATGTACTTCCAATATTCTTTAGAAACCAGCATGGATCTTGAACTGTTTGAATCCCTTCTTTTCTGAATATAGACTGAAGAAGAATTACAAAAGGCGTTCCCACTACACACCCAATCAGCCACGAAATACCACATATAATCCCATATTCCAGAATTATCATCCGGATAATATCTTTCTTTTCTTCTCCGAATACCATAAACATTCCATAATCTTTGATTCTTATCCGGCTATAATTGCTTACTGTATAGCTAATCAAAATCAGACCAATAAACAGCAATATATACATGTACGTTTGAATCGCAACTCCTTGTTGCGACCGAACTCTTTCTTCCATACTCATCGTTCCAAGAACCAATTCTTTAACTCCAAGAAACACGAATAATATAATTGCAGCTAAAATAGTACTCATAAAACATACAATACTATTACGCACATTCTTTTTTAATATTTTCAATAATACTTTCATATACTATTCCTTTAAAGAAAAATGTTTCCCCATCTCTTGTCATCTACTTTCAACTTCTATTTGTTCTCCTGCCGGCCTGTTCCGTCTTGCTCCAATCAGATAGAGAATCGCCGGTACAAAATTAACAATAATCCCAACAATCATAAGTGGAAAATCCGACTCTTTCAAAAATGCTTTTCCTGCATCTATTGCAATAATGATTTCATTGCAATACATTAACAGATTAATACCCATATAGATAGAGATAACTACTGTTAACTGCTTTGTTTTTTCTGTATTATTGCAGTTCGTCTCCCCGTAATGTCCCAGATACCACATACCGATTGAAAAAGCAAGTACCCATAACGCATGCATGCGTTCCCCGTTTAAAAAGCAGACATTAATCAAGCAACCTACAATCCCCCAAAGCCCCAATATCTGAAAATAAATTGAAGTTCCCCTAAGCAATTTCCGACCTCCCGGTGCCCTGATTCCTCCCACCGAATAGATCAAATCATCACAGAATTCACGAACCGGCTTTCCAAGTACGATTTCAAAATCTTCATTGCGCTCCTGTGCTTCTTCTGCCATTCCCGTAATGTCCTCAACCATCTGATTTATTTCTTTTTCCGTAAGCGGGAACGTCTTTATATACTTTCGCATCTTCCTGACCATTCTTTTATTTTTCTTCGTCAACATAATCTACTCCTCCTTTTTCAAAATTCTATTTACTGATGATTGTACTTCCGTCCAGCATTTAATAAACGCCTGCAAATATGCCTCTCCTTCAGCCGTTAATGAATAATACTTTCGTTTTGGTCCAAGCGGCGAAGGTCGTAGTTCTGAAGAAATCATCCCTTTCTTTTCCAATCGTACGAGTAATGGATAAATACTTCCCTCTTTTACATCTTCAAATCCGAACTCTGTCAATGTCGTTACAATCTCATATCCGTATGTAACCGTCTCAGATAAAATCTGCAAGATACATCCTTCTAAAGTTCCCTTCATTAATTGTGATTTATCATACATATTTTCACCTACCTTGTATACTATAGTAGTTCTTAACTATATTGTATCACACAGTAGTAGTTTGTCAATGAATTTGCGTACAATAAGAATGGGGTTCTAACTATTTTTCCGGCTTATTCTGACATAAAAAAATCCACAGATTTAAGCTTTTCAACTTATATCTGCGGATTTTTCATCTGAGAATTTCTCAGTATTCCTACTCCTTTTCTTTGTAATGATGCGCATCCTCCAGCATCATATCTTTCACCTTCATCAGACGGATCTGGGTGCTTCGTTCATTCTCGTCCAGTTTCATCGTAATATACTTGATATTCTTCTGTGCCTCCGGAATGATCACATGCTCCAGGGCGTTGACACGTCTTCTGGTCTTCTCAATCTCAGCTGCCATAAGCTGGCAGGCTTTTTCTGTCTCTGCAAGCTTTAGCATATCCGGTAGGATATCTGCCAGAGATTTTACGGCTCCGTCCAGATCACTCGATGTAAATGCGAATCCATACGAATAGATATCATTCGCATCTGCCGTTCTGGTCTTCGTCTCGAATACAGGAATGTCTACACTCATGACATTCTTCTGTCCGACTTCCAGATCTACTTCCTGCTTCGGTGCCATCAGTGCCGTGTTCAGGGTTGCTTCATCCATGCCGGCTTTGGCTATGACGAAGTTCTTATTAGCTGAACGAATCCCTGCTTCTACCTTTTCCCGAAGCTCCATGTTCACTTTTACCAGATCCAGGAACTGACGCATCAGTTCGTCTCGTTTATCTTTCAGAAGTTTGTGACCTTTTATGGCTGTGACCAGTTTCTTCTTAGTTCTGGTCAGTTCCATACGGGTAGGGGTTACCTGGGTTGACGCCATAGTATCACTCCTTTCTATACTTTATATATTGGACGCCATGCCGGCTCGAATCCGCATGGCTTACTGCTTACCATAATACTCGTCCAAGAACTTATCATCAATTCGTTTCAACTCTGATCTTGGCAGCATAGACAACAGCTTCCATCCGATCTCCAGTGTCTCTTCAATCGGTCTGTCGGTATCGTATCCCTGCGATACATATTCCTTTTCAAATGCATCTGCGAATTTCGCATATACCAGGTCAATATCAGTAAGAGCTGCCTCTCCTAAGATAGTCATTAATTCTTTCGCATCTTTTCCTCGCGCATATGCCGCAAATAACTGGTTCATGGTATTTGCATGGTCGGCTCTTGTCTTACCTTCTCCGATTCCTTTATCTTTCAGACGGGACAGGGATGGCAATACATCGATCGGAGGCTTGATACCTTTGCGGTACAAGTCACGGCTTAAGATGATCTGTCCTTCGGTGATGTAGCCGGTAAGGTCCGGGATTGGATGCGTCTTGTCATCTTCCGGCATGGTCAGGATCGGAATCAGTGTGATACTTCCCTTCTTGCCATTCTGTCTCCCGGCTCTTTCATATAACGTTGCAAGGTCGGTGTACATATATCCAGGATATCCACGGCGTCCCGGTACTTCCTTACGTGCGGCAGATACTTCACGCAGTGCATCTGCATAGTTGGTAATATCTGTCATAATTACCAGTACATGCATGTCTTTTTCGAATGCAAGATACTCGGCTGCCGTCAGCGCCATTCGAGGTGTGGAAATACGTTCGATCGCCGGGTCATTTGCCAGGTTGACGAACAGCACCGTTCTGTCGATGGCTCCTGTCTCTTTAAAGGATTCTACGAAGAAGTTAGACTCTTCAAATGTAATACCCATAGCGGCAAATACTACGGCGAATTTCTCATTGCTTCCGCGTACTTTTGCCTGTTTTGCGATCTGCGCTGCCAGGTTGGCATGTGGAAGTCCGGATGCCGAGAAGATCGGCAGCTTCTGTCCACGTACCAGTGTGTTCAGTCCGTCAATAGCCGATACACCTGTCTGGATAAACTCTTCCGGATAGCTTCTGGCTGCCGGATTCATAGGAAGTCCGTTGATGTCACGTCTCTCATCCGGCAGGATCTCCGGGCCTCCGTCGATCGGGCGGCCCAGTCCGTCAAAGACACGTCCCAGCATATCTTCCGATACACCAAGCTCCATGCTTCGTCCGAGGAAACGTACTTTACTGTTACTTAAGTTGATACCTGTGGCACTTTCAAATAACTGCACCAGTGCATCACTTCCATTGATCTCCAGAACCTTGCAGCGGCGCTTCTCACCGCTTGCAAGCTCAATCTCACCCAATTCGTCATAGGCTACATTTTCAACGCCGCGTACCAGCATCAGAGGTCCGGCAACTTCCTGTATGGTTCTATATTCTTTTGGCATAATTTAGAAGTCCTCCTTCCCGAATGCAGCTGCGACTTCTTTGTCCAGTTCTTCTTCTACATTCTTATATTCACTCTCGATATCAGCGTCTGTTGTATATTTATAACGTCCGATCTTTTCTCTTACCGGCATAGCGATCAGTGTATTCATGTCCGCACCCTTGTTCAGTGCGTCGACAGATTTCTCATAAAATGCCAGTACCAGTTTCATCATCAGATACTGCTTACGAAGCGGCGTGTAAGTGTCGATCTCATGGAAGGAGTTCTGATGTAAGAAGTCCTCACGGATGGATCTTGCCGCTTCCATCTTCAGACGGTCAGTCGGTGACAGGGCATCCATACCTACCATCTGTACGATCTCATTTAACTCGGCTTCTTCCTGAAGGATTGTCATCATCTTCTGACGGTCTTCCATCCAGTCCGCTGCCACTTCCTCATTGAACCAGTTTGCCATATTGTCAACATACAGCGAATAACTGGTCAGCCAGTTGATGGCTGGGAAATGTCTCTTATACGCAAGTGCGGAATCCAGTCCCCAGAATACCTTTACAATACGAAGGGTTGCCTGTGATACCGGTTCGGAGATATCACCACCCGGAGGAGATACGGCTCCGATAACGGAAAGTGCGCCTTCTCTTCCTTCTTTACCAAGGGATACCACATGTCCGGCTCTTTCATAGAACTGTGCCAAACGGGAACCTAAATATGCCGGGTAACCTTCCTCACCAGGCATCTCTTCCAGACGTCCCGACATCTCTCGAAGTGCCTCTGCCCAACGGGATGTAGAATCTGCCATCAGCGCTACAGAATATCCCATATCACGGAAATATTCTGCGATCGTGATTCCGGTATAGATGGAAGCCTCACGGGCTGCAACCGGCATATCCGATGTATTTGCGATCAGTACGGTTCTTTCCATCAGGGACTGTCCGGTCTTCGGGTCTTTCAGTTCCGGAAATTCGTTCAGAACATCTGTCATCTCATTACCACGTTCTCCGCATCCGATATAAACCACGATATCTGCCTCTGCCCACTTAGCCAACTGGTGTTGGATAACTGTCTTACCGCTTCCGAAAGGTCCCGGAACGGCTGCCACACCACCTTTGGCGATTGGGAAGAATGTATCGATTACACGCTGTCCGGTTACCAGTGGTTTTACCGGCGGCAGCTTCTTCTGATACGGACGGCCTTTTCGAACCGGCCATCTCTGCATCATCGTCAGTTCTTTGTCACCTTTTTCGGTAGCGATCACTGCTACCACTTCTTCTACGGTAAATGTTCCGGCTTTGATCTCTTTTACCGTTCCTTTTACTCCATAAGGAACCATGATCTTCTGCTGTACAACGATGGTCTCCTGCACAGTTCCGAGTACGTCACCTGCTTCGACCTCATCGCCGGCTTTTGCGACCGGTACAAATTCCCATTTCTTATCACGTTTTAACGAAGCAACTTCCACGCCTCGCTTTAAGTTATTTCCGGAGATTTTCATAATGTCATCCAGCGGTCTCTGGATTCCATCGTATATGCTTGTGATCAGTCCGGGTCCAAGTTCTACTGACATTGGTACTCCCATAGACTCTACCGGCTCTCCAGGTCCAAGTCCCGATGTCTCCTCGTATACCTGGATGGATGCCTCATCTCCGTGAATCTCTATGATCTCTCCGATCAGACGCTGGCTGCTTACACGTACCACGTCAAACATGTTGGCGTCGCGCATTCCTTCTGCAATGACCAGCGGTCCTGCTACTTTTTTAATCGTTCCTGTACTCATACGGACGAATCAACCTCCTTTAGCTGCCAAATATAATATCGGAACCGACAGCCTGCTCTACCGATTTCTTCACACCTGTAACTCCGGCACCTGTATTTCCTGCAATGCCCGGGATCTGAATAATTGCCGGTGTGACCTGTTCCTGATATTTTTCTATCTCATGCGTTAACTCAGCGGCCAGTTTCTCCGTGATATAGATGATCCCATATCCTCCCTGTGCCAGCTGGTGTAATTTCTCTGCGGCTTCCTCACGGGTCTGGACGGTAAATGTATCAAGGCCCAGTGCTGCGAATCCGAAGATACTGTCGTAATCGCCTAATACTGCAATCTTATACATACATTTTCCTTACCCTTTCCCGGATTGAATCATCCGGCAGTTCATTCTGCTTTCCGGATAAAATGATTCGTACCGTTTTAATCTCATTCTGTCTTGCAATCACATAGGCGATAACCGGTCCTATCGTAAATGCATGATATTTTTCCGGGCTTATCGTCTGGATGATCCGGTTATCACACCATCGTTCGAATGCCGACGGTGACTCTGCCAGTGCTTCCGCGCCTTCTGCATAAGCCGTTCCTCTTAAGTATTCGCAGATGGCATCCATGCCGCTAAGTGCTGCCTTTGAAAGCTGGCTGACACTTAAAGAATCGCATTCTGCCATTGCCCGTTTCATAAATTCCGTTGATTTTGCGGTCTTCTGTGACCGGACAGCAATCTTGATGTCTGCCACTGCCACTGTAGATTCTGCGTAATTCTGTATGATCTTATCCGGTGACTCTTTCCCGGCCTGATAGATGGCATCCAGTGCCGCCCGGTCTATGATCACATCACAGAGCTGCCCGTCTCCGGTATGAAGAAGTGTCTCGTATGCTTCTTCTCCTGCGATCCGCATACTGTCCGGAAGCTTTCCGAAATCTCTGTCTTCAACAATCTTCCGCATCTCTTCTCCGGAGAACCGCACATCTTCATAATAGATATGCCGGTTCTTATCTCCGGTGCAGACTTCCTTGACCGCTGCCTTTAAATTATGAAAAAGCTTCGGATAAGAAAGCACATCGAAATGTTCCATTCCGATCGACAGCTCTTTGACCACTTCCCATGTCTTTTCTTCTTCTCTCGTCAGGATCTTTTCCGCATCCCCGCTGCTTTCGGTATCTCCCCAGCCTTTCTCTTCTAAAAACTGCAATGCCTGATCATAACTCTGGCACGCGATCAGCTGGTCGATGGTACTGTCAGAGAACAGGGATACTTCCAGAGCACGGATTCTTGCGACCGCATAGGTATATTGTTCACTCATGTTGTTCCTCCATTTCCGAACATTCCTGATATCTGAACATTCCTACTGGTTCTTCTGATGCTTTCCGCATCATACAAAGAGCAGCCGGTGAACGATATCTGAAAGCTCATCCCGCTTCGCATCGAACATTGCCCTGATCGTACAGTTCTCTTCAATTCCACCGTACGCAAGAATGAATCCATTGTCAATATTATCTCTGCCCGCTCCGGCTACAGCAAGTTTTCCTCCCTTTGCCAGAGCTATTTCTTCAATTTCTTTGCCAAATCCTACCGGCATATTTTCCAGATCTTTTACGGAGAAATAGATCTCTCCCTCCTGCGGAAGTATATATGCTTCCAGAATCGACAGAAGCATCTGATAATAATCATCCGGCGCAAGGTTTATAACCTTTTCATACGCCTTCTCGATGATCTCTGCGATCATCTCCTGCTTTGCTTCCAGAAGTCTCGTTCTTCTCTGAAGATCGATGGCTGATTTCACACGCTCTTTCTGCGATACAGTATCTGCTTCCGACTTTTTCAGGATAGTATCTGCCTGTCTGGCTCCCTCTTCCTGTGCCTTAAGCTTCATCTGTTCTGCCTGTGCTTTCGCATCTTCGATCTTCGCATCCGCTGTCACTTTTGCCTCGTCAAGGATCTGACTTTTGATCTTATCTAATCCAGCCATTGTCCTTCACACTCCTTCTATACCTGAATTGCTGTTACGGAAAGGATAGAAATCAGAAGTGCAAGGATGGCATATGTCTCAACCATTGCAGGAAACAGCATTGCTTTACCGAACTGATCCGGCTTCTTTGCTACGATTCCGATTGCTGCCGCTGCTGTCTGTCCCTGTGCTTTTCCTGAAATCAGACCTACAATTCCGATTGGAAGGCAAGCTGCAAGAATCAGAAGTCCGGTCTTCGGATCCAGATCTGCTGCGCCGCCGCCAAGAAGTCCGATCTTGGATAATGTAATGAAACCAACCAGCAGTCCGTAGATTCCCTGTGTACCAGGAAGCAACTGCATGATCAATACTTTTGCGAATTTGCTTGGGTCTTCTGTTACAACTCCGGACGCTGCCTGTCCTGCAATACCTACTCCGATCGCAGATCCTGCACCTGCCAGGAATACTGCCACTGCCGCACCAAGAAGTGCATATACCATTCCCATATCATTCCAAATACTCATATCTATTTTTCCTCCTTAATATCTACATATTTTGTCTCCGCATGAAACGGTTCGAAAGGTTTTCCACCGCCTTCGTAGAATTTTCCAAAGAATTCCACAAATTGAAGTCGGTTGGTGTGGACATATGCACCAAGCAGGTTGATTGCCAGGTTCATTGCATGTCCGACTATAAATACTACGATAAATAAGATGACCCCGAATACACTCTTACCAAGCATACTTCCCATCTGGTTGACAACGGATGCGATAACGCCTGTCGCAAGTCCCAGTGCCAGAAGTCTGGAGTATGATAATACATCACTTAACCATCCGGTAATGTTGTAGATATCATATGCTCCAAGTGCCAGCCGGAGTGCCGGATTCTTGCTCGATCTTCCGGACATCAATAACAGTCCGAGTGCCCCGATGATTGCCAGTGCTTTTGACAATGTAACAAGCGCTGCCGGGAACACGATCTTGGTCTGTGCGATTGAAGCAAATATCTCTGACGGAAGTAACATCAGGATCAGTCCGATCAGGAAAATGTACCACAATACGATATCGCAGAAGAAATCCAGTACCTTTCCGTCTTTTAACAACATATATCCTTTGATTCCAAGACCCACGAACAGATGAACCAGTCCGAATGCCATTGAATAGATCAGAAGTCGCATCGGATCATTTAACGGTGCAAACCACAGCGGCTTGATCGTCAGTTCTTTTCCAAAAAATGTGCTCGATACGACGTCTACGACATCTCCGAAATATCCACCGAATAAGATTCCCCATACCACGGTAGAAATTCCACAGTACATGAACATTTTCATAGATTTCCTCATACCGGCACTCATGCGCGGAAATTTCTTAAGGACGATCAGACACACGATTGCGATGATCGCACCATATGCTGCATCTGATAACATCATTCCAAAGAAAAATACATAGAAGAATGACATGATCGCGGTCGGATCGATCTCTCCTTTATGCGGAAGTCCGTAAGACTCCAGGACTCCTTCCACACTTTCCGAAAATCCGTTATTCTTAAGGATCACCGGTGGTTCTTCGTCTTCTTTTAACTCTTCTACATCGATCACACAGTCATACGCATCCCCGATTCCTTTCTGGATCGCCGGTATCGCTTCTTTTGCTGCGTAACCACTGATAATAAATGTACGTCTGGACTGCGGAAGTGTTCCCAGTACTTCGTACTTTTCTGCACGCATCCGGTAATAGTCACCGATGATCTTCAGTTCCTCCCGGTCTTCTGCGTAAGATATGATCTCTCCCCGGATATCTGCAATTGTCTGTTCGATCTGTCTGATCTGTTCTTCCAGTTCTTCTTTCTGCTTTGCCGGAATCTGCTCTGTCGATACAACCGGTCTTGAGAATCCTGCAGTGCGGAGTGTATTCTCCACATCTGCTGCCTGGTCCTTCATACAGAACACGCTTAAGTACACGGCATCTTTATCCTGACTTATAACCGATATATCTATGGCTTCGATCTCCGGATGATCTTCGGCAAGCTTTCCGTAGATCATTTCCAGTGTCGTCTCCGCCGCCATGGTTCCAAGAAGCATTGCCGTCTTTTTCGTGCCCGGATAATTCATCGCAACTTCCAGACTCATCCATGGTGTAAGTGCTTCTATCTGGGTATTCCGCTTCACGATCTCAGCCTGTGCTTCCGCAATTTTCTTATGATCAGCGATCAGAAGTCCCGCCACTTCCATGACTGCTTCCTGCTTCGCTGCGGCAGCTTCCATCGTCTTTTTATCGATCAGCTCATTTCCTTCCAGACTGGCGAACATGGATTTTTTCTCCGGTGTATACTGATTCAATACATCCAGTGCGTTTTCCGTGATCTGCACCCGTTTCTCGAAGCTTGATTTCGCACTCTGCGTATCCATCTTCTCGAATCCGGCTTCGTCCTGTGCGACCTGATGCATCTCTATCATGCCCATGGACTGCAGTTTTTCCAGAATCGCTTTCCGGTCATGTTTCAATGCGCAGATACTGATTCGCTGCATCTGCAATACTGCCATAACTGCATCCCTCCTTTTTTATTTTTTCACGTTCTTACTCTTCCCATATCATCAGAGCAATGCTTTGATGACTGCGGATACCGCCTCCTCTTCTTTTCCCTGAGCCAGTGCTTTTAATGCTTCTGTCTCCTGTTCCGTCTTCTCGGAAGCCTGTTTCTTTAAGACTTCTCCTTCTTCTTTCGCCTGCAAAAGATCTGCTTCTGCCCGTTTCTTTGCATTTGCTACAGCCTGCTCTTTTATCTCTTTTGCCTCTCTGGCAGCTTTTTCAAGGATCTCGGTACACGTTGCATCTGCTTTTCTTATGATCTCATCCGCTTCATTCTCCGTTTCCTTGATGGTCTTAATGGTTTCTTCTACCATTCATCTACCACCTCTCCTTCAAAAAAATACAAAATCTAATTTAAATTATAAGCTTATTTCTGCAATTTTACCATACATTTATTACATTTGTTGTAAATTGTATGCCACTTTGATACACTTTTATCATTTTGTCGTTTTATATTTGTGCACTTATTAATAAGTAGAAATGCAAATAAGGATATCATCTCATTTTCTTAAAGAAAACGGATAATATCCTTATTTTGTCTAAACAATATGAAATTTATACAATCTCTGCAGCTTCGCTTATGCCGCTCTTAACGTTTTTCACACTTCTGGTTTCTACTTTTTCTCCCGAAGTCACAATGACAATAACGCTGTCACTTTTTCCGGCTTTTCTGATCTTTTCAAAATCCACTTCAACCAGCGGATCTCCACATTTTACATTCTGTCCTGTCTTTGCAATGATATGGAATCCTTCTCCATTCATTGCTACGGTATCAATACCGATATGAATCAGGATTTCTTTTCCGTCATCTGTCGAAAGACCAACCGCATGTCCAGTCTCATACATAAGTTCCACAGTTCCATTGACCGGGGATTTGATCACGGAATCTTCCGGAACGATGGCAAATCCATCTCCCAGTACCTTTCCTGCAAATGTAGGATCAGCTACTTCTTCCAGTGGAATCAGTTTTCCTGATACCGGTGCTGTGATCTTATTTCCAGTAGTTCTCTCTTTATTTCCCTTGTTCTTCCCATTTTCTGATGTATTGACAAATTCATCTGTCATTTTTCCATTTGCTGCCATCTCCAATGACAATCCATCATCTAGTCCTTCCTCTGGCAGCATTGCTTCTTCCGGCACTCCGAACAGGTATGTCAGTACAAAACATAATGCAACCGAACAGATGGAAATAACCAGATACCACAGGAACTGTCTTCCTTCATAAATGTACATCAGATAAGAAGGTATAACCGCCAGTCCGTAAGAATTGGACTGAATATTCAATAATGATAACGATGCTGCTCCAAGCCCTGATGTAAATAACATGATAATCAATGGTTTCAGATTATATCGCAGCTGGATACCAAAGAGTACCGGTTCACTGATTCCGAATAACTGTGATAACATGGCACCAATACTCGTCTGTCTGACCGTAGTATTTTTTGATTTTACAAAAAATGCAAGACACGTTCCGACATTGGCAAATCCATACATTGCGCACAATGTAATCACCGGATTGAATCCTGTGTTCGCAAGAAGTGAAGTCTCAATCATGGTATATGTATGATGCAGCCCAGTAATTACAAGAAGCGGGTATGTCGCTCCGATGATAAATCCACCGATTCCAAATGGCAGATGTACCAGTGCTTCTACAATGCTGACAAGCTTTAATTCCACAACATGCATCACAGGACCTACTCCAAGGATTACGATCAAGAATGTAACCAGCATGACTACAAATGGCGTCATGATCAGATCCAGTGCATTCGGCATGATTTTTCTGAGCTTTTTCTCAAGCTTCGCTCCGATCAGTGCCGTAATGATTGCCGTTAATACACTTCCCTGGCATCCCACGATTGGAATCTTTCCAAATGCCACAACCGCCGATATCCCGCTGTCCGGATTCGCTACCGAATATGCATTTGGCAGAATCGGTGAAACCAACATCAGACCAAGCACCATACCAATGACCGGTGTTCCGCCAAACACCTTGAAGGCAGACCAGCAGATGATCGCCGGCAGGAATGCGAATGCCGTCTCAGTCAGTACATTTACCAATGTTACAATATAATCCGGAATCATATCTGTAGATGCACCGAATAATCCCAGTACATTATCGTTGAACACGCAGCCTTTTAATCCCAGGAACAAACCAGTCGCTGCGATTACCGGAATAATCGGGATAAAGATATCTCCCAACATCCGCATCAGGCGCTTCACGCCTTTTTGCTGATTCTTGATCGCTTCATCCTGTTCTTTTTTTGATAATGTTTTTAATCCAAGATTTTCTATTTCTTCATATACTTTATTGACAATTCCGGTTCCAAGAATGATCTGAAACTGTCCGGCATTAAAGAATGTTCCTTTTACAAGCGGCAGTTTTTCCAGTTTCTTCACATCGATTGTATCTTTATCTTTGACGATCAGACGCAATCTGGTTGCACAATGTGTTGCAGATACGATATTATCTTTGCCGACAATTCGGATAATATCCGCCGCCGCTTTCTTGTAATCCTTTCCTTCCATGATTCTTTGCTCCCTTTTTTCCTTTATTTTTCTTCCTTTATCTCTTTTAATAACACTGCCTGGAATGGCTTAAGTACTAATTTATTTTCTTTGACATTGAATTCTTTCTCTTTTCTGTCGAAATTTTGCCAGATCAATTCTTTTTTCTTTACATCTACATTCTCTTCCACCGTCTCCGGACTCAGGTTGATCCAGCATTCAATGCTTTCTTCTTTGGTAAATCTACGGTATGCGATTACGTTGTCACTGCTCTGTAACGGTTCAATATCTCCAAATATCAGGCAGTCCCTGTGTTCGCCTTTCTGTCTGAATGCTATCATTTCTTTATAGAACTGATAGATGCTTCCGTCATGTCCAATTTGGTCTTTTGCATTAATCTTTGGATATTCTTCTGTCATTCCAAGCCATGGTTTTTCGTCTGAGAATCCGCCATACTGCTCATCCGTCCACGGGAACGGTGTTCTTGTGTTATCACGGCTTCTGAGATTCACGATATGCAATGCTTCTTTTTCTGTCAGTCCCTCTTCGATCGATCTGTGATACTGGTCAATACTTGAAATGTCATTAAACTCTTTGATTCCATTCCTTTCAAAATTCACCATTCCAAGTTCCTGTCCCTGATAGATGAACGGTGTTCCTCTCAGGAAGAAATACATTGCCGCAAGTGCCTTTACTGCACCACTGTTGTTCTGGTATTCTTTCAAATATTTTGACGTTGCTCTTGGCTGATCGTGATTTTCGATAAAGTTTGCACCCCAGCCGCACTTTTGCAGTGCCATCTGACTTGCCATAATTTTCTGATTCAGATCTTTTACCGTCCACGGAATCCGCTTGAACCACTCACTTCCCGATGCAATATCCAGATCCGCATAACGGAAGTCAAATATCATTGAAAAATATCCCTGCTCCCCGATGAATTCCTCCAGTTCTTCATACGGGACTCCAGGTGCCTCTGCAACCGTCACACAATCGTGTCTCTGGAATGTATTTTCTTTCAGTTCATTTAAAAATGTACCGATTCCCGGCTGATTTCTGGATGCCTTCGTACATTTTGCCAGACCGTCCACGCCGTCTGCTTCCCGGTCCTTCCATGTCAGATCCTTTTTGATAAATGTAATCGCATCGATCCGGAATCCGGCAATTCCTTTATCTAACCACCAGTTCACCATCTGATACAATTCTTTACGCACTTCCGGATTCTCCCAGTTCAGATCCGGCTGTTTTTTCCCAAATGCATGAAAATAATACTCGTCTCTTCCCGGAACTTTCTCCCACACATTTCCGCCAAATACGGATCTCCAGTTATTAATCTCTTTCTTTCCGGATTTGAAAATGTAATAATCATGATATTTACTTTCCGGATTCTTTAAAGCTTCCTGGAACCACGGATGTTCATCTGATGTATGATTTATCACAAGGTCCAGTATAATCTTGATATCTCTTTTCTTACCTTCCCGGGTCAGCTCATCCATGTCATCCATGGTTCCAAACTCATTCGCGATCTTCATATAATCAGAAATGTCATATCCGTTATCATCCATTGGTGACTGATAACACGGACAGATCCACAACATGGTAACTCCCAGATCTTTCAAATAGTCAAGCTTTGATGTAATACCCTTCAGATCACCGATTCCATCTCCATTACTGTCACAAAAGCTTCTTGGATAAATCTGATATATAACTTCTTCCTGCCACCATTTTCTTTTTACCATCTCTTATCTCTCCTTAATGATTTCCCTGTTCACCAGTTCTTTGTAAATACCATCTTCCTGCACTGTTCCGCAGACAGCATCTGCTATCTTTTTTAATTCTGCACTGCCATTTTCCATGGCAATTCCTGTTCCTGTTGCCAGTAACAATTCTGCATCATTTTCTCCATCTCCGAAACTCATGCTTGCTGCTTTTTCGATTCCCAGTTGCTGGTTCAGATATCTGACTGCATTTCCTTTATTGCAGCCTGTCGGAAGACATTCCAGAAGCCATTTTTTTCCGAATGGAACTGACTGTACAATTTCGCATCCGCTCTCTATCTGATGTCTGATCTCATTTATTAAATCCCGGCTTCCAACAATGCAGATCTTATGCGTCTTTTCCTGGTTCAGATCATATTCTGTCATATTATTTTTGTACAAGTATTTATTCTTTCTTTTGATTCTTTCTCTTTCTTCTTCTGTACAGTCCTTCGTCTTTTCTTTAAATAGCTGTTGATATATCTCTGCTGCTCTTTGATCCATGTAGACATTCTTTTGCGTTTCCAGTACCAACCCGATCTGTTCTTTTTTTGTTAATCTCCTGACTTCTTCCAGCCATTTATCAGGGAATGTTTTCCTGTCCAATTCCTGTCCTCTGTACCGGATGCTTGCACCGCCTCCACTGATTGTTCCATCCATCTGGAGTTCCTGTACATCTTTTTGAATACTGCTCATATTCCTTCCGGTACATATGCATGTCAGAATTCCCTGTCTTTTGCATTCCCGGATTGCATACTTTGTTTTTTCTGTTATTTCTGAATTTTCTTCCCTAAGAGTTCCGTCTATATCAAAGTAGATCATCTTCACACTTTGATCTTTCACGTTCCAGCTCACCTGCCTTATCGCTTTCTTTTTTGTTTCTGAAGTCATATTAACAAAAGAAACGGAGCCATTCAATGCATTGGCTCCGTTTAAAAAATATGTACACTTTTCGTACATTGTTTTATTTCGTAAAACTTTGTTCACTTATGTTTATCTCTCTTCTTTTTTGTCTGATTTTCCCGCCAGATAGTTCTGATATGCCAAATAAAGTAATTCTATCAGAATAAAATACGGTGTTGTCGATTCATAATCTCCGTATTCTCCTACTTCGGCATGTACCGACTCAATATACAGATTCTCATCACAGCATGCAGACAGCGGGTTATTGCTCATCCTTGTAACCGATACCAGAAATGCGCCTTTTACCCGTAATCTCCTGGCCAGATTTATCATATAGTCTGCCTCTCCCGACAGCGAAATCAGAAAGACCATATCATCCTTATGGATATTCTTTTCTATCGCCTGGTACATATCATGACCGTGCAGATCTATCAGCGTTTTTTCCGGGAGAAATATTCTCTTCATCTCACTGGCCACACGTGCCTGTGACGATCCGCTTCCATATACAACTACTCTTCTTGCATGATATAAAGACTCAAAAATCCGGCTGTAATCCCGCTTCAGGAAATCATCCAGCATCTTATGATAACTTTCCGTCATCGTTTCGAGCAGATTCCATTCCGTTACTTTACTCTCCTGCTCTTCAATACGCAGCATTGCTTTTAATTCACGAAATCCGGTCAATCCCAGATGTTTTGCAAAACGTACCAGCAAAGATTGGGACACTCCGCATTTTCTTGCAGTCTCGTCTATCGTATCTCTGCAGAAGTCTTTCCTGTTCTCATATAGATACTGGCATATATACCGCTCATTTTCATTCATCTCCGAATAATACAGATTCATCAGCTCATCTGTCTTCATCTCAGTCTTCTCCCGTATCAGATCTGTTGTTACTGTTCACAAATTCCAGATACCGCACAGACAGGATATCCAACAACATATAAAATGCAGCGATCATCTCATAAGACTGATCCTGCCCTTTATGTATAACTTTCGTCCCTACATACAGATTATATTCTGCCAGTCTTGCAAGTGCGTTATTGTTCCATCTCGTGATAGACAACGTATGAATCTTTCTCTCCTGTGCCAGACGCACTGCCCGGAGTATTGACTGGTTCTCACCTGACAATGACACTGCTACAAACAGATCTTTCTCTGAAAATTCTGTCTGTGCAAACTCAATCTCTCCGAGGTCAAATAAGTCTACACACCATTTCCCCATGATCATAAAGATACGCTTAAACTCATCTACAATGGCTTTCTGTTCATTTCCCGTACCGTACAGGTATATCGTATCTGCTTCACAGATTCTTTTACATATCTTGCTATAATCATAATTCTGCAGTTCTTTGATCATCTCATGATAATCATCAATAATTCCCTGCATATCCAGCTTCTTATGCTCTGTCTCTCCGGCTCTTTGTTTTAGTAGCAGCTGGAATTCCGCATAAGTTGAGATCCCCAGCTTTTTCAACATCCGTACAAGCGTCGTTCTTGATACGCCGAGATGCCTGGCAAGCTGTGAACTGTTCATATTTCTTACCAGCTCTTTATTCTGCCGGATCTCCTGTACCATCAACCGGTCCGTGGCTGTCAGATAGCTGTAATTCTCATCTATCCGTTTTTCAAAATCCATATAATCTCCTACCAGTGTAATTCGTGAAGATGTCCCTCCAGATTCATTCCTGCAAACCCGTTCTGTCTGAGTGCTTCATAAAGCACGATCGCAACCGAATTACCAAGATTCAGTGAACGGATGTCCCCTACCATCGGGATACGCACGCAGTCTTCTTTATGCTCTACCAGAATCTCTTCCGGGATTCCGGCACTTTCTTTTCCGAACATGATGTAGCAGTCCGGTTCATAGTTCACTTCTGTATATACCTTCGGTGCTTTTGTCGTTGCCATGTAGATCTTGGCTCCCGGGTTCTTCTCCAGGAAATCATTATAATCAATATAGGTTCTGACATCCAGATGCTCCCAGTAGTCCATGCCGGCACGCTTTAAGTTCTTTTCATTCAAGCGGAAGCCAAGTGGCTCGATCAGGTGTAATCTGGTGTTGGTGGCTACGCAGGTTCTTCCGATATTGCCTGTGTTTGCCGGGATTTCTGGTTCGTGTAGTACGATGTTTAACATATTGTGTTCCTCCATTTTTCTATTCTTTTTCAAACAAAAAACGCTATATAACTGTATATTTCTGAAAAATCAATCTGACTTTTCTCATCAAATATCTTCACCGGTACCTGATCTTCAAAACCATAGATAACCGGTAACTCATTATGTCCCAAATTATATACTACAACTTTTTTCTTATCCGGGTCAACCCTCCAGTATTCTCTGACTCTGGCAGTGATATATTTTTTACCGTTACCGCATCTGCCTACTTATTCTTCACATACTTCTTAAGCAGATACACCGGCGTACAACTCCATGCATGGCAGTAGCTGTTCACGATCGGTGAACCATACGGAGAATACTCCGGCTGATCCGGATCGAATGCTTCCCAGTAGGTATCCGCTCCAAGTGAGATCATCTTACCCCAGTAGCTCTTCATCAGATGGGTGGCCTCTTCATCAAGTCCTGCCTCGAATAATGCTTCCACAATGTGATGATACATATATGGTGTTGCGATATTCTTCACCGGGAATAACTCCTGGATCGTGGTCTGCATGATGGATTTATTCTCTTCGTCTGACATTACATGTGCCAGCACCATCCACACCTGACTTGCAATGTTGTATTCATCCCAGGCTGTTGCAAAGAGGTTCTTTTCCGGGCGGAAAAGCACGTTCTTTGCATAGTCTGTGATCAGCTCCAGTTTCTTTTCGTATATGCTGATCTCAGAATCTCTTACAACTTTGGCAAGCTCAATGAACTGCTTCATGACATAGATCATCTCTGCCTGTCCTGCTGTGTCTTTATTAAAGTCATTGGACCAGTCTACGAATACCGGATAGTTCTCATCCGGATTCAGTTTGCCGTTCTCATCGAACATCTTTAATGTAATGTTCATCTGCTTCTTGGCGATCGGATACAGTTCCTTTACCATCTCCTCATCCGGGTGTGCCTGATGAAGATCGTATAATGTCGAAATGAAGAACAAACTGTATTCGAATAAGAATGTATCATCCGGTACATTCTCCGGCTTTACGAATACATTTGCAGAGATCTTACCTTCTTCTGTCGTCATAGCTGCGAACAGGTACAAACATCTCTTTACCAGATCTGTCTGGTCAAAAGTCGCATAGTTCGCAAGTGCCTGCAATCTGAGATCTCCAAGCCATAATCTTCTGTCACGCTTCGGTCCATCTTCAAATACGTCCTGTGTACAGTCCGCCAGTGTCTTCACCCCGATATCATAGATCTTCTGCAATTCCGGATCTTCGAATCGCATCGGTTCGAAGCCGCTGTAATCTGCAGATGTCTCTGTCACAACCGTCGGATCCGAGAATACTGCCTGCCACTTCGGAGATGTATCCAGAACCTTCAGTTCCACATAACGGAAACTATATCTTCTAGGAAGTTCCAAAGTTGCCGGAAGCTCATCGATATGAATGAACTCTTCCTGTATCCACGACCGGCTGAGCCATCCTTCATAGTCTTTGGACTCTGCCGCAAGCTCTGCCGGAAGTTCTGCAAACTTGATACGCATATAGAGTGGTGCATCCATCGGGGATCCGTTCTGATCAATATGGATCTTGAATGTTCCGACTCTGTGATCTCCAAAATCAAGGATCATCTTGTCATTTCTTTTCAGTCCATATTCCTCAATCTTATCGATGCTCTTATCACTTTCTGTTACGCCAACACCATTTAATTTCAATGGATCTTCGATTACCTCGACGATTCGTGTCGGATGGATTTTTTCTTTTCTGATCTCCGGACGGAAGCCTTCTGCTTTTGCAAGCAGCTTTTCGTCATGTTTGAATTTTACATCATTATTAATCTGAAATGTAAATGCCATGTTCTCTCCCCCTGCTTACATCTGCCCGATACCGTGCTTTTTCTGTAACACAATCATTCTAGTTCCTGCAATTGCGCTGATCAGGACGATTCCTGCGAATCCGTACATTGTTGTGTGGATTCTTTCACCAGCTACCAGATAAGGTGTTACAAGTGCGAATAAGCCACAGCAGAATCTTGAAAATCCGTTGATAAATCCCTGCATAGAAGCTCTTGCTTCAACTGGGAAGGATTCCTGTGTCCATACTTTGTAGATAGACTCTCCGGCAAACTGGTTACCGATGTTGTAGCATGCGATCATACCTACGATCATAGCGATTGTTCCACCGCCAAGTGCGATACCGATCATGGCTCCGGCCTGAATTACGATACCTACATAGAAAAATTTATTTCTGTGCTTACTTCCTGCTGCAGATGCAAATAAGATTCCGCAGATCAGGCCTACGATATTCAATACAATTCCGCATCCTGTTGCAAGTGACTGTGATGCATTTGCCTTAACCAGGATGTAAGTCTGGAACTGTCCGAATGTATTGGCTAACAGGTTCCAGCATACATAGAAGATAATGATGCATGAGAAAAATGATACATATTTCTTTCCGTCTGTTCCTTTAAATAGAGAGGCAAATGACACTTCTGTAGAAGTCTTTGTTCCTTCTGCAGCGCGGTATTCATCTCCTGCCGCATGAAATTCTTTGAATTTCTTAGAAAATGTTCTCCATACGAATGCGATTCCTGCAAGTACGGCCAGTAATGCGAATACCATTCTTGCTCCGGCTGCGCCTTCTACGTGAGATACGATAAATGCCATTGCGTAAGATCCAAGTACACCAATCTGCCAGAATACCTGTGTGGAAGCGATCAGGCTTGCAGATACTTTTTCATTCGGTGCATCGTGGGAAATTACAGTAAGGCTGATCGGAAGATCTGCTCCGGAAGCGAATCCTGTAATGATCAGACCTGCAAGTAATACCGGGAAGTTTCCTGACAACACACAGATTGCCGCACCGATCAGATACATCAGGTTCATCAGGTTAAATGAACGGATCAGTCCAAATAACTTTGTAATATTACCTGCGAGCAGTGATCCTGCTGCGATCGCAAATGTAAGTGCTCCTGAGAGGATTCCGACCTGTCCATCGGTAAGTCCAAGTCCTGACTGCCATACGGTGATCGTAGCGGACAGTCCGATGATGATACCGGATCCAAGCATGGATCCGATTCCTGCCGCACCAACCAGCGGCATGTATTTCTTTGTTTCTGCTGATTTACTCATAATTAATTCCTTTCACTCATTCTTATTTCATATGTTCCGATTCTTTTATTTATTCTGCGTTTTTCTGCGCTCTTCCAGCTCTTTCTGGATCTGTGGGAACTCCTTATCCAGATGATAGAACGACATCGTAATGATGGAGCAAATGATCAGGACTGCCGGGATGTAGATGTACATCATCTTGATCGCCGTCAGTGCATTTGCCGTCTGGTGAACTGCATCTGCGTCATAAGCTCCCCAGCTCAGTAATAGGCCTGAGATTCCTCCGGCTGCTGCCTGTGCCACTTTTCCAAGAAAGCCATTAATCGCCGACAGAGTACCGGTTGCCTGGATACCGGTTCTCCACTCTCCGTAATCCACCGGATCTGCCTGCATGGAGAAGTAGATACTTTCCTTACATCCATATCCTGCTGCAGATATCACTGCTCCGACCAGGATAATCGATGTATTCACATTTCCTATAAAGATCACAACCAGACCTGCAAGCTGCAATCCTGCGGATACGCTGTAAAGGTTACGTTTTCCAAGACGTTTTGCCAGGAATGGGACGGTCAAGTTTGCTACCATCGGAACCATTGTCATAACTGTGGCTACCATCGTCGCCATTTTTGTACTGCCTACATAATATTTATAGTAATACACCAGTGCAGATGACTGAATGAAATATCCTGTCCACATGAACAGAATATTGAGTGCGAATAATTTCCACGGTGTGTTGTGTGCCGCAGACTGAATTGTCTCTTTTAAGGTCGCTGATTTTTCCGTCTGACTTAAGTTGTTTTCACGGACCAATGCAAATGTAAGCAAGAAACATACGCATCCTGCAACTCCAAAGATTCCCATAACCACACGGAATCCGACTGCTTCGTTCCCGTTTCCAACCATTTTCACCAGATACAATGCGGTCGCAGATACGATTGTAGAACCCATGAATGCAAAGAATTTTCTCCATGTCGCAAGTACAGTCCTTTCATTCATATCATCCGTCAAAGTCGGCAATATGGACGCCAGTGGAATATTGACCACTGTATACATAAATGACAGGAAGATATATGTAACGTATGCATACACCAGTTTCCCATCCGGTGATATATCCGGCACACTGAATGCCAGTAATGCTGCTACTGCAAAAGGCACGGCTCCGAAGAGGAACCATGGTCTGCTTTTCCCCCAGCGGGTTCTGGTCTTATCGATTGCGAAGCCGACCAGTACATCCGTAACAGCATCGATGATCCTACAGACGATGAACATGACACCGATCGAAGCCGCATTGAGCTTCATAACGTCTGTGTAAAAATACAGTAAGTACAGAGAAATCATCTGCCATATTAAGTTACAAGCAAAATCTCCAAGTCCATAGCCAAATCTCTGTCTGTACAAAAATGACTTTGTATTACCCATCTCTTATTCCTTCCTTATGATTTATCGCGCGCTTTCTTAACTTCAAATGGATTATAACGCAGAAATTCCGTTATGAATATCGGATATTTTGACACGTTAATTGACTTTTTTTGACATATATGTGATGATAAGCTTGAAAATGAGTAAATATTGACTTTTTTATTTCATTTACTTTATGCACAGATTTTTTGAATTATATATATGATTTCTTATAGAAAGGGAACACACATGGCAGATTTAGGGAATACATTAAATGAATTATTTGAACTAAATGAAGATGAGAAATTTTATAAAGAATATTTCGAAGCGTCTGCTTCTTCCGGTCAGTTGAAAAAGTTTCTGGACCAAGTCAATCTGAATGATGCCATCCACCGTCACTTGATCATCCCGGAACTGCTTCCGGATATCATTTCTTATGAGATGAACGACGATGAATACTTTAAAGACAATGACCGGAATGTATTCATCAGCAAACACAACCGGTATACCCCACCGTTCTTACACAAGCATGACTTTTTTGAGATCATCTTTGTCTTCACCGGACATTGCTCGCAGACCATTTCCATGACCAGAAAGGATTTTACCGAAGGAGATCTAATCTTTATCGCGCCGGGTGTATATCATACAATGGAAGTCTTTGACGATAATTCGATCATCTTCAATATTCTTCTGCGTAAATCCACATTTTCCCAGATGTTTATCCCTCTGATGAAGGGAAACAATCTGTTAAACGAATTTTTTTCAGAAGGACTGTATCATTCCCAGCAGATCGACTACGTTATCTTTCACTCCGGCGGGGAGCATCTGATTGATTCCCAGAAAGAGATGTTGAACGTATACCACGAACACCTCTTTCACGATGCATTTTCCGATCAGGTTCTGGTCGGCATGCTCACCCAACTCAGTGCGAAGATGATGCGGCATTACCGGAATACGGTAGAGTCTTCCTACCGCGACAAGAATGAGCATCAACCGGAAAATTTCAAGGTAATGCACTATATACAGAGCCATCTGGAGGATGTAACCCTGCAGGATATTGCGGATCATTTTGGATTCTCATTATCGTATTGTTCCCGACTGATCAAGTCTACCACAGGGCAGTCCTTTAATGACTGGAAGCGGCTTCTTCGGATCCAGAAAGCAGAACGGCTTCTGGTGAATACGCAGAAGTCTGTCGCAGATATCAGCGAAATTCTCGGGTACGAGAATGCGGAGACATTTATCCGGGCATTCAAGAAAGAGCTGCATATTACACCGGCAAAGTATCGAAGCCAGGAAAAATCCGGCAGAACCATATCCTAGGTTTCTGCCGGATTTTACTAATACTCAGACATACTTCTCTCCACCTGCACTGCTGCGATCGCACCATCTGCTACTGCAGTCACTACCTGGCGCAGGCTCTTGGCTCTTACATCTCCTGTTGCATACACACCCGATACATTGGTATGCATGTCCTCATCCGTCTTAATGTATCCCTTGTCATCCGTCTCTACCTTATCGGCAAACACACCTGTATTCGGAATCATACCGATGAATCCAAAGAGACCGAACAGACCGTCTTTTTGATCAGCTTCTATCTTTGTAAGCTCGCCTGTCTTCACATTTTTCACGGTCATTGTCTGAAGCAGTCCGTCGCCGCCCACTTCTTCCACTACCGAATCCCACAGAAACGCAATCTTCGGATTGGCAAATGCTTTTTCCTGAATAGACTTTGCTGCACGCAGCTCGTCCCTTCTGTGAATGATCGTAACTTTTCTGGCAAATTTTGTAAGATACAATGCTTCTTCCACCGCTGCATCACCGCCGCCGGCTACATAGACTTCCAGATCTGTAAAAAAGTTCGCGTCACAGGTCGCACAGTAAGAGATTCCACGTCCCTTATACTCCTGCTCGCCTTTGCATCCGATCGGTCTTGCGTATGCACCGGTTGCAATGATGATATTCTTTGCCTGATAAGTATCTTTTTCGCCTGTCAGAACTTTAATGTCTCCGTCCAGTTCTACATTTGTAATCGTATCCCGGACATGTTCTGCTCCGAACTGTTCTGTCTGTTCGTACATTCTGCGTACAAGAGAAACACCTGTTTCGCCTTCTACGATCTGTCCCGGATAGTTTTCTATTTCGTCCGTGTTGATAATTTGGCCGCCGGCCTGACCTTTTTCAATAATCAAAGTGTCCAGTCTGCTTCTGCCCGCATATAAGCCTGCACTTAAGCCCGCCGGACCGGCGCCAAGGATGATTACGTCATATAAATAATCCATGTGTGTATCCTCACTTTCTTTTCGCATGTATTTTAGAATTGTTGATAATCATATTTTATCTTATTTTACATGATTTTAGCTGTTGGCATACCAACAAATTATAATCAAAAATTCCCCTTTTGTTTTTATATTACTTGCTAAAGATATATTTCTATGATATTATAATTATAGAGAAAAAACAACCGCTCAAAGTGGTTGGCCATATTGAGTAGTAGAAATCCACCCAGTCCTGCCAAGACTTTTTTAGAGGGTGGGTTTTCTATTTCCTACTGACATATCAAATATATAAAAGTCAGCATTAAATAAACTTCATTATATCTTCCACAATCTGCTCTTTCGTCAGATGATTCTCTTTCAGAACTTCTGCCACATCATAACGATCCAGGAACTCTTTCTTCAGTCCGAAGTTCAGGACTTTCATGTCAGAATTTCCATAGAATCTTGCGATTTTCTCGCCGAATCCACCATCAAGAATTCCATCTTCCAAAGTGATCACAACATCATGGTCTTTCTTCAGCTCTTCCAGAAGTTCTACATCAATACCTGTAATATAATATGGATTGATCACAGTTGCATCTGTTCCGGTTACTTTCTTAAGCTCTTCGGCAACTTCTTTACCAAGTCCGTAGAATGTTCCAAGTCCAATCACTGCAACCTTAGAACCTTTCTGAGTTACTTCGTATTTGTTCAGATCACCGAAGTTTTTTGTGATCTCTTTTCCGGCTGAGATCACGCTGCCACCCGGAAGTCTGATTGCTACCGGATGCTCGTTCTGTTCGATACTCCAGTCAAGCATTGCCAGATATTCTTCCTTCGTTGTCGGAGCAAGGTATACCAGATTCGGGATATTTGCCATCATCGGGATATCATATAATCCAAGATGTGTCACATCGTTCATTCCATATACGCTTCCACAGAATATGACGATCGTTGCAGGGCTGTTATTAATGCAGAGATCCTGTGCGATCTGATCGTAAGTTCTTTGTACAAATGTACTGTAGACACCATAAACCGGTTTTCCGCCATTTGCGGCGATTCCGGAAGCAAGTGCTACGGCTGTCTCTTCTGCGATACCGACATCTACGAACTGCTTTCCGGCTTCTTTTCTCTTATCCTCTGTGAATCCCATAACAGTCGGTGTTCCGGATGTAATTGCAACTACTGCCGGATCTTTTTTCATCTTATTCAAAAGGTAATTCAGGGAAATGTCTGAGTAATCTTCTTCTGTCATTTCGTATAACGGCTCGCCTGTCTCGATATGAAATGGTCCGTTGTAATGCCATACTTCTTTATTCTGTTCTGCCGGTGCATAGCCTTTTCCCTTTAAGGTATTGATGTGCACAACAACTGGTTTCCTGCTGTCTTTAACGCTCTTTAATGCTTCGATCAGATCTCCGACATCATTTCCGTGATCCACGTAAATGTAATCTAATCCCATAGCCTTGAACAGGTTGCATTCTGCCTGTCCGTTTGTCTCACGGAGTAATTTTAAGTTGCCATATAATCCGCCGTGGTTTTCTGCGATGGACATATCATTGTCATTTACAATGATGATCAGATTCCCGTCTAATTCTACTGCGTAGTCCAGTCCTTCCAGTGCTTCGCCGCCGCTTAAGGAACCATCACCGATCACTGCAATTACATTTCCATCTTCTCCTTTCAGGTCTCTTGCTTTTGCAAGCCCGCATGCAAGGCTGACCGATGTAGAAGTATGACCTACCGTAAAATGATCATGTTCACTTTCATTCGGATTGCTGTATCCGGATACATCATCGTAATGCTCTTCATAAAGATATGCATCTTTTCTTCCTGTCAGCATCTTGTGCGGATAGGTCTGATGTGATACGTCATATACGATCTTGTCTTTTGGTGACTCGAACACGTAATGCAGTGCAATTGTCGCCTCTACCATACCGAAGTTTGGTCCGAAGTGTCCGCCGTGGATACTGGCTCTCTTTAACAGTGCTTCTCTCATCTCACCTGCCATTACGGTCATCTCGTCTACGGTTAATTTCTTTACGTCTTCTGGTCCGTTAATCTTTTCTATATACATGAACTATTCTCCTCCCAGTTTAATACTCCTGTCTTTACTGCTTCTTCGTATTTGGAAATTTTGTGATTCAGCCGGTTGACCGCTAGCTCTATCTGCGCTTTCTGCTTTTCTAACTTCTCTCTTTCTTCCGAAAGAAGCTGAAGTCTTGCTTCAAATGTCTCATCGCCCTGCTGATATAATTTTACATACTCGATCAGCGCCTCTACGGGAAGTCCTGCTTTTCTCATACAGATGACAAGCTCTACCCAGCCAAGGTCTGACTCCTGATAGTCTCTGATTCCGCCTGCCGTACGTGTTACTTCCGGTATCATGCCGATGCGTTCATAGTAACGCAGGGTATCAGCGGAAATGCCATATACTTCACTTACTTCTTTTATCGTCAATCCAGACACCACCTTTCCGTTCATTACTATAGCACTTGGAGTTCACTCCAAGTCAAGATTTTTTTCAAAAATGTACGTTAAATGTAAAAGTAACTTCCTGATTATAAGACTTTATTGACAAATCCCACCGAATCAGGTAACACGGAAGCCGTCAGGGAATGTAATTCTAATTCATACATTAACATGCCCTGACGGCTTTTCTATTTCTATTATTTCTTATTAAATTCTCTTCAAATCCGCTTCCGTCAACCTTATTTCTGACTTCTCAGTCTCTCAACAAATCTTCCAAGTCTTCCGATCGCCTCTTTCAGATCTTCCAGTGAGTACGCATACGATACACGCAGGAATCCTTCCCCGCTCTCACCGAACGCGCTTCCCGGTACGACCGCAACCTTTTCCTCTTCCAGGAAACGCATTGCAAATTCTTCGGAAGTCATACCGAATTCTTTGATACTTGGGAAGATATAGAATGCACCAAATGGCTCAAAGCATTCCAGCTTCATCTTCGCAAATTCATTTACCAGGTATCTTCTTCTCTGATTGTATGCATTTCTCATCTGCTGCACTTCATCTTCGCAGTGACGTAAGCCCTCGATGGCTGCATACTGGCTGTTGGTCGGCGCACACATGATCGCAAACTGGTGGATCTTCAACATCTGTTCTATGATCACAGACGGTCCGCAGATATAACCAAGTCTCCATCCCGTCATGGCAAATCCTTTGGAAAATCCGTTGATCACCAGTGTTCTTTCCTGCATTCCCGGAAGAGATGCAATAGACACATGCTCTGTCTTGTATGTAAGTTCAGAGTAAATCTCATCCGAAAGCACATACAGGTCATGTCTCTTCACAACTTCCGCAATTGGCTCCAGATCTTCTTTTGTCATGATCGATCCTGTCGGATTGTTCGGGAATGGCATCACCAGCATTTTCGTTTTTGGCGTGACCGCTTCCTCCAGCTCTTCTGCCGTCAGTTTGAATTCGTTCTTTTCCTGAAGGGGAATCACAACCGGATTACCGTCTGCCAAAATGGTGCACGGTACATACGATACATAGCTCGGCTGCGGGATCAGGACTTCATCTCCCGGATCCAGCATGGCGCGCAGTGCCACATCGATTCCCTCACTTCCTCCGACCGTCACCATGATCTCATGATCCGGGTCATATTCTACATGGATCTTACGTTCCAAATATTTGCTGATCTCGATCTTCAGATCTTTAAGACCTGCATTCGATGTATAGAAAGTCTTGCCCTGTTCCAGAGTATAGATACCTTCCTCTCTGATTCTCCACGGTGTGTCAAAATCAGGTTCTCCTACGCCAAGGGATATTGCGTCAGGCATCTCACTTACCAGATCAAAGAATTTCCGGATTCCAGATGGTTCGATGCCTGTAATTTTCTTAGATAGTGGATTTCTCATCATGGTGTTACAAGCATCCTTTCTGTTTTTTTCTGTCCGAACATGATTGTTCCGTGATCCTTATATTTCTTCAGTACGAACTGTGTACTGGTTCCTGTGACATCTTCAATCGGTGATAATTTACTTGATACGAACTTTGACACTTCCTGCAACGTCTTGCCTTCGATCAGAACCATCATATCAAAATCGCCGGAGATCAGATATACGGCTGATACTTCCGGATAATTACAGATCCGTTCTGCTGTCTTATCAAATCCTGTGTCACGCTGTGGTGTTACTTTTACTTCGATCAGGGCATTCACATACTCTGTTCCTGTCTTATCCCAGTCGATCAGTGTATGATAGCCACAGATGATCTTTGCTCTTTCCATGGCAGAAATCTCATTTGCTACGGTTACTTCGTCGCTTCCAAGAAGAACTGCCAGTTCTCCGAGGTCCACCCTGCTATGCTTCTCCAGATACAGGAGTATCTGCTTTCTTAATTCTTCCATCATTCATACCTCCGCTATATAGCTTCAAGATCTCATCCGGAGCCGGACGGTCGATATAACGCATCTCTTCTCCATTTCTTAAGATCTTATCGTTGTTGTCTGTTGTATGTCCGATTACTGCTGCTGTAATCCCCTGATTGTTCAGCGCATCTGCCAGTACTTCCCCATTGTCAGTCACAGCCAGAAAACTTCCTGTAGATATCATCTGATATGGATTCAGTCGGAAATGTTCACATACCTCGATCGTTTCCTGTAAAATACTGATTTTCTTCATATCAAGATCCAGTCCCTGTTCTAATTCCAGTGCCAGATTCCACAGTGCTGCCAAGATCCCGCCATCTGCGACCTGACGTACGACAAATGCGCCCCCGGCTTTTGCGGCTTCGATTTCTCTCAAAGCAAAAATGTGCTGCTCATATGACAGTACTTGCTTTAAGAAAACCGGTGCAAAACGGGTCTTAAGCTCCTGTTCTTTTTCCTCTGTGATCCTGAGCATGCCATCCATTCCGGCATACCCCACAAAGACAATATCCTTACAGGCTCGTGCGGTTTCCCTGTTCCAGGTCTCTTCTTTCGGTGCTTTTGCGATTCCCGTAACTGTCACTGCAATTACCTGAACTGCAGGATTCACAGATGCCTGTATCCGGTCAGGATTTATATTGTATTTTTTACATGCCTTTTTCAGAAGCTTTTCAATCTTGTGAATCCTGGATTTGAATATGTATTCCGGACAGGCAATCTGAACAGTAACGCCTGCGGATGTTTCTGTGGTAGTTTCAGGGCAGACAGAAAATACTGCACCCTGTGCCGCCAGTGCGTTCACAGTCTGTGCAAGTGCATGAATACCGATCTGTGGTGATAATCCGTAGACGGTAACTGTTTCACTTATAAGCTGTTCTGTCTGTGTCTCTAACTTCATCCCTATTACGTTCCCCTTTATCTCTTATCTTTTCTTGATACTTTATCTTATATCGTTTCTACATTTCTGCCTTATACAAGATACGGAATAATCATCGTTGCCACCATGGCAATGATGACGATAAGCACAACAATTGATACAATTCTTCTTGTTTTTTTATTGTTGAAATTCATTTTTCTACCTTCTTTGATCATAGTTCTGTTACTCTCCGTAAATATTTTTACCGAACAGCAACGTATTTCTCTACATTTTATACTCTTTACAATATTTTTGCAAGAAACAATCCTCACATTTCGGACTTCTTGCACTGCAGATTGTTCGTCCAAATGTAATGATATGAATATTCCAGAGAATCCAGTGATCTACCGGCAGTTCCTTCATCAAATCCTGTTCAATCTTGTCCGGATCCTGGTTTTTCGTAAGTCCCAGCCGATTGGATATGCGCTTTACATGTGTATCCACGACCACACTCGGCACGTGATAGATATTTCCGCGAATCACATTGGCTGTCTTTCTGCCTACTCCCGCCAGACTTAAAAGGTCTTCAAGTTCTGATGGGACTTCTCCGTTATATTTATCCCGGATATCTTTCATACAGGCTATGATATTCTTCGCTTTATTATGATAGAATCCCGTTGGTTTGATATCCTGTTCTAATTCTTTCAGATCCGTGTCCGCAAATGCTTCGACAGACGGATACTTCTGGAACAGATCTTTTGTCACGATATTGACTCTTGCATCGGTACACTGCGCACTTAACATCGTAGCGATCAGAAGCTGCCACGGAGTTTCATAATTCAGATAGCAGATGAATTCGGTTCCGTACTTCGCATCCAGAAGGCTGAGAATTTCTCCTGTTCTTTTTTTCATAATTCTATTCCTTTTTATATTTCATTCTTTACCGCTGCCCTGTCCCGGCCTTTACCTTGCAGACTCTGGCTTCCTGATTTAGTGGATTTCTGTTCTGATAATCAAACAGAATATAGGTATCTGCCAACTTAAAATATTCCAAATGCGTCATTTTACGCATCTGGTTTCTGTCATATTTTCCATAATCCGGAAGGTAGGTGTGTGTCTCTTCTTCTTTTTCATAAAATGTTCTCGCCACGTCTTTTTCCACCAGATATTCCCCGGCAAATTCCGGACGGCTCTTCGCATTTTCACGAAGATAGTAATCGTATGTGAGCACTTCCCGGAACAGATCTTCTTTTTCTTTATGATGCAGCCGTATATAATTCAGTAAAATCTCATATCTGGCACTCCGCTTGTGTTGAACGGCGTTATAACCATTGTCTTCATAATAAGATGCAAGCCGGTCATACATGGTAAATGCAGAATCGTATTCCTTTTCCAGTTCTTCCATCGTATTCGTAAACTGACGGCTGTTATAGTAGACCTCCACCATCTCCTCAATCCCTTTCAGGCGCAGTACATCTTCATAGGAAATCCACTTTGTATACAGTACTTCATACGGCGGATGTGCTTTATGGACAATGCCATACTCCTCCTGATGTTCCTGCATAAAGGATCCTTTCAACACTTTCAGGAATCCAAGCTGGAGCTGCTCCGGTTTTAATGCATACACATCGTCAAAGGAATGTGCGAAGCTTTCCACATCTTCGTACGGAAGTCCGGCGATCAGATCCAGATGTTCGTGCACATTTCCCTTATCTTGAATTCTCCTCACGATTTTAGATACTTTTTCAAAGTCCATAACTCTGTGGATCTCTTTGATCGTCTTCGGATTTGTTGACTGTACACCGATCTCAAGCTGTACCAGTCCCGGGCGCATCTGTTCCAGAAGTTCCATTTCTTCTTCATTCAGAATATCCGCGGCAATCTCAAAGTGGAAGTTCGTAATGCCATTATCATGCTCCATGATATATTTCCAGATAGCAATGCTGTGGTCGTGTTTGCAGTTGAATGTACGGTCAACAAATTTCACCTGCGGTACTTTGTGGTCAAGGAAAAACTGCAATTCCTTCTTCACCAGTTCTATATTCCTGAAACGCAGACGCTTATCTACGGATGACAGACAATAGCTGCAGGAAAACGGACAGCCTCTGCTTGTCTCATAATAGATAATTTTGTGTTCAAAATCTTCTATGTGATCGTAAACAAACGGAACCTCGCTTAAATCCATGATCGGCCGCCATGGTTTGTCGATGATTTCATTTTCTTCTGTCCGGAAAGTAATGCCTGTAACATTTTTTAACCGGTTATCCACACTCTCTGATTTTTTCCAGGAGTTATCCACATTTTTTTCCTTTTTTTCGGATTCATTCCGGTATATCTGACAAATTTCTTTAAATGTCTTCTCCCCTTCCCCTTTCATCACTCCTTTGACACATGGAAGTCGTCTTAATACTTCTTTTGCATCATAGGAAACCTCCGGCCCGCCAAGCCAGATTGGCATATCCGGACGCAACTTTCCGATTTCAAGCACAATTTCTTCTATATAGTCCAAATTCCAGATATAGCAGGAAAGGCAGAGAATATCCGGTTGTCTCTTATAGATGTCCATCAGGATATCGTCTTTTTGCTGGTTGATCGTATACTCTCCGATCTCCACCGCCGGATCCCCGGCATAGGCTTTCAGGCTGTAGACCGCCAGATTGGAATGTATATATTTTGCATTGACTGCTGCCAGTAATATCTTCATTATATTTTCCTCCAGATCAGAATCTCCCCTCCGGTCTTATACCGGATAAGATAAATCCTCATATATCTAGGTATTATAAATTGGTATCGCTTTTTTTACAACATTTCCATTGACTTTTTGCCCGTAACACGTTAAAATGTTGAGCTGTGCAGCCGGGGTGTTAGCGGTACCTTGCACCTGCAATCCGCTATAGCAGGGGTGATATTGCGCAGAGGGCTTGTTTTTGCAGAGCTGCCCTTGGAAAGTGGCGTTGATGTCTGGGTCTTACGCGACGGAACTCCATGAACCATGTCAGGTCAGGAATGAAGCAGCATTAAGTGGAATCTTCCGGGTGCCGTAAGGGTGCCTGGGCTGAGTTAACTACTAAGGTAACGTCTGTGAAGGCTCGTTCGAAGCGCAATGCACATAATAAAATAAACTGATATTAAAAATATCCACTGCAGTTTCCCGCATGTGGATATTTTTTTATATTATACCAAATATTACTGCCAGCAATATTACGATCGCATTCGTTACTGCCGGAATTCCAAATCCTGCCCCGATAGAGATAAACACCGGATACATTGCATTGAAGATCTGGAATGGAATAAAGTAAATAATATAGTCTGTACCACCTTAATCCATGTGGACTTTCAGAAATTTTTCCACAATATCCATATTCTTCTCTGTCCAGAATGCCGGATCTCCATGCTTTGTCATCTGCAAGTCCGTGCATCATCAGTACCGTCGGTATCTCGGTCTCTTTGTTTACATAATTCATACAGGTAACTGCATTGGAAAGTTCCAGATATTCATATACATTCTTCTTACCGATCAGCATTCCTACCGTCTTTTCATTCATCTGGTCACCTGTCTCTTATATTTCCTCTGTCTGCTCTTTTTCCAGCTGCTTTTTCTTCTTCCTTGCCTCTCTTAATTCTTTAAAAAATGATTTCATCATCTGGCTGCATTCTTCTTCCATGACTCCTGTCGTCAATTCCACCTGATGGTTAAATTCTGGCATATCCAGAAGATTTAAGATAGATCCCGCACAACCGGCTTTTGGATTCATACAACCGACTACCACCCTTGTCATCCGGGACTGTACGATTGCACCGGAACACATCTGGCAAGGCTCCAGTGTCACATACATCGTACAATCTTCCAGTCTCCAGTCATTCATTTTCCTGCTTGCTTTTCTGATCGCAGCCAGTTCCGCATGTGCCAGGGTATTGTTGTCAATCGTTCTCCGGTTGTACCCTCTTCCTATGATCTTATCCTGATACACAATCACACACCCGATCGGTACTTCTCCGATCGCATAAGCTTTTTTCGCCTGTTTGATTGCTTCTTTCATATACTTTTCATCTGTACTTTGCATTTCCACACTCCATCTGATTATATTTTTCTTTGTATATCTGCGCAGTCTTCCGATCCGCGGACATCTCTGCACCAGTATCCGAATGTCTCTCTGTCATTCGCTTCTTCTTCCGTAAGCGCAAGTCCGGTCTCCTCAACCGGCAGAAATTCCGGAAACCCAAAACTTTCTGCTGCTTTTGCTTCCTGTGGATGATATACTCCAGGTACTCCTAATTTTAACTGACCATCACAGACTGTCAATATCAGGTGATGATAATTATAATATCCATGAACCAGAAAACTATTGTTCGCATGCTTCCATTCACATCTCGGAAGACATACCATATCTTTCCGTTGGATTTTTCTGACTTTGTATCTTTTCCCACATTCCTTTACTTCCTGTTCCTCTGAAGCCTCTGCATTACTCTTTTCTTTTTCATGCGTCTCTTCCTCCGCCATCTCCCACTTTTCCATCTGACAGATATTTACCGCATCGTCATTCCACACTGCAGCATAACAGTGCCCGCTTATGTCTTTCAAAATAATTCCGTTGACCAGACCATAATTTTCTTTCTCCCCCATATCTTCCGGTGTATAACACAATTGATAATTCAGTCCGGGAGACGGCGGCTCTGTCACTCCCATATTGATTCCGGTACATTTTTCATCCTGATTCCAGAACAAATATACTTCCAGTCCCTTTGCGTCTTCTTCCATCCGGAATCCTTTTCCGTGTACATGGATCACACACTGTTCCATATCCTGTTCTATTTTTACGAAGCCTACATTCCGCATCTTCTTCTCTTGTTCGTATTCATACAGATATCGGATAAACCGTCTCAAAATACCCACTCCTGTTTACGGCTATTTATCACAATCTATTCTGAAATATTCTCTTTTATGCCATAATCGCATTCAATTCCTGATACAACCTCTTCGCATAGCTGTCAGTCATTCCGCAGATATAGTCCGTAACCAGTAATAATCTCAGATACAACCGGTAAATGTCTGGCTGTCCCTCCGCATGATAGCGGTATGCTTTTTTGTAATTATTGGAAATAAACGAAACCAGCCGTTCTTCTATAGAATTCAGTTTCTGTGCCGGATCATCATATTTAATTATCGCACCCATGAAGCGGTCCATCAGATTGTCAAGCATCACTGCTTCCTTCACTTCCATCCGGTAGATTGTTTCTGACTTAAACACACATTTGCATGCAATCTCTCCAAGTAATTTTACAAGTCCTTCCGCCGGTGTATCTGCGAATAAATCCGTTTTATATACTCCATTCATAATCTCATCGTAATGAGAAGTAAATCCAGATGTTGCATATCCGATCAGAAATCCCTGTGCCTTTACGATCCAGTTTTTCACTGCATAATCTCCGGGGTTATCTACTCCGTTTTTCTTTGCACGTTCATATAATTCCACCAGTTTATCTGCCGGCCGGAATCTATTCCATTCCGCCTGTTCCGGAACTGCCAGCTTCTTTTCTCTGTTTTGAAGCTTCCGCAATTCATCCCGCAGACTGTGATAAGTAATGAACCCTTTCACAAATGCATCTTCGATATCTGCCGTTTTATATGCAATATCATCTGCTGCCTCCAGAATAAATGTCAGAGGATGTCTGCAATTTCCCGCCCCTGTCTCCATCACGATATCTTCGAATAACTCCCGGTCCGCATAATAATACCCCATCTTTTTTTCACGGATATCCCCGGACTTTGGCCGGATCTGTGTAGATGCCACCGGATATTTTATAATTGTGTTTAAAAGCGCATAGGTAAGATTCATTCCATTTTCATCTACCAGGAAATGAAGCTTACTCACCAGCCTGAGCGCCTGTGCATTTCCTTCAAAATGATAAAAATCTTCCCTCATCTGTTCTTCCAGCAATTCTTCTATCGGTGTTCCGTGATATTTTAACACCGGAAGATTCCGTTCAAACCACTCTCTGATCGCAAACTCCCCATAATGTCCGAACGGAGGATTTCCAATGTCATGAATCAGTCCTGCACACTGAAGAATATTGCAAATATCTTCTTTCATCCCCGGAGTGAAACTAGTATCTTTCTTATGTGCCAGTATGCTTTCGCCGATATTCTGTCCCAGCGATTTTGCCAGCGATGATACCTCCATAGAATGGGTCAGCCTGGTCCGAATAAAATCACTTTTATCTAATGGAAATACCTGTGTCTTGTCCTGAAGTCTCCGAAATGATGCACTTCCGATGATCCTGTGGTAATCCTTTTCAAATTCGCTTCTCAGATCGGTATCGGCGGAACGTACATCCTGATGTCTGCCCGGCCTTTGTCTCTTTGTCGATAAAAGTCTTGTCCACTCCATTTTACATCCTCCTTTTTGTCAAAAAGTGTCCAGCCGGATCTCCGGCTGAACACCTTATTTACAGCATTACTTTCTTAAGTTCATTTTCCATTAATCCAGATAGATCGGCGGCTCATAATCTTTGCCAAGTAACGCTTTCTTACGCTCCTGATATCCGAGAAACGCCCACTCCGTCATATCTGTCCACTGATGAGTTCCACGGTCATATACCTGCACATAGCCGATCCGGTTCGGATGCATTCTTACACTGTTCGATTCATATTCATGTCCGGTGTAAGGGTTAAGTTCCCCTTTCTCAAGATCCTCTTCCGTTGATGTAAATAAATCCTCTTCATTCTCCTGTGCATACCTGTTCTGATATCCCGCATCATAGTTCGTATTTAACCGTTCTGCATTTTCATAAGCAGCCGTTTCTGTCTCTGCGGCATATGTCTCTGCTTCCTCAGGTTCATCTGGAAGAAACTCTTCTGCAAGTTCGCCTGATTCTCCATCTTCTGAATAATCAAATTCATGATATTGGATTTCCGGTTTTTCTTCCTCTTTTTCTTCTTTCACCGGTTCTTCATGCTTTTTATGGATTCCGAAAAATGCTCTCCATCCATGTGCCTTCTTCTCTGTCTCAGTCTTCTTTGGTTCCGGTTCTTCTACTTTCGGCTCTTCTACTTCCGGCTCTTCTTCATATACCGACTCTTCCTCATACTCCGGTTCTGCTTCTTCATATGCCGGCTCTTCTGCATACTCCGGCTCTTCTTCTACTTCCGGCTCTTCCTCATACTCCGGTTCTGCTTCTTCATATGCCGACTCTTCTGCATACTCCGGCTCTGCTTTTTCATATACCGGCTCTTCTGCATACTCCGGTTCTGCTTCTTCATATACCGGCTCTTCTTCATACTCCGGCTCTTTTTCTATCTCAATTGCAGGCTCTTCTACCTGTTCCTCTTCCGGCTCTGGCTCATATACCGGCTCTTCTTCTATTTCCGGCTCTGCTTCTACTTCCGGCTCTGCTTCTACTTCCGGCTCTTCTGCTTTCTCATTCACAAAGAAGTCAAAAATCGTCTCCTGGACATATTCCGGATTCTCTTCTACAACTTTCTTTGCTTTTTTCTTGCTTTTCTTCTTCTCAATCGCATCTAATTCTTTATGAATATCGACCAGTTCTCCAATCGTAATATCCCTTTCTTCCGCTCTTGTAGGTGCCTCTTTCTGTTCCGGTTCTGCAGCTTTCTGTTCTTTCGCCGGTTTCTCTGTGCGGTCTTCATGTTCTTCTAATATATCTAAATAGAACGGGCATTCCAGAATCTTTGCGATCATACGCATATCCTGCTCCTGGAAATTATCTCTTCCGAGACGTTGTGTCAGGTTCTGGCGCGACATCTTTTTTCCTGTCTGTTTTTCTATCTTTTCTGCAAGTTCTTTGATGGTCATTCCTTTACGGCTCAGAATGATCTTGACCTGTTCTCCAAATGTTAATTCCAACATCGTCTTCCTCCTTAATTATTCTTACGCTCCCATACTCTCCTCATATGTTTTTTTATGGTTTTGTAAACAATTTTCTATCTTGATAAATCTTTATTTTTCCCTTTTATATTCTAACAAATCACCGAAATCACGTCAACTACGCAACTCATCAATTTTCCCTGAATTTCCGGTTAAAAATGAAGTTTTTCGTTCCATTCCCTCACCACATTTTCATCGATTTTTACTATTTTTCTGTCATAAGAAAGAATTCCATTTACCTCTTCTTCTATATCCGATAATTGCGTATAGACCGTCGCACTTAACCCCCTGCTGATATTCGGGATAACGAGTTTTTTTATCAATTTTTCATACGCTCTGCTGAGATCTTTTTTTCTTTTAAATATCTTATATCCGTAAATATCTTTTTCATACATACTGTGCTTCGGAATCTGAAGCGAGTATCCCCCGAATTCGGTAAGCGCTGTCACCCGCTTTTCCGGTGTGATATTCAACGGGAAGAAATAATCATGAATACTTTTGATATCCCCACATCCCTGATCAAACCATCCGCTTGCAGAATCAATCAATCTGGTATGATCTTCTGCCAGAGCAATGTCTGTCATCTTCCTCGTCTTGAATTGTCCCCAGCCCTCATTAAATATCACCCATGTCACAACGGACGGATGATTATATAACCGCCGGATCGTTTCTTTCATTTCGCTTTCAAACTGTTTCTGTCCGGTCGGATCCTGACGTCCCATCAGATGCAGCCTTGTATCCTTTGCACGGATATGCGTTCCTTCCATAGCTGTTGCCAGCCAGGTAACATACCAGCTCTTATATTCACGTCCTCCATTCACCATATCCTGCCATACCAGCATGCCAATCCGGTCACAATGATAATACCATCTCTGCGGTTCTATCTTGATATGCTTCCGGATCATATTAAACCCCAGATCCTTCATCTTCTGGATATCATAGATCATCGCTTCATCACACGGTGGTGTATACAAGCCGTCCGGCCAGTATCCCTGATCCAGAACTCCTTTTTGAAAATATGGTTTGTTGTTCAAAAAGACCCTCGGGATTCCGCTTTTGTCATTCTTCACTTCTATCTTACGCATGGCAAAATAACTCTCTACCGAATCATTCCCCATCTTTATATGCACATCGTATAAAAACGGATCCTCCGGACTCCAGTTTCTCATATGCGGAATTCTCACCATACATGGTCTCCCTGTCCTGCCGGCAGTTTTTAACGGCCACATCGTTCTTGCCGTTACCGTCACATCATAGTCGATATCTTTTCTTCCGGCGGCATCTTCCAGCTGTATCATAACGGAAGACTGATCATAAAGCGGTGTAATCTTCAGATCTTTGATGTGATACTCCGGAACCTTTTCCATCCATACCGTTTGCCAGATTCCACTTTGCGCCGTATAGAACATCCCGCCATTTTCTAATTTCTGTTTTCCCCTGCTGTAATAATATGTATCGGAATAATCTTTTACTTTTATTGTCAGTATATTTCTTTCTTCTTGCAATGCATCCGTAACATCGAATGAAAACGGCAGATATCCGCCCACATGTTTTCCTTGTTTCTTTCCATTTACATAGACAACTGCACACTGATCCACAGCTCCGAAATGAAGCAGCCAGCGGCTTCCTGCTTCTGGTCTTATCTCTTCCGGAAGACTCCTTTTATACCATAAAAATTCATCCGGCTTTAACTGTCTTCCGACTCCCGACAGTACTGCCTCCGGTGAAAACGGGACCAATATGTCTCCGTTCATTTTCTTTGGAAATCCTTTTGTGTCTTTTATTGCATATTTCCACACACCGTTCAGATTCACATAACTTTTCCGGCGCATCAATGGTCTTGGATATTCCCCTAATACATTCTTTTCATTTATATTGTCTGCCCATTTCGTCTTTAACTGTCTCATGTTCATACACCCCTTTTTAAGCAAGTCTGACTTCTTGTAATCTCCCCCCGATTTCATCATCTGTCGTAATCACTGCGGCTCTTGCATCCCCCTGCTTCAATTCATATTCCCTGCACAGGTAGATTCCGGGATATTCATCCGGCTGCTTTCTCATATATGGTATGCCATCCGGCCTCCAGGCAAATTCATATGTCCGCATATCCAATCCCATGCCCCTCCTGGTGGCTTTCATAAAGCTTTCTTTCAATACCCAGAAACGGTAGAACCATTCTGCCTGTTCTTTTTCATCCGCACCTGCACGGATGATCTTACATTCTGATGGGCAGAAATAGCGTTCAGCTACTGACATCCTTAATGCTCCCGTCATCTCCACATCACATCCGACCTGCACGCCTTCCCGGTCACTGCAGGCGCACAATACATACTTTCCCGAATGCGACAGATTGAATACAGCATCTTCCGGAAGTCCGGTCATCTCTTGTATCTTCTCCCATAAGATCCATGCACCGACACTCCTTGCACGGTCTGCCACATTCCGCAGCTTATCCGCTTTTTCCTTTCTCCACTTTGGCACCCTGTTATAATATGCACGATATATTTCTTCTATTAATAGTGGTGTAATATCTGCTGCCCATACATTTACCATTTTCCCACTCCCTTTTTACTATACAATTTTAGTCTAACACACTTTTAAAAAAATGAAAGAATTTATCCAATAAAAGTATTGACAATCAAATTCCATTGCGTTAATATATCATTACGCTTTAAATGTTTAAAGTTTTGCAGTGCGAATATTTTACAGTGCGACCACAACAGATTCACACGAGAAAGAAAATATCACACAGGCACAATGATCATACATATTGGAGGATATTAATTATGATTATCGTATTAAAACCACATGCTACAAAAGATGATGTTTCTCGTGTTGAGAACATGGTCAAAAAAAGAGGTCTTGACACACATATTGTACAAGGCAAGGAGATGACAGTGATCGGCTGTATCGGTGACACAGCCAAAGTTGATTCCAAATTATTCGAGATTGATTCTGCAGTTGATAAAGTTATGCATGTACAGGAACCGTACAAATTAGCTAACCGTGCATTCCATCCGGAAGATTCCATTATCAATGTATCCGGCGTAAAAGTCGGCGGAGACAATCTTGCAATGATCGCCGGTCCTTGTTCCGTAGAATCATACGAACAGGTTCTTGAAATTGCCCGGGCAGCAAAAGCTTCCGGAGCCAACTTACTCCGCGGAGGTGCATTCAAGCCAAGAACAAGCCCTTATTCATTCCAGGGACTCGGACTTGAAGGTCTTGATATCTTAACCGCAGTTAAAGAAGAGACCGGTCTTCCGATCGTAACTGAACTGATGTCCGACAAATACCTTGATGTATTTAACGAAAAAGTAGATCTTATCCAGATCGGTGCACGTAATATGCAGAACTTCGACCTGTTAAAAGAATTGGGACAGCTTGATCGTCCAATCCTCTTAAAAAGGGGTCTAAATGCTACTTACGAAGAATGGATCATGTCAGCAGAATACATCATGGCATCCGGTAATGAAAATGTCATCCTCTGCGAACGTGGAATCCGTACTTTCGAAAGCTATACAAGAAATACTCTGGATCTTCAGAGTATACCTGTACTTCGTAAACTGACACATCTTCCGATCATCGTTGACCCAAGTCATGCAGGTGGAAAATGGTGGTTAGTAGATTCCATGGCAATGGCTGCTATAGCCGCCGGAGCAGACGGACTGATGATAGAAGTACACAACGATCCCGAATCTGCACTCTGCGATGGAGCACAGTCATTAAAACCTAAGAAATACGACGAATTACTCAAACAGGTTGCACAGATTGCAAATGTAGTCGGAAAATCCATCTAATATATGCAGCCTCATAGTTTACAGGAGCTTTAAAATGAAACTTACAGTTAATCTGGGAAAAGACAGTTATCCTATTTATATTGAAAATAATATATTGTCCAAGGCAGGGAACTATATCCGTAAGATGTATCACGGCAAACGCATTATGATCATTTCGGACGATAATGTATTTCCTCTATACGGAGATACACTGATCCGTACACTGGATTCAGATTATGAATGCCATCATCTGGTACTCCCTCACGGAGAAGCCACCAAGGATTTCCAGACACTTCCGACAGTCTACAAAGCCATGCTGGAAGCAAAGATTTCCAGAAGTGATCTGGTCATTGCTCTTGGCGGCGGTGTTATCGGTGATCTTGCAGGATTTGCCGCTTCCAGTTATCTAAGAGGTGTAAGACTGGTACAGATCCCAACTTCACTGTTGGCGCAGGTTGATTCTTCTGTCGGTGGAAAAGTCGCAGTAGACCTTCCGGAAGGCAAGAATCTGGTCGGCGCATTCTATCAGCCTTCACTGGTGCTGATCGATCCACTGGTACTTAACACGCTGAAGGAACGATTTATCAACGATGGTATGGGAGAGGTTATCAAATACGGCTGCATCAAAGATGCGGATTTATTTAGTACCTTGGAATCACACAATTCTTTTGAAGATTTAAAAGAAGAACTGCCTGCCATCATTACACGCTGTGTAGATATCAAACGAATGGTTGTAGAAAATGATCAGTTTGACACAGGTGAACGTATGTTACTGAATTTCGGACACACACTGGCTCACACCATTGAACAACATTTCCATTATCAGCGGGAAAGTCATGGCGAAGCCGTTGCCATTGGCATGTATCAGATTACCAGGATTGCCGAGGAAAAAGGATTAACACCAGAAGGAACTGCAGACCGTATCCAGCAGGTTTTAAAGACCTACGGACTTCCTTTTGAATGCGGTCTCACTCTTGGGACATTAACCGAAGCGATCGCCTTAGACAAGAAGAATCTGAACGGTAATCTCAACGTCATACTACTTCATGAAATCGGTGACAGCTACATCAAAGCTACAGACATTCAGTTCTTTGCTGAAACAGCAAGGCTTGTATAAATATAATTCTGGAGGATATATATCATGGGTAAATTAGAAGGAAAAATCGCAATTGTAACAGGATCAGGAAAAGGAATCGGACGTGACGCAGCACTTGCTATCGCTGCTGAAGGTGCCACTGTCGTAACAGTAGCAAGAACACAGTCTGATCTTGATGAAACAGTAAAAATGATCGAAGATGCCGGCGGAACAGCAATCTCACTTTCCAGAGACCTTACAGACGGAGAACAGGTTGCCGACATGGTCAAAACTGTTGTTGATAAATACGGAAGAATTGATATTCTCGTTAACAATGCAGGCGGATACCCAAAAGAGATCTACAAAAATATCGAACATCAGGCAATTAAGATCTGGGAATGGTCAGAAGAACAGTGGGATCAGATCATCAAAACAAACTTGAGAATCCCATTCCTTGTAACTAAAAATGTTGTACCTGTAATGATAAAACAAGGAAAAGGAGATATCGTAAATGTATCTTCAAGAATGGGTCGTATTGCATCTCAGATGGGTGCATACGCTGTTGCAAAAGGCGGTATCGTAACCATGACCAAGACAACTGCTATCCAGACCAAAGAATACGGAATCAAATGCAATGCCGTATCTCCTGGAATCGTGGACACACCGGGACAGAGAGTCTACAACCACTCTGTAGGACAGGACGGCTGCCCGATGGGAAGTTCAAAAGATGTTGCAAAAGCAATCATCTACCTTTTGGCAGATTCACCGGCAGTTATGACCGGACAGTCTGTCGACCTGTTCACAACAGTATAAAACCTAATGAATACCAAGACTACAAGAGACACTGTCATCACTGGCAGTGTCTCTTGTAATCCTTTTTTAACACCAATTCATTTATTTCCCTGGCTGTCCATAATAAGCATTTGCTCCATGTTTTCTGAAGTAATGTTTATCCTGTAATTCCTGTGGTGCAGGTTTTACGTCCGGGTTGATCATTTCACATCTCGCTGCCATCTTGGCAACTTCCTCTAATACTACTGCGTTATGAACTGCTTCGTGAGCATCCTTGCCCCATGTAAATGGTCCGTGATTCTTGCAGAGTACTGCAGGTGTTGCAACATAATCCAGATCATCTTCATCGAATCTGTCTGCGATCAGGACACCTGTATTTTTCTCATAAGCTTCGTCAATTTCTTCTTTTGTAAGATTTCTTACACATGGTACTGTTCCGTACAGATAATCTGCATGTGTAGTTCCATAACAAGGAATTCCTCTTCCTGCCTGAGCCCAGCTTGTTGCCCATGGAGAATGTGTATGCACAACGCCGCCAATATTCGGGAATCTGTTGTACAATTCTACGTGTGTCGCTGTATCAGAAGATGGATTTAAGTCTCCTTCTACTTTGTTTCCCTGAAGATCAACAACAACCATGTCTTCCGGTGTTAATTTGTCATAATCAACTCCACTTGGTTTGATGACAAAAAGTCCTTTTTCACGGTCAATCCCGCTTACATTTCCCCATGTAAATGTTACCAGATCATATTTTGGAAGAAGCATGTTTGCTTCATATACTTCTTTTTTCAATTCTTCCAGCATTTTTCTTATCTCCTTTACCTCTTCTATATCATAACAGATACGGGGACATCACCGTGTCCCCTCTACTTTTACACAATATGACAGCTTTTACAGATCAGCACAAGCTCTACGCTCTACGTCAAGTCCCTTCTTATATGTCTCCATAAATGCTTCGTATCCTGCTACGCCTTCCGGATCCGGATCAATTCTGCTTCCGGCATTGCTTCCGAATACTTTATTCTTCAGATAATCTTCCAGTTTCTCACCTTCTGCACGTTTTACCATGTACTCAGCCAGGATAGCCATTCCCCATGGTCCGCCTTCTCCTGCTGTCTCCATAACTACGACCGGTGTGTTGATCGCATCAGCCAGAACCTTCTGTCCGACACCTTTTGTCTTGAAGAGTCCGCCATGACCGAGAACAGTATCGATCTCTACACCTTCGTCTTTTGTTAAGATGTCCATTCCGACTTTGATAACACCAAGTGCTGTGTACAGATGAGATCTCATAAAGTTCGCCAGAGTGAATTTTGTCTCCGGTGTTCTTACTACCATCGGACGTCCTTTTTCTACATTTGTGATAGGCTCTCCTGCGTAGTTTCCGTAAGAAAGGATTCCGCCGCAGTCAACATCTCCTTCCAGCGCTTTATTGTAAAGTGTTCCATACATCTGGTTCATATCCACGTCGGCTCCGATAGAATCTGCGAATTCTTTGAACAGATTTACCCATGCATTCAGGTCTGTGGTTCCGTTATTGGAATGCACCATGGCAACCAGGCTTCCGTCAGGTGTTGTAACCATGTCGATCTCTGTATGTAAGTCTTTCAGCGGCTTCTCAAGTACAACCATTGAGAAGAATGAAGTACCAGCGGAAATATTGCTTGTACGCTGTGCTACGCTGTTTGTAGCTACCATACCTGTTCCTGCATCTCCTTCTGGAGGGCAAAGCGGGATTCCGGCTTCCAGATTGCCTGTAGGGTCAAGTTTCTTTGCTCCTTCTTCTGTCAGGATACCAGCTGCGTCTCCTGCTACCAGAACCTTAGGAAGAATTTCTTTTACTTTCCATGGATAATTCTCACCTTCGATGAGTTTATCGAACTTCTGGATCATTTCTTCATCATAGTCTTTTGTATTCATATCGATCGGGAACATTCCGGATGCATCACCTACACCAAGAACCTTCTCCCCTGTCATCTGCCAGTGAATATATCCTGCAAGCGTTGTCATGAATGCGATATCTTTTACATGATCTTCTTTATCCAGAATACACTGATACAGATGTGCGATACTCCATCTCAGCGGAATGTTATACTGGAACAGATCTACCAGTACTTCAGAAGCTTTTCCTGTATTGCTGTTTCTCCATGTCTGGAATGGTGCAAGAAGCTTTCCTTCTTTGTCAAATGCCATATATCCGTGCATCATGGCACTGAATCCGATCGCTCCGAGTTTTTTAATTGTTACTCCGTACTCTTTCTGTACATTTTCTGCCATGTCACGGTAACTGTCCTGAAGACCTGTCCAGATATCATCCAAAGAGTAAGTCCACAGTCCGTTCTCGTAACGGTTCTCCCATGTGTGGCTTCCGGATGCAATTGGATTGTGCTCCTCATCGATCAGTACCGCTTTGATTCTTGTAGAACCGAATTCGATTCCCAGAAACGCTTTTCCGCTCTCAATGATTTCTTTTATATTACTCATTGTACGCTTCCTCCTAATATTATTTTTCTAAATTTTCTTTTTATATACTATCCATTATACTATTTTTGCAGGGAAATATCTATTTGATATCCCCTGCAAAATGAAATGTTACTGCTTATGTGATAATTTCAATTATTTCCGGAATGCAACACTGTTCCACAGAAGTTCGTTCTTGAACTGTCTGATTGTTGTATCCTTATCAATGTATACAGCTTCGATTCCCATGCTTGCTGCCCAATCACCCATCTGCTCTGCTGTCAAGTCATAAGAGAAGGCTGTATGATGAGCTCCACCTGCCAGAATCCATGCTTCTGTTCCAACCTTTAAGTTCGGCTGTGGTGTCCAGAATGCTGTTGCTACAGGAAGTTTTGGCATTGGTTTCTCTGTCTTCTTGCAGTCTACATCGTTGATGATCAGACGGAATCTGTCACCAAGGTCGATCAGAGATGTTGCGATAGCCGGACCTGTCTTAGATGTGAATACAAGTCTTGCAGGATCTTCTCTGTCACCCATGCTGAGTGGCTGCTCTTTAATGCTGATCTTTCCATCTGCAATTGTCGGGCAAACCTCAAGCATATGTGATTCCAGAACGCCTTCTTTTCCTGGTACAAGGTTGTATGTGTAATCTTCCATGAAAGAAGTTCCCTTAGCATCCTTCATTCCCTGAGTCATAATCTTCATAACACGTACCATAGCAGCTGTCTTCCAGTCACCTTCTGCTCCGAATCCGTATCCTTTTTCCATCAGTCTCTGAATTGCAAGTCCAGGAAGCTGTTTCAATCCACCAAGATCTCCGAAATGTGTTACGATTGCCTGATAGTTCTTCTCATCCAGGAATCTTTCAAATCCAAGTTCGATTCCAGCCTGTACTGCTACATGTTCACGGAACTCTTTCTCATCTCTTCCTTCCAGAAGGATATCATATTTGTCATAATATTCTTCTACTAATGTATCGATATCAGCCTGAGATACAGCATTAACAGCTTCTACGATCTCATTTACAGGATAAGCATCTACTTCCCATCCGAATTTGATCTGAGCTTCTACTTTGTCACCTTCTGTAACAGCAACGTTTCTCATATTGTCAGCTACACGCATAACTCTGATGTGGCTGCTTTCTACAACACCAACTGCTGTACGCATCCATGATCCGATCTGTTTCTGAACGGCTTCATCTTCCCAATATCCTGCAACAACTTTACGCTCCATATTCAAGCGGCTGAAAATGTGTCCATATTCTCTGTCACCATGTGCTGCCTGGTTCTCATTCATGAAATCCATGTCGATAGTGTCATATGGAATTTCACGGTTGAACTGTGTATGTAAGTGAAGTAATGGTTTTCTGTACTCCTGTAATCCTAAGATCCATGATTTTGCAGGAGAGAATGTATGCATCCATGTGATAACACCGGCACAGTTCTCATCTGTATTCGCTTCGTTGAATGTCTTTCTGATTACTTCATTTGTGATCATGGTTGGTTTCCATACGACTTCATATGGAAGGTTTCCTGATTTATTTAATGCATCTACGATAATCTTTGAATGCTCTGCTACATGCGCAAGACACTCATCTCCATAAAGATCCTGTGATCCTGTACAGAACCAAAACTGATAATTTTTTGTTTTTAACATATTTTTTACTCCTTTTCATTCAAATTTTCTGTTTCGTCTACAGCTTTATTATGTCTCTATTATAAAAATACAAACTTACTTTCTCAATCTCTAAACTCTGCACTTTTGGGAAAATTGTTACCTATTCCGACCGCTGTTATGTTATAATCATACTAGATATCAAGGAGGTATTTGTATGAATTTATCCGATTTTTGCCGCCGGATCACAGGGCCCGATGCCCGGCTTCTTCCGGAAAACCATAAATTAGGCGCAAGACTTATCTGTCCGGAATATTCCAAGTCCGTCCAGGAAGTTAAGACTTATCCGTTACTCAGTCAGGATCGCAGTTTCCTGTTATGCTGGAACTTTGATTCTCCTGGTAATCTGTATGCAACAATGATGCCCTCCCCGGAGAATTTCTGTTACCATTATTCTTATTCGGATGGAGAATATACGCAGCTTCACACGCATGATTATCTGGAGCTTTCTTACGTTGTAGATGGGGAATTTCATCAGCGGATACTGAATAAAGATGTCGTATTCCAAAAAGGAGAACTCTGCCTGATCGACAAGAACTGCCTGCATCAGGACTGTCTGACGGACCAGTCGGGAGTGGTTCTTTTTCTTGGAATCGCCAATGATATGTTTACGGAGATCATGAACGAGAACAGCACCCCGCAGAAGATTCTTTCTTTCCTGCAGTCTGCCTTACTAAAGCAAAAGGATGTCCAGCAATTCCTGCATTTCCGTCCATCAGCCGGAGCAAGTGAAGCTCTGGACGACAGTCTTTTATTGCTTTTGAAAGAATCCTATTCGCCGGACAGCGGCTCTAGATACATCACAAAAGGTTTGTTATTCCGCATATTCCGGATCTTAAGTACGCAGTATGATTTTTCTCTTTCCAAAGAGCAGAAGCAGACGATGAACTGGATCGTATTCGAAGAGATCTCAGATTATATCCGGGCACATTTTAGAGATATCACCATTCAGGATCTGGTAAATGAATTCCACTATCAGGAAGATTACTTCAACCGCCTGATCAAGCGTAAGACCGGGCTTACCTATTCTGCTTATCTCCAGCAGATCCGTCTCGAGCGTGCAGAGCATCTGCTTGTATCGACCGATAAGAGTATTGAGGAAATTGCTGATTCTGTAGGATATCATAACAAGGGATATTTTTATAAATTATTCCAGGAAAAATATGAAGAGACGCCTGCAAGCTACAGGCGGCATACAAGATAAATCACCGCAAAAAGAGCTGTCGTTTTCACGAATACATTTTCGTAAAACGACAGCTCTTTTTATCATAGCTTTTATTAATTTCTCAGATCAGATATCCCCGCGTCTGTTTCTGGACGCTTTCAGTCTTGTCATTGCACGGGCCATAGAAGCCTGTGACAGATAATACTCCTGAATGCTCTGCTTCTGACGAATCTGCTCTTCGGCTCGTTCCTTTGCTTCCTCTGCACGCTTCACATCGATGTCTTCCGGACGCTCTGCCGTATTGACCAGTACAGAAGCACGGTTATTCACGATCTCTGCAAATCCTTTGGATACAACTGCTGTTACCCACTCGCCGTCCGGCTTACGGAAACGCAGTTCTCCGATCTCCACTGCAATGACCATGTTCTCATGATGAGCCAGAATACCTTTTTCCCCGTCTATAGTCGGAATCACCAGATATTCACATTTGCCATCGTAGAAGACCTTATCCGTGGATATAATTTTCAATGAAAATGTGCTCATACTAAGCCACTCCTTCTGCCTTCGCCTTCGCGTCTTCGATCGTACCCACATTGAAGAATGCATTTTCCGGATATTCATCCATCTCTCCGTCAATGATCGCTTTGAATCCACGAACAGTCTCTTTCAGTGGAACATATTTTCCAGGAACACCGGTAAATGTCTCAGCCACTGAGAATGGCTGTGACAGGAATTTCTGGATCTTTCTTGCACGGGCTACTGTCAGCTTATCCTCCTCGGATAATTCTTCCATACCAAGGATTGCAATGATGTCCTGTAATTCTTTGTATTTCTGAAGGATCTCCTGTACCTTACGTGCTACCTGGTAATGTTCTTCACCTACAACTGCCGGCTCCAGGATACGGGATGTCGAATCCAGTGGATCTACAGCCGGGTAGATACCCTGTTCAACGATCTTTCTGGAAAGTACGGTTGTTGCATCCAAATGTGAGAATGTTGTTGCAGGAGCCGGGTCCGTCAAGTCATCGGCTGGTACATATACGGCCTGCACGGATGTTACAGATCCGTTCTTTGTAGAAGCGATACGTTCCTGAAGGGCACCCATTTCGTTTGCCAGTGTCGGCTGATAACCTACGGCTGACGGCATACGTCCGAGAAGTGCGGATACTTCCGAACCAGCCTGTACGAAACGGAAGATATTATCGATGAAGAGAAGCACATTCTGATGCTCTACATCACGGAAATATTCTGCCATTGTAAGTCCTGTCTCAGCGACACGCATACGAGATCCAGGTGGTTCATTCATCTGTCCGAATACCAAAGCTGTCTTATCAAGTACACCTGATTCTCTCATCTCTGTCCATAAGTCATTACCTTCACGGGAACGCTCTCCGACACCGGTGAAGATGGAATATCCACCATGTTCTGTTGCGATGTTATGGATCAGCTCCTGGATCAGTACGGTCTTACCTACACCGGCACCACCGAACAGACCGATCTTACCACCTTTCGCATAAGGTGTCAGAAGGTCAATGACCTTGATCCCTGTCTCTAATACTTCGACAGCCGGGCTCTGTTCTTCAAAGCTTGGTGCTTTTCTGTGGATAACCCATTCTTCGCTGTCTTTAATTGGTTCTCCGTTATCGATCGTCTCTCCAAGTACATTGAACAGACGTCCCAGAGTCTTCTCACCTACCGGCACTTTGATACCAGCTCCGGTAGCGGTAACTTCCATTCCCTTTTGCAGACCTTCACTGGAAGCCAGCATGATACAACGTGCAATGTTGTTACCTACATGCTGGGCTACTTCCATGACGCAACGTTTTCCGCCATTGTCTACTTCCAGGGCATCTTTGATAAATGGAAGTTCTTCTCTACTATTAAATTCTACGTCTACGACAGGTCCCATGACCTGTACGATTCTTCCTTTTGTCATATTACTGCTGCCCACTTTCTTTTTTGTTATTTCGTGGTTATTATTTGTTCTGTATACAGTTCCGCCATTTGCGAACTTTGTATCTTACTTCCGTTTCTGCGCATTGGCTCCGCCGATGATCTCTGTCAATTCCTGTGTGATGTCTGCCTGACGGACACGGTTATAAGTAATATTTAATTCGTTCAGCATATCTGTTGCACTGTCTGTTGCATTCTGCATTGCCTGCATTCTGGCATTATGCTCACTGCAGTAGGCCTCTACCAGGCATCCATATACGATACCGTTGATGTAGTTCGGAACAATGTTCGCCATCACACTGTGCGTGGATGGCCAGAACACCATATCTTCCTGATACAGTCCGGTTCCGACAAGAGCCGGCATATCTTCCGGAAGGAAGGTCGTCTTCTTCATAGGAAGGAGCTTCTGTTCCTCAGTCTCCGCTGTCATAGCATTGATCATACGTGTGTATATGATGTGGATCTCGTCCAGATCTCCATTTCTGAACTGTTCTACCATCTCCGAAGAAATGACTCTCGATCTGTGTAATGTTGGATTCTGGACGGTATAACGAAACTGAGTATCCATCTCAATTCCTTCCCTCTTGGCAAAGTACTGTCTTCCGGCTTCTCCAAGTACGAATAATTTATGCTTTCCCGGTTTCTTTAACAGTTCTTCAGTTGCCTTGATCACGTTATGATTATATGCCCCGGCAAGTCCTTTATCAGCAGTTACAACGATATAGCCAATCTTTCTTTCCTCAGCCGGGATACTCTCACGGCCATCAAAGAACTGGCTGTGCATATCCGGCACATGCCGCAAAATTCTAGCGATCTCTGCCTGCATGGCATAGAAGAAAGGTTCTGTGTCAGCAAGCTTTTTCTTGGCCTGTTTCATCTTCGAAGAAGAGATCAGATACATGGCATTTGTTATCTTTCTCGTCTCTTCGATGCTGGCCATTCTTTCCTTAATCTCTTTTGCATTTGCCATAGCTACACCCGCTTATCTTCTTTCCTTGAATTCCTTTGCTGCTGCAAGAATCTGCTCTTTCAGTTCATCATCCAGAACTTTCTTCTCATCGATTGCTTTGCCGATTTCTTTATGTTCTCTGTCGAAGAATGCAAGCATATCCATCTGGAATTCTTTGATCTTCTTTGTGTCAATATCAAGCATCAGTTTATTCGTAGCGACACAAAGTGTGATCACCTGCTCATGAAGACTTAACGGACGTCCCAGAGGCTGTTTTAACAGTTCTGTCAGACAGCTTCCGTATTTCAGCTGATTCTTTGTTGCATCGTCAAGGTCTGAACTGAACTGGGTAAATGATTCCATCTCTCTTGCCTGTGCCAGGTCGATACGGACACTACCACTGGCTTTCTTCATTGCCTTTGTCTGTGCGGCTCCACCTACACGGGATACAGAAAGACCAACGTTAACGGCCGGACGCATACCGGCATTGAACAGGTCACTCTCTAAGAAGATCTGTCCGTCTGTGATAGAAATAACGTTCGTAGGAATGTATGCAGATACATCTCCTGCCTGTGTCTCAATAATCGGAAGTGCTGTGATAGAACCTCCGCCTGCTTCTTCACTTAAGCGGCTGCTTCGCTCAAGCAGTCTTGAATGTAAGTAGAATACGTCACCAGGATAAGCTTCACGTCCAGGTGAACGTCCAAGCAACAGAGAAATTGCACGGTATGCTACCGCATGTTTGGAAAGATCATCGTATACGATCAATACATCTTTTCCCTGATACATGAAATACTCTGCAAGTGCTGTTGCTGAATAAGGTACGATATACTGAAGCGGTGCACACTCACTGGCTGTTGAGCAGAATACCGTGGTGTAATCCAGTGCATCATGTGCTTTTAAGTCATTTACAAGTCTTGCTACGGTTGATGCTTTCTGTCCGATGGCTACATAGATACAGATGACATCTTTTCCCTTCTGGTTGATGATCGTATCGGTTGCAATGGATGTCTTACCTGTCTGTCTGTCACCGATGATCAACTCTCTCTGTCCACGTCCGATTGGGAACATGGAATCGATTGAAAGGATACCTGTCTCTAGCGGAACGCTTACCGACTTACGGTCAACGATTCCCGGTGCCTCATTCTCTACCGGACGATATCCGTCGGCTTTGATCTCACCTTTTCCGTCGATTGGTGCTCCAAGAGCATCTACGATCCTTCCGATATAACCCTCTCCTACCGGAATACCTGCTTTTTTACCTGTACGGCACACTTTTGTGCCCTGTTTGATCTCTGAATCATCTCCGAACAGGATACAACTGATCTCGTTTTCCTTGATGTCCTGTACCATGCCCTTAAGACCTGTCTCCAATGTGACGATCTCGCCATACATTGCGTGGTCGATTCCGTATACGGAGGCGATTCCATCACCAACAGAGATGACAGTACCAACTTCCTGATCTCTGCTTATTACGTCATAATTCTTTATCTCTTCTTTTAATATAGAGATAATTTCATCTGAGCTGATTGCACTCAATTCCTTCACCTCCATGTTAATTTGTTAATTTCCGCTGTAAACGGTTCAGACGGCCCTGCACACTGTAGTCATATTCTTTTCCGTCAACCTGCAGGATAAATCCGCCGATCAGTGCCTTGTCTTCTGCCATAACCCATTTGATGTCTCCGGCACCGTATTTCTTCTTGATAAAGTCACCCATCTGCTTCTTTTGTTCTTCACTTGGAAGCGCTGTATAACGAAGATAGACTGTCTTAACTCCTGCTGCCTGATTCTGTAATTCTTCATATGCCGCAAAGATCTGTTCTGCGATCGTCATCTTTTCATGATCGCAGACAACCTTCAGAAATGTTCTCATTTCTTCTGAAAATACTTTATCAATGATATTGTGTTTTGTCTCTTTTGTGATCACCGGATTAACCAGTGCTGCCTTTAATTCCTGTGATTTTCCGAAAATATTTTCTGCCTCCAGGACAGCTTCTTTCGAAATACCAAGTTCATTCAGAACTTTCGCATACCGGAGGGCTGCCACCTGGCAGAATACCGGCTCTGCTTCTTTTCTATTCTTCGCTGTCATGGGAATCACCTGCATCTTTCAAAAACTGGTCATATGCATCCGCGCCGCTTATGTTGTCAGCATTCTCAAGTAAAATCTTCTTCGCAGCATCCATTGCCAGCCCTGCAACCTGTGCCTTCATATCATCAAAGGCCTGTTCTCTTTCCTGATTCAGGCTTTCTCTTGCTGTCTTCATAACCTTGTCTGCTTTTTCGTTAGCCTCATTCAGGATCTGGTTGTATTCCTGTTTTGCATCCAGTTTCGCCTGTTCGATCATCTTTGTGGATTCTTCTTTTGCTCCATTCAGTGCATCTTCATACTGTTTCTTCAGAGCATGCGCTTTGTCCTGCTCCTCATTCGCGTGGCTGATTCCGTCTGCAATCATCTTTTCCCGCTTTTCCATAATGTCCATGACCGGGCGAAACAGGAACTTTCTGAGAATCAGATACAGAACGATCAGGTTGATGATCGTCAGCACTAGATTAAAATCTATTCTCAGCATATATCTCTACCTGCCTTTCCCTTCTCTTAATCTGTTATCGTCAGCAAACATTATTTCAAAAGAAGGACGATCAGAAGTGCGATAATGAAACCGTAGATAGCGGTTGCCTCTGCAAGTGCACAACCAAGGATCAGGGATGTTCTGATCTTTCCGTCTGCTTCCGGCTGTCTTGCAATAGCGTCTACTGCTTTGCTTGTTGCGATTCCGATACCAACACCGGCTCCGATACCTGTAAGTACTGCGATACCTGCTCCAATTGCGATAATTGTTCCACTCATAATTTGTTCTCCTTTTCTTTTCTTACGTTTTCTTATACTAAATGTTGTAAATGTCTGATTCGCCTTATTCCATCTCTTCTGTCATAAATAATGCAGTTAAGAATACGAATACATATGCCTGTAATAATCCGTCAAATATATCAAAATAAAAACTAAACGGTATCGGCACAATTAAAGGAACGACCTGTTTGATCAGTTCCATGACTACAAACCCGCCTAACATATTACCAAACAATCGCATACAAAGCGACAGTGGGCGGATTACGATCTCCAGTATCATGATTGGTGCTACGATCGGCACTGGCTTTGCAAAATGTTTGCACCAGTGAACCAGACCATTTCTATGGATACCGGACCACTCGATCACGAACATACTCATAACGGCAAGTGCGATTGTTACGTTCATGTCCTTTGTCGGAGGCTTAAATCCTAACAGTCCGATGACATTTGATATTGCAAGATAAAGCACTACCGTCATCAGATATGGAATATATCCCCTGTTTTCTTTTCCTATAATACCTTCAAAGAAATCCTGTGCCCAGCCAATTACTGATTCCAGCATAAGCTGTACCTTTCCCGGTTTCTCTACGCTTAGATTCCTTACGAATACTATACTTAGAATAGTAAGAACCGCCATAATGATCCAAGTTACAACAACACCTTCGTCAACAGCGATTCCTCCAAATACCGGGATGGTAAATACGGTTTCACAGTTAAGTTCTTCTACAAGGCTTTCAACAAGCTTTTCCGTACTATCCCCTTCCTTCATAATTTTTTTGCTAGTTTACTGCTATTTTTTGAAAATGTCAATCGTTTTGTCCACTGTCTATTTTGCAAAATTTTTCATTATTTTTTTGTGTATTTTTACTTTTATTTCTCTTAATTTTTTTATTTTTCTCATCAAATTTCCACGCCGAAATGGTAGTTCCAATTTCCATTTATTTTTTCACAAGGAAAATGCACAATTTTTATTTTTCAATTCCCTTCTTTTTCTACAAAACAGCGATTTCTTCGATTTTCTTCTTGAGAAAATCCTCTCGTTTTCTTTGTGAAATACGACATTTTTTCAAGATTGTCTATTGTTTTGGGCGCAAAAAAAGTGTAACCGCTTTTATGCTGTTACACTTCTTACTTTTCATTATTTTGTTGTATATCTCAATTTTATATGTACGCACATTCAAAATTGATATATCCGCTCTGATCTTACTCTGTGATCAGACGATACTGTAAATTCTCATATAGAATTTTGTTTCCTTCCATAATATCAGCCGGAAGTAGTGCTCTTGCCATCACCTTGTTTTCTTCCCGATCCTGTGCAAGCGCATCCACACGTCTCAGTTCCGCATAGTCACCATCAATCTTCTCAACTACATAAATACATGTCAACATATTTTTTGCCTCCTTTTTAGTCTTATCATCCTGTCTTTTGTATAAGTTATTTTAATTATACTATTTTTTTAAGGAAAAGTAAATTTTTCTGTATTGATTATTGGCAAGATTTATAATAATATATACTTATATAATATCGTTATACATTACAATTCAAAGGAGCCCAGCAATGAACGAAGTAGATTTTTCAAAAGTCGGATTAAAAATGAAACAATTAAGAAGTGAACGCGGTATCACTCAGGAACAGGTAGCAAAAGATCTGAACTGTACTGTTCCTTTCGTCAGCAATGTCGAGAACAATCGTGCTAAGCTTAACTTAAGAGTTCTTCTTTATTACTCAAAGCTTTGTAACGTATCCGTGGACACGATTCTGGATGCGGGAAGAGATCTTCCTCCTCTGGATGAAAAAGAGCGCCAGTTAAATGACGAAGTGCTCAATGTATTCCGTGGTTTTTCAGTTGCGGAAAAAGAAAAGATCATCAAGATGTTACGCATCTGGCAGGAGAAATAATCTCCTGCTTTTTTATGTTCTCATCACCAGTATCAATAATCTTCAAGTACAACTCTTCCTTGTTTCTTACTTTCTTTCACATTAATAATCCTCTGATTCTGGCTTCCCCGGAACACCAGTGTCACATCCTTTAATGCTTCCTTAAACTCCCCGTCTACCAGCACATCGATATAAGACAGCATTTCGTCAGTTACATTCGTATGCACACAGCCTCCCGGGATCATATCTGTATCAAACAGATATCCACTGTAACACCAGATATCTTTCTTGGGATATCTTTCTCTTACTTTCTTCAGAAGCTTTACCATCTCCACCTGGTTCTCCGGCTCAAACGGTTCTCCTCCCAGCAGGCTAAATCCCTGAATAAAATCAGAATTCAGTGAATTCAATATTTCCGCTTCTGTCTCTTCTGTGTATGGCTGCCCATAGTTGAAATTCCAGGTCTCTTCATTAAAACATCCCTTACAGTGATGCCTGCAGCCGGATACAAACAAACTAACTCTGACACCTGGTCCGTTTGCGATGTCGCATTCTTTTATATTTCCGTAATTCATGATTTGTAAAGTCTCCTTTTATTCCTCTCTAGAACGTAGTACTGACTCAATAATCGGATATTCTACATTCTCTTCCATTCTCACGTATTGATAATTCATAAAGCACAGTATTTCGTCATTTTCCAGTGTTTTCCATGCTTCCTGCTGTTCCGGATAACGGAAGGCAAACTCCAGTTCCAGCATTTCCAGCTCATCTGTCAGTCTGTACACATCTATAAATCCCTCTCTTGGGGTATGTGAGAAATAGGTAGTCGTATACACGGGATTTTCTTCCCTGCCATCCCATCCTACAGATACAATACTGATTTGATCATCATCTTCTTCCACAACCTCCATTAGTTTATACTTGCGGTGCCCACACTCTTTTTCCTCCATGAAATTAATCACAAATCTTATCCCATAAAAACTGGTCCGGATTCCATTCGGTGGATTTTTCGTCGTTTCATATATGATTTCTGTATGTAGTTGTTTTTCCTGCTGTATTTTGCGGATTTTTTCTTCTTTTTCTCGTTCTTTTTCTCTTTTCAGTTCTTCTAAGATACGGTTCAATGCAGTAATAACAAATCCGGTATAGGTATAAACATATATTTTTTCTACTCTTCCACCTTTAAATACCAGTTCTACCTCTGATTTATCTCTCGGGCTCGGTCTGGCACTATCCAGTTCTTCATATTTTATCGGCATGGCTATCGGTCCCTGTTTCCTATTCTTGTTAAACATAGATCCATAGATTCCTTCTGTACTGAAAAGAATCCCCTTCTTACCGCTTCCAAGTATGGTATTATCACATATAGCTGCAACTTCTATCATCTTACATCCCGGTGCATAACTTGCAAATGCTGCCCATAATGTCCCTTCTTTAGCATCCTTTCCAAGAATCACTGCAAGTGGCACCGCATTATAAAAATAGTCTTTTTTTAATTCCTTATCGGTTATGCTGGTCACGATATCACCAATCATTTTTTTCTTATCCATTCTTATATTTCCCCTTGCGTCATTTGCTATTTATTAATTATATACTATTTTGATTCATGTTTAAACACGAAGAATAGACAAATTAGAAAAGGAGCATATCTTTCGACATACTCCTGCTATAATCTTTATCAACATCACAAGTTATGGACTTTGGACATATCTTCATTTATGTTACAGATGCAATACTCTGTCCTTGATTTCCTGCGTACGTCCCTGATTCCAGAACTGTGTTCCGATATATCCACAGGTTCTTCTTGCCACGAATAACTTATCCTGATTCTGGTTACCGCAATTCGGGCATTCCCAGATCAGCTTTCCTGCTTCATCTTCCTTGATCTGGATCTCTCCGTCATAACCACAGCATTCACAGTAATCACTCTTTGTATTCAGCTCTGCATACATAATATTATTGTAAATATACTGCATAACCGAAAGTACCGCCGGAATATTATTCTGCATATTCGGTACTTCGATGTAACTGATCGCTCCTCCCGGTGAAAGCTTCTGGAAATCTGCTTCGAATTTTAGTTTCTTGAATGCATCGATCGGCTCTGATACATGTACATGATAACTGTTCGTAATATAATTCTTATCGGTTACACCTTTGATGATTCCGAATCGTTTCTGCAGACATTTTGCGAACTTGTATGTGGTGGATTCCATCGGTGTTCCATATACCGAATAGCTGATATTTTCAGCTGCCCTCCACTCTGCACATTTATCATTTAATTTCTGCATTACCTGCATGGCAAATGGTCTTGCGTCCGGGTCTGTATGTGATTTGCCAAGCATACGTACACACATCTCATAGAGGCCTGCGTAACCAAGAGAAATGGTTGAATAGCCGTCAAACAACAATTTATCGATCGTCTCGCCTTTTTTCAGTCTTGCAAGTGCACCATTCTGCCACAAGATCGGTGCGACATCGGAAATCGTTCCGAGAAGACGCTCATGTCTGCATCTCAGTGCTTTGTGGCACAGTTCCAGTCTGTCTTCCAGGATAGCCCAGAATTTATCCATATTTCCCTCTGAAGAACATGCCACATCTACCAGATTGATCGTTACAACCCCCTGATTGAAACGTCCGTAGAACTTATGAGTTCCATCCGGATTTCTCTGACTGTCTTCTACCGTCAAGAACGAACGGCATCCCATACAAGGATATACTTCTCCGTTCTTCATCTCTTTCATAATCTTGGCAGAGATGTAATCCGGCACCATACGTTTTGCTGTACATTTTGCTGCCAGTTCTGTCAGATGCCAGTATTTGGAATCTTCTGTAATATTATCTTCATCTAATACATAGATCAGTTTTGGGAATGCCGGTGTGATCCATACACCTTTTTCATTCTTTACACCCTGCATTCTCTGGATCATCACTTCTTCGATGATCATAGCCAGGTCATCACGGGTTCTTCCTTCTTCTACCTCATCCAGATACATGAACATCGTCACAAATGGTGCCTGACCGTTACATGTCATTAATGTGATAAGCTGATACTGAATTGTCTGGATACCACTCTTTACTTCTTCTCTTAAACGGCGCTCTGTCACCTTATTGATAATTGTCTCATCTAAAGCTTCTCCGCATTCTTCACGCTCTGCGATTACATTTCTGCGGATCTTCTTACGGCTGATATCTACAAATGGTGCCAGATGTGCCAGTGTAAAGGACTGTCCGCCATACTGGTTACTTGCGACCTGTGCAACGATCTGTGTCGTTACATTACATGCTGTAAAGAAGCTGTGCGGCTTCTCGATCATCGTCTCACTAATGACAGTTCCATTCTGAAGCATATCCTGAAGATTGATCAGGTCACAGTTATGCTCTTTCTGTGCGAAATAGTCGGAATCATGGAAATGAATGATTCCCGCTTCATGCGCACGTACAACCTCTTCCGGAAGAAGGACACGTCTTGACAAGTCCTTACTTACTTCTCCGGCCATATAATCACGCTGTGTAGAGTTAATCACAGGATTCTTGTTAGAGTTCTCCTGATTCACCTCTTCATTCATATGCTCCAGAAGTGCAAGAATTCCGTTATCTGTTGTATTCGTCTTTCTCATCAGTTCTCTTTTATAACGATAGCGCACATATTTCTGTGCGACTTCATAGCCGCGCAGTTCCATAATTCCGGTCTCTACCATATCCTGTATATCTTCTACATTGACAGCATGAGTGGATTCCTCAATTTTCTTTGCAACGTTGTCCGCCACTGCCATAATCTGATATTCATTCATCCGATGCAGTTTATCGACGTCCTTGTTTGCACCTTTGATCGCATTAATGATCTTCTCCAGGTCGAAGGCTACCTCTTCGCCGTTTCTCTTAATTACGTTCGTCTTTATTTCTGCGTTCATGTCTATCCCTCTCTTATTTTTATTGCCGATGTAGTATGTGCTCACCCTCAAATACTACTAAATATTGTTTTTTTAACATCTTTTCTGCACAAGATGTTGTGCAAGTAATATGATACTCTATAACAGACAAAAAGGAAAGAGGTAATTTTGTTAAAATAAATGTTTGGAATACAGTCTAAATTTTGGTGATATTTTTTTACGAAATTTGTTGCATTTTTGATTTTACAGTGGGTAAAGCGTGGCGATAAATTAAGAATACTTAATATTCTTTATATGACATTTAAAAATTGCTGATATAGATATATAACTCTGTCCCAGCAATTTCTTCTTATAATTGATCAACTGATATTTTTCCGTTTTAATCTGGAAATTTCTAATTGAATTGATATTAAATTATCAACTTTTCTCATTTTCGTAACATTTGTTACAAACTATCTTCTACAAAAGAGCTATACTACAATTACAACATAAGTTGTGCAGCAACAATCAACAACCAATTAAATTCTAATAAAAGGAGATTTTAACTATGAAAAAATATGTATGTGAACCATGTGGCTACGAATATGACCCAGCTGTAGGAGACCCGGATAACGGAATCGCACCGGGCACAGCCTTTGAAGATATTCCGGATGACTGGGTATGTCCAATCTGTGGATTAGGAAAAGATGTATTTGTTGCAGAAGATTAATTACTATTGATTACTCTTCTTCCTGCAGCCTTTCATAATCCGTGATCTCGATTACCTTACGGCCTACAAGACGGATGATACCTTCATCCTGCAAAGTAAGCAGCATGCGGGACAGAGATGGTCTTGTAGTATTCAGATATACTGCCAGATCTTCCCTGTTCATATGCAGACGGACCCGATAGTCCGGATCACAGTTTTCCAACAGGTACGCCGCTACACGCTGACGTAAGTTTCCACTGGTAAGAACCTCTATCTGACGGTTACATTTCTCAGCTTTTTCCGCAAAAAGCTGAAGCATATTGAACACAACCTTACTGTGATGTACACAGTTTCTTTCGCATCTTCCGCCAAAGAAATTCTGTGAAACCTCCAGAACCGACACTTCACTTTTTGCTTTTGCATAACCGGAGTAAGCAGACTGGCGCAGAAACATTTCTACTTCGCCAAACTCCTCACCCACCATAATGTAACTGCTCCGGGTAATCTTACCATTCAGGTTGATACTGCCAAGCTCAACCATTCCTTCCAATATGAAATATAATTTTAACGGCACATCACCCTGGCGGAAAATATAGGTATCTTTCGGATATTTCTTTACTACAGCCTGTGAACAGACAAGACTTTTTTCCAGTTCTTCTTCTGTCAGGTTCTGAAATATCTGTAACTGTTGTAACTTCATAATCCAATCCTTTTCTCTGCTGATAAACATTTTCTACGATTCATTATAGACTATGCGGGACGAGGATTCAATGTGTACCAAAGACAGGAGGTTTCTCTATGAATATTACATTTGACGATAACTTAATTACAGGCAACAAAACCATCGATTCCCAGCATCAGGAACTGATCGACCGCATCCGGCAGTTCGTCGCAGCATGCGAATCCGGTGACAGTAAGATCAAAGCGATCAAAATGTTAGATTACCTTGATGAATATACGAATTTTCATTTTCAGGAAGAAGAGGAACTTCAGAAAAAGGTATCTTACCCGGAACTTGCCGCACATCATGCCAAACATGAAGAATTCAAGAAATCCATTCAGGAATTATATGATTATCTTAATGAAAACGAAGGGCCTGATGATCAGTTTATCGAACAGGTAAAGCGTAATGTCGTAGACTGGCTGTTCCAGCATATCAAGACTTTTGACCGGTCTGTAGCGGAGTATATTCATTTACATGATAATTCTGAAAGATTATAGATAATACGGACATTTTTCACCATTCATGTTACACTATATTTCAGATAACATTTTGCCGGGACTAACAATATTAAGTTTTGAAAGGATCTGAATATATGGTACATCTAAACAATAATGCTATTGCCTATATGAATAAACGCGAATTCCGCAACATCATACTTTCCATCGAAACAATCACCAGTTGATGTGCCCCTCCGCGTCTGGAGATATCGGTAGGATTTACCGATAAAGAAAAAGAGGATATGCTCGCACAGGGGTATGTCTGCGAGACCAGTCCTCTTGGAAATGTCTATTATCTGCCTGATGGGGTTACTGTAAACGGGGATATCAGCATCAATTATATGGAATATCCCTGGATTACATGCTTTGAGGTAAGCGGTCTGGCTGTTTCACGTTCCTGAGACAGCCAGGCTATGTATTACTCTTTTGCTTCCTCCATTTTTTGTATTTCTTGTTCTGATTGTTTTATCTGTTCATCCAACTGTCTTATCTACCTATCGCTTTCTTTTATCTGTTCATCCAACTGTCCTATCTGCCTATCGCTTTCTTTTATCTGTTCCTCCAGTTGTCTTATTTGCTTATCACTTTCTTTTATTTGTTTATTCCGTTGTCTTATCTGTTCATCCAGTTGTCTTGACTGCTCATCTTTCTGTTTTATCTGCTCATCTAGTTGTTTTATCTGCTCATCTTTCTCTTCTATCTGCCTCCGCATATCTTCAATCATGAATTCTACTGTATTTCGATCTAATTCTAACAATTCTTCCGAAAACATCTACATCACCTCTTTCAACTGACTAGTTATTTTTATAAGTATCTAAAACAATTCTTTTGACATTTTTCATGCTATTTTTTATCCAATAGCTGCTGTAATCGTTGTATTTCTTTCCTCATTTCTAACATCTCCTCATCCTTCTGACTCAACTGCTCTCTCTGGCAGTCTATCTCCTTCTGCATATCATCAATCATCAGCTTTACTGTATTCCTGTCTAACTCCAGCAATTCTTTCGAAAACATCTGCATCACCTCTTCGATATTCCGGCAGACATCATAAGCCTGTTCATACATTTCTTTAAAATCCGGATATTTCTCTATAATATCTATAATCGTCTCCGGATCATCCATGCAGAAAAATGCAAGCCATGCTTCCAGCCGGTTTTCTATTTTTACACTTCTATTTTCATTTTGCTGATTCTTTTTGAATATGTCAAGAGGTATGAACAGATATTCTTGTAATAAATTTATATTTACTCCTGTATCAGATTTTTGCATAAAACGATGGATATAATTATTGGAAAATTTCTGGAATTCTGTTGGACTTTTTTCAAATAACACGATCGTATACACCTGCTTGATATCTCTGTAAGAGAATCGTTTTCCTTTGATTCCTCTCACTCTCTTATACTGCCGAAGCAACAGATCTGCTGAGTAACAGGCACTTCTTTCTCCCGGAAAATAGTATCCGATTTTCTGAATTTCCAGATTCGCAATACTTCCATCTTCCAGTTGCACTACCATATCTGTAATAAGAAGCGTAGATTCATCCGCTAATCTTGTCCCGTCATTTGGTAATACATCTACAATTCTCACTCTTTGTCCAAGCAGCAGTGTGAGTAATTCATTTACTCTCTCCGGTGTATTCTCCGGATTCAGAATTTCTTTTATCATGAAATCATACATGATTTTTATGCCTTTCACCCCGGTACAAAAATCTAAAAATTCATTTTGATTTTCCTCTGTCCACTCATAAAATAAATTTTTTAATCTGCTTTTACTTTCAATCTCATTCAACACCTCCTCCCTTGTCCGAATCATCGGGAAATACTGTTGAAGTTTGTTTGTCATAGGCACGTCCTCCTGAATAGATTATAAAATTTTCGTGTTCTCTCAAGTCGGAAATATGTTTCAGACATTTTTAGGTGTGAAACGGTCGAAACTTGATGCCTTTTGGCCTAGAAATACTTAAGAGTTTGTAGAAGTCACTCTTTGAAGTGCATTCAGAATAGCATATTGTTCATATGATTACAAGATTAATTTTCGTAAAAAAAGCGGCAGAATTATCTTCCGCCGCATAGCCCATATCACCATCTATATATTATCTCATCTTAAAACTTCTCCATCTCCCCAATGATCGTTCTGTAAAATTCTTCTTCCGTGCCCTCTTTTCTCACATCATTCATCACATATCCGTCTTTCAGAAATATCACTCTCTTACACCGGCTTGCCATCTGTGGATCATGCGTTACCATCAGAAGGGTCTTCCCTAACTCCTCATTGATTTTCCGGAATTCCTCCGCAACAACTTTTCCGGATTTTGAGTCGAGGTTTCCCGTCGGCTCATCTGCAAATATGATACTCGGATCATTGATCAGCGCCCTGCAGATTGCCACTCTCTGCCGCTCACCGCCGGACAGTTCATAAGGATTCTTTTCCTGAAGATGTTCAATCCCAAACTGCTTTTCCAATGTTTCCGCTTTCTCTTCACATTCTTTCTGTTCCTTTTTATCCAGCAATACCGGAAGCATGATATTTTCTTTTACCGAAAGACTGTCCATCAGATTAAAATCCTGGAATACAAATCCGATCTTTCTACGTCTGATATCCGTAAGTTCTTCTTTCCACAGCTCATTCGTATTCGCACCGTCAAAGATCACATCTCCGTCCGTCTGCTGATCCATAAATCCCAGGATCTTCAGAAGTGTTGTCTTTCCACAGCCGGATTTTCCCATAATTCCGACGTATTCTCCCTGTTCTACATCAAAGTTAATGCCTTTCAGTACCGAAATCGCATCCGCATCATCAATCTCCCCACCGGCTTTTGGAAATTTCTTGATCAGGTTATTTACCTTTAATATTTCTTTCATGCTTTCCTTCTACCTTTCTTATTGTATACTGCTCAATCACCTTTACACCGATGCCCTGCACTACAAGATATATAACTGCAAAGATCAACAGATATCGCAGATAATGTACACAGTCAGCCTTCGTATATTCCCGCATGTTCCATATCTCCCCGGTTAACACCGGCACCATAACAACCGCAACTGCTGCCGGGATCCAGAAAAAGATTCCCGTCTCTGTCCGGATCAGCTTTTCTCTTTCTTTCGAGCTCATTCCAATACAGGTTAAGAAATGATTCCGCTTCTTCTTGTCCGTCATCTCAGATTCATATTTCAAGTAAATGACCAGAACGCTTCCCAGCAGAAATGCTCCCATGATAAATATATCTACTACCGTTGTCATAAAGCGTTCGCTTTCAATCTGTTCCATCGTTGTACGTTTGGAATAGCAGGATAATACATCCTTGTCAAATCTTTCATCCTCTTTATGTACCTTCCGAAAAGCCTGGAGCTCTTTTTCTATCTTCTGATAATCTACATTTTTCACATTCAAAAGGACAAGCTTTGTCGGCCAGTGATGGATCGTCACTCCTTCTTCTGCTTCACCCTCCTCAACCGGATCTCCGGTGATCCAATTATATTTCTTCCAGTCGTCCTGAACCTTTTCAAAATATTCATCCGAAAATACAACCAGATTCTCCTCACTTCCCTGCCGAAATGCACCTGTCAGGATATCCGTCTTTTCACCCTTTACGGTTCGTGTTGGATAGATCTTTTCCCGATCAAGAAATCCATAAGATTCTATCGGCTGTCCGATGTGCAGGTACGGCTCTTTTCTCGAATTCAGGTAATCCAGTGGATGTGCCTTCGTACTCTTATCCTGTTGATAAATAATATAGATTTCCTTTCCGTCAGCAGATAGATTCATTTTTTCACTTTTCTTTCCAAGTGCCTTATTCAGTTCTTTATACGTCGTCTCCGATATGCCTATATGCTGTCCCTGCGGCATGATCACTGCTCTGGCATCATCCAGCTTTTCCGAATTATCCACATTCGTCACGCGTACCATCGGATACTCCTGGAATTTCACGTCATATTTTTCCTGCAGCTGTTTCCAGAATGTCTCATCCGCTTCCGTTGCCATACATACAAAATCATACGGGAACAGTCCTTCCGGCTTTTGCGCGATCTTCGCTGAGATCATATCTTTTCCAAATAAGAACAATATCAGTACCGGTATAAGACTGATCACGTACACATAACGGAATGTACTCTTGAAACGGTAATAAAACGAATTATATGGGATCAACTTTGCATAATAACTCTTTTTATGCTTCCGCACTTTCAGGAACAATCCAAATCCAAACTTTTCCGCCAGATAAATGCCCAGGAAGATAAATAAAAGTATCCGTAACCCTTCGGCATTCTTCCGCATTCCGAAATTCACTATTCCAAATACCACAATGACCAGGCCAATTGTAAGCCACAGACCGATCCGTTTTTCCGGCATCTTCTCCTTTTCCACATCGCCCAGCTGCATTTTTTTTAGTTCCCTGTACAGGAAGAAATCCCGCAGGATCATCAGTCCAATCCCGGATATTCCGATCATGATAAGACTTGCGATCAAATATGTGAATCCTGTAATCTTCGCCGGCTGTGCTCCCACTCCGGATCTTGCCATGAAAATTCTGCGGATGATACACAGGATCACACTTCCGATGCAGGCTCCCCCGATCAGCATTCCCAGAATTCCAGCCACAATCTCTGCTCCAAGCACTTCATAAAGTGTAGACTTCCGCATTCCCAGAGTCGAAAATATACTGTAATTTCTCATCCGTTTTCTGAAATATGACAACAGATTCGTGATCATCAGCATCAGCGATGCGATCAGACTCACGATCAGGAATTCCAGCAGAATTGCCGTGATTCCATGCCCCGTCAGTATATTTCCTTCTTTATTAAATGGTGCCAGCATCTGTGCCATTCCGACTCCGGAAAATATCAGCGTTGCCGGAAGCAGGTTCATACTTACGTAAACAATAAAATCTCTTTTTGAACTTTTAAAATTCTTCCACAGGGCCGTATAGAATCCTTTCGGATACTTCCCCGAAAATTCCAGATGCTTTTTCTTTTCTTCTTTGTAATTTTTCTCTCTGGCTTTAACTTCTTCCTGTATCTTTTTCTCTTCCTGCCACGAATCAATCAGCTTCGCACCGATCAAATTGATCACCAGAAGCACTACCAGTAAAAATGGATACACCTGTGACAGCGGATCTGAAAATACTGCCCCATCTGCCCCAAGAAATGATATCATACATCCTGCGATCAGTGACATGATATCTAGAAGCAGTTTATGGTGATTGCCTAAAGCCAGTATCAGATTCACAATTCCTATCATCTGGATTACCAGTACCATTACCAGTTCACAGATGAACAACATCAGTATCTGAACCATCATCTGTTCATCTGCACCGTCCAGTACTCCCAAAGGCTTCAGACTTTTCTTTATGTAACTCATCCCATCGCCCGAAGCAGCCAATTTTATCAGATATCCCGGTACATTGCATTTCCATGTCCCCATGTTCATCCACGGAAATAATAGCACTGCCTGGATGATCACCTGCATGATCAGCATGAATATCTTCATTCGCTTTTCCGTCTTATTCATAACTTTTGCCTCTCATTTTTCATACACGCTTATTATCCGAGATCTAACGTCTCTCTTCATATACGCTTACTATCCAAGATCTAACGTCTCTCTCTTTATACCTGCGCCACCACCGGCTTAAATCCCTCCATTCCGACAACCATCACCGGTGCTCCTGCCGGGATCTCCGTTCCTTTCTCAGATCCCTGTACTCTTACTTTCATATGATGTCCACACAGATATCCTTTTCCCTTCCAGTTGATTTTGGTATCTGCCGTTCCAATCTCCCATAAAAGTCTGGTCTCTCTTCTGCTCTGCAAAAGATTCATAAATCCTCTCAGTACCATATTCAGCAGACATGCTATCAATACACAGCAGAGGATTCCTGCATATCCCTTCACCGGGAAACTCGGAACAAAACATAATGCCGAGATAAAAAGTACCAGTCCGCTGTTCGCAACGTAACATCCCTGCCCCCAGTCTCTTCCGACTGCATAGAATAAAGCTTTGCCCGTGTATTTCTCCCAGAAGCTCAATCCGATTCCATAGACAGCTAATCCGATTCCGATATTCCGGTGTATAACTGCCGGGATTTTATTCAGGCCAAGCGCATCATTCCACAACCATAAAAATGCGTTCGGATCTCTTGCGATAAGATAAGAAATACACACACATACAATCGGTATACATCCCAGTGCCAGCATCCACAGAAACATATTGGAATCAAACACTTTATGATAGATCTTATCCATTGCTTCACCTGCTTCCTGCGGATCGCCCATCTGGCGGACTGCTTCTTCCTCTGCTTCAACTTCCGTCATTCCTGATTCCATTAATGCGGCTTTGCAGTCTTCTATATGCGCTTCATATTCATTTACAATCTCTTTTCTTACAGACGAATCGGTAATCTTCTTCCCAAGTTCTTTCAGATATTCTCTTTCCTTCATATCTAACACCCTCCTTTTCTGCCACCTTCACTGCCTTACCTGTGCTATACGGAATACTGGATCATGCTCGTAACTGCATTGGCATAAGCATTCCATTCTTCGATCATTTTCTCCAAATATTTCTTCCCGTTAGGTGTGATCCGGTAATACTTTCTGAGTTTCCCGTTCGCCTCCTGGTTATAACTTTCCAAATATCCGGACTGTACCATGCTGTGAAGCAGCGGATACAATGTTCCTACCTTTAATTCGAATACATTGTCCGATCTCTTTGAGAGTGTATCGATCATTTCATATCCGTACATATCCTTTTCTGAGATCAATTTGAGAATTAACATTGCGGTATTTCCTGAGACCATATTTTTGTTTACTTTCATAGTGATTGCTCCTTTCTTATATTTGCTTTCATTATATATCGGCTTTCGATAGTTGAGTGTAAAAAAATTTGCTTTCTTCTTGGTTTTATTATATATCGCATCTCGATATATGTCAATATACAAGAATAAAAAAACCGGAAATGCAAACCTGCATTCCCAGTCCCTTTACCTTCTTCTTTCCTACAACAGCTCCGCAAACAATCGCAGGAACAACTGTCCCAGCCGCAGAGTCGCGCTCCGGCCGGACTTATACTTCTCCGTCACTTCCCTACACTGTTCCAATGTCTGCTCCATATCCCGCCGGATATCCAGCACCGCATCACAATCTGCCATAAAACACCCATTTTCAAAATGATGATAAAGGCTCCGGTAATCCAGATTGATCGTGCCGCAAGTCGCCATGCAATCATCTGCCACGCTCATCTTCGCATGACAGAACCCCGGTGTCCACTCATAGATCCTTACACCATCCTGTACCAGATTGTGATAGAACGATCTGGTGATACTGTAGATCAGCTTCTTATCCGGGATTCCCGGTGTGATGATCCGCACATCCACGCCACGCCTGGCCGCCAGCGAAAGTGCATGTGTCATCTCATCCGTGATGATCAGATAAGGAGTCATGAACCAGCAGTATCTATCCGCTTTGTTGACGATACTGATATAGACATCCTCTCCAACCTGGATTCCGTCTAACGGGCAGTCCGCATACGGCTGGATATATCCCGTCTGCTTTGCCTGATACGGATGCTGTACCAGATATTTTTTCTGTGCCTCTATATCCAGAACATCCACATCGGCCGGAGTCTTCCCGGATGCTTCCCACATTTCCAAAAATGCTGCCGTAAGCGAAGCCACCGCATCTCCTTCCAGCCGGATTCCCGTATCCTTCCATTCCCCGTATGGATGTGTATAGTTAAAATACTCATTTGCCAGGTTATAACCGCCTGTGTACCCAACCTTTCCGTCAATCACCGTAATCTTTCTGTGGTCACGGTTATTCAGGAACATATTAAGTCCCGGAAGCAGCGGGTTGAATACCCGGCAGGCAATTCCTTTCGCTTCCAGTTTTCTCGCAAAACTCAGATTTACGAATCCGATCGAGCCCATGTCATCATAGAACACCCGGACCTCTACTCCTGCTTTCACCCGTTCTTCCAGCACCGTCTGTATCCTGCTCCATGCATATTCATCCTCAATTGCATGATACTCCATGAAAATGAATTGCTCCGCCTTTGCAAGATCCACAAGCTGCGCCTCCAGTCCTTTGACCGCTTCATCAAAATATGTCACATCCGTATTCTGATACACCGGATAACACGCATTTCTTTCTATATAATTAGAAACATTTCCTGCTTTCGGATCTGACACATTCAGACGTTCCAGCACTTCCTTATTTTCCGGCAAAAGTGGCAGAAGCTTCTCATCAATCCTTTTGTAACGCATCCGCATCTTCCGGGTTCCACCGTTCATACCGATCATAAAATAAAGTGCTACTCCAAGGATCGGAAATGTCAGGATCAGGATGATCCACGGTGTCTTCATCGAGGAAGTCTCATTTCTTCCATATATTTTCAGAACCAGTATGACGGCAAATATTCTGGTCAGATTGTCTATGAATACCGCGTATTCATTCAGTCCCTTAAATATCCCAATCAGGAACACTACTTCCAGTAATATCGAAAGCACTGTGAACGCCAGCCGCTTCACACCATTCTGTGTCTTTTTCTTTCCTTCCAGTGTATGACTGCTCATCTTCTCACTCTTTTCTTCTATCGTAAATTATGATTATACTAACACGAACATGTTCCCGTCACAAGCTTTATCCGGTATTTTGTAAAATCCTCTCCGGAAATAATTTGCATAATTCTTTCCTTTCCACCCTTGCTTTCCCTAGTGATTTCCGTTTTATCCCCCATAAAGCCCCTATTTTCAGGCACAAAAAAATCACCGTCCCCAGAGCTCTAAGCCTCTAAAAACAGTGATTTGTTAGTGCGCGATCAGGGGTTCGAACCCTGGACACCCTGATTAAGAGTCAGGTGCTCTACCAACTGAGCTAATCGCGCATCTTCAATTGTCTGTGTTACGTTCTCCGTAACGACAAGATTTATTATATAATAAGGTTTTTTAAAATGCAAGTACTTTTTTTATTTTTTTCATATTTTTTTCACAGCTCTCATATATTGATATGGGGGTTGAATTTATGAAGCATATTATCCATTATGTTACAACCAATTTCAAAAAAATCTTTCATACTGTCTGCACAGAGATTATCTCCTGCATTCAAGGCACAGCTCTGCATTTTGTCCTGGTCGCTGCCTTTCTCGGAACACTGAATCATTTCCTGTATTTTTTATCCGGGCAGTCTCCAATCATTGCACTTTTCTGCCCGGTTAATGAATCCGTGTGGGAACATTTGAAACTTTTATATTTTCCTTTTTTATTCGTAAGCATATGGGAATATCTGTCTCTGCATCCGGTTGTTTTACCGTTCTTTTACTGTCGGTATCTGGGTGTGCTTCTCGGAATGTTTTTTACTGTTTCTGTTTTTTACACATATTCCGGGATTCTCGGCCGGAATTTCCTGATCTTAGACATCCTGCTTTTTTATTCCAGTGTAATATTTTCATTTGGAATGTCTGAATATATTTCCGGCAAGACCCGTTCTCCTCACGAGACAGAACCTGGCTTTGTAGTCTCACTCTGGTTGATAACATCATTTTTCTTCTTTGTATTTACATGTTTTCCGCCAGATCTTCCGTTATTCTATTCAGCATAAGTACAACAACCATCAACACATTTCCCTACATATATAATTAATTATTCACACCATGATGTGCAGCATAGCTGTTAAGATCCAATGCTTTGAACACATATCCCTGTGACTGATAATATTCAATAATTTTCGGCAGCGCTTCCACAGTTGTATCTTTTGTCTCGGAATCATGTGACAGCAGGATGATATTATTGTCATGGAAACTGGTTGCCTGATCCACAAGCTGTTCCGTTGTTCTCACGGCCCCGTCTCCTGAACTTCCATTCCAGTCATAATATTGATATCCTCTTGCCTGAACCTCCTGCGTAAGCGTTGTCATAATTCCCTTCGTGTAACTTGCAGATATGGTATTCGAAGATCCTCCCGGAAATCTGATAAAACACGGAACATAGCCGATCTCTTCTTTTACAAGCTGTCCAATCTGGTCAAGATCCTGAAAATATGCATCAACAGATGCATACACCTTTGCGTAATCATGAGAATATGTATGCATTCCGATCGTATGTCCCTTATCATAAGCCTTTTTGATCATATCTTTATATTCCGGCATGGCTCCTGTAACAAAAAACGTTGCTTTCGCATTGTATTTATCCAAAATGTCCAGCACCGCCTGCGTATTCTTAGACGGTCCGTCATCCAACGTCAGATAGACAACTTTTTCATCCGATTGTTCTGTTGCACCCACTTTTCTTCCTGGTTGAACTGCAAATTCATTTCTGTCATCTGCCTGATCTTTTTGGCCTTGATTTTCTTTATTGGATGCATCCGTTTCATTCTCATTGATCGTAAGTTTTTTTGCAGTTGCTTTTTTCTTTGATACTGCCTTTTTACTTTCCGTCTCGGCCGTTGTCATCGTTTTACCGGCATTCTTTTTTATAACATGCCCGCCGATTCCCACACCTATGATCACTGCTGCTATGCAGACTGCCGCAATCAGAATCTTTCTCTGTGCACGATCTTTTCGTCTTCTATTTTTTAACTTTTTCCTGCTCATACTTTTTTCCTCTTTAATTTTCAACTTTATTCTCACTTTTAAGTGATTGCTTTTTCTTTTTTACTATCATACCGCTTTTTTCCTTTTTATCAAGCCTTTTCTCGAGACTTTTTCACTACAATGTAGTATTGTAATAAATAGATTATCACTTACAAATGTCGAAAGGAGTTTTTAATATGAGTGAAAATGAAAATAAAGTCTGTCCTGTCAGCTGCAAAATCGAACATCACGCCATGATGTTCGCATTTCTCGCCAAACATGCAATTGAATTATGCGGTGAAGCCGGAAAAGACGCAATCCTTGCCGGAATGACTACCTATGGAAATGAACGCGGCGCCCGCATGGCGGCAAATGCTCTCGCACACGGTGATGAACTGACTACCATGACCAATCAGGCATACGGTGAATGGAAACCAGATTACGCCGGACAAATGGACTTCGGAACACTTCGCACCGAACCGACACTTCAGACTTACATTGCAAAATGTGCATGGTGTGAAGCATGGAAAAAGCATAACATTACCGAATATGGGAAATATTATTGCGTCAATGTAGACAATGCCGTTTACCAGGGATTCCGTTCCGACTTCGTCTGTACCCCGACTGCCACATCTATGAGCTGGGGCGGTGATCGTTGCGAATTCGACTGGGGACATCCGCTCTCACAGGAAGAGGTAAAAGAACTGGCGGAGAAAAAAGCCGAGCTTGGAACTTCCTGTATGAAAGATTTTAATTTCCATACGGCACATTTGAAATATACTGTCAGCCAGGCCCTGATCCATAATCTTGGTGAAAAAGGAGAAGCGGCAGTGAAACTTGCACTTGCTGATTATGTAGATACATTCGGGCAGGAATATCTGGATGTATTAGACGGGCTTTATCCGGTTGAATAGTTTTTACTTTTCATATAAGAAAACTATGAAATCTATTTACATCCTGTTTTTCTGTGCTAAAATGATAGATAAACACCCGATTCTATGAGGAGGTATCTATATTTTGAATACACTAACAACTGAACATACACCTGACAATATCATTGCCAGCTGGCTCGACGATCATCAGGAAGAACTGGTGAATACCGCTGATTACATTTTCCATCACCCGGAACTTGCATATCAGGAGACACTTTCTTCCAAATGCCTGGCAGATTATCTGGAAAACCAGGGATTTAAAATAACATGGAAAACAGCCGGTATCGACACCGCATTTACCGCAGTCTGGGGAGGTGGAAAACCAATCCTCGGATTCCTGGCCGAGTACGATGCTCTGGCAGGTGTCGGACACGCCTGCGGGCACAACCTGCTTGGAACAGCCGTTGCCGCAGCGGCATGTGCATTAAAAGCCGATATAGAAACAACCGGTGCAGCCGGAACGATCTGCGTCTATGGCTGCCCGGCCGAAGAGATCATGTCCGGCAAGATCGTGATGAACGATCAGGGAGTCTTTGATGACCTCGATGTTGCTATTACCTGGCATCCATTCGACCGCAACCGTGTCAGCAACGATATCTGGCAGGCACAGGACATTAAGAACTACACATTCCACGGACTTAGTTCCCATGCTGCCAAAGCACCGGAAAAAGGCCGCAGCGCCCTGGATGCCGCCGAACTCATGAATGTAGGCGTCAATTATCTCCGTGAACACGTACCGGGAGATGTCCGTATGCATTATGCCTACATTGATAACGGTCTTCCGGCAAATGTTGTTCCGGATATCGCAAAGACAAATTATTTCATCCGCTCCTACTTACGTTCCCGCACCGAAGATGCGAGCGAACGTGTAGACAACTGCGCCAGAGGTGCCGCTCTTATGACAGACACCACCGTCGATATCGAACTGGTCGCAAGCTGCAGTGAGATGAAAGTTAATCGGGTACTGACAGAATTATATTACGATGCTATGACCAGAGTTCCGACACCGGCTTATACACCGGAAGAGCTGGATTTTGCAAAGCAGATCACAAAAGAAGCCGGACTCATCAATGACGGGACACTATTCTCCGGCCTGGAACCGCTTGAAGATGAACCGGTTCCGATCGCTATCGGCACGGACGCTTCACAGGTCAGCCACACCGTCCCGTTGATCACCTTAAGTGCCGCTACGATGTGTAAAGGTACCCCGCTTCATCACTGGGCTGCTGCCAGACAGGCCGGTATGACTATCGGACAGAAAGGTATGCTCTACGTTGCGAGATGTATGGCAGAAGGAACGAAATTATTGATGGAAACACCGGGAAGTATCGAAAAAGCGTGGGAGCTTCATAAGCTGACTCCTTAAAGCTCCTGTCATTGCACACTGTACACTTTATAAATATCTGCTCTAAAACATCTCATGACCAAACTAGGAGGAATTATTATGATCACAAAAAAATCGGAATTATCGGATGTGGCAATATGGGCGGTGCCATTCTTTATGGCGCACTCGACATCCGGGTGAATTAAAAGACATGGTCACATCCCCTGGCGGAACAACCATCGAAGGCTGCGAGGCTCTTGAAAAAGCCGGCATGCGTGGTGCTGTAATCGAATGCATTAATGTAAGTACAGAAAAATCCCGTTCATTATAATCGTTGTCATTCTATGTCGATTCATGCATCGGAATTATCAGACAAAAGAGGAGTTATCCACAGTTTCCCGTGGATAACTCCTCTTTTGTTGGGGATAAGTGGAATTACTTTGCAAAATTTGTCGTTACATTTTCATCCTCTTTATCACCTTCAACCGTGTAAATTCTTCTCTTTCCTTCTCCTCCAGCGCATTACTGATCGTATGCACCAGATTCGTATACATCGGTATCGTAATATTCTTAAGCGCATTCGCCCGCTTCTGTGTCTTCTTGATATTTGCGGCCAGACGGTACGCCGAGTTCTCCACCTCAGCCAGCTTGATCGTAAGTTCCTTCACTTCCCGGAAAGCTTCTCTTGCAATATCCACCGACTCATGTGTCGTGCTGAACGAATACGTCAGATCATTCTGCTTCGCATCATACTTGATGTGCGGGATCTCCGTTCCCATGATGCTTCTGGTCTGCATCTTCAGCGAATCCTCGATTGGAACAGTAAATGCCAGTTCCTGGACTTTACTGATCCCGTGTTCGATATTAGCACGCTGCAGGCAGGCATATGCTTTTGTAAAGGTTGCATCGATCTCTTCCTGAATGTCTTTCGCCTCATCGATCAGTCCCATCAGCTCTTTCAGAAGAATATTCCGCTTTTTATCCATCAAGTCATACCCCTGACGTGCAAGCATCAGAGAATTCTTTGCAAGCATCAGATTTCCTTTGGTAGGAAATTCTCTCGGATCCATATGCATCCCTCCTACTCTTCTGTCTCCAATGTCTCTTTCGTATCCTTCCAATACTTCTCAATCAGCTTCGTATCAATACGGTCCAGTTCTTCCTTCGGCAGAAGTCCAAGCAGTTCCCATCCAAGATCCAAAGTCTCCATCATCGTACGGTTCTCCGTCGGTCCCTGCCCGATATAACGTTTTTCAAATTCTTCACCGAACTTCAGATACTGCTTGTCAATCGGTGACAATTCATCCTCGCCAATAACGGAAGCAAGGTTTCTCGCCTCTCCGACCTTCGCATAAGCGGAAAATAACTGGTTTGCAAGATCCTGATGATCTTCCCTGGTATATCCTTTTCCGATACCGTCCTTCATCAGACGCGAAAGCGATGGCAGGATACTGATCGGCGGATAGACTGCCTGACCGTGAAGATTACGGTCCAGTACGATCTGTCCTTCTGTAATGTATCCGGTAAGGTCCGGGATCGGATGTGTGATATCATCATTCGGCATCGTCAGAATCGGAAGCTGCGTCACCGAACCATTTGCCCCGTCCACAATACCGGCACGTTCATAGATCGTTGCCAGTTCACTGTATAAATATCCCGGATATCCTTTTCTTGACGGAATCTCGCCACGGGAAGAAGACACTTCACGCATGGCTTCCGCAAAAGAAGTCATATCCGTCAGGATAACCAGAATGTGCATATTTTTCTCAAATGCCAGATATTCCGCTACCGTCAGCGCAACCTTCGGCGTGATCAGACGCTCCACCACCGGATCATTTGCCAGATTCAGGAACATACACACATGATCTGCCACACCGCTTTCCTCAAATGTCTTACGGAAGAATTCTGCCACGTCATGCTTGACTCCCATCGCACCGAATACAACCGCAAACTGTTCATCCGAATCGTCTCCAAGTGAAGCCTGCTTTACGATCTGTGCCGCGAGCTGGTCATGCGGCAATCCGTTTCCCGAGAATATCGGAAGCTTCTGCCCGCGGATCAGTGTCGTCAGACCGTCAATCGCCGAGATTCCGGTACGGATATAGTTTCGTGGATACTCCCGTCTGACAGGATTCAACGGAAGTCCGTTTACATCCCTTTTTTCTGCATCTGCAATCGGACCAAGTCCATCGATTGCTTCCCCGATTCCGTTAAATGTACGTCCCAGCATTTCCTCCGATACAGTAACTTCCATCGGATGTCCCGTAAGTCTTGTATGGGTATTATCCAGTGACATATTTTCTGTCCCTTCAAATACCTGGATCACAGCCTTGTCTTCATCCAGCTCTACGATACGCCCCATTTTCCTCGTATTATGATCTACAATAAATTCTACGATCTCATCGTAAAATGCATTTTCCACGCCTTCCAGCACGACGAGAGGGCCATTTATACTGCTCAGTCCAAGATATTCTATTGCCATCTTACGTCCCTCCCTTTACGCATTCTTCTCGATGACGCGGTTATAGAAGTCATCAATGTCTAATTTATACAGATCCAGTAACTGCAGGTTGTCATTCGGCACATCATACTTGATCGCAATGACCTTTTCAAATATACCTTCCGCCTTCAGTACCGACATCGGCATTCCCATTGCCACCAGTTTCCTGCTGGTCTTATACAGATACAGGATCACGTCCATCATCTTGAACTGCTTCTCCAGCGATACGCATGTATCATCCTTATGAAATGCATTCTGCTGCAGGAATCCCAGACGGATCACCTTTGCGATCTCCAGGATCAGTTTCTGATCATCCGGAAGCACATCCCCGCCGATCAGTTTTACAATCTCCATCAGACTGCTCTCCTGGTTCAGAATCGCCATCAGACGGTTCCTGTAATCAACAAATTTCGGCGACACATGATCCGAATACCAGCCGCTTAAGTCATTCAGATATTCACTGTAACTCGTCAGCCAGTGGATCGCAGGGAAATGTCTCGCATACGCCAGGGATTTATCCAGTCCCCAGAAGCAGCGCACAAAACGCTTCGTATTCTGCGTAACCGGCTCGGAGAAATCTCCCCCCTGCGGAGACACCGCTCCGATGATAGAGACAGATCCGGTTGCACCATTTAATGTCTGCATCATGCCGGCTCTTTCATAGAATGCCGACAGTCTCGATGCCAGATATGCCGGGAACCCTTCCTCCGCCGGCATCTCTTCCAGTCGTCCGGACAGCTCACGCAGTGCCTCTGCCCATCGGGATGTCGAGTCCGCCATGATCGCCACATCATAACCCATGTCACGGTAATATTCCGCCAGTGTAAGTCCGGTATAAATGGATGCCTCGCGGGCAGCCACCGGCATGTTCGAGGTATTGGCGATCAGCGTCGTTCTGTCCATCAAAGGATTTCCTGATTTCGGATCGACCAGCTCCGAAAACTCTTCCAGAACCTGTGTCATCTCATTTCCACGCTCGCCGCATCCGATATATATGATAATATCCGCATCCGACCATTTTGCGATCTGATGCTGGGTCATCGTCTTACCCGTTCCGAATCCTCCCGGGATCGCAGCCGTTCCACCTTTTGCAATCGGGAACATCGTATCCAGAATTCGCTGTCCTGTTACCAGCGGCACACTTGCCGGGAATCTCCGGCTCACCGGTCTCGGTACACGGATCGGCCAGTGCTGTGTCATCGAAAGTTCCCGTTTTTCTCCACTGAGCAGTTCAATCGTAACCAGCGTCTCATCAATCGTATATTCACCATCCGGAACCACAGATATAACAGTTCCTTCCACTCCCGGAGGCACCATACATTTGTGCACGATAGCCCGCGTCTCCGGCACTTCCGCAATGATCGTTCCACCCTGTACCATATCGCCTTCCGTCACTGTGATATGCGTCTCCCAGAGCTTCTGGCGGTCCAGTGCATCCACACTGACACCACGGGTGATAAATGCCCCGCCCTTGTCAGCAATCCGCTCCAGCGGTCTCTCAATACCGTCAAAGATATTATTCAGGATACCGGGTGCCAGCGTAACCGACACTGCCGCTCCCGTACCTTCCACAAGTTCTCCCGGATGCAGTCCGGAAGTCTCCTCATACACCTGTACCGTCGTCCGGTCCTTATCCAGGGAAATAACTTCGCCAACCAGCTTTTCCTCTCCCACATGGACCATTTCCGACATCTTAAAATCCGTCTTCCCTTTCAGGTAAATGACCGGGCCGTTGATGCCATATATCTTTTCTGTCTTTCCGCTACTCACCCTTTACACCTCCCCGGAACCGGAATTTCTGGTATTCATTTTCCAGTACCCCTTTGAATGCATAATCCACCAGAACATTCTTCTCAGGCACAACCGCACGCACACCGCCGATGAAATCCACTTTGCTGATCGTCAGCGTCATTCCCGTGCGCTCCTCCAGATATGTCTTCTTATCTGCATCGGACGGATTGATATAGATCGTCATCGCCATTCCGGATGCAAACTGTGCTGCTTTCTCTATATAACGGATCAGAACCTCTTTATACTCTTCTGTTCTCATAAATGCCAGAAGCTTTAACTGTACTTCTTCGAACAGTTCTGTCTTAAGTTCTGTCTGTATCTTACCCATCTCACGTTTTAATTCAAGCTGCGCCTTTGACATCGCCATATTCAGCTGCTGTTTTGCAGTCACACTCTCCGCACGCACTCTCGTCTCCGACTGCCGTCTGGCTTCGATCTGGTGCTGCTCGAACACACTTCTCAGCGCATCCTCATGCTGCTTTATGATCGCATTCGCCTCCGCTCTTGCCTCTTCCATCGCTGCCGTGCGGATATGCGTGATCTTTTCTTCGTTTGTCAAATGTGCCACCTTCTTCCTGTCTATAATTTCAACCCTATCGCTTCATTTACATACGACGTGATAAAATCTTTCTTACGTCCGGTCCCGTGTCTGTCAGGAATCTCGATCAGAAGCGGCATTGTCCGCTCCAGCTTGATCTCGTCAATCAGGTCCGGGAATTCTCTTCCGAATTTCTCCGTCAACAGAATCACACCTACATCTTTATCCTCCATGGCATTCTCGATCGCACACCGGAGTTCTTCTCTTTCATGTACCACGATTCCGTCTACCCCTGCGAGACGCATTCCTGTCAGAGTATCGATATTATCACTGATCAGATACATCTTCATCTTACAATTTACCCAAGATCATGAAGGAGATAATCAGTCCGTACAGACACACACCTTCTGCAAGACCTACGAAGATCAGTGACTTACCAAGTGCACTGGAATCTTCACTAATTGCACCCAGAGCCGCACTTGCTGCACTTGCAACGGCGATACCACCGCCGACGCAGGAAAGACCGGTTGAAAGTGCTGCTGCCAGGTATCCGAATCCTGTTGCGTTCGACGCCGTATTGCCGGCTGCTTCCGCTGCCTGTACCGGATCTCCCGCAAAAAGCATGATCCCCGCGATCAGAACAGTGCTGAAGAAAAAGAATATATTTGTGCCGATAGCCCTCTTATAACGCTTCTTCGTCCTCTGTCCGATCAGGAAATATCCAAATGGAATTACAATACTCAGCAACAATGTTACAACGAATAATACTCTAACTGTCAGGCTCATATTTTTGTCCTCCTGTAAATATATCTTTGAATTTTATTACTTTCTGTCACTCTGACTGTGGAACGGCTTAAATTCCCGTCCGGTTCCTTTATAGAAACGGCTGAACATCTCATAGTATTCCAGACGCAGTACCTGGATACCGACGACCAGCCCTTCCAGTCCGCACACCAGCACATTTCCAAGCACGAACACGATCCAGTTCGTATGCCCCGCACTTGCGCCCGATAACATCAGCACAACCTCCATCATCGCCGCATGGCTGACGGCAAATGCACCGATACGCACATAAGAAATGGTATTAGAAAAATAACTCAGCATCGTCTCGAACAGTTCGAAGAACGCCTGCACGAAGAACATTACCTTGCCCTCTTCCATCTTCTTATGCTGCTTTGTCACCAGATTGCCCAACGGTTCCTTGAATACGAACAAGAGCACCGGAACTCCCAGGAAGATCACCATCAGGATATTGCCCGGAACCTTATGTCCCGTCATGTAAAGCACGATCGTCAGCACCAGGAATCCATAGAACACCAGCCCTGCGATTCCGTTGTGGGAAAATAACATATTTTCCAGATCATGACTCTTAACTGCGTTGATCACGTTAAAGATCATCACCAGGATATTCAGTCCCATGCCAAATGCAATGGCAACCACAAATACTGTGTTGAGCTGTCCGATAAACGGCAGGTTCGTCATCGCATCCACCGGCCTTAACCAGTGTGCCTGTATCACATCTTCGAATCCGAAGATACTTCCGAACATGAATCCAAAAAATGTCGAGAACAGTCCCGCAATGGATATGATCCCAGCCAGGTTGATCTTCTTAATCAGGTACAAAAGCCCGCCGAATACGAACAGACATAAGCCCTGCCCGACATCCCCGAACATCGCACCGAAGATAAATGTATACGTCAGTGCCACAAACATCGTCGGATCTATCTCATCATTTGCCGGAAGTCCGTACATCCGTATGAACATCTCGAATGGCTTGAAGAATCTTGGATTCTTAAGCTTCGTCGGCGGTTCTCCGAAAAACTTCTCCTTATCTTCTTCTACAACAACGAATACCTTATCATCGTTCTTCGATTCCGCCAGGAATTTTTTCACATCTTCTTCACCCATCCAGCCACACAGGATGTAATAATCTTCTTTATTATCTCCCTCTTCGATCCTTGCCGCCAGCTTACGTACATCAAAGTTTGTAGACAGTTCTTCCAGACGCCTTTTCGCACCACGGAGCTTTGCGGCATTCTTCGCCATCAGCTCCCTGATCTGTTTTTCTATCTCTGCAATCTCTTTTTGCTTTTCTTCGATTGCCTTTTCAAGCTCTTCACAGGCCTGCTCCGGTGTTCCTATGTACTCGGACGGAATTGCAATCCTTTCAAAATGCAAAGAATTGAATACCGAATCTACTTTACTGGAATCTGCATTCGATACGAAATAACATCCGTACACATAATTTTCATTCCTCGTACCTTCGATAAATACCGCATTCAGATCATCAAACAAATATTTTTCCAGACGTTTGTAATAATTCACATCTACCCGTCCGAACCGGACTTTCATATATTTATACTTTAATGATTTCTGCATATCCAATTCCAGTGTCCGGAACGGCTCCATGATCAGAAGCTTTTCTTTGTATTCGTCTACCTGCTTCTTCGTTAACTCTTTCTTTTCCACAAGATCCAGATAGTCATGATTGACATCCCGGATCAGGTTCAGCATATCCTCCTGATTCATCGATACATCGATCCTCTGGTCTTCATCCGCTAACAGTGCGCTGAACTGTTCTGCCTTCGCAAGCGGCTCTTTGTATGGATTGACTTCCACAAAAGGCTGCAGGTTGTCGGTCGTCTTAAGCTCCGCCGCCGCATTCTCAAGCTGCATTTCGTATTTCGACAGATACACCTCGCAGACACGGTCGATGTCATTCTTCGGTCCGCTGATGCTTAAGAACTTCATCTTAACAATCATTGATTCACACCTCCTAAGTATCCTAATGTCTCTCCCTTCGTCAAACCGTAACGGATACACTCAAGGGCTGTCGTTAGTTTATAGATTTCTTCTTCTTTCAGGAACAGATACGTATTGACGATCGCGATCGAATACGGATCATTCCTTTTATCGGTCAGGTACAATTTCCGCAGACAGTCACGGTACATCTGTTCCAGTGTCTTATCTGCCCGCATATAATCATACTTTCCCGCATAGTACGTTTTTCCCACTTCAGTTTCGAACTGTTCCAGTGTCGGAGTCTCTACCAGGCTCTTGAACTCTTCCACACGAACCCGGTAATGAATCGGGATCGTCATCGAATAAATGTCCGGCGGAAGCATATGATAATACTTCTTCGCACGGTAGATCCACTGTAGATTCAGAAGGTCGATCTTCGTTCCGTAATCTTTTAAAAATATCTTCTGTTCATGTCCTTTCAGAACCCTTTTTCCCTTTTTCCACATGGTGGAAAAATAATACAGATCCAGTGCCAGATCATAATCAAAAAGCGTTCCCGCTCCGGAATCTTTAATTCTGGCAAGTGCATCATAATACTCCGTATCTCGTAAGTTATCCACAAGCTCATCAATATTTTTCGAAGTTATCAACCGGTCAATGGAAATCTGTGAATATCTGTCAAAAAACTCTTTCTTATATTCCAGGTCAAACGGCTTGTCATAATGATTGAACACAATTCTCAGACAATAATTGATCAGATCAATCTCATAACGTTTCCAGTATAATTTTAAGAATGTTTTCTGTTTCATTCCGGCAAAACGGAAGAGTCTCGAATAATCATCGAACAGAGACTGATACAGGATCTTCTCCACATTTCCCCTGTGATACAGAGAAATATCCATCCGGTTCACATAAGGTGCATATGCCGTCTTGTCTTTCAGATATTCAATTGCTTCCGTTACTGTCCCAAGTCCGGCAATTGTGTCATAATCCTCCGCTGCCAAAAGCTTTGCCGACATTGCACGTACCTTTGTCGTAATCCCACTGTAAGCCATCACATTTCCCATACACTACACCTCGATCATATGTCTTACGATTTCCTCTGCATAAATCTCGTGATTTTCTTCATATTCCTGCTTCAGCGCATCAATTGCAGTCTGGTTCTTCTTCCGTTCCCGGTCCAGGACCTTCTCTACTTCCTGCTGCGACTTTTCTTTTATCTTCTCCAGTTTTTTCTGTGTCTCTTCTTCCAGATCCCGGTCAAATTGATCTCTTTCTTCCTGTATCTGTCTTTCAATTTCACTCTTCTGCTGTCTGGCATGCTCTACGATCGTCTCCGCCGTCGTCTCTACTTCAGCCAATTTTTCAATTACAGAGTTCATAAGCCGCCCTCCTTTTCGCATATTTCACAATAAATAATTGTTATTTTTTTATCCATGTTATAATAATACACCTATTTTTTTAAATTACCACAATTATTTTGTATATATTGTATTATTTCTTCTCAATTCTTCTGACAATTTCTGCTTCCATTGACTTTTTCCTGCACAGACGCTAAACTAAGAACGATTTGCAAATCCAGTGATTATAAGGAGGAATACACGTATGCGTCTTAGAAATATACCACGTGCAGAGAGCGTTCTCGAAGCCTGCAAAGAAGTTGTGAAAGATCCGGAAAGCTTACGCGGAGACTGGAACCAGACGTTTAAAAAAGAGCAGCCCCTGCATATCGAGATCGGCATGGGAAAAGGTCAGTTTCTTCTGACCCTGGCCGCCCAAAACCCACAGATCAACTACATCGGCATTGAGCGTTATTCCAGCGTTCTGCTGCGTGCCGTTGAGAAATTTCAGGAACTGGAAGCAGAGGGGAAAGCTCCTGCCAACATCCGGTTCATCTGTATGGATGCAAATGACCTGCCAACCGTATTCGCCCCGGCAGAAGTATCACGTATCTACCTGAACTTCTCCGATCCGTGGCCGAAAGCCCGCCATGCAAGAAGAAGACTGACTTCCAATGAATTCTTCAAGCTTTATGACCAAATCCTGACCGCAGATGGAACGGTAGAATTCAAGACCGACAACCGGCCGCTCTTTGACTTTTCAGTAGAAGAACTTGAAACTTCCGAACTTTTCGTTCTGGATCAGCTATCCTATGATCTTCATAACGACAGTACGATGAATCAGGGCAATATTATGACTGAATATGAAGCCAAGTTCTCTTCTATGGGCAATCCGATCTGTAAACTGATCGCAAAGCGCAGATAACATGCTGCAATATCCGGACTTATATACCGATCCTGTCTGTCTGCACTTCTTCCCTTTCCTTTCATATATTAATAGAGAGCATATCTTATGCTCCTGTTTCTCATGGAAAGGGTGGAAGCTTATGTTACATCTGACGACACAGAACTTTGATATCTGCCGGATGAACCACTGGCAGTTTTCTTCCGATACACCGGCAAAGGCTGGACCGGAGCATCCCACACTGGCTGTAGTCATGTTCTACGCTGTCTGGTGTGGAAAATGTGCAATGATGCGCCCTGTCATAGAAGATCTGGAAAAGAAATATCAGAAGAAATATTTCGGCAGCATCTGCTTTTTTGAAGTAGAGACCTCTGAATCCGCACTTCTTGCTGCGCAATATCAGACCGCTCTTCTTCCGGCATTTCTCATTTTCAAAGACCGGGAACTGATTGCCACCATGCAGGGAATGATACCGCAAAAGGAGCTGGACTCACGCCTGCAGAAGTTGTTGACTGTGCAGATGCGGACGCAATCTACAGAAAATCTTTAGAAATAGTTAATTTATATTTTCTAGGAAAACACACTGTTTTATGTTATATTAAAAAAGTAACAGGGATAAAAATATTTGATAAAAAGGGGGCATGGTGAACACACCACGCATTATGAAAAAATTAAAAAGAGCATTACCAGTTGCCATGGCAATCGTACTTGGATCTACTGCGGCACCACTGGTTGTAAGAGCAGATTCATCCAAAGTTGTAACACTTGGCGCCAATCTGACTGATTCACAGAAGAATTCTATGTATGAATATTTCGGAACTTCATCTGATAAAGCAGAAGTCATCGAAGTTACCAATGCAGACGAAAGAAAATATCTGGAAGGAGTCGCTCCCGACGAACAAATCGGTACCCGTACCTACAGCTGTTCTTATGTAGAACCGACCACAAGCGGCGGAATCCAGGTAAAGGTTTCCAACCTAACTTATGTTACAAGCTCTATGATCTCCAGTACGCTTCTGACATCCGGTGTTAAAAACTGTAATGTCGTTGCCGCTTCTCCGATCGAAGTATCCGGAACCGGTGCACTGACAGGTATCATGATGGCTTATGAGAAAGCCACCGGAACAACTCTGAATGACGATCAGAAAGCAGCTGCGACCGATGAACTTGTCACCACAGGAGACCTGGCCAATGACATCGGCCAGGACAAAGCGGAAAATGTCATGAACGATGTAAAAAAAGATGTGATCGAGGGCAAATTAACGGATGCAGATGACATTCAGAATGCAGTTGAAAACGCTGCCAAGGATAACAACGTCACGCTGACACAGGAACAGATCGACAAGATCTCCGATCTGATGAAAAACATTTCCCAGTATGACTATGATGTCAAAGCTCTGAAGAATACATTAGATAACATTGACGGAAAGAGTGGCGGATTCTTCTCCAACCTCTGGAGTTCTATCAAAGGTATCTTCGGCGGGGATGACAGTTCAGATGGCGGAATCATTAACGGCACGGATGACAGCGCACTCGGTGATGATGTCGTAACTAACAGTACACTGGATTCTTCCGACAATTCTTCCAACAGCACAGACAGTTCAGATGCCGCTTCGGATGATACTTCGGATGACAACAGTGATGACAGCGGATTCTGGGGCAAGATCAAGAAGTTCTTCAAAGATCTGTTCGGTGGAAGCAATTCTAAGAAAGATGACACAGACAAGAGTAACGATGATGCCATTACAGAAGATAACTCTGATAACACTGATGAGCCGTCTGGCGACACACAGAACGATTCTCTGAACAACGATGCTGATTCTTCAGATGACGGCACAACAGACAACTCTGCTGATGATTCTTCATTGAATGACAGTACAGATAACCAGTCTGATAACCAGAGCAACACTCAAAACAGTAGTGAATCCGATGCCTCTGGTTCCGATACTTCTGATTCCTCAGCCAACAGTTCTTCCAACTAAATACAGTCATTAATAAAGATGTACAGTAAAACGAAAAATGCCGGGAAGTTTCAACACTTCCCGGCATTTTTATCCGCAGGCATCAAAGTTTTTTGCCACTGACTTCATATAATTAAAACTCGAATACAGCAACTCCGTAAGGCGGCAATTTGTATGCGAATGAATACGGTCTTCCATCACATTCTTTCTTCTCCGCTTTGTATATCTTCTTACGATCTGCTCCGGTTCCGCCGTATTTCTCCTCATCACTGTTCAGGATCAGTTTATACTGTTTCTTTCTCGGCACTCCGACTCTGTAATCATCTCTTGCCATCGGCGTAAAGTTGCAGACGAACAACAGATTCTTCTTTGCACCTTTCGAATGTCTCATAAAACTGTAGATACTTCTGTATCCGTCATCCGCATTGATCCATTCGAATCCTTCCCAGCTCTGATCCATCTCATACATTGCCTTATGCCTCTTATACAGGTGTAAGAGGTCTTTTACCCACATCTTCATCTGCTGATGTTCCGGTTCGGCCAGCAGGAACCAGTCCAGTTCCCGTTCTTCACTCCATTCACGAAGCTGTGCAAATTCCTGTCCCATAAACAGAAGTTTCTTTCCTGCGTGTCCCATCATAAATGCATATCCGGCTTTCAGATTCGCATATTTATCAAATCCAAGTCCCGGCATCTTATTCAGCATCGAACACTTGAGATGTACCACCTCATCATGCGACAATACCAGAATATAATTCTCACTGTATGCATAACTCATGGCAAATGTCATCAGATGATGGTTATCCTTTCGGAAATATGGATCCAGTTTCATATATTCTGTGAAGTCATGCATCCATCCCATATTCCACTTCAGACTGAATCCCAATCCACCTTCTTCTACATCTCCGGTAACCTGCGGCCATGCCGTAGATTCCTCTGCGATCATAAGTGCTCCCGGGTTTCTTCCAAGTACAACAGAATTCAGATGTCTGAAGAAATCGATCGCCTCCAGATTCTTATTCTCGCCATATTTGTTTGCAACCCATTCTCCGTCCTTCCGTCCGTAATCCAAATACAGCATCGAAGCAACCGCATCCACACGCAATCCGTCTATATGGAACTTCTCAACCCAGAATAACGCATTTGAGATCAGAAAGTTCCTTACTTCATTCTTTCCAAAATCAAATACTTTCGTTCCCCAGTCCGGATGTTCTCCCAATCTTGGATCTGCATATTCGTACGTCGGTGTTCCGTCAAAATCTGCCAGTCCGTGTGCATCCTTCGGGAAATGTGCCGGTACCCAGTCGAGAATGATACCGATTTTATTTCTATGCAGATAATTGATCATCCATGCAAAATCTTCCGGCGACCCATATCTGGATGTCGGTGCATAGTATCCGGTCACCTGATATCCCCAGGATCCGTCAAACGGATGCTCGGCAATTCCCATCAGCTCCACATGTGTGTAACCCATTTCTTTTATGTATTTGGTAATTGCCCTGGCAAATTCTCTATATGTATAGAATCCTTCATCTTCCCTTCCCGGGTGACGCATCCAGGAACCAATGTGTACCTCATAGATAGACATTGGCTCGTGCTTATGATTCCAGGTCTTTCTACGTGTCATCCACTCTGTATCTGTCCATTTGATATTCTCAATATCTGTGACCCTGGATGCTGTTCCCGGTCTTAACTCCGCATAATTGGCATATGGATCTGCCTTAAATATCTGTTCTCCCGAATAAGTCTCGATACAATATTTATACATCTGATTCTTCTTCACACCTGGTATAAAACAGGTATAGATCCCGAGCGGCTCTTCCCTCTTCATCGGATTTGCCTCTGTGTCCCATTCATTGAACTCTCCGACTACCGATACCGCCTGCGCATGCGGTGCCCACACTGCAAAATACACACCTTTTTGTTTTCCGTTCTGTACCAGATGTGCGCCCAGCTTCTCATAAATCTCATAATGATTGCCCTGTCCGAAAAGGTATTGATCCAATTCACCTATTTCATATGGTTTTTTCTTTTTTTCAGCCATAATTACCCCTCGCATTCTGCTGCATATTTATAAGAACATTATACTTTACAAACAGGCAAAAAGAAAGAGCTTTGACCGTTTAGTTTGTCAAAACTCTTTCAAAATCCGACCTGTAAATCCTGTTCTCGACAGCTTCTTACAGGTATTCGTTTTTGTTAAATTCTAAAATCTTCTTCCTTCAGAATAATTCTGTCAGAATCGTCGGTTCCCTTGCCGAATACTCTTCGTGCAAGATGTTTTACATTTGCTTTCTGTGAATGTGAGATTGCTTCATCCATGATCTCCTTTACTTCAGCAACTGATACTGCATGATCTTCTCTCTGCATTACATCGATACAGCTGTACAGTGCAAGGATTCCCATCTCATCCAATTTGTATCCATTCTCTTTCGCATATGTCTGACCGAATGTTACCAGCTCATCATTGATGAATACCGGAAGCTCCAACTTAGAACTGAACTTCTTCTTGAATTCCGGGTTTGCTGTCATCAGACGCTCCAGAGGTTTTCTCTGATCTTCCAGTACAAAGAGCAATTCTCCTGTCTTCTTCTCCATCAGATAATTTAACTCTTTTACAGTTCTCGCATTCAATTTTCCTGCATGCTCGATGATGATCGCTCCGCCGCGCAGCTTCTGAATAATATTCGTAAGCTCTTTCTTATTAAGAGATTCACCTGTAACGATTGCTACTTTACCCTGTTTCAGACTTCTCTGTTTCTGAATTGCTTTTACAATATCAACCGCAAGGACTGTCTTACCAGATCCTTTTCTACCAATCACAAGAAGGTTACCTGTCTTGGATGTTCCTTCTCTCTGTGCCCTTCTGTCGTTATCAAGTACTTCAACGATCTGTTCGCTCATTCCTCTCACCGGTACAAAATATGAGAACAGCTTCTTCTGCTCTTCTGTAAGTCCGGCTTTCAGACCAATCTCACTCGTAGCACTCAGATCATATCTTCCGGTTACAACAAATCCTGTATCGAATGGAACACCACCTTTAGATTTCTTGATTCTTGCCTGAATCTCTTCCTCTGATGGCTCTTCGATTTCTAACTCTTCATCCGCTTCTTCGTCGTCTTCAATCTCTAAGTCTTCGTCATCAAAATCTGTCTCTTCATCGTCTACATCTGCAAAATCATCGTCGAAGTCTTCTTCTTCGTCATCTACATCCGCAAAATCAGCTTCGAAGTCTTCTTCTTCAAAATCGGCTTCTTCAAAGTCTTCATCCTCAAAGTCTTCCTCTTCAAAATCAGCTTCTTCAAAGTCTTCATCCTCAAAGTCTTCCTCTTCGAAATCAGCCTCTTCAAAGTCTTCATCCTCAAAGTCTTCCTCTTCGAAATCAGCTTCTTCAAAAT
>ERZ1026874.17-NODE-17-length-126966-cov-19.638258_pt1 | contig 126966 bp, 102 predicted proteins | sample MGYA00380167_ERZ1026874 | MGnify/ENA primary metagenome ERZ1026874 (study PRJEB33269, sample SAMEA4719803) | human gut metagenome | biome: human-associated habitat; feature: organic feature; material: feces | place: Cameroon | collected 2013-10 ...
TTTTTAATTGTCAATGTTTTTTATATATTTCATGCAATTCAGAATATTCTGAAAATTAGTATCTGCGTTCCCCCAAAAACAAAAGAGACCGTGCTCAACACAGCCCCTCTCTTGTACTATTTTATTTTATTTTCAGCTTCTCTCGGAAGACGTTCGTACAACCATGTCATACGTTTCAACCTCTTCACGGTCTCTTCATCAAACTGTCCCTTCTCCATTCTCCAGGTCCAGTTTCCACCAAGTGTTGACGGTACATTGATTCTTGCCTTGCCATCCAGGTTCAGTAAATCCTGCATTGGTGTCACGCAAAGATTGGCCTTGCTACTCATTGCAAGACGGATGAAATCCCACGCCAGATCATCTTCATCCAAACGCTGTGTGTTCATATATTCTTTTGCGAAATCTCTTGTTGCTTTGTCTGTGCTGTGATACCAGCCTCTTGTTGTATCGTTGTCATGAGTACCTGTATACACAACACTATTCTCCGGGTAATTGTGCGGAAGATATGTTGAACCTCCGTTTGGATCAAATGCAAACTGAACTACTTTCATTCCCGGGAATCCACTGTCGGATAGCATCTGAAGTACACTTTCTGTCAGGAATCCAAGGTCTTCTGCAATGATATTTAATTTGCCAAGCTTTTCTTCAATTGTACGGAACAGATCCATTCCCGGGCCAGGCATCCATGCTCCGTCTATTGCCGTTTCATTTCCATAAGGGATGGAATAATATTCGTCAAATCCGCGGAAATGATCAATTCTAACTACATCATATAATTTAAGACAATGACGGATTCTCTTGATCCACCAGTCGTATCCTGTCTTTTTATGATATTCCCAATTATACAGCGGATTGCCCCACAGCTGTCCTGTTGCAGAAAAATCATCCGGAGGACACCCTGCTACTGCAACCGGATTATTTTCTTCATTAAACTGGAATAATTCCGGAGATGCCCATGTATCTGCGCCGTCAAACGCTACATAAATCGGGATATCTCCAACAATCTGAATTCCCTGTTTATTTGCATAAGCATGAAGCTGTGACCACTGTTTATCGAATTCATACTGCTGGAATTTGTAAAAATCAATCTCTTCCGCAAGTTCTTCTCTTGCCTTTTCAAGTGCTGCTTCCTCGCGGTTTTTCAGAGCATCTTCCCATTCATTCCAGCTGATTCCACCTTTGCTGTCTTTGATTGCCATGTAAAGGCTATAATCATCCAGCCAGTACGCATTTTCTTTGATAAAGTTATCATATGCTTCATCTTTTTCGAAACGCTGAAATGCCTTTTTCAGCACTTTGAATCTTGAATTGTAGATTTTTTCGTAATCAATACTGTCTGCCTGATCCCCAAAATCATACGCTTTACATTCTTTTTTTGTCAGAAGCCCTTCTTTGATCAGTGTTTTCAAATCAATAAAATATGGATTTCCAGCGTATGTGGAGAAAGACTGGTACGGGGAATCCCCGTATCCAGTCGGTCCAAGCGGCAGAATCTGCCAGTAACTCTGTCCAGCCTCTTTTAACTGATCAATAAATTTATACGCCTCTTTTGAGAAACAGCCAATTCCATATTTTGATGGCAATGAAAATACCGGTAATAATACTCCGCTCGCTCTTTTCACGTTCTTCTCCTCCTCTTACAGATGCCAGATATCTCTGTTGTACTCTTCAATTGTTCTGTCAGATGAGAAATATCCTGCTTTCGCAATATTTACAAGTGCTTTCTTCGCCCATGTTTTCTGATCTGCATAAGCTTTAAGTGCTTCTTCTTTCTTTTCTTTATAGCTGTCAAAGTCAAGAAGAGTCATGAACCAGTCTTTACTGATAATCTCATGCTGCAGTCTCTCAAGATTCTCTTTCTCTCCAACTTTGAGAACTTCTTCACTTGTAATAAAGTCAATCGCTGCCTTGATCGCCGGATTCTTCTCATAGAAATCTCTTGCAACATAATCAGCCTTTGCATAATGCTCGATTACTTCATCACTGGAAGCACCGAATACGAAAATGTTATCGTTTCCAACAAGTTCGTGAATCTCAACATTTGCTCCATCTTCTGTACCAAGTGTTACAGCTCCGTTCAGCATGAATTTCATATTACCTGTTCCGCTGGCTTCTTTAGATGCAAGTGAAATCTGCTCGGAAATATCACAAGCCGGAATTAATTTTTCAGCTTTTGTTACATTATAGTTCTCAACCATAACAACCTTCAGGTATGGACTTACCTCTGGATCATTGTTGATGATCTCCTGCAGGCAGAGAATCAGATGAATAATATCTTTTGCGATCACATAAGCCGGTGCTGCCTTTGCTCCAAAGATTGCTGTCACTGGTGCTGCCGGAATCTTTCCTGCTTTAATCTCAAGATATTTATCAATAATATATAATGCATTCAGCTGCTGACGTTTGTACTCGTGCAGACGTTTGATCTGAATATCAAAGATTGTATCAGGGCTTACTTTCACTCCCTGTGTCTCTTCCAGATATTTGCACAGTGCTTCTTTATTTGCATGTTTGATCTCTACTAATCTGTCGAGAACCTTATCGTCATCCTTAAATGCAAGAAGTTTCTCAAGTTCAGCTGCATCTTTCTTGTATCCCTCTCCGATCAGCTCATCAAGAAGCTCTGTGAGAGCCGGATTACAATGCAGTAACCAGCGACGGAATGTAATACCATTTGTCTTATTGTTAAACTTCTCCGGATAAATCTTGTAGAAGTTATTCAGTTCTGTCTCTTTCAGAATCTCTGTATGAAGAGAAGCAACACCATTTACGCTGAATCCGTAATGGATATCAATGTGTGCCATATGAACTGTATCATTTCTATCAATAATAGAAACGCTTTCATCTTCATATTTTCTTCTTACTTTATCATCCAACACTTCGATGATCGGCATCAGCTGCGGAACTACCTTCTTCAGGTAATATACAGGCCATTTTTCCAGTGCCTCTGCAAGGATTGTATGATTTGTGTATGCACATGTCTTAGAAACAACTTCAATCGCCTCATCCATGTCTAATCCTCTCTCTACAAGAAGACGGATCAGTTCCGGAATTACCATTGTCGGGTGAGTATCATTAATCTGGATCACTGCATAATCAGCAAGATCATGAAGGTTGCATCCCTTTGCTGTACATTCATCAAGAATCAGCTGTGCTCCTGCACTTACCATAAAATACTGCTGATAGATTCGAAGCAGTCTTCCGTTCTCATCACTATCATCCGGATATAAGAAAAGTGTCAGGTTCTTCTCGATGTCTTCTTTATTAAAAGTAATTCCATCCTCTACGATTGTCTCATCTACAGAGTCAATATCAAAGAGATGTAATTTATTTGTCTTATTGTTATATCCTGTTACTTCAATATCATACATTCTCGCATTTACATTAAGTCCTTTGAAAGATACCGGATAAACAACATCTGTCTTTTTCAGCCAGGATTTTTCTTCAATCCATGGATTCGGAGTTTCTCTCTGAAGGTTATTTTTAAACTCCTGTTTGAAAAGTCCAAGATGATAGTTCAGTCCGACACCGTCTCCTGCAAGTCCAAGTGTTGCGATTGAATCAAGGAAACATGCTGCCAGTCGTCCAAGTCCACCATTACCAAGTGACGGCTCTGGCTCTACTTCTTCGATTTCTGCAATATTCTTACCGTTCTGTGCAAGTACATCTTTTACTTCATTAAAGATACCAAGGTTGATCATGTTGTTAGAAAGCAGTTTTCCGATCAAGAACTCTGCGGAAATATAGTAAAGTTTTTTCTTACTATCTGTACGTTCCTTTTCTCCTGCCATTTCCTGCACCATACTAAGAAGTGCTCCGTAGATTTCTTCATTGGAAGCCTGTGCAATCTCTTTACCAAGTTTCTGCTGTAATGTTTCCTGAATGTTCATTTGAATAATCTCCCTTCAAATCTGATTCTGTTTTTATGTTACATACTTTGTTTCTTTGTTTTTAACTTATGATTGTATTTTAATACGATTATCTTCAAATATCTTGCAATATACTTGCACTTTATTGTACAATACTATCATTCTTATAATTCAATCTAGTTTGACCAGCAGGTGTGTCAGATATCATTTTATTGAAAGGATCTCATTTTTATATGAACATTAACGAATATCAGAATTATCATGAAACAAAAGCGCATACATCCGCAGAATTTCCTTATAATACTTATCTCTGCTCGATCCCTCTCGATTTCCCTGGAGTACCACTGCACTGGCACGATGAGTTGGAACTTGTTGTCATCAAAAGAGGGCAGGGTTTTGTTTCTGTGGACTTTGATAAGCGTCTGGTTCACAGTGGAGATATTATTATTATTCCCCCTAGATGTCTCCATGCCATCGAACAGGATGATACTTTTAAAATGGAATATGAAAATATTATTTTCAAACCAGATTTACTTTCTTCCGGAGCAAACGATCTGTGCATGATTCAATACATCGTTCCGCTTCTTGACGGTTCTCTTCCCCTTGAATATTTTCTCACTCCAGCTCTCGGATCTTTTGAAGCCTTAAGCAATTGTATCCGACAGATTGACCTTGTCTGTGCTGATCAGACACCTGGATGGCAGCTTGCTGTGAAAAGTTCTCTGTTTAACTTTTTCTTTCTTCTGATCTCTGAACGTCAGAAAAAAACAGTCTCCACTTCCTCCAATTCCAAATCTTTGGAGAAAATGAAAACTGTTTTAAAATACGTAGAAAATCATTATACAGAAAAACTAACGATTGATGACATGGCTGAACTTACTTATTATAGTAAATCCCATTTCATGAAGTTCTTCAAAGCCCACATGGGAACCGGATTTACCGAATACTTGAACGATTACCGGCTTACAATGGCTGCAAGACTTTTAAAATCATCTGATGAATCCATTCTGATGATTGCAGATGCCAGTGGCTTCGACAACCTGTCATACTTCAACCGCATTTTCAAAAGAAAATATGGTATTTCACCTGGGGCTTACAGGAAAGCATAGTAACTATCCAGAAATAATCATGAGTGATAATACAGTTCGATCGGATCAATCGGATCAAATGGATGTTCTTCTTCCATTTTCTTATTCCGCCCACGACGTTTCATCAGCTCACCACTCTTGTTGTATACCCAGAAAGAATATACAAGGAGCTTATTTACCTTCCCAATCTTCTCTTTTGTCGTCTTATTATAATAGACACCACCTGTCTTGAATGCAGTCTTCTTATGGATCAAAGAGATCAGCTCTGTCTCCGTTTTGACCGGTTCAGGTAAGATTGTATATGCCCGTCCGACACAATCCGTCTTATGGGAATCACTACCACCGGTCATTACCTTACCGTATTTCTCTGCCAGTTTTAAGGCACCAGCATTAGAATCCTTCGGTTCACAACAATTGAATGTCTCAATAAAATCGAATCGTTTAACAATCTCAGGTGAGAGATAGTATCTTCTCGCATGAGTGAAGCTCATGTACTTTTCTCCGCATGGATGTGCCGGTCCCAAAACTCCACCATTGCGGTGAACCAAATCGATCAGAAGTGCAAGCGGCATTCCACGCATCTCAAGTAGACGCATCTTTACACCCTCCGGCATAATTACAAGAATATGCCCTGCATCTCTCGTATCATATTCAATTCCTTTGAGTACCACAAAATCGGTATGTTTCTTTCCTTTTAAATTCTTCTTCCAGTAGCGATAGCCATTATATGTGTCGTGATCCGTGATCACCATTCCCTGAAATCCGTGTTCCTTGAGTATCGTGATATATTCCTCAATCCCTACCCTGCTGTCTATGGACCCCTCTTTCACGTGACAGTGCATGTCTATCTTCATATTTGAGTCCTCCTTTTCCGCAGTCCTGATTCTATCAAAAAGTACTGTGTGAACTAACTTTATTTTCGTTCTTTAAAAAGACTGCTTATTGATAAATTCATTATACCTCGTTTATATAGGAGTGACAAGCCATCTTAATTATAGTATTTATTTTCCGGATTCGTTTCACTGGAATATAAGTATGTTAAAAAGAGCAAGAACAGGTACCACATACGGTAACTGTTCTTGCTCTTATCTTACTGCACCTTCGCAATATCGATCAGTGACAGTTTCTTAATATCTGTATTCTCAAGACTTGTGATCAGTGCGTACGCTGTATCAATTGCAGTCAGTACATTCACACCTGTCTCGATTGCATTTCTACGGATTACAAATCCATCTCTTGAATGCTCTGCACCCTGTGCCGGGATATCGATAACAAGATCAATCTTATGTCCGAGGATCAGGTCAAGAAGGTTCGGTGATTCCTGCTCGATCTTACGAACCGGAGTAGCCTTTACTCCCGCCTCATTCAGCGCACGTGCTGTTCCGCTTGTAGCAAAGATATGGTATCCAATCTTCTCAAATCTTCTTCCGATCTCTACTGCATCTGCATGGTCTTCATCGCGGACTGTCATGATCATGTTTTTATGCTTCGGAAGCTTGATTCCAGCTCCGATAAATGCTTTGTAAAGTGCTTCATCAAATGTCTTCGCAATTCCAAGACACTCTCCTGTAGACTTCATCTCAGGTCCAAGGCTGATATCAGCTCCGCGGATCTTCTCGAAGGAGAATACCGGCATCTTAACCGCTACATAATCAGCTTCCGGCTGAAGTCCCGGTGTGTATCCAAGATCTTTGATCTTCTTTCCTGTGATAACCTGTGTTGCCAAAGGAACGATCGGGATACCTGTTACTTTACTGATGTATGGTACTGTACGGCTGGAACGTGGGTTTACTTCGATTACATATACATCATCTTCACCGCACACGATAAACTGGATGTTGATCATACCGATAACATGGAGTGATTTTGCAAGTCTTCTTGTGTACTCAGCAATCTTTGCTTTCGCTCCTTCTGTCAGGCTCTGTGCCGGATATACGGAAATACTATCTCCGGAGTGGATTCCTGCACGCTCGATATGTTCCATGATACCCGGGATCAGGATATCTGTTCCGTCGCATACTGCATCGACCTCAATCTCTTTTCCCTGAAGGTATTTATCTACAAGGATTGGGTGATCCTGTGCAATTCTGTTGATGATTCCAATAAATTCATCAATATCATTATCATTGATCGCAATCTGCATTCCCTGTCCGCCAAGAACGTAGGAAGGACGAACCAGTACAGGATATCCAAGTCTGTTTGCAACTTCTTTCGCTTCCTCTGCTGTGAATACTGTTCCACCTGTTGGACGCGGGATCTCACACTCTTCAAGGATCTCATCGAAGAGCTCACGGTCTTCGGCTTTGTCTACATTCTCTGCAGATGTACCAAGGATCGGTACTCCCATCTTCATAAGTGCTTCTGTCAGCTTGATTGCTGTCTGTCCACCAAACTGTACAACTGCTCCGTCCGGTTTCTCAATATCAACGATACTCTCTACATCTTCCGGTGTCAGTGGCTCAAAGTACAGCTTGTCAGCAATATCAAAGTCAGTACTTACTGTCTCCGGGTTATTATTTACAATGATTGTCTCATATCCGTCTTTTGCAAATGCCCATGTACAATGTACAGAACAGAAGTCGAACTCGATACCCTGACCGATACGGATCGGACCGGATCCAAGAACAAGTACTTTCTTCTTATCTTTTGTCTGTTCAACTTCATTCTCGCTTCCATATACAGAGTAGTAATATGGTGTCTCTGCGGCGAACTCTGCTGCACAAGTATCTACGATCTTATATGCTGCAACGATTCCGTTTGCATGACGCATATCGTGAATTTCCTGCTCTGTCTTACCTGTCAGCTGTGCGATTACATTATCCGGGAACTCGATACGTTTTGCTTCTGCAAGAAGCTCCGGTGTAAGTTCCTGTGTCTTCAGAGCTGTCTCCATCTCTGTGATGATCGCAAATTTATCGATAAACCACTCATCAACTTTTGTGATCTCATGGATCAGGTCGTAAGAAATTCCTCTTCTGCATGCTTCTGCGATTCTCCACATACGCATGTCATCTACTTTCTTCAGCTGATCGATCAGTTCATCATCTGTCAGATCTGTGAAGTCATAAGACATCAGGCTGTCTACATGCTGCTCCAGAGAACGGATTGCTTTCATAAGAGCTCCCTCGAAGTTATTACAGATACTCATAACCTCTCCGGTTGCTTTCATCTGTGTTGTCAGCGTTCTCTTTGCACTGATGAATTTATCAAATGGAAGTCTCGGAATCTTAACTACTACATAGTCAAGCATTGGCTCAAAACTTGCATAAGTTTTCTGTGTGATTGCATTCTTAATCTCATCCAGATTGTATCCAAGTGCGATCTTCGCTGCAACCTTCGCAATCGGGTATCCTGTTGCTTTGGAAGCAAGTGCAGAAGAACGGCTTACACGAGGGTTTACCTCGATTACACAATATTCAAATGTCTCCGGGTGTAATGCATACTGTACGTTACATCCACCTGTGATGTTCAGTTCACTGATAATGTTCAGTGCGGAAGTACGAAGCATCTGATATTCTTTATCGCCCAGTGTCTGAGATGGTGCAACTACGATACTGTCTCCAGTATGAACTCCAACCGGATCAATATTTTCCATATTACATACTGTAATACAGTTTCCTGCTCCGTCACGCATTACCTCGTACTCGATTTCTTTCCATCCTGCGATACAACGCTCAACAAGAACCTGACCAACACGGGAAAGACGAAGACCATTCTCAAGAATTTCTACTAACTGCTGAGAATCATGTGCGATACCACCACCGCTTCCTCCCAGTGTATAAGCAGGACGAAGAACAACCGGATAGCCGATCTTATTTGCAAATGCAAGTCCGTCTTCTACATTTTCTACAACAAGAGATGCTGCAACCGGCTCACCGATCTTCTCCATTGTCGCCTTGAACTCCAGACGGTCCTCTGCCTTCTTGATTGTCTCAGATGTTGTTCCGATCAGGCGTACATTATTCTCTTTTAAGAATCCAGCCTCTTCAAGTTCCATTGCAAGGTTCAGTCCAGCCTGTCCTCCAAGTGTTGGAAGTACACTGTCTGGTTTTTCCTTTTTGATCAGCTGTTCAACAACCTCAATTGTCAGTGGCTCGATATAAACACGATCTGCGATATCTTTATCTGTCATGATTGTCGCAGGGTTTGAGTTGAGAAGTACAACCTCAATCCCTTCTTCTTTCAGTGAACGGCAGGCCTGAGTTCCAGCATAATCGAACTCCGCAGCCTGTCCGATGACGATCGGACCAGAACCGATAACTAATACTTTTTTGATACTATTATCTCTTGGCATTATTTCTCTCCTCCCATCATCTCAAGAAAACGATCGAACAGGTATCCTGAATCCTGTGGTCCCGGGCATGCTTCCGGATGGAACTGAACTGTAAAGATGTTCTTTCCAACATATGCAAGTCCTTCGTTTGTTCCGTCATTTACATTCTTAAATGCAGGAACTGCAACGTTTGGATCAATCTTGTCTTCATCAACAACATAGCCGTGATTCTGTGAAGAAATGTAGACTCTGCCTGTCTGAAGATCTTTCACCGGATGATTTCCTCCGCGATGTCCATATTTTAATTTGTAAGTTGTACCACCTGTTGCAAGTGCCATCAACTGATGTCCAAGGCAAATGGCAAATATTGGGATATCTGTTTCATAAAGCTTTTTGATTTCTTTGATAATTGATGTACACTCTGCCGGATCTCCAGGTCCATTGGAAAGCATAATGCCATCTGGATTAGATGCGATGATCTCATCCGCTGTTGTATCGGCCGGATAAACGGTCACTTCGCAGCCGCGATCATTTAAAGATTTTGCGATGTTTTTCTTAGCTCCGAGATCAAGAAGTGCAACCTTCTTGCCTGTTCCTTCTAAAACGTATTTCTCCGCACATGTAACTTTGGAGACAACACCTTCTACCTTATAATTCTTCAACTTGGAGATTACTTCATCAAGATCGTAATTCTCGTTTGTTGTGATCATACCATTCATGGTACCTTTTTCTCTTAAGATTTTTGTAAGAGCTCGAGTATCAACTCCTGCAATACCCGGAATATCATATTTCTTGAGGAAATCCTGAATTGTACCTTCACATCTGAAGTTACTTGGCATTCTGGATAACTCCCTCACAATATATCCATCTGGCCATGCCTTTAATGACTCCATATCCGGTGTAATTCCATAATTACCAATCAGCGGATATGTCATAACCACTGCCTGTCCCGCATAAGAAGGGTCCGTCAGTACCTCAAGATATCCTGTCATTGAAGTATTAAACACGATCTCACTGATCATATCTCTCGTCGAACCAATGCTTGTTCCTGTAAACACAGTACCGTCTTCCAAAATAAGAAACGCTTTCATCTGTTCACCCTTTCCCTTCGTAAAAATATTTTTTCTCAAAAGGAAGGCGCTCATGGAGTCTTTATTCCAGAGCGCCCTCTTTCTCAAATTGTAAAGATTATACTACAGCATGAGAGACATTTCAACATCATTTTTGATGAATAACTTAGTACTTTTATTAATATATATTGGTATTTTTTACTTATAAATGGTATTTTATGCATTTTTATGAATACCAGAAAATCATTATGATCCGCTTTCTGTCATCCACGGCATACGTATATTTTACTTCTTCCAATTGTCTGAAGTCTACAAGAAACTGCGCAGCCTGTGGAATCAGATTGTTTATAATTGTCTCTTTTGCAATCTCATAAACAGCATTTTCCGAAAAGCGGATAGCAAACATTTCCTGCCCCTGCTCTATCCCTGTTTTCATTTTTTCATAGATTTCATTCTCATCAAATGTTTCATAGTACAGACCGTTGATTCGATAATATTCCAGATCATTGGAATCACACACCGGATACGGCACAAAATCATCCTGCTGATGATCTGTAAAAATTTCTTCATCTGTACAACATAGATACTCATAATTCACAAGATCATGAGGTAGCGTTTCTCCCGTCTCATTCTCCTGAAAGATCGGATCTCCGAAAGTCACATCCATCTGATAATACTTATCATCACATTTCACTATATTCCATGCATGTGCCCCCTGCTCTTTTACTGTTCCCACAACGTAAATACATTCTATTCCCATCTGTTTCAACAGATATTGCGCTGCCCTGGAATATCCTGCGCAGACGGATTTTTTCCCAACCAAAGAACTATAAATATTCTGATTATCCAATGCGTTTTGATCATAATCCACCGTATCTACAAGATATTTGAAAATGTACTTGATCTTCTCATACTCTGTCTCACATCCCTGTGCACCTGCAAGTGCCTCTTGAGCCGCATTTTCAATCTGCTCCCGTCTGGATTCTCTCTGATCCGGTGTGCAGATATAAAACGGATGAAACTCGGTATAATCTTTGTATACCGTCATTTTTGAGCTCCCGTCACACCAGAACAATTCCGACCGGTCATACATCAGATATTCGTATATCTTTCCAGCCTCATCATTCTCTCCTGCATGAAGAAGAATAGTCTCCTCCATGGAACGAACCCCCTGCAGGATCTCACGATAAATCTGTTTTTCCTGTTCCGGCAGCTGCTGATAATAAAAACCATCTGCAACGTCTTCTTCTGATACATTTAACTCCGGAAACTCTATTTTCTGACCCGAATCAGACAAAAGTATATTTCCAGACTCGCAGAATAATCCAGGTGTTGCTTTTATCATCTTTAATACACCTGCTACTCCGATGATCACAAGAAGAAGCACAAGAAACACGAATCCTTTTCTTCTTGTTTTTCTATTTCTTCGTCGTTTTTTCCTTTGTCTTCTGTCTCTTTCCATTAATTTCACTGTCTCCTGTCTGAACTGATCCTGTACTTTATGAAAGTTCCGCTATTCTTGACACGCCAACATAAATTTCCGATATCTTATACCATGTTTTATAATCTATCTCTCCTGTTACCGGAAGACCGAATATAGATTGAAATTTTCGGACAGCCGCTTCTGTTTCAGGTCCATAGATTCCATCTTCCGCCAATTTGGGGATTTCCGGATATGCACCCGCAATTACATTCAGCTCTTCCTGTATCTGACGCACTTTGGGACCTTGTGAACCTTGTTCCAGTGTATATCCCGGCCAGGAAGACGGAACACCAGAGATCGCTTCTGCCGTATTGATATACATATCATCACCGTAATAATACCTCAGAATTTCAATCGGAGAAAATCCCTGTTCTCCCAGACTTTTCGACCCCCACTGTGTCAACCAGTTTGGACAACTCACTCTGCGACCATCACAATACTGTGTCAGGATTGGCTGGCGCACATTCGGCCGTGACAGATAGTCTGCAAACAATTCATCCACAATCACTGAAATAGGCTCAAATATATTGCGCTCCGGAATCCATTTATGGTCAAATGCCGTTGATGATGTAATTGTAAAATCAAACCCTTTATTTCGATACCATTCCGTATAAACCCTGTTTAAAGTGAATGACATAATTGCCAGCACATTTGCCCTTATGGTGTCTGCCGGCCAGGTTGCATAGATTTCACTTGATGCGACATTTTTTATATAATCTTTGTACTTCACATAATAATTCTGTGCTGTAGAATCCCGCGGAGATCCATCATGTACGATAATATATTCCGGTACAACCACACGGCTCAAGACAATTTCTCCTGTTTCATTTACCGGCTTAATCTCTTCCTCTGCAATCTTCGGAGGATAATTTCCATATAAAGTATGAGCAGGGATGACGAATACCTGCTCTTCTTCCCTGCTCTGATCCTTTTGTTTCATGCGTATATTCTGGATTGCCTTTGTGTTTGCCAGGATCTCTGTTCCCGAAACACTGATCGACTCAAATCCTTCTGCTTCAATATTCAATGTATATTCTGAATATGGTTGACGTTCTTCGTTCTCATCCAGACTCCATTCTTCCGGTGGTGCATTCAGTTCAACCACTTCTGTCTGACCGGAAGAATCTGTCACCACCTGTTCTAATATACTTTCCGGAATTCCTGTATAAGAGATGGAAATCCGCGCTTCCTTTACCGGAAATGCATTCACAGAAGATGTAACATTTACCTGCAGCTGACCACGATCGATCAGATTCTCCTGCGTTTCTTTGCTTTCAATTGAATCTTGTATCGGTTGAAAAAGTTTCATAGTTTGTCTCCCACATCTGATTCGTTTCCTTTTTCCAGTATATGCGGGAAACTCCTATTCTTTCCTGTTTTCTACACAAGTTTCAGAATGTCATTAAACATAATAACAACCATCAATGCCATCAGAAGCACAAATCCTGCAAAATGTACCATGCCTTCTTTCTCAGGCGGTACTCTTTTTCCACGAACGGCCTCAATGATAAGGAATACAAGACGTCCACCGTCCAACGCCGGAAGCGGTAACAGATTCATTACGCCCAGGTTGGCGGTCAGAAGTACTCCTATATTGAGAAGATTTAAAATCACTACTGTCATGCCTGCCGGAGCTGCTTCCTGATAAACGTTATCTACCGCACTGACAATTCCAACCGGACCGGAAAGATCTTTTACTCCTACCTTTCCACCAACTAACATTTTCAGACTGTCAACTGTATATGTGATCCAATACTTCACCGTATATGCTCCGTATCGAACTGTTCCAAACAGACCCGGACGAACCATCTCACCACCTGTAATTCCAAGCAGAGGAAAAGCATCTCCCTCATTCTGTTTTGGTTCCAGCACAACTGTATAATCCTTACCGTCACGCTCATACTCAACTTCTACACTTTTCGTCCCGGCATGCATCATATTATACAGACTGATATCGTTCCAGATATGAACTGATTTCCCTCCGATCTTCTTGATCACATCTCCCGGTTCGATACCTTCTTCCTGCGCTGAATATCCATCTGTCACATTACTGACAATCGGTGCTCGATATCCCGTCCAGCCAATAATAATCATGCAGAGGATCCATGCAAGAATAAGATTAAACACTGGACCTGCAACAATTACTGACATTCTTGCCCAGACCGATTTGCTGTTAAAGCTCCCTTCAGACATGTCATCCACATCATCTTCTCCCATCATGCAGGCTCCACCAAACGGAAGAAGCTTTAAGCTGAATTTTGTTTCTCCAAACTGTTTTCCAAAAATAGTCGGTCCAAGACCCAGAGAGAATTCATCCACACGGATCTTATTCTTCTTTGCAAGCAGAAAGTGTCCTAATTCGTGAAAGATTACAATCGCACTGAATAGCAGAATTGCCAAGATTATGCCCATACATTACCACCTGTTTTTAATAAATTCATATGTTTCCTGTTCTGTCTTTAGTATCTCCTCAACGGTTGGAGCCGCAATATTTTTATGCGCTTCCATACACGCCTGAATAATCTCAGGAATCTGGAGATACTTAATCTTTCTGTCAAGGAACAGCGCAACTGCTTTCTCATTTGCCGCATTTAATACAGTCGGAAGGGAACCTCCTGTTCTTCCCGCTTCAAAAGCAAGCTTCAATCCATAAAATGTCTCCAGATCCGGCTGTTCAAACGTGATCTGCTGAAGTGTCGAAAAGTCCAGTCTGTCACCCGGAAGATAACGACGTTCTGGATAATAGAGTGCATACTGGATTGGTAGCTTCATATCCGGTGTTCCAAGCTGTGCGATCACTGCACCATCTTCATATTCTACCATTGAATGAATAATACTCTGCGGCTGCACAACAACCTGAATCTGATCTACATCCACTCCAAAGAGCCATTTTGCCTCAATCACTTCAAGACCTTTATTCACCATTGTAGATGAGTCAATTGTAATCTTGCGTCCCATTGCCCAGTTTGGATGTTTCAATGCATCCTCTACCTGGATGTTCGCCAGATCTTCCAGTTTCTTTCCTCTAAATGGTCCACCGGATGCCGTCAGGAGAATCTTGTGCAGAGCCTTCTGCTGTCCTCCCTGAAGAGACTGAAAGATTGCGCTGTGCTCGCTATCCACCGGAAGAATAGAAACCCCTTTTTCCTTTGCCAGCGGCATAATGATATGTCCTGCTGTGACCAGTGTCTCTTTATTTGCCAAAGCAATATCTTTTCCTGCATTAATTGCTTCAATTGTAGGAAGAATTCCAATCATTCCGACAATTGCTGTCACAAGAATCTCTGACTCCGGCTGTCTCGCTACTTCAAGCAGTCCATCCATACCGCTTACTACTTTAACATCCAGATCATTTATTTTGTCTTTTAATTCATTTGCTCTTTCTTCTTTCCAAACTGCTGCCAGTTTCGGCTTAAATTCTCTGATCTGTTTCTCCAGGAGATCAATATTATTCCCTGCTGCAAGTGCTGTAACCTCCAGATCGCCATTTGTCCTGACAATCTCCAATGTCTGTGTTCCTATGGATCCTGTGGATCCCAAAATTGCAATTTTCTTCATCGTAACTTTTTACCTCTATTCTGCTTTTATGTTACAATCCACAAAACTGTGGATCAGCAACGCATCTATCACACATATATCTCCTTTTACAGAAACAGGGAAAGATAGAAAATAATAGGTGCTGTAAAGATAACACTGTCAAAACGGTCAAGAATTCCTCCATGTCCCGGAATCAGTTTTCCATAATCTTTAATGTTGTGGTATCTCTTGATCGCAGAAGCTGCCAGATCCCCAATCTGTGAAATTGCTCCACCGACCGCACCAATGATAGCATATTGCAATAAATCTGCTGCCGCATTTCCCCAGTAATTAATTGCAAGTCCATACAATACTCCGATCAATGCCGCACCAAGGATTCCTCCGATTCCACCTTCTATTGATTTCTTCGGACTTAAAATCGGTGCCAGCTTGTGCTTTCCGATCAACATACCGACACAGTATGCACAAGTATCACATCCCCAGGAGCATACAAATACAAGCCATACCGAGAAGATTCCTCCCGGAAGATTTCTTGTCTGATAAATGTAAGAGAGCATCACTGCCACATAGAACATTCCGAAAAAACCGGCAAAAATCTGCTGTGTATTATATTTCGGATAGGCAAATACAAGAACCGCCATCTGGCAGATCAAAAAAGCCATAAACAGCATAACAAACCAGTTTAAAGATTCTCCCGGAAGAAGCGGTTTAAAATATAATAACCCATAATACAGGATTGCAAAAATATATCCGACAATTCCTGGTGCCTTCTTCTCTATGTGAAATACTTTATACAACTCTGTCATTCCAATCAGGCTGATTAATAACAAAACTGCAAAGAGCAGGTTTCCGCCCGTGATCACTGTAACAAGCGCGATGATCACTAATAGTATTCCACTTAGTAACCTTGTTTTAAACATCTTTATTCCGCCTCCTCTACTCCGCCGAATCTTCTATGCCTGCGGTTATATTCTTCCACCGCTTTTATAAGCTCTTCTTTCGTAAATGCCGGCCACGGAATATCTGTAAAATAAAACTCTGAATAGGCCAGCTGCCAAAGCAGATAATTCGATAATCTTTGTTCTCCGCTTGTACGGATCATCAAATCCGGATCCGGAATGTCATTTGTATCCAGATAAGAATTAAATAATGATTCATCGATCGTGTCCGGATTCACCTTGCCGGCCGCACAATCCTTCGCAAGCTTTCTGGCTGCTCTTGTGATCTCATCACGGCTTCCATAATTCAGGGCAATTGTAAAATTAAGCCCTCCATTGTTGGCTGTTGCCTCTTCCAGTTCTCTGATCCGACCCTTGATATCCTCATCCAGCGGTTCAATATCGCCGATCACACGGATCTTCATATCATTCTTTGCCGCTGTCTTCAGACATGTTTTCATGTAATTTCTTAAAAGTTTCATCAGTGCATCCACTTCATTCTGTGGTCTGCTCCAGTTTTCTGTAGAAAATGCATAGACTGTCAGGTACTTGATTCCCATACGCCATGCTTCTTCACAGATCTTCTCAACGTTCTTGGCTCCCTGTGCGTGTCCGTAATTTCTCGGCATTCCTTTTGATTTTGCCCAGCGTCCGTTTCCATCTAAAATAATCGCAATATGCTGTGGTACGTTCATTTTCTTATCCTCTCTGTCGCAACTTTCTTTAAAGAAGAAATGGAGGCCTTAAATAAGCCTCCATGTTCTTAAAAACTTATCTGCGTACAAATAATCTGTAAACAGTTTTTCCACATTACAATCTGACAATTCAGCTCTGCTGTTTTTCGATTTAGACTGTCATGATTTCCTTGGACTTCGCCTCTACCATCTTGTCAATCTTAGCAACATACTTGTCTGTGATCTTCTGAAGTTCATCTTCAAGATCTTTGATCTCATCTTCAGAAATTTCCGTTCCTTTCAGTTTCTTGAAAGCAACATTTCCATCACGACGGACATTACGTACAGCAACTTTCGCTTCCTCACCTTTTTTCTTAACCTCTTTCGCAAGTTCTTTTCTGCGGTCCTCTGTCAGTTCTGGGAATACCAGACGGATAGATGTTCCATCATTTGTCGGGTTGATTCCGATATCAGATGTAAGAATTGCTTTCTCAATTGCCTTGAGCATGCTCTTCTCCCATGGCTGGATCTGGATCATACGTGCTTCCGGTACAGATACATTCGCTACCTGCTGGATCGGTGTTGGTGTTCCGTAGTAATCAACTGCCAGCTTATCCAGTACATGTGGGTTTGCACGCCCTGCACGGATTGTAGCAAGTTCTCCATCCAGATTGTTAATCGTCTTTGTCATCTTATCATCATAGATTTTGTTTTTTTCATTCATGCTGTAATTCCTCCGCTATTTGTAACTGTTCAGAGCCAAGCAAAATTTCAAAAAACAGGTATAAAATGCTTGCATTTTTAAAACTGTTTTTGAAATTTTATTTGGCGGATACGCCACACCGACGAAATGCGTAGCATTTTGGAGGTTGGCTCTGAACAGTTACTGCTATTTTAAAATAGTTTATACAGTAACTTTTGTTCCTGTGAATTTTCCCTGCATTGTATTTACAATACTATTCTCTTCATTAAGTCCGAATACAAGCATCGGCATCTTATTCTCAAGACAGAGAATGGATGCTGTCAGATCAACTGCTGCGAGTTTCTGATCGATCACTTCTTGAATAGAAATTTCATCATACTTCACTGCTGCCGGATTCACCTTCGGATCACTGTCATAGATACCGTCAATTGCCTTTGCAAGAAGCATTGCATCTGCCTCAATCTCGATTGCACGGAGAACTGCACCTGTATCTGTTGAGAAATATGGATGTCCTGTTCCACCTGCGAAAAAGATCACCTTGCCTTCTTCCAGTGCTGCAACTGCCGCATCCTTTGAGAACAGAGATGTAAATGCTCCGCATACAAAAGGTGTGAATACTTCTGTCTTCATTCCTACATGGCGGAAAATATCTGACACATAGATACAGTTCATAACTGTTGCAAGCATACCGATCTGATCTGCTTTTGTGCGGTCAATTGTCTCACTTGTTCTTCCTCTCCAGAAGTTTCCTCCTCCTGTTACGATTGCTACCTGCACACCTTCATCTACAAGCTGTTTTACCTGCTTCGCAACTCCGATACAGGTTGCCTCATCAAATCCAGTCTTCTTCTCGCCTGCAAGAGCTTCTCCGCTCAGCTTTAACAATACTCTTTTCATACCGTATAGCTCCTTTAAATTCTATCTTTCAGTGCCTGTTCTGTCTTTTTCACACAAACCATAATTCAAAGTATAATGGCACTAACCTAACTTAGAGTATAACATAAGTTTCCACATTTGTCATGACCGAAGCGTGAAATCCTTATTTTTTTCAAAAAAAAGAACCGATTTCTTTCAGGCAATGTTTCTATACGAAAAATCCTGATTAAATCGATTCTTTTCATGATTATTAAATTCGCCTACATAATAAGCATTGAAAACAGCACTGTAATAATTCCACAGATTCCGATTGCAAGACCGCTCATTGCACCCTCGATCTCACCAATTTCAATTGCCTTTGATGTTCCGACCGCATGACTACATGCACCGATCGCAAGTCCTGCTGCCACAGAATCCTTCACATGGAATATTTTGATCAGCGTCGGAGCCAGAATACTTCCAAGGATTCCCGTGAAAATAACAGCAACCACTGTAATCGGCACTACTCCGCCCGCCGGTTCTGAAACACTCACTGCAATAGGTGTAGTCACTGACTTAGGGATCAGTGAAACTGTCATGCTCTGATCCAGTCCAAATAATTTACACATTGCATAGACACTTCCCATAGATGCTACTGACCCTGCTGTACATCCAACCACGATTGGAAGCCAATACTTCTTCAGGATATCAATTTTTGTATAAATTGCAACCGCAAGACATGCTGTTGCCGGAGCAAGGAACATATTGATTAAAGCTCCACCCACATCATAACTATCGTAAGGAATATCAAAAATCAAAAGGACTCCTACAATTAATACAATCGCAACAATCAGCGGGTTGCAAATCGGTGTCTTTAATTTATTATGCAGCTTTTCTCCTATCCAGAATGCTACCACACTCAACCCTACTCCAAAATAAGGAGATGTCATTAATTCTTTCATGCTTTCTTTCCTCCTTTTTTCTTCTCCATCAATTTCACTGTCAGTGTAACTGCATACGCTGTCACAGCGAAGGTTACAATCGTGGATACAACACAGATTACAAGAAGCTGAAACACTGTACTTTTTAAAATGTCAAAATAATTAATGATACTTACACCTGCCGGTACAAAAAAGAATGCCATATTTCCTAACAAGAAATCTGCTTTTTCCTGCACATGCTCAATCTTTAAGAACCCGGTCAGCAGACAGAGCAACAATAAAATCATACCGATCACACTCGCTGGGAAAGAAAATGGCAGATAATGTTCGATTACAAGACTGACCCAGCAAACACCGAATATCACACCAAACTGTTTTAAAATCTTCATTTGTTTTACCTCTTTTTAATATGTAAGCCTACTTGTCAAGTTCCAGAAACGATTCTTTCGTCAGTTTCTGTCAATCTCATGCCAAAAGAACTCTCTCTTCACATGACACGCTTTTTAGATTAGCACTGCGCACTCTATCCGTCAATGTGATTATTCATGAAATAATCACACTATTTTGCATGTTTTTTTGATATATTTCTTCAAATAATCCAAAAGACATTGACATCTTATTGTATATGTTTTATGATACATATGTTTTCGCACTTTAAACAACTAAAATTTTACAGTACGAATATTAAGGAGGATGATAAAAAATGATTATTGTTTTGAAACCTCATACTTCTGAGGAAAATATACATCGTGTCGAAAATCTTGTAAAAAAGCACGGACTTGACACTCATCTGGTTCAGGGAACCGGAATGACGATCATCGGATGTATCGGAGATACAACACTGATCGATCCAAGACAATTTGAAATTGACACATGTGTTGACAAAGTTATGCATGTACAGGAGCCTTATAAGCTTGCAAATCGCGCATTTCATCCGGAAGACTCTATTATAGATGTTTCCGGTGTTAAGATCGGCGGTGAACATTTAGGACTGATTGCAGGACCTTGTTCTGTAGAATCCTATGAGCAGGTTCTTGAGATTGCTCAAAAAGCAAAGACATCCGGAGCAAATCTTCTCCGCGGCGGCGCATTCAAGCCAAGAACAAGTCCTTACGCTTTCCAGGGACTCGGACTTGAGGGACTTGATATTCTCTGTGCAGTCAGAGAAGAAGTCGGACTTCCTATTGTCACAGAACTCATGTCTTCCAAGTATCTGGATGTATTCAACGAGAAGGTTGACCTGATCCAGATTGGTGCCCGCAACATGCAGAACTTTGATCTCCTCAAAGAATTAGGACAGGTTGATCGCCCAATCCTGTTAAAGAGAGGACTGAATGCCACATACGAAGAATGGATCATGTCCGCTGAGTATATCATGGCATCCGGTAATGAAAATGTCATTCTCTGTGAACGTGGTATCCGTACTTTTGAGACTTTTACAAGAAACACTCTGGATCTTCAGTGTATCCCTGTTCTTCGCAGCAAGACACATCTTCCAATTGTTATTGACCCAAGTCATGCCGGTGGAAAATGGTGGCTTGTTGAGCCTATGGCAAAGGCTGCAGTTGCTGCAGGTGCTGACGGACTTATGATCGAAGTTCACAACAATCCGGAAGCTGCCCTTTGTGACGGAGCCCAATCTTTGAAACCTGAGAAATATGATGTTCTGCTTCAGCAAGTTCGTCAAATTGCCGAAGTAGTCGGTAAAAAATTCTAAGGAGATCGTCATGAAATTAACAGTTGATCTTGGACCGAATTCTTATCCGATCCATATTGAAAATGGAATCCTTGCAAAAACCGGTGAACTTATAAGCGAAGTGTTCTCCGGAAAAAAAATCATGATTGTTTCAGATGATAATGTTTTTCCTCTCTATGGAGAAATTATCACAAAAGCATTGTCTGACTCAGGGTTTGAATGCCACTCTTTTGTTCTGCCTCACGGCGAACCTACTAAGAGTTTCCAGTCTCTGCCTAAGATCTATGAAGCATTAATAAATGCAAAACTAACACGAAGTGACCTGCTCATCGCACTTGGTGGCGGTGTGATCGGTGATCTTGCCGGATTTGCTGCCAGCAGTTATCTGCGCGGAATCAAATTTGTACAAATTCCAACCTCACTTCTTGCGCAAGTCGATTCTTCCGTTGGCGGAAAAGTTGCGGTAGACCTTCCGCAGGGAAAAAATCTTGTTGGTGCATTTTATCACCCAAAGGCAGTTATCATTGACCCAGATGTGCTGAATACATTACCAGATCATTTCATCAGTGATGGAATGGGCGAAGTGATCAAATATGGATGCATCAAAGACAAAGAGCTTTTTGAGCTTTTATGTAGACATACTTCCTTCGATGATTTAAAGCCGAAGCTGACACAGATTATTGCACGCTGCGTTGATATCAAAAGAGTCGTTGTCGAAGCCGATCAGTTTGACCTTGGAGAACGTATTCTTCTGAACTTTGGACACACACTTGCGCACACGATTGAACAGCACTTCAATTATGAGCGCGAAAGCCATGGAGAGGCTGTTGGAATCGGTATGTATCAGATTACAAAGATTGCAGAAGAGAAAGGATTAACCACATCCGGATGCGCAGAACAGATCAAAAAGGCATTGGAGATTTATAAACTTCCGGACAACTCTAATTTACCGATTGATGTACTGACTGATGCAATTTCTTTGGATAAAAAGAACCTGAATAATCACTTGAATGTTGTACTTCTTCATGACATTGGAGACAGCTATGTATATCCAACAGATGTCAGCTTCTTTGACGGTGCCGGTATTGTATAACAGAAAATAAAAAAGCAGGATCCATCAGTTTTATCTTTACTGACAGATCCTGTTTTCTATTTTCTGTTAAATTAATCCATAATGCTTCATGGCATATGCAATTCCATCATTTTCCACTGTTTTTGTAACAAACTCAGCATGTGGATCCAATACTGAATCATGTCTGCCCATCGCAATCGCATGCTCCGCATATTCAAACATCGCCAGATCATTACTGCTGTCTCCGAAGACATACGCCCGACTTGCATCCAAGCCATATTTTTCCATAATAAACTGACAGGCGGTTGCTTTGGAAAATCCTTTTTGAATCACTTCATAAGCCTTTCCGCCACGGTCAAGTGCTTCCATGTCATCTCCAAGATACTCACGAAAAGAATCAAAATCACTCTTATCATCTACGTAAACAAACAACTTATCATATTCAAATCTTTCGCTCTCTAAGGACTGTTCGATTCCTATTCCTCTAGATGCAAAATATCTTCTTGTAGATTCTAACCTGTCAAATCGTGATATGTGCCCAGGGAAATAACAATCCTCTTGTCCTTCCGCAATAACACCAAGATTACATTCTTTTGCTTTTCGCAGCAGTTCTATACCTCTCTGCTTCTCAATCGAGCTTTTTAGCAAAACTTCATCATGTTCTGTAAGATATGTCCCACAGCCACACAAATACCCATCAAATTGGAATTTTCTCACCTCTGTCGGAATACTACAGATTGTTCTGCCTGTATTAATAAACAGCAGATGTCCTTCCGCTCGTGCTTTTTCCATTGCCTCAATCGCACTTTGCGGTACCTCTTTTGTCACTTCACTCAACACTGTTCCATCAATATCAAAAAACAAGATTGCTCTTTCCATTTTACCTAATTCCTTACTTTAAAACTTATCTGTTCTTAAACATCTCCACGATGTCAACCATCTCCTGAGACGGATTAGAGATCACAGCAGTTTGTATAACTTTACACGGTGCATTATTCTTCACTTCATCAACCGCTGCTGTTACTGCTGATACGCTGCCACCTACAAAAACAAGTGCATGTCCGCCACATTTTGTGTCCTGTGTCACATACTCTACTTCTGCAGTCTTTAACATGCGGTCAACTACGATCACCGCATTGGATTCTCCTTTTACCTCTACCAGGCCATATGCTCCATATTTCTTCATCTTATTTCCCTTTCTTTTCCTTCTCTGATTTCCTCACAAAACAATACTCTTCTCATATGTACAACAGACAATTGAACAAATACCTATTTATTAATTGTCATTGCAATTGCTTTTTCCGTATCCTCAGAAGGTGATGCAATCACCGTATGGGAAACAATCTTCGTCAACGGTCTGGCTACATCCAGTGCTGCTTCCATTGCAGCCTTCACGTCAGAGACACTTCCTCTCATCTTCACGCAGGCTCCTGCCGCAAGACGATTTCTCTCCACACCCTGAATCTTTACTGCTGCTGCTTTTGCTGCCGCATCAAGTGCTACAAAACAGATACACTCACTTTCCAGTTCAAATACGCCGATTGCCTGGTTTCTGTAATCCTCTGCCATATCTTTCTCCTCTTCTTTCTGCTGTTCTGATCTTCCAACAGTTTTTGCATATCATATAGCTTTATTATAATACACACCTGACACTTAATCAACTATAACAGCAACTAAAATTCATCAAAAAGCAACATGAAGAAGTTGATTTTTTGTGGTTTTGTTACTATTTCACAACTTTGTGAACTGATAACAGTCTTGATTCCACATTTATTCAACTTCTTCATGATTCATATCTTTCTTCTATTTTTAAATTCGTCTGTTATTTTGCAGATTCCACATTCACAGCCCCAAGGTTCATCTTGCGGAAAACTACAACAAGTACTTTTCCAAGTGCCAGAACGAGAATTGCCGCCGCGATTGCTTCCGGAATACCAGATGCTGTCACAGTTCCCATCACCAGACCGAATACTGCTGTAAGTGCAACTTCTTTCGCCTCGGCATACTGCTGTGCAAACAGGAAATAGATACTTCCCATTACAGTGACAGTATTCACCATTGAACCAACAAATCCCACAATCGGAAGTGCGATAAACTGATTCAGTTTAATCTTTGTAAAAAGTACCCACAGCCATCCTGCTGCCACACCGATCAGAATTCTGCATCCAACGGAAATCCAGATTGCCTTCAACGCCCCAGGAATTCCTGTTGTACTTAAAAATGGTGAAAATGCAAAGGATAAGAGTGTCGGAGCCATTGTATTACTGACCAGAGAGCATATACCAAAAACTGCTCCAAGAATTGCTCCTGCACCAGGTCCTAACAGAATTGCTCCGAGGATCACCGGAATATGAACTGTTGTTGCCTTAATGATAGGGAGCTGGATCATACCAAGCGGTGTATTGGCCAGTACGATCACGATCGCTGCCATAAGTGCAACACTAACCATCCAACGAGTGTCATGTTTCTTTGTTTTCATTATTCAATTCCTCCTTGTTATCATTCCCAACTTGCGGGATACAATACAATTACCGGATTAGTATATCATTCCTTTGCCTGCTCAACAAGTATAAAAAGAAATACAATTTCATATATTCTATTAACGATTTTCCGAGGTGAACGAATGAAACTCTCTCTTTCCCGGAAATGTATCCATTTTCCAATACACCCTTTGAAATCAAAAAAATATTGCATTTTATTTCTTATCTTCTCTTATTTTTCAGGTGTTGGAGCTGGATTTCTTAAAGAACAGATTTTTGCTTTTTCTAATGAGTCAACTTCGGCTCGCCCCTCTCCTGTCAACCAGAACTCCGTGACTTCTATTCCCCGGACGATTTCCTGTGCCCTTCCTGATCTCACACTTTCTTCAGAAGGAAACTGGGGGTTAAGTTTTCAGGAAGAAGGCAAAACTCCTGTTGGAAATGCTTCGATCCAGGAGCTTGCATCTATGGATGCTTATTACGCACAGGATACGTCTGAAAAAGTTCTGTATCTTACTTTTGATGCCGGTTACGAAAACGGAAATACACCTGCCATCCTTGATGCGCTGAAAAAACATCAGGTAAAAGCCACTTTTTTCGTTGTCGGAACCTACATTGACTCTGAGCCTGAACTGATCCGACAGATAATAAAAGAAGGACACACCGTGGGAAACCATACCTGGCATCACCCCGACATGTCCCATATTTCTTCTATAGAAGATTTCCAAAAAGAACTGGAATATGTAGAAACTGCCTATAAAAACGTAACCGGAAAGAATATGACCAAATACTATCGGCCTCCTCAGGGAAAATACAGTGAAGCTAATCTTCAAATGGCAAAAGAACTTGGTTACAAAAGTTTCTTCTGGAGTCTCGCCTATGTAGACTGGTATCAGGATAACCAGCCATCCAAAGAAGAAGCTTTCTCCAAACTTCTCGGAAGGATTCATCCCGGAGCTATCGTTCTGCTCCACAGCACATCTTCCACTAATGCTGAAATCCTGGATGAACTACTGACCAGATGGGAAGAGATGGGATACCATGTACAGCCCCTTGAAAATATCATTTCCACTTCATCTGCCACCGTCCAGAAACACACGTAACTATAAATTTTCAACCGCTGCTTTCTCGATTGCAAGACCCTTAGCATATGTTTCCATAAATTTCTCGTATCCTTCCACATCTTCCGCAACCGGATCCATTCCTGTTCCCACTGCATCATGGAATACTTTGTTCTCAAGATAATCTGTCAGCGATTCCTTGTCCTCTTTCTTAATAAGGTAATCGGCAAGCAGTGCGATTCCCCATGCACCACCTTCACCTGCTGTCTCCATAACATAAACCGGTGTATCGATTGCTCCTGCAAGGATTCTCTGTCCAACACCTTTTGTCTTAAACAATCCGCCATGTCCCATCATTCGATCCAATGCAACATGTTCTTTTTTCAGAAGGATATTCATTCCTGTCTTCAACGCTCCAAGAGAAGTATAAAGATGCACTCTCATAAAGTTTGCAAGATTAAATTTGCTGTCAGGTTTACGAACGAACAACGGTCTTCCTTCGTTAAATCCTGTAATATGCTCTCCTGAGAAATAGTTGTAAGCCAGAAGTCCGCCACAATCGGAATCTCCTTCTAATGCTTTGTTATAAAGTGTTCCAAAAATCTGGTTCATATCTGCTGTCATTCCCATACTCTCTGCAAATTCACGGAACAGATTCACCCATGCATTCAGATCTGATGTACAGTTATTACAGTGCACCATTGCTACAAGATCTCCGGCCGGAGTTGTTACAAGGTCAATTTCTTCGTAAGGCTTTGTCAAGTCTTTCTCAAGTACTGCCATTGCAAATACACTTGTTCCGGCAGATACATTTCCTGTGCGGACAGCAACGCTGTTTGTTGCAACCATTCCTGTTCCGGCATCTCCTTCCGGAGGACACATTGGAATTCCGGACTGAAGTGTTCCTGTAGGATCAAGCAGTTTTGCGCCTTCTTCTGTCAATACACCTGCGTCTTCTCCGGCAACAAGAACTTCCGGAAGGATTTCACGGATCTTCCATGGGAAATTCTTCTCTGCTGTAAGTTCATCAAACTGATCCATCATCTTCTCATTAAATTTCTTAGTAGCTATGTCGATTGGGAACATTCCTGCTGCATCACCATTTCCGAGCACCTTCTTGCCGGTCAGTTTCCAATGGATATATCCTGCAAGTGTTGTAATATAACGAACATCTTTTACATGTTCTTCACCATTTAAGATTGCCTGGTACAGATGAGCAATACTCCAACGCTGCGGAATATGATAAGAAAAGAGCTCTGTCAGTTTTTCAGAAGCTTCTTCCGTGATCGTATTTCTCCAGGTACGGAACGGAACAAGCAATTCATCATTCTCATCAAACGCAAGATATCCATGCATCATTGCGCTGACTCCGAGTGCTGCAAATTTTGTAAGCTTCACATCATATTTTGCTTCTACATCTTTCACAAGATCCTGGTAACATCCCTGAAGACCATTCTGGATTTTCTCCATGCTGTATGTCCAGATGTTGTCTACAAGCTGATTCTCCCAATCATAACTTCCGGATGCGATCGGACTTTTATCCTCATCAATTAAAACTGCTTTGATTCTTGTAGAACCAAACTCAATTCCAAGCACCGCTTTTCCTTCTTCGATTGTTTTCTTAATCTCTTCTTTTCCTCTCATATTTTTGCCCTCCTGTAAAAAATGCGGCGTATAACTCCTTTTAATAAGTCATCGCCGCATCCGATTCATATAACACATTGCTTCCGTTTTTTCACAGCAGATTTTGCCGCAAAATGTCACGCAACATGTATTTATAACATATGTTTTCTAAGCTCTTCTCCGCTCTTTGCGCTTAAGTATGCAGGTGCAATATCAAATACTGTCTTGCATCCGCTCTGTCCTTCGCTTGCCAGTCTGTAAGCTGCTCTTGCATAAGCGATCAGTACAGATGATGTAAATTCCGGATTGGAATCCAGTTTCAGACTATATTCGATCAGGTGCTTATTCTCACCATCCCATCCTGTCTTTCCGCTGCGGAGTACAAATCCACCGTGCGGAATTCCGCTGTGGTTTGCTTTCAGTTCTTCTTCACTGATAAAGTGTACTGTTGTATCATAATCTGAGAAGTAGTTCGGCATTGTCTTGATCTCTTCTTCTACCTTCGCCGCATCTGCTCCTTCTTCCAGTACAACGAAACACTCTCTTGTATGTTTCTGTCTTGTTGTAAGCTCCGGATTCTCTCCGTTTCTTACTGCTTTCAGTGCAGCCTCTACCGGAATTGTGTACTGCTTTCCGTCTTTGACACCTTCAACTCTGCGGATTGCGTCAGAATGTCCCTGGCTTACACCTTTGCCCCAGAATGTGTAATCATTTCCATCCGGAAGAATTGCATTCGCATACAGTCTGTTCAGTGAGAACATTCCCGGATCCCAGCCTACGGAGATGATTCCTACATGTCCGCCTTCTTTTGCGGCTGCATCTACATTTGCAAAATGCTCCGGGATTCTTGCGTGTGTATCAAAACTATCGATTACATTGAACATCTTTGCGTAAACAGGTGTCTGTTTTGGAAGGTCTGTTGCGCTTCCTCCGCAAATTATCATAACGTCAATCTTATCTTTCCAGTCTTCTACGTCTGCTACATTACAAACTGTCGCAGTCTCTGTCAGAATCTTGACATCTTCCGGATTTCTTCTTGTGAACACTGCCACAAGCTCCATATCATCATTCTGCTTTACTGCGCACTCAACGCCTCTTCCAAGATTACCATAACCTAAAATACCAATTTTAATACTCATACTTAAACTCCTTTTTGCTCCGCAGATCTGTCTGCTTTGCATTTTCTTAGCGGACAGATTTACGGAGACTTTTTTTCTAATTAGATATTATACCTTTTCGTTTTCTTCATTTCAATGATTTTTCGATGAATTTTTAAGTATTGAAGGTTATCCTCTTAATGATTTTTTATTTTCTAAATGCAAGTTCATTCCATCTGAGTTCATTTTTCAGATTACGGATTGTTGTATCTTTATCAATATATACAGCTTCGATTCCCATCATTGCTGCCCAGTCACCCATCTGTTCTGCAGTGATATCATAAGAGAATGCTGTATGATGTGCACCACCGCAAAGAATCCAGGCTTCAGCTCCTGTTGCGAGATCCGGCTCCGGTGTCCAGAAGTTTGTTGCTACCGGAAGCTTCGGCATTGGTTTTTCATTTTTCTTGCAGTCAACTGTATTGATGATCAGGCGGAAACGATCTCCAAGATCGATCAGTGATGTTGCAATACCCTTTCCTTCTTTTGATGTAAATACAAGTCTTGCAGGATCTTCTCTGTCTCCCATAGAAAGTGGATTTACCTTGATGCTGATCGGACCGTCTGCGATAGATGGGCAGATCTCAAGCATATGAGCCTGAAGGATTCCTTCTTTTCCAGGCACAAAATTATATGTATAATCTTCCAGCATCGATGTTCCTTTTGCATCTTTCATGCCTTCTGTCATAATCTTCATGATACGGACCATAGCTGCTGTCTTCCAGTCTCCTTCAGCTCCAAATCCATATCCCTTCTGCATCAGACGCTGGATCGCAAGTCCAGGAAGCTGTTTGAGTGCACCGAGATCTCCAAAATGTGTAACGATTGCCTGATAGTTTTTCTCCTCAAGGAAACGCTCGAATCCAAGCTCAATCTGTGCCTGAACAGCAACATGTTTTCTGAACTCTTCCGGATCTCTTCCTTCAAGAAGGATCTCATATTTGTCATAATACTCTTCTACTAATGTATTTACATCTGCTGCGCTTACAGCATCTACAGACTCTGCGATTTCATTTACCGGATAAGCATCTACTTCCCATCCGAATTTAATCTGTGCCTCTACTTTGTCACCTTCAGTAACAGCAACATTTCTCATGTTGTCTGCAACTCTCATGACACGTACATGGCTGCTTTCGATCACACCAACTGCTGTACGCATCCAGGAAGCGATCTTCTCCTGAACCTTCTCGTCTGACCAGTGTCCAACAACAACTTTTCTCTCGATTCCAAGTCTTGTGAAAATGTGTCCGAACTCACGTCCACCATGTGCTGACTGGTTCTCATTCATGAAATCCATATCGATCGTGTCATATGGGATCTCCATATTGAACTGTGTATGAAGGTGAAGCAGTGGTTTTCTGAACTCCTGAAGTCCAAGAATCCATGATTTTGCAGGTGAGAATGTATGCATCCATGTAATGACGCCGGCACATTCATCATCAATATTAGCTTCATTAAAAGTCTTACGGATCAGTTCGTTTGTGATCAATGTTGGTTTCCATACAACTTCATATGGAAGAACTCCAGACTCATTGAGCTTCTCTACGATAATTTTGGCATGCTCTGCTACATGCGCAAGACATTCATCTCCGTAAAGATCCTGTGAACCTGTGCAAAACCAGAATTTGTACTCTTTCTTCTTTAACATTTTTGTGTCCTCCTTGTAATAAAATGTTTATAGTTATTTTTTATTTATCACTTAATTTGTTACTGTGTTATACTTGACAGTTATTATTTTGCTGTATTCTGTCCGTAATAGGCATTCGCACCATGTTTTCTATAGTAATGCTTATCCTGAAGTTCCTGCGGAGCCGGTTTTACCTGCGGATTGATCATCTCACATCTTGCTGCCATCTTTGCAACTTCTTCTGCAACAACTGCATTGTGAACTGCTTCGTGTGCATCTTTGCCCCATGTAAATACACCATGATTCTTACAAAGAACTGCCGGAACTGCAATATAATCTTTCTTCTTAGCTTCAAACTCATCTGCAATCAGAACTCCTGTGTTCTTCTCATATGCTTCCTCGATCTCTTCTTTCGTCAGATTACGTACACATGGGATTTCTCCATAAATGTAATCTGCATGTGTTGTTCCATAACATGGAATATCTCTTCCTGCCTGTGCCCAGCTTGTTGCCCATGCAGAATGTGTATGTACAACACCACCGATTTTTGGAAAACGATTATAAAGAACAACATGTGTCGGTGTATCGGAAGATGGGTTGTAACGTCCCTCTACTTTATTTCCGTTCAGATCAACAACTACCATATCTTCCGGAGTCAGCTTATCATATTCAACTCCACTTGGTTTAATAACAAAAAGTCCGCTTTCTCGATCGATTCCACTTACATTTCCCCATGTAAATGTAACCAGATCGTATTTTGGAAGCAGCATATTTGCCTCATACACTTCTTTTTTTAACTGTTCTAACATTGTTCTTCTCCTTTCGTCTGCTGTCTACATGACTTCATTATATAATTTCACAGAATTTCGCATCACAAGTTCCGGTGCAAATTCCGCTGAGTACATTTCCATATTTTTATCAATCTTATCTAATATAATCTGTGCTGCACATTTTCCAATCTCATTCGCTGGATTATTCACCGACGTGATTGGTACTTCACTAAATCTTGCAAGACTGGAATTGTCGATTCCAATAACGGAAATCTGATCTGGCACCTGCAAATCTGCACTTTGCAAGATTTGAATCAACTTACTTGCAATCTCATCATTGTAGCAGACACAGGCTGTACATCCGTTTAACCGCTTTAAAATCCTTTCACTTTCCATCTCCATTTCCCGGATATCTTCCGAATCAACCCATAAAATTTGCCGATTCTTGATTTTATGTGAATGTTCCATGAGTGCTTTTGTGTATCCTGCATATCGCATTCTTCCCTGCCCGTCATCCGCCTTGAAGATTCCGGCGATTCTTGTATGTCCACATTCCAAAAGGTGTTTCGTCGCAAGGTAGCCTGCTTTCTCATCATCCAGACTGACATGTGGAATTGTGAGATTCTCATAGAAACTATTCACAAACAAAACCGGTATTCCTGATTTCTGTAATTTCTGATATAAATCTAAATTCGGATTCGGAAGCCCGCTTTTTACAGGTTCTGCAATCAATCCATCAATTCTTCTTGTTCTCAAAAATTCTTCTAAATGCATCCGCTCTTTTGCAACCGAATTATCTGTCATCGCAATCTGAAGGATTCCGCCTGCCTGAGTAACTTTTTTCTCAATTTCCCGAACAATAATTGGAAAAATATATGTATCAATGTATGTCAGCATTACTGCGATTCGTTTTTCTTCATGATCTGCTCTTCTTTCTGTATTTCCAAGAAGCATTCCCGCATCTTCACATATATAAGAGCCACTTCCGCGTCTGCTCTCCACAATATTCTCTTTTACTAATTCTTCCAATGCCCGTCGTACCGTCTGACGACTGACCTGAAACTGTTCAGATAGTTCCTGTTCTGAAGGAAGCTTCTCTCCGGAAACCATTCTTCCCGACCTGACTTCCTCCTGAATCCAAGTTACGATTTTTTCAAATTTTTTCATTCGCTTATGACCTCTCTATACAATCGACCATCATTACCGTTATACAGCACTCTAATTTCCGTCGATCTGATCAGTACATTCTCTTTATGCACTTAATATACAACAATACATGTTACAATACAATTCGCAGGATATCCAATCTTTTTCACTTGAAAATGTATATAAATTCAAAGTTGTATTGTTTTTATTCTTATTTTTCAATACAAATCATTATGATATGAAACCTTAGTTAAAATTTTCCTCCTCTCCCTCTTGGGTACATTGTTGCTGTTCACACGGTGTGCGACCAACAACTATACATTCACTCAAATATTATATTTTCAAAAAATGTCTTGAAATTTATTTGATTTCGGTTCATAATTACATCAGACAAAGAATTAAATATTGTCAAAGGGGAGCTGGTCAGAACCGGCTGAGAGGAGACGTGTTACCGTTTCGACCCGTTTAAACCTGATTTGGATAATGCCAACGGAGGGAATTGATACCATGTAATGATTGAGATGCCCTTGCATCTCTTTTTTACTTCGGACAGCTGGTAGGATCTTCACTCAGGTGAGGATCCTTTTTTACATCTGAAAGGAGACTCAAGTTATGAAACAGACAACAAACACAAAAAAACTGGCACTTGCAGGTGTTCTCACCGCTCTTGCCATCGTTGGAAGCTTTTTAAGCTTTCCTGTAGCCGGAAGTAAATGTGCACCGGTTCAACATATGGTAAATATCTTTGCAGCCGTACTTCTTGGTCCCGGCTGGGGCGTTGGAATTGCATTCTGTGCAAGCCTTCTACGCAACATACTTGGAATCGGAAGTCTGATGGCTTTCCCGGGTAGTATGATCGGAGCTCTCTGCTGTGGACTTGTTTACAAGAAATGTAAGAATTTAAGTCTTACTTGTCTTGCAGAGGCACTTGGAACAGGTATTCTCGGAGGAATTGCTGCTTATCCGGTTGCTTTATTCCTTATGGGAGCAGCACCGGCAGGATTATTTATCTATGTGATCCCATTCCTGATCTCAACAGTAGCCGGAAGTATCCTGGCATTCCTGCTGATTTCAGTATTCCAGAAAAGTGGAGTAATGGCACAGCTTTTTCCGACTTCTTAATCCGTAACTGCAAAATTTCTGAACAGTTACATGCGATACATTGGGGACACCACCTTGTACCGCACAAGAAAATGCAGAATCAATCTGTAATCACCGGAGTATTCCATTAATGACTTTCTTATCTTACAGTCATTAATACATCTCCGTTGAAGGCGTCAGCATAATCTTATATTCATTCGCTGGTAGTGTAGCTAAACAGTTACGTTCCTTTCCGCATCTATTCATATGCATGGAACCGTAGCTTTTCTCGTGTACGCTGTCCGTGTTTTGCTGACGTCAAAAATTATATAATTCACGTATACGAATGGAGGCAAAACAACATGAGAAACTACACAACCCAGATGGATGCAGCCCGCAAGGGGATTCTCACCCCGGAAATCAAAACAGTAGCTGAAAAAGAACATATGGAAACTGACAAACTGATGAAGCTTGTCGCAGAAGGAAAAGTTGCGATCTGTGCGAACAAAAACCACAAAGCACTGAACCCGGAAGGTGTCGGAAGCATGCTCCGCACAAAGATCAATGTCAATCTCGGAGTTTCCCGTGACTGCAAAGATTATAATATTGAGATGCAGAAAGTAATGAGCGCAGTAGAACTCGGTGCGGAAGCGATCATGGATCTTTCCAGCCATGGAGATACACAGCCATTCCGTCGTAAACTAACTTCTGAATGTCCTGCTATGATCGGTACAGTTCCTGTATACGACAGTGTCATTCATTATCAGAGAGATCTTGCTACTCTGACTGCACAGGATTTCCTTGATGTCATCCGTATGCATGCAGAAGACGGTGTTGATTTCGTTACACTTCACTGTGGAATCACAAGAAAAACAATTGAACAGATCAAAAAGCATAAACGTAAAATGAACATCGTAAGCCGTGGAGGAAGCCTTGTATTCGCATGGATGAGCATGACAGGAGAAGAGAACCCATTCTACGAGTACTATGATGAGATTCTTGATATCTGCGAAGAATATGACGTGACAATCTCACTTGGTGATGCGTGCCGTCCTGGATGTCTGGCTGACGCTACAGATGTATGCCAGATTGAAGAGCTTGTACGCCTCGGTGAACTGACAAAACGTGCCTGGGATCATAATGTTCAGGTTATGGTAGAAGGACCTGGACATGTACCGCTTGATCAGGTTGCAGCTAACATGAAAGTACAGCAGACCATCTGTATGGGAGCTCCTTTCTATGTACTTGGACCTATCGTTACAGATATCGCGCCTGGATATGACCATATCACTTCCGCGATCGGTGGAGCTGTTGCAGCAATGAACGGTGCTTCCTTCCTCTGCTATGTAACACCAGCTGAACACCTTGCTCTTCCAAATGTTGAAGATACAAAACAGGGAATCATTGCTTCTAAAATTGCAGCTCATGCTGCTGATATTGCCAAGGGAATTCCTGGTGCAAGAGATATCGATGATAAGATGGCAGATGCCCGCCGTGTTCTTGACTGGGATGCACAGTTTGAATGTGCTCTAGATCCAGAAACTGCAAAAGCAATCCGCGACAGCAGAAAACCGGAGGATGACCACAGCGATACTTGCAGTATGTGTGGAAAATTCTGTGCAGTAAGAAGCATGAATAAAGCACTGGCTGGGGAATATATTGATATTCTGTAAGTATCTGAAATACGTATAGCATTTGGGGAGATTAATTCCAAGCAGTTATAATTAAGGGAAAGCGGTTAAAGAATCGCTTTCCCTTTTGCATTTACGCGATCAAACGAGCCAAAGTCCATGCTTGCACTATGCTGATCACACCTATGATCAATGCTCTTTGAAAGCCTGTTATATATCCCAAGTCGACTTGTCTTTAAGAGGATAATAAGCTTCTACCATGGCTTTTTGAACAGTTACAACAAATCTTTTATTTTTTTATCCTGTTGTCCTTTAATAGAATACTTTTAGACCTTAAATAGCACTTAATGTCAGAAAAGCTATCAATCACAACACATTTCATCTTAATTGTTGTAATCAATAACTTTTTATTTTTCTTACCTCTAGTTATTTCCAATATGTTTCCAGATAACTCTTTTCACTTCTTTTTCAATTTCTATAGTTGTTTTCTGAAATCATCTCTGAATTATGAACTTTCTAGCAATGCACTATTGCATTTCTTTTATAATTTTTCCAATAAACTCCACACTTTCCTCTAACTCTTCTGCAATCTGATCTGGTGTTTTTTTCTTCTGTAACTTTCTTTGAATTAATTCCTTTAACAATTCATCTCTTCCATGTTGAACTCCATCATCATACATTTCCTGTATTGCCTTACACATATCAACCATCTCCTCCTTATGTTCCGCTTCACCTGGTATTTGTTTCATGTTTAGAAAAGCTTTCATTGCCTGACTCGTTTCATAATCAACGTTCTGGAAAAACTTTTTATTCTCGTTAATGTAATCAGTTAATTCTTCCTTACTATCCCTATATCTTAGCATAGTTAGTATCACTTGTAAATCATCCGAAAATTTTTCAACATCTTCCAATCGTTCTGCATCTACAAGGTTGATTTTATAGTTCGGAAGATATTTCTCCAAAATTTCGTTCTCTTCTTTCGTACCCTCCAACTGAAACATATCATACAAATCAACAGGTCCATCCCACGGCTCTGAACCATAATAAAAAACTAATGAAATAATCGGTATCAATCGATCCTTTTTTCGAAATCGCGACAGATATTCTCCTGCGGTAAGATGCTCTAACGGCTGTCCTTCTTTTTTATTCTGCTTTCGTCGGTCATTAAAGTTTTTCCAATTATTCCGAATCTGTGTTTCGTAATCCATTCCATCATAAAGTAGCACAAGCGTAGCCTGATTCCGCCATTTCATAATAATATCGCGGTATCTTTTCATGTTCTTTGTTTTCCCAGCCCGATTTTTTACGCTGACAGATGAAACGGGATTCACTTCTTCCAAATCTTCTGGCAATATCACCTGCCTTCCACCATAAATCACACCATTAAATAAATTTGCAAATCTTTTCTTCTCGCTTAGCCAGATATTCACATTAACATCTGCTTTTCCCATAGACTCTTCCTCCTGGTTTTTATTCTTTTGTTATTTTGTAACTCATCAAAATGGAATCTCCTGCTGATACAGCCTTGAATATGAGATAAAGTTATCCTTTCGATAACACATTCAGACAAATGAAATATAGAAAATATATGTCTGAGATTTTGATGTCAATTAACTATAACAAAATCATTAGAAGGTGTCAATTAGAAAAACAATTTTTCACGGGCTCTTTTGGAAGATTAATTCCAAGCAGTTATAATTAAGGGAAAGCGGTTAAAGAATCGCTTTCCCTTTTGCATTTACGCGATCAAACGAGCCAAAGTCCGTGCTTGCACTATACTGATCACCCCTATGATCGACGCTCTCTGAAAGCCTGTTATATATCCCAAGTCGACTACACCTCTTTTCATACTCCGCATTAATAACACCGATTCCTGCTTATTCTTATAAAACTCAGACCAGAATTCAAAGTTCGACCACTTGTCCGGAATTATATCCAAAGGTACACTGATCTGAATTACTGTAAACATAATCATGAAAAATAAAACCAGAAACATAATCATTTCCCAGATCATCCATTCCCTGTTCTTTTTCAAATAATTCTTTATGCTATCATCTGAGATTCTGTTTATTCTATTTACAACTGATTTCCTTGCTGAATTCTTATACCTTCTGATGGAAAGCAATAATCCAACTCCTAACATCCACGGTACGATAAAATATACAATCTTAATACCATAAAATATCATCTGATAGTCTACCAGTGACCACATTCCTGCCACCTTATCATACGCAGCCTTTGTCTGCTTTGGACTATTTTGGATGCAAATCATAGTCGCCCTGTCCAGAACTATGGAACTGTCCTCTTCCCCAAGTTCATAAACAAGCAATGGAATATCACTTTCAATAACATCTATAACCTCATATTCTCTGGAATTATATTCCAGAATATTTCCCACTACATCTGTTCCACCAAGCAGACGAAATGCCAGGCCCTTACTGATCAGGCAGCCGTTCTTATTCTCAATGTCCATAACTTCACAGTCAGAAAACAGCAAATCTGTTCTTCCATATACAGCCATGATTTCCGCTGTTTCCATTCGATTTAATTCTTTATAAGAAACCCTGCCTCCACTTTCCTGACACCAGTTTACAAACTGCAATGGCTCATCTGACTGTTGATTCCTCTGATGCGCGCTTTCTGCCAATGAATAAGTCATACCGTTTTCATCACCCTGACTGAGCAGATTCACATAATCCATCCTGCTGCCAAGCTTTCCCATCTCTATATTTCCCAGTATATAACTGATCAATAAAAGTAATCCGATTACTACTGTCAAAATTTTTCTTTTAACAACCGACTTGTTTTTCATGACGCTTTCCTTTTTACACGCATACCATTCTCTAACATCCGGGAAGTTTTGGTAACAACCTCTTCATCCTGATTCACTCCTGTAATTGCTGCATATTTTTCATTTTTAAACAATAATTCCACATCTCTTTTGTAAACAACCCATTCCGATCCCAGAACAGTCTGTTTCTTCTCCAAAACATTCACATAATATTTTCCTTTTTCCGCAACATTCAATGCTGAAATTGGAATACAGGAATCATACTCCTGCGTAGGAGCTGAAACTTTCACCCCTACAAATGAACCGATTTCCAAAACTCCGGCTGGAACATCTATCATGGCTGTAATACCGTCTGCTGCACCTTCTGAACTGTCTGCAATTGTATTTTCTCCTGCCTGTACAGTCCCAATGATCAGTTTTGTCTGCGTATTCTTCTTTGTCGACAATGTTTCTTTTTTATCCGTCACTTCTACCGGCTGCCCTCTCTGAATATAGGATTCATATTCAGATGGAAAGTTTGCCACAATCCTGGCTCCTGCTGATGCATCTGCAAGCCGAATATCTCCTGTTCCGGCTGTCCTGGCACCCACTTGTGCATCAATTGCAGTAACCACTCCTGCTACAGGTGCTTTAACTTCTCCTTTCTGATCTTTTATATCTTGTAATTCCTGAAGCTGTGTTTCAATTTTTTCCTTTTCCATTTTCATTTGAATAATTCCAGAATTATCATTTGGAACTGAAAGACCTGCTGAATCAATTGTTTTCTGAGCAGCGTAGACTGCGTCATCTTTATTTTTTAAGGCTTCCTGGTATGCAAAATTTTTTTCTGTCACATCACTTTCCAGCTGTTCTTTGGATAGTTCCGGAAACTGTTCTGGATTTTGAATATACCGGTCATATTTTTCCTGCGCCAGACTTAATTCTTCCTGCGCCCGCTGTATTGCTGCATCACTTTCTGCAACCGCTCTGTCATAATCACTCTTTGCCTGACTGATCTGAAGCTGCTGTGAGTCAATCGAAGACTGTAGGGTATTTTGTGCGTTTGCCAACTGCACTTTGTTTAATTCCAATTCCTGACTTTTTTCTTTTATCTGTTTGTCCAGTTCTTTCAAATCTAATGTATACAGTACCTGATCCTTTTCAACAGCTTGTCCGATGGTTACAAGTATCGACTCAATGATCTGGTTTTCCTTTGTGTTCAAAGCCACTTCCTTTTTTCCCTCAACAGTTACTTTTGTTTCAATCACAGGTCCCATTGTTTCCCTTGCAGGCTGCGTTGTTTCCACCGTGGCCATGCTCATGTTGTATGTCACACGAGAAAGAATCGTGAATAATATCATCACTATAAAAAATAGTACGGTTATCTTTACAAGCTTTCCTTTCATTCCTCTACTCCTTAACTCCTAAAGATGCGATTCCCTGTTCCAGATACTCATGACCTGCAAAAAAGACAAGTGCTGCAGGAATCAAAGTGATTATTGAAACCGCAAATGCAAAACCTACATTTTCCCCTCTGATTGTAGGGAGAAATAATGAAAGCGGCCATTTTGTCTTGTCGTTCAAAAAAGTCATTGGCTGTTCTATCAAATTCCAATATTCTAAGAACTCTAGAACAAGAGAGGCGATGATTCCGCCCTTTCCAAGCGGTATTCCGATCTTCAGAAAAATATCCCATTCTCTTGCACCATCTATTCTTGCAGCTTCTATCACTGCCGGTGGTATCCCTCTGAAGAAATTAAACATAATAAACACTGGAAATGTTGAAAATATTCCCGGAAAAATCAGGGAAGCCAGTGTATCCAAAATCTTTAATTGTTTCAGAATCAGATAATTTGACAGCATTGTTACCTGAAATGGCATCATCATTATTATGATATAGAGGAAAAATAAACTTTTTTTAAACTTGAATTTGTATACCGCAAATCCCCATGCTGCCGGAATTGCAATAGTACATTGTCCCACCAGTGTTCCCATCACTACTTTTATTGAGTTCCAGAACATAACAAAATATTCAGGACTGTCTAACAGTACTTCTATGTAATGTTTTAGTGTTGGATTTTGTGGAAGGAAATTCCATCTGGCATACCTTGTCGCTTCTCCCATAACAGATCCAAGATTTTCAGACAGTTCACTCTGCCCCATAAATGACCCTGTCAGAAGAAAGAGAACCGGATAACAAAAAACAATTGCAAGAACCACCAGTCCGGTTTTTGTAAGCATCTTTAATATTCTACTTTTCCTATTCATCCATCTGTCCCCAGCCTTTCCAAAATCCCCATATTAATACGACAAAAATAGCAGTATTTATTACTGCACCTACTGCCAGTTTATCCAGTGACAAATCCCGAAACCAATTATTAAACAAATGCTGCATCATGTAGATACTTTGATCCGGATAATCCCCTGCAACCAAATAAGCTTCCCGGTATACCTTAAAAGAATTAATAAGCGAAATTACCGTGATCGTAAAAAAAGAAGATAGAAGATTCGGAAGGGTAATATATAGAAAACACGCCACCTCTCCCGAACCATCGATTTTTGCAGCTTCGTACATTTCTTTTGGAATAGCTGCCAGACTCGCTAACCATAATATCATGCAATACCCCATGTTTTTCCAGACGTAACTAAAGACCAGTACCCAGAAAGCACTTTTGGTATTCATCCAGTCATTTCCTGATATGCCAAACAAATTCAAAAAAGAATTTAAAAATCCTTGCGGATCAAACACACCTTTCCATAACAATACAACAGACGCCACCGGAATCGCCATGGGAAATAAAAATCCTATTTTTAAAAGGTTTCCTTTTACAATTTTTTGCAGTATCACCGCAACAAGCAAGGAACTGATCACCAGAATCGGGACACATGTTATAATAAAACGTACCATATTTTTTACAGCCAACTGAAATGCTTTGTTCCCAAAAACTAACCAGTAATTATCAAGCCCGGTAAATGCTCCTGTTACCGGACTTGAAAAAGATCTTTTTATCACATCAAGATAAGGAAGCAGATAAAAAAGAATTAAGCCACATAAACTTGGCAGGATAAAAAAAAATCCTTTCCATGCTCCTGCTTTTTTCATGCGTTTTTCTTTTCTTTTTTTCTTTGACATTTCCCTCTTCTTACTCCTTCAGATACAGATTTATCTTATCACATACTGTTTTTACAGCGGTTTGCACATCAAGACCTTCATACAATATCTTATCTGCTTGCTCCATCACGGTTTCTGTAACAACTGCATCCACCCGAACCGGAGTGTCTGCTAATTCTACAAACTGCAACAACTCATTAAATTCATCTGTGGACAACGTATAAAGATTCAGTCCACTTGTATCCTCCAGATTTTTATAAATTGTCGAATAGTATTGCGGAGAATCTGTGACTGCTGCACTGTTTCTCATGCTGTTTCTATTGATTGAAAATCCCATGGTGTTTGTATTCTGCACTTCTTCTGTAAGATATAAGGATAGAAATTCCTTTGCTGCATCTTTATAAGAACTCCTGCTGTTAATTCCTAACACTTCTGTCGGTATATAATAATTTCCACCACTCTTATTCAAATAATCAAATTGGATATCTGCCTGTTTTCTGGCACTGTTTAATTTGATATATGAATCCGCATATGCAATCTGCCCTACTCCGGCTTTAGCCTCTCCAAAATATATATCACTTGGAACGTCTGATTCACCGTATGGGAAAATATCAACTGTCTGATTCATAGAATAATCCGATTCGCCCACAATCTTATCCGTTACATTCCCCATCTCTTTCAAACGAAGAAGATCATTATAGTATGCTGTAAGTTTCTCTTCATTCATCCCATCTTTTTCCACCATATCCGATGTGACAAACATATACATAGCTGCATATGGGAAATCCTGCCGGGTTAAAACCGGACTTTCCTGCTGCTCCATCTGATCTATGACTGCTTTTGACGATTCTGCGGAAACCACTTCTGAATTTCCAATGATCACTGGAATACGGAATGTTGTTGGTACGCAGAAGATTTCTGACTCCTTATTATATCCTTCAATCATATTGAAAAAGATTTCATCCTTTTTCTCATTTACAATATCTGTGACCGGTTCCAAAACCCCTTTGGATATATATTCCTCTACTGGAAGATTATCCAACACAATGATATCCGGTCCTTCATCCGCCATAATCTCTGTGTTTAATTTTCGGATTGCATCAGAAACAGAACCCCCATCTTCCCCCGTATAGCCAACTGTATAGTTGATTGAAATATCTGTATGTTCTCTTCTAAAAAAGGCAAGAGAACTTCTAATCATAGAATTTTCCTTTAAGCTGTATATTTTAAGAACCGTATTCTTTCCGGTATCTGTCTTATCCTTTTCATTCTTCTTTGTCTGTTCTTTCTGCAGAAAGTAAAGATTGCTTTCACTCCCACTTTTCCCCGCTGTGCAGACAACTATATTTTCACCTTGTACAGCCAGACCCGTAATCGGTTCATTTATGGTGTCAATACAACTATTCAATACTTCTCCATTAATAGCATGAGTGGTTTCATCCTTTTCCACACAATACTTAACGATTCCTGCGCCTTCTGTATATAGCGTTTCTGCCAAAGGATCTGCGGCCAGACATCCATAACCTGTCGTTTTTTTCAAAGCTTGTACGAGTTCTTCATTCTCCATGTTCTCCCATATTTGTTCTGAAAGGTCATATTTCCGAATCTGCTTTGTACCAGTTTCATCTTCCACTAACAGGTAAAAGTCCTGCCCACACAAAGCTGAATCAAGATAACTTTCTCCTTCGTCTATGTTTATGGTAGACGGCTGTGTATCTTCATAAAGCCGGATAGTTTGGTCTTCTACCACATAGAATTTACCATTCGACGAATATTTATAGAAGGCATTCTGATTTTTTAATTCTGGTAATTGTTCGGAATCTCCTGCCAGCATCCAGTCTTTCCCATTATTTTTACTATCCCATACTGTGCGCTTTTCTCCACTTTGATCAGAACCTCCAATTCTAAGCGTACCGTCCTCCAGATATACTAAGAATTGTATTTTAGAAATGTCTTTCGGCTTTTCTATTTTGTCTGCCTGGTATGCAACTTTTTTATCTTTTTTCTCTATTGGAGCATCTTCCTTAGTGCTACATCCAATGGCACTGATCATAAGCACCATTGTTAAAAATATACTTATTATTCTTTTCACTGTTGCTCCCCTTTCACATTAAAAAATCATCATCTGCTTTAGAAATATTAAATGCTATTCTAAAGAGATTTCTTGTTTAGATACACAATTCTCTTCTAAGTAATCCTGAATTTCTGCATCTGTATGATTTTCCTGATAAATATACTCCATTATTATCGTGTTACTATCCTCATCCGGTGTTGGCATATAATACACTGTAACGTTTGACATATTATATCCTTCAATCATAAAACTACCAACTTTATTATGAAGAATTCTGCCATCTGCATCTGTCCAAATCTCTCGGATGCTGTCTGCCTGCTCATATCCTTTTTGTGTATTGGCTTCATCATACTCCTCATTCACAATCATCTCATATGGTGTTAAAGTAATGTCCGTAATTTTCCATCCACTCGGACTGACTTTATTTACTTTAACAATTTTCTCCCCAAGATTTTGTCTATCAACATAAAACTCAAACTTCAAACCACCGTCTGTCAACAATTTTTCCATTCCCCCGGTTTCAACATTTGGATATAAAATACTATTGATATTTAAATTCCATATAAAATGTTGTGGTATCTCATTTCCATCAAATGGATAACGATTAAAATCAACGCGCATAGTTCCAATAAATGTATGCTCATCTTCATAATGACCTTTAATAAATGGCATATCATATGTATTTTCTTCTTCAATGGTATCCTTAAGAAAATCAGCAGACTGTGTTCCAACCAGATACATCCATTTCCCTTCAGAATCTGATTCATTTGTCGATTTTTTCATTGCTTCCTCCGGAAACCCCTTTTGGGATGTAATCTGAATTGAATATGTCATAGACTGACTCGTGCATACAACTTCTGAAAATTCAAACCTCAGATCCTCTGTAGTTTCACTTGTAATACCGTCTGTTTGAACCGCATTTTTATCATAATCACCACTATACTGGCTTTCGCCCTGCACTTTTTCAAAAATCTTCTTAAAAAAACTACTCTTCTCTGCCAAAACTGGAAGTACTGAAGTATTTGATATTACCAGACTGCCGCTTAAAATTATGATTCCTATCAGCGCAGCTATGCGATACAAGAATCTTTGATATGATTTCTTTTTTTTACACCCTTTGTAAATTTCATCCATACTTTCTGCTACAACACGATTCAATTGTTCTTCTGGAATAAGTACTTCATCAAATTTCACTTGCATGCATGTAATCCTCCTTTAAAATTTTTTTTAATTCATCCCGAGCCCGGCTTAAATATGCTTTTATTGTCCCTTCGGGTGAATTCATTGTATAAGCAATCTCCTTGATAGAAAATTCACTAAAATATTTTAAAATAATTACAGTTCGATATTTATCCGGCAATTCTTGGATTGCAGAATTCAAATCACAACGTTCCTCTATACTAACTCCTTCTGCTTTGGATGATGTAAGTTCCTCTGAAAAATCCACATAGGACACAATTTTTTTCTTCTTATCATTTGCAACGTTTATTAAAACGCGTGTTATCCATGTTCGAAACCATTCTGGATTTTTTAATGTACTTATATTCTGAAAACCTTTCAAAATTGTATCTCCAACAATATCTAACGCTTCTTGTTCATTTTTCATATAGAGAAACGCTACTCTATATAGATATTTCTGATATTCCGAAATCAATTGTCCGTATGCATCTGGTTTTCCCTTAATTGCCTTTTTGACAATTCGGATTTCCTCTTTTTTGTCCACTCTTCCTCTTCCTCCTTTCGTAAACAACAACATATACATTTTCACGTCAACCCGTCCTTTGTTATGTTTACATTTATTAGACGGAAATTTTATTAAAAAGGTTACAAAAATCTCCGGCTACATTTCTGCAACCGGAGCGCTCTAATAATTCACATCTATCTATAATTGTTGTAATCAATAGCTTTTTATTTTTCTTACCTCTAGTTATCTTCAATATGTCTCCAGATATTTCTTTGCTTCTTCCATTGAAAGCTCATATTCTCTCTGAACATTATTAAGAGTATCCTCCTCTGAAACATTTAAATTCCGACACGTTCTAATAACTGCTGCTATTCCACGTTCTACACCTTTCTGAATTCCATCTTTCACTCCATCATCATACATTTCCTGTATTGCCTTACACATATCAATTATCTCCTCCTTATGTTCCGCTTCACCTGGTATTTGTTTCATGTTTAGAAAAGCTTTCATTGCCTGACTCGTTTCATAATCAACGTTCTGGAAAAACTTTTTATTCTCGTTAATGTAATCAGTTAATTCTTCCTTACTATCCCTATATCTTAGCATAGTTAGTATCACTTGTAAATCATCCGAAAATTTTTCAACATCTTTCAATCGTTCTGCATCTACCAGATTAATTTTATAGTTCGGAAGATATTTCTCCAAAATTTCGTTCTCTTCTTTCGTTCCTTCCAACTGAAACATATCATATAAGTCAACAGGTCCATCCCACGGCTCTGAACCATAGTAAAAGACTAATGAAATAATCGGTATCAATCGATCCTTTTTCCGAAATCGGGACAAATACTCTCCTGGTTTTTTATTCTTTTGTTATTCTGTAACTCATCAAAATGGAATCTCCTGCTGATACAGCCTTGAATATGAGATAAAGTTATCCTTTCGATAACACATTCAGACAAATGAAATATAGAAAATATATGTCTGAGATTTTGACGTAAATTAACTATAGCAAAATCATTAGAAGGTGTCAATTAGAAAAACAGCTCTCAATAATGTATTACCTTTATTAAATCTCTAACCTCTTCCGACTGTATCAACATCCTCATCTTCTCATCTCCATCTTTAAACTCAGGCTTACCACATCTAAGACTATCTGGATGCTCCGACACACAACAATCTTTATACCAGCATTCACCCATAAGAGTTCCTTTAACAGACCATTTCTCATTTTGCGTAAACTCACCTACCAAAGACTTCATCACACGTTCTGTAGAATACTTCTTAAAACCTGCTATGTACTGAAGTGTCTTCTCATCATCAATCTTTGATAAATCAATTCTATGGTTCTCAACTGCTGCCAAGACTTCTTCACGAATTTTGATTTTCTCTTTCTTTCCACTACCTGTCCATGCTACCAGCTTATCAAATGCAAGAATCAAGTATTCAAAACAAATCATATCCAGAATTACAATCTTTCCTTCTGACTTATTTGTTATTGATTTCAACACACGATATTTGTTACGAATATCCTGATTATCAACTACATAATCAAATGCAACATAGTATTTATCGTCGTCTTTAATATCCAAGTCTATTACTGCATCCAGTAATCCCTGATTGTTTCCTTTACTCTCAACTACAAGCTCATTGTCAAAGAAAAGCTGGCTAACTAATTTCCAGAAGTGAAGCCCTGCACCGGTATCTTCCGTCCATAAATATCTCATATCACAGCTCCTCTTCCAGTATTATTCTGTTATCATCAAACTTCAGCACCTTAAAACTTTTATCAGATACATTAAGTCCGTCACAGTTTCGCAAAAAAAGCATATATTGATTTGATAACTCAAAATTAATGAATCTCCTAACATCATCATTAATCAGACAATCTGCATTATCTATTACAATAAAACTATCTCTGCACTGTTTTATTGCTTCTAAAAAATTATCTGATTTGTAATTAAATAACCTGATTGCCTTGTATTCGTCTGTTAGTCTTATATCTTCTAGCATTTCATAAAGCACTGTTTTACCAGTGCCACTGTCTCCACCAACAAGAGTAATCCTGTCATCAAATTCCAAATCGTATGAAAATGGATCTGCTTTAAATGTAATATTCTTATAAATCATTTACTTCTCTCCTTTCATACTCCTTACTCCACCAGGCATTATAACCTCTGCCACCGGTAACTATATCAGAATCATTAAATCTGATTTTTGCATCCTTTGGAATGTCAAAAAGCGTTGGTCTTGACATATAAATCTTTATATTATCCATAGTAAAAATGATTCTAAGTACATTCGGACCACATTCCTCAACATTAACCACCTTATCAGGGTGCTTCACAATATTAAGTAATGTCTTGCAACCTGATGATAAATCACGGATTGTTCCCAGACCATATTTTGTTTCAATATGCTTATCCGGTGTCAGCTTTGCCTCATCCACTTGCTGAATTATATCAATTTCTCTTTGCGACATCTCTTCATTCCCTGTATTCAAGTTAAAATACAGGTCATTATAGAATATCCAATCATTTGAGTTCGTTTTTTCTGTATATATATCTATCATTTAATATTACTCCGTTAATTTGCTATCAATTTTCCAGTATCTATGTAGTTACATGTTCTTTTTTCTTAGTTTAGCCAATGCATTTGTGGTAATTGTATCATTTATATTCTTTTGATTCAATGTCAAATGGACTTTTTCAATCACTATACACTTTTGTTTTTGCCAAAAAAGCTATCGATTACAACACAGTTCATCTTAATTGTTGTAATCAATAGCTTTTTATATTTCCATATTATGATGTAACCGGATTGCTTCATTGCTATGCAATTCCCGCAATCCTTGAATCATCTTATTCCGGATTCACAATCTTCCCGGCAACTGCACATGTCGCTGCTGTTCTCGGACTTGCAAGATAAATCTCTACCTTAGATGTTCCCATACGTCCAAGGAAGTTTCTGTTATTCGTTGCTACAACTCGTTCTCCGTCAGAAAGGATTCCTCCTGTTCTTCCGCAGCACAGCCCGCAGCCCGGATGTGTGATGATTGCACCTGCTTCTGCCAAAATATCCAGGGTTCCATCTGCCAGTGCCTGTCTGTAGATCTTGCGGCTTGCCGGTGTAACGATCAACTTCACAAAGTCCGCAACTTTCTTACCTTTGAGTACTTCTGCCGCAGCTCTAAGGTCTTCCAGACGTCCGTTTGTACAGGATCCGATAAATACCTGGTCAATCTCTGTTCCTTCCAGTTCACTAACATTTCTGATCTTATCAACCTGGGACGGACATGCCATAACCGGAACGAAATCCTCTGCCTTATATGTCATTGTCTTCATATAAACAGCATCTTCATCTCCAACAAGGCTTTTCTGGTAGTCGTTGAGTTCAATCTCACAATATTCTGCCGTCTTCTCATCCGGTGTGAAAAGAGCACATTTTGCTCCTGCCTCGATTGCCATGTTTGCCATTGTCATACGGCTTGCGACTGACATTTTCTCAATCGTGCTTCCTGAGAATTCCAGTGTTCTGTAAGTTGCTCCGTCTGCACGGAGATCTCCGATCAGTCGGAGAATGATATCTTTGGACATTACATTTTCCGGAAGTTCTCCGTCAATCACAACTTTGATTGTCTCCGGAACTTTGATCCACATTGTACCGGTTCCAAGAATACTTGCCATCTCTGTATAACCGATTCCGGATGAAAATGCGCCGACACAACCATAAGTTGTCGTATGACTGTCTGTTCCGAATGCGATATCTCCAGGTTTCACATATCCGGCTTCTGTCATCAACTGGTGACAGATTCCGTCGCTTCTATGTACGTGAGTCAGTCCATATTTTTCTACAAATTCATCTCCTTTGTGGAAATGTCTTGTGTCATCCTGCTGGCTTGCCGGAACCAGGTGGTCATAAATCAGAACCACTTTATCCGGATCATGAAGCTTTGTAAATCCCATCTCCTCAAATTTGTCTGCTACAAAAGGAATGAAAATATCATGGATCATACATCTATCCACATTGACTGTCACGATATCTCCCGGCTTTACTGCCTTTCCTGTATTATGTCTGATAATCTTTTCAATAATCGTCTCGCCCATCATGCTCTCCTTTCTGCTCAATCCTCAAGTCCATTCAGCTTGCGCATAGCTTTTACAAGTCCGCCTGCCTGAATGATGCTCATCAGATTCTCCGGCAGAGAAGCGATCGGATATTCTTTGCCATTATAGTCTACATGCTGATTCATCACGACATCAATTGTGTCGCCTTCTTTCATATCATCATACAGATTCGGCTGCTCGATCAAAAGCAGACCATTGTTGATTGAATTGCGGAAAAAGATTCTTGCAAAGGATTTCGCGATCACACACTGGATTCCAAGTGCTTTGATGATCTCCGGTGCCTGCTCTCTGGAAGATCCACATCCAAAGTTCTTTCCTGCAACGATAATATCACCTTTCTGGATCTGTCCTGCCAGCTCCGGACGAAGCGGACTGAATCCATACTGTTTCATATCGTCAATTGTTTTCAGTGCAAGATACTCTGTCGGGATGATGATATCAGTATCGATATCATCTCCGAGTACCCACACCTTTCCTGTAAATTTATCCATAGTTCACCTCAAAATATATAAGTTCTTCTCTGTGTAAGTTACCTCTTGTTCCTTTCACCTTACAGATCAGATGCAAGTGCGATCTCACCCTTAATTGCTGATGCAGTAACTGTTGCTGCGGATCCAAGATACACTTTTGAACTTGGGTGTCCTGCGCGACCCTTGAAATTACGTGTTCCTGTACTGATCAGAACTTCATTTTCACCGATAACTCCCTGACAGCTTCCCCAACAGACACTGCAGTTCGGATTCATTACAATTGCACCTGCCTCCATGAAAATGTCAAGAAGTCCTTCCTTAAGAGCCTGACGATAAATTGTCTGGCTTGCCGGAACAACAAGGAAACGGACCTTATCTGCAACTTTCTTTCCTTTGATGACTTCTGCTCCGACACGAAGATCTTCAATACGTCCATTATTACAGGAACCTAAAAATGCTTCATCAATCTTAATTCCACGCACTTCCTTTGCCGGACTTAAATTATCTACAAAATCAGGTTTTGCCACAACCGGTTCCACTTTAGAAAGATCGATTGTATACTCTCTGATATAATGCGCATCCGGATCACTGTGAAATACAGCTTTCGGCTCACGGCCATGCTCTTTCAGGTATTCCATTGGTTTTTCATCTGCCTCAAAGATACCTGTCTTGGCTCCGGCTTCTACTGCCATGTTGCAAAGTGCGATACGATCACTGATGCTCAGTGTCTTTGCTCCTTCTCCTGTGAACTCCATCACCTGATAGTTACATCCGTTCGCACCAACCTGACCGATAATTGTCAGGATCAGGTCTCTTGCATAAACACCTTCCGGAAGTTCTCCGATCAGATTGAATTTCACGGATTCCGGAACGAGTACCCAGGACTGTCCTGTCACCATTCCATAAAGGAAGTCTGTACATCCGACACCTGTACCGAACGCTCCGAGTGCTCCGTAAGAACAAGTATGGCTGTCAGCTCCGAAGATCAGTTCTCCCGGACGGACATAGTTCTCCATCATAACCTGATGGCAGACACCCTTTCCTTCCCAGAAGTCAATTCCGTTCTCTTTTGCAAAATCTCTCATCTTCTTCTGAGATGCCGCTGTCTTCGGACTGTCTGACGGCACATTATGATCCACAATGAATACCAGTTTCTTCGGATCTGCAATACGAGGATTCTTTAATTTGTTATTATACATATCCACAGTAAGATGCGTCGTTCCATCATTACTCATCATTCTGTCCAATGTTACTGTATGGATATCTCCCGGTTTTACGCTGTCCACACCGGCTGCAGCAGCGATGATCTTCTCTGCGATTGTCATTCCCATAGTTCTAGTCCTCCTTATTCAGTGAAGCGATCAGTCCACCCTGATTCAGAATATTCTGCATATACTCCGGCAGCTTTGTACAGGAATAAGTCTTTCCATTCGCCTCAGCTGTTCCGTCAGACATGCGAAGTTCCATTGTATCACCTGTCTTCACCTCATCCGGAAGCTCCTTACAGACAATGACCGGAAGTCCGATATTGATTGCATTTCTATAGAAAATTCTTGCAAATGATTTCGCAATGACAGCCTGTACTCCAAGTGCTTTGAGCACACCCGGTGCCTGCTCTCTGGAGGATCCACAACCAAAATTCTCTCCTCCGACTACGAAATCTCCCGGTTTTACTTTTTTCGCAAAATCCGGATCCAATGATTCAAATGTATGGCTCTTCATCTCATCTAAGTTCGGCAGAAGCAGATACTGGGATGCGATGATCTGATCTGTATCAAGATCATTATGAAATTTAAAAATTGTACCTTTTTCCATAATAATAATGTCCTTTCTGTTGTCCTGTGGATAAATTGTATCAATTTAACGTGATGAAGTCCATGAACTATTTTAACAAATCTTCATCTTATTTTGCATTGATTTTCTATATCATACTTCCACTTCGAATGGCAGAAGATCTAAAATATCCTTCTTCTGTGAAACTTCCAATCCTTTTGCCGTAAAGCTGAAACAGAATACAATGGTGTATTTTCTCCTAGTTCAAATATTCTTCTAATGCAGGATATTCTGATATATGATCCCTGACATACGTTCTTTTGAATGCAGCAAACGCCGACTTTCTTCTCAAAAGTGCTTTTAACTTTCTTTTTACCAGCTTTGAGTCTGGCTGGTTTCTTAACAGTTCAAGATTGTCAAATAGAAGATTCATCTCTTTCTGTAACGACTTGAACCTCATGCTGCTTTTTTCTACCCTCATTCCAGTATTTTTCAAGTTAAACACCTCGGCAATCAACATCATCGTCCGTTCTGTCTCCTGATCTGAAGGATTCACTTTGCTAATCAATTCAATATTCTCCTGATTACAGTGAAATATAATCTTCGATTCCGGATCTGTCTGACAACAATCAATAATTCCATCATCATATTTGCTCTGATTTTTCACACTGTTACAGTGTCCACAAACCCAAAACAGATTGTTCCAGTCAAATTTTCTTTCAGGATACTTTCCATTTTTATGTGGGAGTAAATGTTCAATCTGCGGATCCTGAAGTTCTTTTAGTTCACAAATATAGCACTTATCGTGAAAATCTTCTTTCAGTCTTTCCACTACATCCTTTTCACTATAATTTCCGTTCTTCTTAGCCGCTTCCTCTTTCAATGATGCTGGTGCTGGGAATGATCGTTCCACTTTAACCATCTACATCCTCCCGTTCTTCAAACTGCAGTTTCTGTCTTTGGTACTCTGTCGTTATCCCAAGTGCAAGATAATCAGGTATCTCATCCAAATACATCTCTAGTCTTGTGATTTCTTCGTAATCATCATCCGTCAGATTCTTCTTCTCCGTTAATTCTTTATACCGTTCAAATTTTGTTCTTAACTCTTCTGACATCATATCTGCCTTAAAATATCCCTCTACAATTCCATCATAGGGAACATCTGAAAGTCCATTTTTAACCAGAATTTTTTTCTCAAGATCATAAATAACAACGTCTGGTAAACTGTTTAAAACAAAAGGTGAATGTGTTGTTACAATAAATTGAATTTTGGGAAATATAGTTGTCAGAAGATCCAGAATCTTCCTCTGTAATTCCAAATGTAGATGTGTCTCAATCTCATCAATCAGAACAATTCCCGGAAGATCATATCGGAATTTTCTTCTCGAATGTTTTTCCATCCGAATGATAAGATCTACAACAATATCCAAAATTGCTGCATAGCCACTGGATAATGTGTTAAAATCATACTGTTCTTTCCCCGGTTCTTCAATGTGAAATTTGAACGTATCCTCATCAAATTCCAAATGAAGTTCCTCATTTTCAAAAATACGTTGTAACAACTTTTCAAAATTGTCAAACCAGTCCTGAATACCTGCTGCCTTCTCCCTTTTACCACCGGATATTGCAAGTGCCTGTGTCATCTTCAGATCCAGAAGATATTTTATAAAATTCTTTCGTGGGGTTTCCTGAATAGAGTAGGTATCTTTCAATTCCACTTTTTCTACATGTTGAGGTACATCAGCTGAAAATACACGATCAGCTTTATAATATGCAAGAATGAATTCTCCTTTTTCAAATGCCAGACGAAATTCATCTTCCGAACAATTAAAATCTACTTCTAAACTTTGTTTGACTTCGCTAATTCGTTCTTGATAAGACGTGATTCTCTTTGCCATCCCTTTAATGTCTCTTGTCGAATAATTCTGTTCCTCTGCGAATCTCAAATTACCATAATCTGTCTGAAGATTTTTGTTTGCCTCCATAGGATTGTTTGAACATGCCAAACGAGCTAACATCTTAGATAAGCTATTTAAGACTGTAGTCTTCCCACTTCCGTTTTTCCCTGTAAAGATCAAATGCTTTCTTTCATTTTCTGAAAGAGAAATTTCTGTATAATCTAAATTTCTTACTTTTTCCAAAATCAAATTTTTAATAAATATTTCTTTCATACAGCCTCCTGTACTAATATTCTGTTTCCCTGCATTCATTATACACTATCTTCGGAGATCAATCATTACAAATCATACAATTATTTTCCATTTGTCTCATTATTTCAACCGCCTGGTCACTTAATTCCATGTAAAATCATTAAAAGTGCAAAAAACGAGACAAACCTGTTCACACTATTTGCAGGAGGGATTAGAACTATGCCAAAACGAACACCTACTACCGGAGAGAAGAATCTGATCGGCAAAAGGCTCATTGAACTTCGTCGGCAACGCCATATGTCACAGAGACTTTTAGCTTACAAACTCCAATTGCGCGGATATGATATGGACAAAAATGTAATTACACGAATAGAAACCAACAAACGTTACGTTACAGACATAGAATTGAAAGCTCTAACTGAGATCTTCGACGTTTCTTATGAATATCTCATTGAGGGAAAAGACATCCTTGAACCTTAACGGATGATAGAAACGGAGGTGAAACTATGGCAAATATTCAACTTGCGGATAATCTACGGCGTTTGAGAAAGCAATATAACTACACACAGGCTCAGATCGGCAAAAAGCTGCATATCACTCATCAGGCTTATTCTAATTATGAAACCGGCGTACGTGAACCAAACCTTCAACTTCTTGCTGAACTATCCTGGATCTATCACACCTCTGTCGACTCGCTTATCACTCAGTACTGCAATGCAAAGAATCCATCATCAGTTGAAGTAAAAAACTATTTCTGTATTAAAATTGAAAATAGTGAAAACGACATTCTTCTTACAAAAAATGAAGTGAATTTACTTTTGAAATACCGTTCTGCTGGGGAAGCTGAACGTAAACTCGCACATGAAGCTTTAGATTTTACTGAACGTTGATTTCTATTTCAAAAAGAACTGAACCCATTGACATTAATTATCTGGGTTCAGTTCTTTTTTATCTCTACTTTCTTCTACGCTGATATTGCATTTCCTGTATACAGCTGATAATACTTACCTTTCTCTTCAATCAACTGGTCGTGTGTACCTCTCTCGATAATCCTTCCCTGTTCAAGTACCATGATACAGTCAGAATTACGAACTGTTGACAAACGGTGTGCGATCACAAAGGTAGTACGGCCATGCATCAGCCGGTCCATACTTTCCTGGATAATACGCTCTGTGCGGGTATCGATCGAGCTTGTTGCCTCATCCAGAATCAATACCGGTGGGTCTGATACTGCCGCACGGGCAATCGCAAGAAGCTGTCGCTGTCCCTGACTTAAGTTTGCTCCATCTCCGGTGATCACCGTGTCATACCCTTCCGGAAGTCTGCGGATAAATCCATCTGCATTTGCCAGCTTTGCTGCTGCAATGATTTCTTCATCTGTTGCATCCAGCTTTCCAAAACGAATATTATCTTTCACTGTACCAGTAAACAAATGTGTATCCTGCAATACGATTCCAAGAGAATGTCGAAGATCTGCTTTCTTGATCTTGTTAATATTAATTCCGTCATAGCGGATCTTACCATCCTGAATATCGTAGAAACGATTGATCAGATTTGTAATTGTCGTCTTACCGGCTCCTGTTGAACCTACGAAAGCAATCTTCTGCCCCGGTTCTGCATATAGCTTCACATCATGAAGGACGATTTTGTCATCATTGTATCCGAAATCCACTCCGTCAAATACAACATTTCCTTTTAACTCAACATAATCAACAGAACCATCTGCCTGATGTGTATGTTTCCATGCCCAGTGGCCGGTACGTTTCTCACTTTCTGTCAGTTTTCCATTCTCTTCTTTCGCATTAACTAATGTAACATAACCTTCATCCACTTCCACTTTTTCATCCAGAAGTGTAAAGATACGTTCTGCACCTGCGAGTGCCATAACAATCGCATTCAGCTGCTGGCTCACCTGGTTGATCGGCATACTGAAGCTTTTATTAAATGTAAGGAAACTTGCCAGACCGCCCAATGTAAATCCACCGATATGGTTAAGAGCAAGTGCACCTCCAACGATTGCACACATTACATAACTGATATTTCCAATCTGCGCATTCATAGGACCGAGGAAGTTTGCATAAGTATTTGCACGGTCTGCGCTTACAAACAGATCCTCATTCAACTTTTTGAATTCTGTCTTACTTTCTTCTTCATGACAGAATACCTTCACAACCTTCTGACCGTTCATCATTTCTTCAATATATCCGTTGACCTTACCAAGATTCTTCTGCTGCTCAAGGAAATATTTTCCACTCTGTCCGGCAGCTTTCTTTGTTCCCCAGATCATGATCGCAACCATAACCATCGTCACTGCTGTCAGTGGAATATTCAAGATCAGCATACTGATAAATACACTGACAATTGTAAATCCACTGTTGATAATCTGCGGAATACTCTGGCTTACCATCTGTCTGAGTGTATCAATGTCATTCGTGTAGATTGACATAATATCGCCATGCGCATGTGTATCGAAATATTTAATCGGAAGTTTCTCCATGTGACTGAACAGATCATTTCTCATGTTCATCATCATTCCCTGTGTCACATTGATCATAATTCGGTTGTAAGTATAAGTTGCCACGATTCCGACTCCATAAAAACAAGCAACTTTTCCGATTGCATGTGCAAGCGGTGTAAAGTTCGGTGTATCACTGGACAATAAGAACGGTGTAATGTATTTATCAATCAAATCTCTTGTGAACATTGTTCCCTGAACATTTGCAATAACTCCTACAAAAATAAGGATGAATACTATAATGCAATGAAATTTATAATCCCGGAAAATATAATCCATCAGACGTTTAAGTAATTTCCCAGGATTTTCCACTCTATTCTTTGGTTTTCCCATTGGTCCGCGCATTATGCTTCACCTCCATTTTCATCAAAATCTCCGCCTCCCTGTGTCTGAGACTCATATACCTCGCGATAAATCTCATCTAACGCAAGCAGTTCATCATGTGTTCCGAATCCATGAATCTTTCCTTCATCCATCACAATAATACGGTCTGCATCCTGAACACTGGATACACGCTGTGCAATGATCAGCTTTGTCGTATCCGGAATCTCTTCACGGAATGCACGTCGGATCTTCGCATCTGTTGCAGTATCAACAGCACTTGTACTGTCATCAAGAATCAGGATCTTCGGCTTCTTTAGCAATGCTCTTGCAATACAGAGTCTCTGCTTCTGACCTCCGGACACATTGTTTCCGCCCTGTTCAATATGCGTATTATATTTATCCGGAAAGCGCTCGATAAATTCATCTGCACAGGCCAGTTTACATGCCTGGATACACTCTTCATCTGTCGCTTCTTTGTCTCCCCAACGGAGATTGTCTAAAATACTTCCTGTAAATAAGACATTTTTCTGAAGCACTACAGACACCTGATTACGTAGCACCTCAAGATCATATTCTTTTACATTTTTTCCACCAACCAGAATCTCTCCGTCCGTCACATCATACAGACGACTGATCAGATTGACCAGACTTGTCTTCGCACTTCCGGTTCCTCCGATAATTCCAATCGTTTCTCCGGAACGAATCTCCAGATTGATGTCTTTGAGAACCTTCTCTGCACTGTCTTTCTTATAGGAAAAGTCAACATTTTTAAATGTAATGCTTCCGTCTGCGACTTCATATACCGGATGCTCTGGATTGTGAATATCTGTTTTTTCATTCAGCACTTCCGCAATACGGCGCATACTTGCCATACTCATGGAAATCATAACGAAAACCATCGAAAGCATCATAAGACTCATAAGAATATTCATACAATAGGCAAGAAGACTCATCAGTTCTCCGGTTGTAAGAGAATCCACAACAATCATCTTCGCACCGAACCAGCTGATTAAAATAATACAGGTGTAAACTGTAAACATCATGATCGGTGCATTCCAGATAACATTCTTCTCTGCTTTTACAAAAATATCATAAATATTCTTACTTGCGCGTTTGAATTTACTTGTCTCTTCCTCTTCTCTTACATATGCCTTTACAACGCGGATTGCAGAAACATTTTCCTGAACAGACTCATTCAATGCGTCATATTTTGGAAACGCCTGCTGAAAATATGCAGTTGCATGACGGATAATAAAAAACAAAATAATTCCAAGAATCAAGACTGCCACAAGATAAATACTTGCCAGCCTTGCATTGATTGCAAATGCCATCACCATCGCACATACCATACTTGCCGGTGCTCTCATCATCATACGTAACATCATCTGATACGCATTCTGCACATTTGTTACATCTGTTGTCAGACGCGTTACCAGTCCAGCTGTACTGAAATGATCAATATTTGCAAACGAATATGTCTGAATCCGATCAAACATTGCATTTCTCAAATTCTTTGCGAAGCCTGTAGAAGCCTTTGCTCCATAACGTCCTCCTGCCATTCCGGCAAGCAGACCTAAAAATGCTGCTACGATCATGATCCCACCCACTTTATAAATGTGGTGGATATCACCCGTATTAACCCCTTTATCAATGATCGATGCCATCAAAAACGGGATCAATGTCTCAAATAAAACTTCAAGAATCATGAAAATCGGTGTCGCGATCGATGCTGCCTTATACTCTTTTACTTCTTTTAATAAAGTACGAATCATGAATTCTCTCCTCTCATTTTTCTTAGATTGAGATGAACTTTATGAGTCACTCTCAAAAATGCCTGTAATTCTTCTTCGGTAATTCCTTCTTCCAGTTCTGCGTCCATTCGCTTGAAAATCTCTCCAAGCTTTTCGTGGCTTTCGCGTCCTGCCTCTGTCAACATAACCTTTTTCAACCTTGCATCACTCTCAACCGAAGCACGACAGACGAGTCCTTTCTTCTCTAAAGCCTGAATGATATTCGTCACTCCCGAACGGCAGATTCCAAAATACTTCTCTATGTCTTTCTGATAAATCTCTGCATCCTGATGTTCATAGAGATAACGCAAAATCCATCCATGCATAAGGGTTACTTCATCCAACCCTTCCGCTTTTACTCTCGCCTCAAGTAATTTTGAAATGGAACGATCCATTTTATGTACCTGTGGACCGATATGAAAATGTTCTTCACACAAAATTGTAATCCTCCTTTCTATCTTCACACGCAGGAACTGTTTACCAGTGAATTGTTCATTTGCGAACAGTTCTTGCATAAACAAGTTTATCACTTAGTTTTTTATTGTCAATAGAAAATATTGAGTTGTCTTCTATTTTTATTTTGCAAAAGAAAAGCTCACAGCTGATCATATACAACCAGCCGTGAACTTTTTATTCTAAGTTTCATAATATGAATCTATATTTACATTCTATCTCTCAGCACATGATACAACTCTGCTTCTGTATAATACTGATAAGGATTCACATAAAGGAAAGTTAAGATCCCAAACGTACATGCCCCCAGCAAATGCCAGCCGATAAAGGAAAGATCCAGCACAAACGCATCCCATTTATTCCCCATCATCATTCGTTTGCTCTCCGCAAAAATCTCCTGTCTGCTCATCTCCGGATGGTCGAGTAGAAGATACGGTACCATCGCGTATTCGTATCCTTTGATCACGCCTGGAACAATAAATAATAATGACCATAATGCAAGATAAATTGTTTTCAAAAACATTGTCATACGAATTGTCTTATTGCAATCTCTTACCATTCGGAAAATATCTTTCACATCCTGTCTTCCGTCTCTTCCATTTTTGAAAAATTTACAACAGCCGACAGTCATTGGATTCCATAGGAAATAGGCAATAGCCAGATATACAATAAATGAAATTACAACCACAACTGCTACTGTTGCTGCAATCCCAAACATTAGGATCGGATGAAAACCTTGTATCGAAGTTTCCACCTCACTATTCTTATTCTTTAGTGCATTATAAGAATACGTAAATCCATTTCCCAAAAGAAACGTATAAATCAATGCTGCAAGAACAGAATACCAATAATTCTGTTTCAACAGGAACTTTGCTCTTCCCTTTAATTCACTTCTTGTCCACAACATAAAAATCCCTCCTGATATCATTCTGTTGATCGAACTGATTGCTACATAATCATTATAGCATATTCTATCTTCCAGAAATATCTCAAGAGGGATATTTTTCTTAATCTTTTGATATCTACATACCATCCGGATACTCTACTCCTTCCGGTAGTGGATCCCAGTCATTCAATCCCAATGACTGTTTATATCTGGCACGATCCAATGTCAGTATTTCCACAGGCTCATTCAGATAATCCATGAGCTCTTTGATACCTTCCCGCGTCTTATTATTTACTTCGAAAATGCGCTCACATCCGGCATTCTTCATCCAAAGTCTCACCATATCAACATTTGCGTACGGTGAATCAATCTTTGTAATGATTCCGATCAATGGACGTTGGATAAAACATCTGCTTCCAGGTCCGAACAGATTGAACGGTTCATCTGCAGCCTGCACCATAGCAATCACGTCTGCCTCAAATGAAAAACAGGCAAGTCCAACACTGAAATGCTTAGACTCTGCATACTCTCCCGGAGAGTCGATCGTATCATCTTCTGTATTCGTATACTGTGTCTTCACATAATGCAGTTCTTCTCCCTTAAGAGCCTGCGTCAGTGAAGTCTTCCCCGCTTCACTTCTCCCCATCAAAAATATCTTTTTCATCCTGTTACGCCTCTGTCTTCTTAACTTCTATGAACCTCGCACACTGCAAAGCCAAGTCTCTCATTAAAAAATCGAACTACTTCTTCCACCGCTGTCTGTACCTGTGTCAATCCGCCGGTCAGAATCAGTGTCCCGCAGAATCTGTCCATAAATCCAATCTCAACATCTGCGCTCTTGAATGCTACATCTGCAGCAACCACAACTGCTTCCCACGGTGTAAAACGCAGAAGTCCGATAGACTCTCCTGTGTGATCCTCACCTTCATGAGTTCCAATATGTAATCCCAGATTCTGGTAAATAACCTCATCTGATCTACTGATAATATGCGCCATGCAGACTTCCTTCCCCGGCACGCGCACACGAGTCATACGAAGCTTCTTTCCTTTCAGATTCTCATAGTCATCATGAAACAGACGCTCCATGAGCTCTTCTCTCGTTATACGTTCCCGTTCCATAAGCGCACTTCCTATCGTTTTGTAATATCACAGACTACATAACCAAGAGAATCTCTGAAATAATCCACAACTTCTGTCAATGCAGATGTAACATCAGAAATCTCTCCTGTAATAATCAGTGTGCCTGTAAAACGGTCTGCGAATCCAAGATAAACATTACCGCTTTTCACTGCAATATCAGATGCGATAACTGCTGACTCCGGTGGAGTCATATTCATAACTCCAATTGCAGAAGAACGATAATCCAGATGTGGATTTAATCCGAGTTTCTGATAAATAATCGGAGCCGGACCTCCCATTACATGTGCAAATGTAATCTCCTTACCTGCAACTGTTTCCTGTACAATTCTAATCTGTTCTCCGTGATCATTCGCCATCTGTCAGTTCCTCTCTTTCACATAGATTCTGTAATTCTCATTCATACAATCCTGTATGTTAATCCACTAACATTCTCTGTTCACAGCTATAAACTCTCTTACTATAAATAATACTATCTATATGCCTTTCTGTCAAGGAGATTCCAATAAATCTCAACACGCTTTAATTAAGAATCAACAAAATCCAACTGTTTTATTTGTGAAAACAACAAAAACGCAAATTTCTTTTTTATATAATAAGAAAAAAGGGGAGTTTTTCACCTGCAATACACAAACACACTTCATATAATTTCTGCAAATGAAAAACTTCCCTTTATTTTAACTATTAACTTCTATCAATTTACACTTCTTCCGCAATCTCTCTCGCTACAAATACACCACTTGCTGATGCGTGGGACAACGAATGTGTCACTCCACTTCCGTCTCCGATCACATACAGGCCCTTGTGTTTTGTTTCAAGATGTTCATCCAGTTTCACTTCCATATTGTAGAACTTAACTTCTACACCGTAGAGCAGTGTATCATCATTTGCTGTTCCAGGTGCGATCTTATCCAAAGCGTAGATCATCTCAATGATTCCATCAAGAATACGTTTCGGCAATACAAGACTTAAGTCTCCCGGTTCTGCGGAAAGTGTCGGTGTCAGAAAACTCTCTGCAATACGTGCCGGTGTACTTCTTCTTCCTCGAATCAGATCACCAAAACGCTGTACAAGAACACCACCGCCAAGCATATTAGACAGGCGCGCAATACTTTCACCATATCCGTTACTGTCTTTGAACGGCTCTGAGAAATGTTTCTCAACAAGAAGCGCAAAGTTTGTATTCTCTGTCTGCTTTGCCGGATCTTCATAGCTATGTCCGTTTACTGTAACGATTCCGTTTGTATTCTCATTTACAACGATTCCATTCGGATTCATACAGAATGTTCTGACTTTATCTTCAAACTTCTCTGTTCTGTAGACAATCTTACTTTCATACAGTTCATCTGTAAGATGTGAGAAAATAACTGCCGGAAGTTCCACACGGACTCCGATATCTACACGGTTGGATTTTGTTGTGATGTCAAGATTCTCACACACTTTCTCCATCCATTTACTTCCGCTTCTTCCTACAGAAACGATACATTTCTTACATTCATCTACGCCATCTTTTGTAATCACGCGATATCCGCCGTCAACCGCTTCCACATCATCTACATGACAGTTAAAACGGAACTCTACAGTATCTTTCAGCTTTGCATAGAGATTCTCAAGAACAACATAGTTGATATCTGTTCCAAGATGACGAACAGATGCATCCAAAAGATTCAGCTTATTCTGCATACAGAGTTTCTTAATATGTGTTCCTGATGTGGAATACATTTTTGTACCCTCACCACCGAATTTCACATTGATCTCATCTACGTAATTCATTAAATCGATTGCTGTCTCTTTACCGATATACTCATACAATGTTCCACCAAAATTATTTGTGATATTGTATTTTCCATCTGAAAATGCTCCTGCTCCACCGAATCCACTCATAATCGCGCATGTCTTGCAGTTCACGCAGCTCTTAATCTTCTTTCCATCGATCGGGCATTTTCTCTTCTCCAGTGGATTGCCGGCTTCAAATACCGCCACCTTCAATTCCGGTGCTTTCTCTGCCAGCTCATAAGCTGCAAAGATTCCCCCAGGTCCTGCACCGATAATAATTACATCATAATTGCTCATATATTTTTCTCCTTTCAATTACTTTCTTTCCATCTTTTAGTTACATTACTCTTCATCTCTTAATTTCAGAATTCCGATAATAAGAATCTTTATATCATCAAAAATATAATCAAATGCACCTGCCTGACACATGTTTATGAGGACCATTCCAACAGGAACGGCAAGTATCATCCAGATCACACCACCAATTCGATATCCAATATAAATTAAAAGTAATGTAACCAGTGGATTCAGACCAACACTGTCTCCGACAAGTTTCGGCTGAATCAACTGTCTGACGATCTGTGTGATTGCGTAAATCACAACAAGTACCACAGCACGCTTATAATCTCCCATAAAGACCGCATATATCGCCCACGGAATCATCGCAGTTCCTGTTCCAAAAAATGGTAGGAAATCTAGAAATGCGATCAAAAATGCAGACAATACAAAGTAATGGACTTTCAAAAATCCAAGTCCTACAGCCAAAATCAGAAATACAATTCCCATGATCTTAAACTGTGCTTTGAAATATCCACCAACCGCATATTTCAGGTTATCTATCACCATAATCATTCGTTCAGTTACTGACTTTGGCGCAATCTGTTTGACCCAGGTCACAACTTCTTCTCGCTCTGAGATAAAGAAATAGGAAGACATAACCGCAACGATTGTTGATACCAGATAACTCGGCACACGCTTTGCGATATTTCCTGCGGCACTTACTGTTGGCTCACTGATTTTTGACATCAGACTTCCCATCGTGTCATCCAGATTCGCAACAGTTGTCGTCCATCCATTCTGGATTCCATCCGGCAGTTTGCTAAAAATTCCAGACATAGAAATTCCAATTTGATGGAGTCCTTTTTCGAGCTGCACATACATTTCCGGAAAGTCTTTGATCAGACTGCTGACTTCTGAAACCAGCCAACTGACAGCAAAGTAGCCCAGCGTCCCCATCAACGCCAGGACTCCGATAATAATCAATGCGGAGCCTAATTTTTTTCTGATCTTCAAACGTTTTTCTAACCAGTTAACAACCGGTGTGGCGATAGATGCAATGATCCATCCAACCACAAACGGCATGAGAAATCCAAGTAATTTCCATCCGATCAGTACAAATCCGACTGTTGCTACTATGCTGAAAAGCAAGCTTACGGCAACTTGCCAGTATGGGCGCTTATTTGTCATCCTCTGCCCCCTCGTCATTTCCATATCCGAGATATTCTGTCTCAATCAATTCCCAAATCTCATCTCTTCCCTGTTTTGTCTGGGATGAGAATGGAATTACTTTTGTTCCAGGAACAAGCTGCAGACCTGTCTTCAGCATTTTAATATGCTTCTGTACCTGACTGCGTTTAATCTTATCAAGCTTTGTTGCGATGATGATTGGCTGATATCCCTGATCCAGGATCCACTGATACATCATTTTATCATTCGCAGATGGATCATGACGGATATCGATCAAAAGGAATACTGCCTTAAGCTGTTTTGACGTATGCAGATAACGCTCGATCAGTTTTCCCCACTGAATCTTTTCCTGCTCAGAAACCTTTGCGTATCCATACCCTGGGAGATCGACCAGATACATTTCCTCATTAATCGTATAGAAATTGATTGTCTGTGTCTTTCCCGGTGTTGCTGAAATTCTTGCATAAGATTTGCGGTTCATCAGTGCATTAATCAGTGATGATTTTCCTACATTTGATTTTCCCGCAAATGCGATCTCAGGCTTATCGTTTTCCGGAAGAACGCTTGTGATTCCACAAACTGTTTCCAAATTTATATTTTTAATGACCATGTCGTTTACTCCTCCTTTCATTCTATTTTATTGCAATCTGCTGTCAGAAGCAATCTTTTTATCTAGTCAGTGCTTTCTTTAAGACTTCTTCCATTGTCTCAACCGGAATGATTTCCAATCCTTTTGTAATTTCAGAAGAAAGTTCTTCCACATCTGCTGTGTTCTCTTTTGGAATAAGCACGGTCTGTATTCCTGCATTCTTAGCAGCAAGAAGTTTTTCTTTCAATCCTCCGATTGGAAGCACACGACCTCTCAAGGTGATTTCTCCTGTCATTGCGAGATCTGCGCGAACTTTCTTGCCTGTCACAGCAGAAAGCATTGCTGTTGCCATTGTGATTCCGGCTGATGGTCCGTCTTTCGGAACTGCACCTTCCGGAATGTGCACATGAATATCATGCTTCTCGAAGAAATCTTCTGCGATTGCATATTTTTTGCTTACAGATCGAATATAACTGATTCCGGCACGGGCGGACTCTTTCATTACATCTCCAAGCTGTCCTGTCAGCATGATTTCTCCCTTGCCCGGCATTACATTTACCTCAATCTGAAGCGTATCTCCTCCGACACTTGTCCATGCAAGTCCACGCACGATACCGACCTCCGGTGCTGCATTTGCCATCTGATAAGAGTATTTCTCTTTTCCAAGGAATTTATGAAGATTCCTATCTGTCACAGTAATCTTCTCTTTCTCGGTTGTAAGAAGCTCTTTCGCCGCCTTACGGCAAATATTTCCGATTTCACGTTCTAACTGACGAACACCTGCTTCTTTCGTATAGTTATGTGCGATCTTCCAAATTGCTTTCTTGCTAAAGCTGAGCTGTTCGTCTGTAATCCCATGCTTTTCCAGCTGCTTTGGAATCAGATGTTCTATTGCAATATGAAGTTTCTCGTTTTCTGTATAACTTGTGATCTCTATGATCTCCATTCTGTCCAAAAGTGGTCTTGGAATCGTCTGTAAGGTATTCGCTGTTGTGATAAATGTAACCTCTGACAGATCCAGCGGCACTTCCAGATAATGATCGCGGAACTTACTGTTCTGCTCACTATCCAGTACTTCCAAAAGTGCAGAGAATGTATCCCCTTTATAGTCCGTGCTTACTTTATCGATTTCGTCGAGAAGAAGGACCGGATTCTTCACACCTGCTGCACGGATTCCATTTGCAATTCTTCCAGGCATTGCCCCTACATAAGTCTTGCGGTGACCGCGAATCTCAGCTTCGTCACGTACTCCTCCTAAAGAAATGCGCACAAACGGTTTCTTAAGAGAACGAGCCAAAGACTTCGCAATAGAAGTTTTACCTGTTCCCGGAGGTCCCACCAGACAAAGGATAGGACTTTCCCCCTTCTGTGTCAGTGTTCTGACAGCCAGGAATTCCAGGATTCTTTCTTTCACCTGTTCCAATCCATAATGATCTGCCTCTAAAACTTCTTTTGCATAGTTGATATCTGTATTATCTTCTGCACGTTTATTCCACGGCATCTCTAGGATTGTCTCAATATAAGTACGGATTACTCCATTTTCTGCCTGAGAACCAATCGTGTTCTTAAACCGTCCAATTTCCTTATGGAGCTTTTCTTTTACTTCTTCCGGTGCATCTAATTTGCTACATGCTTCTTCGAACTCATCTGCATCTGAAAATGTAGTATCTTCACCTAATTCCTCGCGAATCACCTTCAGCTGTTCTCTTAAAAGATATTCTTTTTGATGCTTATCTACTTTATTTTTTACTTTCCTTTGAAGTTCTTCTTTGATCTCCATAATCTGCATTTCATTCACAAGCTTCAATGATAATTTCTCATATCTACTCCAGAAATCCAGCTCTTCCAGAAGTTCCTGCTGATCCTTGTACTTCAATGGAATATTCGCAGCCACTTCATTTACCAGACGTTTTAAATCAGTAATATCGAGAATTTCCGCAACAGATTCTTTGGAAATCTTTCCATTCTTTGCTGCATATTCTGTAATAATTTCCTTCAATCCGCGCATCATTGCTTCCGCATTCAGATCATCCGGAATCGTGATCTCCTGTTCTTCCAGAACTTCTACTTCTGCACGAAGATAAGGATCTGTCTCTTCAATTTTCTTAAGAACCGCACGGTTCTTTCCTTCCACGAGAACCCTTACGACTTTCTTTGACAGCTTGATCAGCTGCTTCACAGATGCAACTGTTCCAATCTCATAGACATCGTCCTGTCCGGGGTTCTCTGTCTCTATTGATTTCTGGGCAACCAGAAATATCTCCTGCTCTTCAACCATTGCCTGTTGAATTGCAGCGATGGAGCGTTCTCTGCTCACATCAAAATGAACGATCATCTCCGGCATGATTGTTAATCCTCTTAAGGCAACCATAGGGAGACTTCTTGTCTCGTTGTCCAATTCAATTCCTCCTCGTTAGAAAAGGCGGGTAGGATGGATATCCCATCACTCCCGCCTCGTTTTATACTCCGCAACTGTTTGCAGGATTCCTGTATCCAGTTACTATTTGCTCTCAGATGTCAGGAATGATTTTCTATCCTCACTATCACGAGTATACTTCGGTTCTTCCAATCCAAGAACCGCTTCCTTCGTAATGCGGCATTCCTTGATTGTCTTATCTGACGGTACTGTAAACATCGTATCCATCATGATATTCTCCATGATCGCACGGAGACCTCTCGCACCTGTCTTACGCTTCAATGTTGTCTCTGCTATTTCTAACAGAGCATCTTTATCAAATTCAAGCTTCACGCCATCCAGCTCCAGAAGCTTCTGATACTGTTTTACGATCGCACTTTTTGGCTCTGTAAGAATGCGTATCAATGCATCCTTATCTAGAAGATCCAATGATACTGTCACCGGAAGTCTTCCGACCAGCTCAGGAATCAAACCAAACTTTACAAGATCCTGTGGAAGTGCTTCCTGAAGAAGTACATCCATATCGTACTCATGTTTTGATGCGATCTCTGCATTGAATCCGATTGATTTTCTATCGATTCTCGTCTCAATGATCTTATCGATTCCTTCAAAAGCACCACCACAGATAAACAAGATGTTCGTTGTATCAATCTGGATCAACTCCTGATGTGGATGCTTTCTTCCGCCCTGCGGTGGAACAGACGCAACTGTTCCTTCGATGATTTTCAGAAGTGCCTGCTGAACACCTTCTCCGGAAACATCTCGCGTGATGGATGGATTTTCTGATTTTCTTGTGATCTTATCAATCTCATCAATGTAAATGATTCCGTGTTCTGCACGCTCGATGTCTCCGTCTGCTGCCTGAATCACCTTAAGGAGAATATTTTCAACGTCCTCTCCTACATATCCGGCCTCTGTCAGTGCTGTGGCATCTGCGATTGCAAATGGAACATTCAGCACTTTCGCAAGTGTCTGTGCCAGAAGTGTCTTACCACATCCTGTTGGTCCAAGCATCAGGATGTTACTCTTCTGAAGTTCTACTCCAAGATCCTGTTCTGCCAGAATTCTCTTATAATGATTGTAAACTGCAACAGAAAGAACTTTCTTCGCCTCATCCTGTCCAATCACATATTCGTCCAGAAAAGCTTTCATCTCTTCCGGTGTCAGGAGATTAATATCGTCAAGTGCAGCTCTGTCATTAAAATCTAATTCTTCCTCAATAATCTCGGTACAAATAGCAACACAGTCATCACAGATATAGGTTCCGCTTGGTCCTGCGATCATCTTACGGACCTGGGACTGTGTCTTATTACAAAACGAGCATCTTACGATATCCTCAGTCTTTTTTCCTGCCATATTCTGTCACCTCAATAACCCATTAATGGTTTACTATTACTTCGTCGATCAGACCGTACTCTTTCGCCTCTTCTGCAGACATGAAATTGTCACGCTCTGTATCCTGCTGGATCACTTCCAGCGGCTTTCCTGTATTTGCTGCCAGGATCTCATTTAATTTCTTCTTTGTACGAAGAATATGTTCTGCTGCAATCTGAATCTCTGTTGCCTGTCCCTGTGCACCACCGGATGGCTGATGAATCATGATTTCAGCGTTTGGAAGGGCAAATCTCTTTCCTTTCTTTCCACCGGAAAGCAGGAATGCGCCCATGCTGGCTGCCATACCGATACATACTGTTGAAACATCACACTTGATGTACTGCATTGTATCGTAGATTGCGAGACCTGCTGTTACAGATCCTCCCGGGCTGTTAATATACAGCTGGATATCCTTATCCGGATCGTCTGCCTCCAAGAACAGAAGCTGTGCAACGATCACGCTTGCTGACACATCATTTACTTCTTCTCCGAGGAAAATGATACGCTCCTTTAAAAGTCTTGAATAAATATCATAGGAACGCTCTCCGCGGCTTGTCTGCTCAATGACATAAGGTACTAAACTCATATGCTATCCTTCCTTTTCTATATGATTGTCGCTAAAGAGAAAAGGCACACCTGATATACAGGCGCACCCTCTCAAGAAATCCAATAAATGATTAGCCTTCTACAGATGCATCAACGATCAGAGTAACTGCATCCTGTACTGCAATATCCTCTTTCATCTGCTTCTTCTCGTTCTCACCCATGAACTCTTTCAGCTTCTCAACTTCCATCTTGTAAGACTCAGCCATCTTAGCTAACTCTTCATCAAGACGCTCATCAGATACTTCAATATTCTCTGCTGCTACGATTGCTTCAAGAACAAGTCTTGTTCTGATTCTCTTCTCAGCCTGTGGCTTAAGCTCTTCCATCATCTTCTCTTCTGAGAGACCTGTGAACTGGAAGTACTGCTCTACGCTGAGTCCCTGCTGCATAATGCGGCGTGCAAAATCATCAGCCATCTGCTTAGCCTGAAGGTCAACCATTGGTTCCGGAAGATCGATCTCTGCATTAGCAACTGCCTGCTCTACAGCCTGATCTTCTTTCTTAGCCTTTCCTTCGTTCTCTTTACGCTCTTTGATCTGAGCCTTTACTTCTGCTCTGTAAGCATCAAGTGTCTCAGCCTTCTCGGAAACGTCAGATGCGAACTCATCATCTACTTCCGGAAGCTCTTTGGCTCTGATTGCATGTACTGTACATTTGAATACAGCTTCTTTACCCTTCAGATCTTCTGAGTGATAATCTTCTGGGAATGTAACCTTAACTTCTACTTCTTTCTCAAGTTCAGCTCCGATCAGCTGCTCCTCAAATCCCGGAATAAAAGATCCGGATCCGATTGTCAGCGGATAGTTCTCACCTTTTCCGCCTTCGAATGCAACACCATCAACGAATCCTTCAAAATCAAGTGTGACATCATCTTTATCTGCTACAGCTCTGTCTGTAACCTCAACGATTCTTGCGTGCTGTTCACGAACTTTCTCAATTTCCTCGTCAACTTCCTTCTGTGTTACTCTTGTAGAGTATTTGTCAACTTTAAGTCCTTTGTACTCTCCAAGTTTAACTTCCGGTTTAACTGCAACTTCTGCTGTGAAGATGAATGGTTTTCCCTTCTCAAGCTGAACGATATCAATTGTCGGCTGGGAAGCAATCTCAAGTTCACTCTCATCATATGCTTTTGCATATGCTTCAGAGATCATGCGGTTTGCTGCCTCATCATAAAATACTTCCGGTCCGTACATCTTCTCGATCATCTGACGCGGAACTTTTCCTTTACGGAATCCTGGAAGGCTGATTTTGCTGCGCTCTTTTAAGTAAGCTGCCTGCAGTGCCTTCTCTACTTCTTCAGCTGAAACTTCGATTGTCAGCTTTGCCATATTATGCTCTAATTTTTCTACCTGTAAACTCATTTTCTTCCTCCTTGTTTATAAGCAAATTCTTTACTTATCGAACGAATTAATTTCTTAAAAGTATACATTCGCAGTCATTGAGACAGTATAGCATATAAAGTCTCATATTTCCAGTGTTTTTTCCACTTTCCTATATCTTTTACATGTTTTTTTACATTTTTCTGACTACTTTTTCTAATTTTATTCCTTATATACAATAGATTCTGCTATTTCAGAAGCTTTCTCATTGCCAAAAAGCTGACGGATCAGTTCCAACGCGAATGGTATCGCTGTTCCCACACCACGGCTTGTTGTGATATTTCCATCTGTAACAAATGAACAGAACTTTGCTTCTTTACAATTCAGCTGTTCTTCCATCCCCGGATAACAGCATGCTGCTTTCTCCTTCAACAGTCCCAGTGCTCCAAGTACTGTCGGAGCAGCACAGATTGCTGCAATTTCCCTTCCATTTTCGTTGAATTCACAAAGCAGATCTGCCAATCCTTTATGCGCTTTCAGATGCAATGTTCCCGGCATACCTCCCGGAAGTACAAGAAGTTCTGCGTCATCAAAAAATGCTTTCTCAAACAATTCATCCGCTTCCACCTGTATTCCATGTGCTCCGTCAATCTGCAGTTTTCCCATAACAGAAACTGTCTCTACAACCGCTCCTGCTCTTCTCAAAAGATCCACTACAGTTAAACCTTCTACTTCTTCAAAACCGTCTGCTAAAAATACAACTACTTTCTTCATCCAATACTTCCTCGCTTTCCGATGATATCTCAACAATGATTTCATTTTACTGCGTGGATAAGTCGTTCGTCAAGTCAAGATAGTACTCATCTCACCATTGCCTTTTTGTATTTCACGTATTATGATGTAAGTGTCAAAAGTATAAATTGCGTTTGTGCTCGCACAAATAAGCAATTTATACTTATTGACACGCCGAACACCGAAAACGGAATAAAATGGTGTGAACACGCCATTTTATGGGAGTTTGAGGTGTTCGAGGATTGCGGGAATTGCATAGCAATGGAGCAATCCGGTTACATCAGTGAGTGGCAAAATTTACTTTTGACACTCACTTCATATTATTATAGTATAACTAATCAACACCAGGAGGAATATTTAGTTATGGAAATAGAACGCAAATTTTTAATACAAAAACTTGAGGAGCTGCCATTTTCTCCTTTCAATCATCCGCACAAAGAACTGGAACAAGGCTATTTGTGCACTGCTCCTGTCGTAAGGATACGCAGAGAGGATGACGATTATGTTCTCACCTACAAATCCAAGGGGCTTATGGCTCGTGAAGAATATAACCTTCCTCTTACCAAAGAAAGTTATGAGCATCTAAAAGAAAAAGTCGACGGACGCATCATTCATAAAACACGCTATGTCATTCCTATGAGTTGTGTCTGCCCGGAAAACGCAGACTTCTGTTCCACTCCGCTTTTTCTTGAATTAGATATCTTTCATGATGACCTTTCTCCACTGGTTCTCGCCGAAATCGAATTCCCGGACGAAGAAACAGCCAACACCTATCCCGCACCAGAATGGCTGGGTGAAGATGTAACTTTTAGTTCCGCATACCATAATAGTACGTTGAGCCGTATGTAACCCAAGAGCCGGAACAGTTACCGTGTGTGGTAGCTGTTCCGGCTCTTGCTAATATGCGAAACAAAATGTATTCTAATCTCAATCCGCCATACGGATCATCTTCACAACTTCCGGCATCTCTTCTGCCTTCTGCGCATACTCCGCCTCAGTCATCTCACCTGTGATAACAGCGAATTCTCCCTTGACATCATCTGCTTTGACAATTTCAACCTGTCCAAACAATTCTTCTATACGAGCTTTGAGTGTTGTTTCTTCACCATTAATTCTGACGAAGAATCTTCTCTTCGCATCCGCATTCGGAACAAGTTCGAGTGTGTTACTCTCCCATCTTGTTACAACAGTTCTGTGAAGGTGCTTTGCAGCATCTACAACATCTGCAACTACAGCACTTGCTGTCGGAAGCTTACCTGCTCCACTTCCGTAGAACATTGCATCACCAAGCATATTTCCGCGGACAAAAACTGCATTAAATACATCATTCACATTACACAAAGGATGATTCTCTGAAAGAAGCATCGGTGCAACGATTGCAGAGAAAGATTCTCCTTCTCTTTTGCTGGATGCAAGCAGCTTGATTGCCATATTCATCTTCTTGGCATATTTCATATCTTCTGTTGTGATCTTTGTGATTCCTTCTGTATGGATTGTCTCAAAGTCCACATGCTGTCCTGCGATCAGAGATGTCAGAATTGCAATCTTTCTGCACGCATCATGTCCCTCAACATCTGCTTCCGGATTGCGCTCTGCGTATCCTTTCTCCTGTGCTTCTTTGAGTACTTCGTCATAATCAGCTTCCTCAAAGAACATCTTTGTCAGCATATAGTTTGTTGTTCCATTCAGAATTCCTGTCACTTCATCAATTCTGTCTGCTGTCAGAGAGGAATTCAGTGCACGAATGATCGGGATACCACCACCAACGCTTGCTTCAAACATGAAATTAATACTTCTGTCACGAGCAATCGCAAGAAGTTCTGCGCCATGTTTTGCTACCAGAGCTTTGTTGGATGTTGCTACGTTCTTACCTGCTTCCAGACAACGTTTTACAAATGTATATGCCGGCTCTACGCCTCCCATTGTCTCAACAACAATGTCTACTTCTGCATCATTTACGATTGTCTCAAAATCATGTGTCAGAATCTCTTCTACCGGATCGCCCGGAAAATCTCTGAGATCCAGAACGTATTTTACATTTATCACATCCTGAGCTCTTTCATTGATGAGTTCGCCATTGGTTCTGAGGACCTCTACAACTCCTGATCCTACTGTACCGTATCCCATTACTGCTACATTTATCATTCTGCTTTCTTTCCTTTCTGTGCTTCTGCATCCATGCTCAAATATGCGTTAATAAAAGGATCAATATTTCCATCCATTACTGCACCTACATTGCTGATTTCTGCATTTGTTCTGTGATCCTTGACAAGTGTATATGGCTGCATGACATAAGAACGGATCTGATTTCCGAAATTAATATCTCTAACCTCTCCGCGGATGTCTGACATCTTCTCTGCCTGTTCCTGCTGTTTGAGTACATACAGTTTGGATTTCAACATCTGCATTGCCTTATCTTTATTCATATGCTGGGAACGTTCATTCTGACACTGAACCACAATTCCTGTCGGAAGATGTGTGATTCGGATTGCAGATGACGTCTTATTGATATGCTGTCCACCGGCACCACTGGAACGATAAGTATCGACACGGATATCATCGTCGTTGATCTCGATATCGATATCTTCTTCAATATCCGGAATCACATCGCAGGATGCAAATGATGTCTGTCGCTTTCCATTTGCATTAAATGGAGAAATACGAACCAGACGGTGCACGCCTTTCTCGGAACGGAGATAACCATAAGCATTTTCTCCTTTAACCTCAAAAGTAACTCCCTTGATACCTGCCACATCACCTTCCAGATAATCCAGCATCTCGACTTCATAGCCTTTCTTTTCAGCCCAGCGGCTGTACATACGATAGAGCATTCCTGTCCAGTCCATTGCCTCTGTACCGCCCGCACCTGCGTGAAGTGTCACGATGGCATTGTCTGCATCATACGGTCCGATCAGAAGTGTACTGATCCTCAGCTTCTCGAAGACTTCCTCAAATGTTCCAAGTTCCTCTTCAATCTCTTCTGCGGCTTCCTGCTCCTCTTCTTCTCCTGCACTCATTTCGATCAGGAGAAGCATATCTTCATAATCTGTAAATAATTGTTCAATCTCTTTTACAGAGTCCTGAAGACCTTTCAATTCTTTCATTACATGCTGGGAAGTCTCCGGATCATCCCAGAATCCCGGCTCCTCCAGTCTCTTTTCCAATTCTTCGATCCTAAGCTTCTTTGAAGCGAGGTCAAAGTGAATCCCTCAAATCTTTCAGCGGTTCTTCATATGCAGTCAGTCTTGACTTCAGTTCATCCAGTAAAACCACCTTAATCACCTCTTTCATATATATACTTTAAATTATTGTAACTGTTCAGCTTATTTGATTTTTCTTCCACAGCACTGTTTGTACTTCTTTCCACTTCCGCACGGGCATGGATCGTTTGGATAAATCTTCTTCTCCTCGCGCTTTTTCGGTGCACGGACTGCGCTGTCATCTTTGTTTGTTCCGGTTACTTTTGCGACCTCTTCTCTCTCCACTTTCTGCTCAACCTTAATGTGGAATAATGTACGGATCGTGTTTTCAGCAATTGCATTTGTCATTTCACCGAACATCTCATATCCTGTCATCTTGTACTCTACCAGTGGATCTCTCTGCCCATAAGCCTGAAGACCGATTCCCTGACGCAGCTGATCCATATCATCGATATGATCCATCCATCTTGCATCAATCACTTTCAGAAGTACAACACGCTCAACTTCACGAAGCTGCTCTGCCTCCGGGAACTCTGCTTCTTTGTTCTCATAAGCCTTCACTCCACGTTCTTTCAGAAGATGCTTTAACTCCTTCTGACTCATACTCTGGCATTCCTTCTCAGATGGGAGCTGAAGCTGTGGAATCACATTGTGAAGATTCACATCCAATCCTTTGATATCCCACTCTTCCGGATCTGCCTCTGTAGAAGCGAAACGATCTGTCATATTTTCCACATATTCTGTAATCATGCTGTAGATTGTATCACGCATGCTTTCTCCATCAAGAACACGGCGTCTCTCTTCGTAAATAATCTCTCTCTGCTCGTTCATTACCTGATCGTACTCCAACAGATTCTTACGAATACCAAAGTTGTTACTCTCGATCTTCTTCTGTGCTTTTTCAATCGCACTTGAAAGCATCTTATGTTCAATCTGCTCACCGTCTTCTACACCAAGTGTATTGAAGATTCCCATCAGTCTTTCTGAACCGAACAGTCGCATCAGATCATCTTCCAGAGAAATGTAGAATCTGGACTCTCCTGGATCTCCCTGACGTCCGGAACGTCCACGCAGCTGATTGTCAATACGACGGGATTCATGTCTCTCTGTACCGATAATTTTCAGACCGCCTGCCGCACGCGCATCATCATCCAGCTTGATATCAGTACCACGTCCAGCCATATTGGTTGCGATCGTTACCGCTCCATGAAGTCCGGCATCGGCTACGATTGCAGCCTCCTGCTCATGATACTTTGCATTCAGTACATTATGCTTGATTCCCTCTTTCTTCAGCATCTTGCTGAGAAGTTCGGATACTTCAATCGTAATTGTACCTACCAGTACCGGCTGTCCTGTTGCATGCGCTTCTTTAACAGCTTCTACAACTGCTTCGTATTTCTCTTTCTTTGTCTTATAAACAGCATCCTCAAGATCCACTCTCTGTACCGGCCTGTTTGTCGGAATTTCAACAACGTCCATTCCGTAAATATCACGGAACTCTTTCTCTTCTGTGATCGCAGTACCTGTCATACCACTCTTCTTGTCATACTTATTAAACAGGTTCTGGAATGTGATTGTTGCCAGAGTCTTACTCTCTCTTCTTACCTTCACATGTTCCTTCGCCTCGATTGCTTGATGCAGACCATCAGAGTAACGACGTCCCGGCATGATACGTCCTGTAAACTCATCGACGATCATAACTTCACCATCCGGAGTTACAACATAATCCTGATCACGGAACATCAGATTGTGTGCTCTGAGTGCAAGGATAATATTATGCTGGATTTCCAGATTCTCCGGATCAGCAAGGTTTTCGATGTGGAAGAACTTCTCTACTTTCTTCACACCATCTTCTGTCAGGTTAACTGTCTTCTCTTTCTCATCAACAATGAAATCACCAGTCTCTTCGATTTCTTCTCCCATGATGGCATTCATCTTGGAAAATTCACCGCTTGCCTCACCTCGTTCCAACTGTTTTGCAAGAACATCGCAGGCTTCATACAGAGCTGTAGACTTTCCACTCTGTCCGGAAATGATCAAAGGTGTTCTTGCCTCATCGATCAAAACAGAATCGACCTCATCAATAACTGCATAATGCAATCCTCTCTGAACCAGCTGTTCTTTATAGATAACCATGTTATCTCTCAGATAATCAAATCCAAGTTCATTATTCGTTACATAAGTAATATCGCAATTATAAGCCTCTCGTCTCTCGTCATTGTTCATCTCATTGAGAACAACACCGACTTTGAGTCCTAAAAACTCATGTACTTTTCCCATCCACTCAGCATCACGCTTCGCCAGATAGTCATTAACTGTGACGATGTGAACACCTTTTCCGTCCAAGGCATTCAAATATGCCGGAAGTGTGGACACAAGTGTCTTACCTTCACCAGTTCTCATCTCTGCGATACGTCCCTGATGCAGGATAATACCACCAATCAACTGTACTCTATAATGGCGCATTCCAAGACTTCTGTAAGCACCTTCTCTTACTACAGCATATGCTTCCGGAAGGATATCATCCAGAGTCTCTCCCTCTTTCAGTCGTTCTTTAAATTCTTTTGTCTTTCCTCGAAGTTCTTCGTCTGAAAGCGCCTCCATCTCCGGTCCCAGTGCCTCGATACGATCTACGATCGGATAAATTCGTTTCAGCTCGTTCTCACTGTGAGTTCCGAAAATCTTTTCTATAATATTCATATTTCCGCAATTACTCCTTCTCTGAATTTTGATTTTGGTCTGAAATTCCACTCTGTTCTACATTCTATCACTATCCGCTCTTGAATTCAACAACTTCATAGAGTGTTAACATTCTGTGTTAACATTCTGCGAATTTACAAGCGGAGTGATTGACACGGGAGTGAACAGTAACTACAAACTTCTGCATATGGAATTTTTCCTCCAAACAGATCAAGAGCGCTTCCGATTGTAAAGTCTACTTTTCCGCCGCTCTCTTTTCGAAATCTCTCCAGATCTTCCATTGATCCGATTCCACCGGCATAAGTGATTGGGATTCCGTCCCAGCTCCCAAGCATCCTTGCTAATTCTGTTTCCATTCCGGCACCTTTCCCCTCCACATCTACACCATGGATCAGGAATTCATCACAATATTTTGAAAGCTCATTTAACACCTTGTGTGATAATGCAAGTTCTGTGAACTTCTGCCAGCGGTCAGTAACCACGTAAAATTTACCATCTTTTCTTCTGCAGCTAAGATCTAAAACCACATGTTCTTTGCCAACTGCATTTACTAATTTCTGCAGTCTCTCTTCATGAAAAATCCCGTCTTGAAACACATAAGAAGTCACGATCACATGACTTGCTCCTGAATCTAGATATTCCTGTGCATTATCTGCTGTAATTCCACCACCGATCTGCATTCCACCCGGGTATGCCGCCAGAGCTCCCATCGCCTGCTTTTTCGTCGCCTCGTAGTATTCTGATCCAACTGGATTTAAAAGAATTATATGGCCGCCTTTCAGGTGATCTTTCTGATACTGTCTTGCATACCATGCTGCATCCAGTTCTGACGTAAAGTTTGTGCTGGCCTGATTTCCTTCATCTTTCAGGCTTCCGCCCACAATCTGTTTCACTTTTCCATTATGTATATCAATACATGGTCTGAATCTCATCCTGTCTCTCCTTCTTTTAGAAAAATGCCGCAGTTCCGTTTCCGGCCTACGGCATATTGATCACTCGTTATTCTGCATCTTGTTCTGCACGCCATTCTCCTGCGTCAGATCATCGGCTGCATCATCGACACCATTTGTGATATCGTCTGTAACATCATCCACGCCATCCGTTACATCGTCAACCGCGTCATCTAGGATACTATCTCCATTCTGGTCTCCCGCATTATTTCCGGTATTATTACCATTTTCTCCACTTCCATCATAGTTTTCACCGGATGTCGCATCATTGAGATTGTCATTCGCTGTTCCTGTGTTGTTTCCACAACCAGCGAGACTGCAAAGCATCAGTACGCACATCACACAGACAAGCAATTTTCTTATTTTCCTCATTTTTCGTCTTCCTTTCAAATAAATATTGTGTCTTTACTATCTGCAATTTTTCAATATTTATTCAAAAGAAATTTTTTACAGTTTTGTCGCTTTGCTGCGAAGTTTCTCCATCGCTCTGGCTTCAATCTGACGTACGCGTTCTCTTGTCACATTCAGTTCATCACCGATTTCTTCCAGCGTATGTGTTTTTCCATCTTCCAGACCAAATCTCAAACGGATCACCTGACGTTCTCTATCATTAAGGGACTCTAACAATTCCTGTACTTCTTCTTTTTGCACAAGCTGATTCATAGCATCTTCCGGCGTTGTTGCATCCTTATCTTCAACCATATCACCAAGATTATTCTCCCCATCTTCTCCTACCGGAGTTTCCAGTGAAACCGGATTCTGAAGATATGACAAAATCTCTTTTACAAATTCCGGTGATTTATCCTTCATCTCTGCTGCTATCTCTTCCGGTGTAGCCTCTCTTCCAAATTTCTGCTGAAGATCTTTTGAAATTTTCTGTACTTTCTTCATATTCTCTGCAACATGAACCGGCACACGGATTTCTCGTGACTGCTGATCGATTGCCCGCTGCATTGCTTCTTTGATCCACCAGGATGCATATGTAGAAAATCGATTTTCCTTTGTATAATCATATTTCTCTGCTGCATGCATGAGACCAATATTTCCCTCCTGGATCAGATCCATGAGTGTAATCCCTCTTCCAGTATAATGTTTTGCGAGAGATACCACCAGGCGTAGATTCCCCTCTTCCAGCTTTCTCCTTGCATCCTCATCTCCTGAAGCACTTTTACACCCCAGATCCCTTTCCTCTTCTTCTGACAGCAAAGGGATCTGTCCAATCTCATTCAGATAGATTTTCAGCGGTTCTGTTACTTCTGTTCCTTCCGGAAGATTTAAGTCTTTTTCCATTCTAGTAATCCTTTCTATCTTCAGTCCTAATTCAAGAATGCCTCGGCATTCTTGCTGCGAGGTGCGCGTCATGCAATTGCATGACATACTTCTACTGCGCACCTCTGCAATCCTGCCGGAGGCTATAATCAGCATAAACAATTATTTACAGTTTTTCTATAATCTGACCATTTCTGTACGATGCCAGCAGCCATTCAAGATCTTTAATCTGTTCTTTTAATTTCCTTCCAGCGTCGGTGTCACCAACAAGACGTCTCTCGTTCACTCTGGTCACTACCACTGTCTCTGAATGAATGTCATTTTCTTTCTTAATTGCTGCTTCTGTAGACTCAAATGGTTCATGTGCTACCAAAAGTAATCCATACGAATTATAAACCAGCGTGTATCCTGCAATTCCGGTTTCTTTCTGATATGCTCTTGAAAATCCCCCATCAATAACCATTACTTTACCATTACACTTGATCGGACTCTCGCCATCTTTTCTCTTAACCGGCACATGACCATTTACAATGTGTGTATCCTCTTTTGGATCCAATCCAAATTCTATCATGATATTATCCACAACTGTCTCATTTTCAAGCAGAGCATAGTATGGATTTTTCTTTTCTACATGTGTTTCCTTCTCTGCAAGAAAATATCTTTCAAAAGTCGCCATCTTATTCTTTCCAAATAACGGTGAGTCCGGATGTAGCCAGATATACCACATTATATCTTTTCCATCTTCCCGCTCCTTTGGATCCAATGCAAAAAATCCTTTTCTCACATAACTTTCCAACACATCATACAAGGCCTTTCCACGATATTTCTTTCCGAAAATTTCTACTTCCTTCAGGTTCCCCTTCGCATCTAACGGTACACATCCATGATACAACAGATTATTGTTATATACCTTATACAAACCACCTTTCGCAAGAAGGAAACGCATATGTTCCTGTAATTTTTCACATCCCACAAAAGCATGCACCAGACGATCCATAATTTCTTCCTCTTCAGAAGTCAGTTTATATGGGTTCTTTGGATCTATTGTCGGGAAATTTGTATCCAGGAGCTTATATTCTTTTCCTTCCAGATTAATCGTACCTTTCTGATAATCAATCTTATGCAATAACGCACGATTCTCCAGATGGAATCCTTTCTGCCTCTCTATAATCTGACCTTCTACTTTAAACTGGATAATTGAAATCGCTTTATGTATTCTCAGATTCATCTGCATCTCATCAGATTCCGGTCTGTCAGTACCTTTCAATTTAAAACAGGTGCATGGATCATCCTTGTACATCCTCATAGCAAATGTAGCCAGTGGAAGCAAATTAATACCATAACCATCTTCTATAATATCCAGGTTTCCATATCTGGCGCAGATACGGATCACATTTGCAATGCAGCCCAACTGTCCGGCCGCTGCTCCCATCCATACAACATCATGGTTTCCCCACTGGATATCAACAGAATGATATTTCAGCAGCTTATCCATAATAAGATGCGGTCCCGGTCCTCTGTCATAAATATCACCGACAATATGCAGATGATCCACAACCAGACGCTGGATCAGTTCTGAAATTGCTGCAATAAATTCTTCTGCCCGTCCAATCCTGATGATTGTAGAAATAATTTCATTATAATAGGACTCTTTGTCACTGACTTCCGCTTTCTCGGTAATCAATTCTTCGATCACATAAGAGAAATCCTTCGGCAGTGATTTTCTCACTTTAGATCTTGTATATTTACTTGCTGCACGCTTACTTACTTCTATCAGACGATACAGATTCACTCGATACCAGTCATCCATATTCGACTCCGTCCGCTTCACCTGTTCCATCTTCGCTTTCGGATAGTAAATCAATGTTGCCAGTGCTTTTTTGTCCTTTACACTCATTGTATTACCAAAAACATCTTCAATCTTGCTTCTCACGGCACCAGACCCATTCCTCAGAACATGGGAAAAAGCTTCATCTTCTCCATGTACATCCGTCAGAAAATGTTCTGTCCCCTTCGGAAGGTTCAAAATTGCCTGCAGATTAATAATCTCCGTAGATGCAGCTGCAATTGTCGGATAAAGATCCGACAACCTGTCTAAATAACGGTTTTCCATATTTTCCATATACAATCTCCTCCAGACCCGAAATCTTCCCTTTACCGGGATCTATTTACCGGATCTTGTTCCCGCCGGTTTACCGGCTATTATTCATCCAGTACTAAAACTGAATCACATCCCCCATGTCATACATGCCAGCTGGCTGTCCCGCAAGGAACTTTCCTGCCTCGACTGCACCTTTGGCAAATACGCTTCTTGAATATGCAGTATGTTTAAATTCAATCACTTCATCTGTTCCTGCAAAAATCACCTCATGTTCTCCTACGATTGTTCCTGCACGAACTGCTGAAATACCAATTTCCTTTGCGTCTCGCTTCTTTCTCACCTGACTTCTGTCATATACATACTCGTATTCATTTCCCATTGCTTCATTAATAGAGTCTGCCAATGCAAGTGCCGTTCCGCTTGGCGCATCCAGCTTCTGATTATGATGTTTCTCAACAAGTTCAATATCATAGCCTGCCGGTGCAAGTACTTTGGCAGCATCTTTCAAAAGTTTCAGTAACAGGTTGATTCCCATTGACATATTCGCAGACTTAAGAACTGCAATCTTCTCAGAACACTCATCTACCTTCTTTAACTGTTCATCTGAAAGCCCTGTTGTACAAAGAACAACCGGAAGACTCTTCTTCACACAGTAATCTAACAATTCATCCACTGCTCCCGCATTGGAAAAATCAATCACTACATCTACATCCACATCACACTGTGTGATCTCCTCAAATACCGGATAATCATTTGGAATTCCTGTGAACTTGTCGACACCTGCCGCAATCACTGCATCTTCTTCATTCTTCACAATTTCTGTGATCATGCGTCCCATTTTTCCGTTGCATCCGTGCATTAATATCTTAACCATCTGTATCTTCCTCCTGTATGAAACCTCAAGTATTCCATGATTTTTCAGAACTACTGTCTATCAGCATTACCTGTTTTTTCTTTCATTACACTCTTATTTTCCGAAATATCATATAAAAAAGAATATCACATTTGAGTTGTTATCTCAATATATGATATCCTTTTCACAAAGTTTTAAATAATGAAACAATCCACCCTTAGAATTCTTCCACACACTCCAGTTTACTGACGGAGACCTCATATGCAATTCTTGTCTCTGTTTGTGTCTCTGACAATTTCTTCACATACTCTCTGCTTTGGATTCTTCCGAATATTCTGACATGTTCCCCTACATCAAAGTTTGAAGCATATCTTGCATTTCTCCCCCAGCAGATGCATGGAATATAATCAGATTTTCCATACGGTCTGTTCACTGCCAGCAGAATATCTGCAATTTCTCTTCCAAGAGGTGTTTTTCTGTAGACCGGACGCTTACACATATATCCTTCGAGAAGTATATGATTTGTTCTTGCTCCATCCGGTTCTTCCTCGATAAATTCTATTTCTCTCGCAAACACAGAAAGAACCAGTCTGTTTTTTGTCTCCTCATGACGATTATAGGATCTGAACTGACCAGACACCATTAAATATTCTCCACGGCAATCCTGTGTTACGTCAATGAGACGTTCTGATATCATGACCGGAATCCGGTCACAAGAGTTACTTAACCGCTTTACAAGAAGTTCTACCATATAGAAACCTTCTCCAAAGACCTCATGGCTGTATGTAAACTCTGATACCACCTCTCCTATAACTGTCACCTGGTTGTTTTCAATAATCTTATCTGACATAATTTATAATTCTCCCTTCCTCTGGCTGGTATTTTAAGTCATTACCTAATGTATGTCTTATTGTAATGAAATAGAACTATTTTTTACAGAAAAAACATTCGACCTTTTTCGTACTTAAAATCGAATTCAAACTTTTTCTTGTAAATTTCATTTTTTGTGATAAAATAATGAAGTTATGTTACAGATAAATATTTTTTGTATAATAAGGAAGAGTGTTTAGATTATGAAAACAAAACGTGAAGATGTGAGAAATGTTGCAATTATCGCCCATGTTGACCATGGTAAGACAACTCTGGTTGACGAGCTTTTAAAACAGAGCGGTGTATTCCGTGAGAATCAGGAAGTAGAAGAACGTGTCATGGACTCTAATGACATTGAGCGTGAACGTGGAATTACAATCCTTTCTAAGAATACTGCCGTTCATTATAATGGTGTTAAGATCAATATCATTGACACACCTGGACATGCTGACTTCGGTGGAGAAGTAGAACGTGTTCTTAAGATGGTAAATGGTGTTGTACTTGTTGTTGATGCATTTGAAGGTGCTATGCCTCAGACAAAATTCGTTCTGAGAAAAGCACTTGAGCTGGAACTTCCTGTTATCGTATGTATCAATAAGATTGACCGTCCGGAAGCAAGACCGGATGACGTAATTGATGAGGTTCTTGAACTCTTTATCGATCTCGGTGCTTCAGATGAGCAGCTTGAGTGTCCTTTTGTATATGCTTCTGCAAAAGCTGGTGTTGCTGTCCTTGATCTCTCTGACGAGAAACAGGATATGAAACCACTGTTCGAGACAATCCTTGACTACATTCCTGCTCCGGAAGGTGATCCGGAAGCTCCGACCCAGATGCTGATCAGCACGATCGACTACAATGAATATGTTGGTCGTATCGGAGTTGGTAAAGTAGAAAACGGTACAATTTCCGTGAACCAGGATATGGTTGTTGTAAACCATCATGATCCTGACAAACAGCAGCGTGTAAAAATTGGTAAACTCTATGAATTCGACGGACTGAACCGTGTAGAAGTAAAAGAAGCTTCTTTCGGGTCTATTGTTGCAGTATCAGGTATCACAGATATTTCCATCGGAGATACTCTCTGCTCTCCTGAGAATCCGGAAGCCATTCCGTTCCAGAAGATTTCTGAGCCAACAATCTCCATGCAGTTTATCGTAAACGACAGCCCGTTTGCAGGACAGGAAGGTAAATTCGTTACATCCCGTCATCTGCGTGACCGTCTTTTCCGTGAGCTGAACACAGATGTCAGCCTTCGAGTAGAAGAGACAGAAAATGCAGACAGCTTCAAAGTATCCGGTCGTGGTGAGCTTCACCTTTCTGTTCTTATTGAGAACATGCGTCGTGAAGGATACGAGTTTGCAGTAAGTAAAGCTGAAGTCCTGTATCACACAGATGAAAATGGCAAAAAACTTGAGCCTATGGAACTTGCTTATATTGATGTTCCTGATGAGTTCACTGGAATTGTTATTGAAAAACTCGGTCAGAGAAAAGGTGAACTCCGCAACATGACTCCGTCAAACGGTGGATATACTCGTCTCGAATTCCTTATCCCGGCACGTGGACTGATTGGATACCGTGGTGAGTTCATGACAGATACAAAAGGAAATGGTATCATCAACACAAGCTTTGAAGGATATGCACCATACAAAGGAGATATCCAGTATCGTAAGCAGGGATCCCTGATCGCATTTGAGACTGGTGAATCCGTAACTTATGGTCTGTACAGTGCCCAGGAGCGTGGTACTCTCTTCATCGGAGCCGGTGAGAAAGTATATTCCGGTATGGTTATCGGACAGAATGGTAAAGCTGAAGATATCGAACTGAACGTATGTAAGACAAAACATCTTACTAACACACGTTCTTCCAGCGCAGATGAAGCACTTCGTCTGACACCTCCGCGTGTTCTCAGCCTCGAACAGGCACTTGACTTTATTGATACCGATGAACTTCTTGAAGTAACACCGGAAAATCTGCGTATCCGCAAAAAGATTCTGGATTCCAGAATGAGAAAACGCAGCACGATCAATAAATAATATTCGTGTTTGAAACTTATGCTCGCTGTTCAAAATAGTATTCATTAATTATCTGATAATTTTAAAATCGTCCTAAAGTTTTGAAAATTTTCATAATTTTAGGACGATTTATTGTATACAGAAAATCTTTTTCATGTTATAATATAGCCATGATACAGAAGTAATCTAATCATTCTTCTGTATAATTTGAACAAAGGAGTTGAGCAGCATGAAATTTATTATCAGCGGAAAAAACATCGAGGTAACACCGGGATTAAAGGATGCTATCGAACAGAAATTAGGAAAACTTGAAAGGTACTTCACTCCTGAAACAGAAATCAATGTAACGCTCAGTGTAGAAAAAGGACGTCAGAAAATTGAGGTAACAATCCCAGTGAAGGGAAATATTATCCGTTCTGAGCAGACAAGCAATGATATGTATGTTTCCATTGATCTTGTAGAAGAGATCATCGAACGCCAGCTTCGCAAATATAAGAACAAACTGGTTGCTCGTAATCAGGGACATCCTACATCATATGCTCCATCAGGTAACAGCTTCAGAAAAGAATTCTTTGATTCAGAAGAAGAGACAACAGAAGACGATGAAGTCCGTATCGTTCGTACAAAGAAGTTTGGTATTAAACCAATGTTTCCAGAAGATGCCTGTGTTCAGATGGAACTTCTCGGACATAACTTCTTCGTATTCTCCAATGCCGAGACTGATGAAGTCAATGTAGTATACAAAAGAAAAGATGGTTCATTTGGTCTGATCGAACCAGAATTCTCATAGAACATATCGATTCAGTATAAGTAGATTTATTGAATGTTATATGACACACACTTAAAGGAAAGGAACTCCTGCCAGATATTCCGGCAGGGGTTCCTTTCTATCTCACAAAACAACATCTTCTATGAGAATCATTCTTCATCAAAAATCTTAATTCCATCTTCTGTCCTTGCAAACCAACAAGTTGTCTCTTCATCCAGAACCACCTGACCGTTTGTCCCTTCCATCAGTTCAGCCCGCAGGCTGCCCATCTCATCTGTCGGAACAAACACTGTCATTTCAACCTTATCTGTGTAAACGGGTTCTAGTTGATCCAGATTTCGATTTGCAATCAGATATTGGATTTTCCCCAAATCCGTATAATTCGTCTCAATTTCGAGTTTCACCCCATGAATCCTTGCAATGCTCTCACTGTTCTTCAATCCTTCAATCGTTGCTGCTGTATAAGCCCTGACTAGTCCCCCCGTTCCAAGAAGCGTACCTCCAAAATATCTTGTAACAATTACAAGTACATTCGTCAGTTCTCTCCCACGGATCACCTCCAGAATCGGCTTTCCTGCTGTCCCTGCCGGTTCTCCATCATCACTCATTCTTTCTGCCGCCGGATTTCTTCCTATAATGTAAGCCCAGCAATGATGTCTCGCATCCCAGTACTGCTTTCTTGTCTGCTCTAAAATCTCCATTGCTTCTTCTTCTGATGTGACCGGATACACCTCTGCAATAAATCTGGATTTCTTTTCAACAATTTCTCCATTTCCGCCCTTATATATTGTATGGTAGATTTCCATTTTTCAGTCTCCCATTCTTTTTTTATTTTTGCTATATTTGAAAATATTTCTTTATCTAATATACCATGCTTTTCTATATAAAACTGTATTTTTTCTTAAGATTTTCAGGAAAATTTGAACTTTTCAAATTTACCTTTATTTACATCGGTAAATTTGATATAATCATAGAAGTCAATAAAGGAGGATATTATACGTGAATTACGGAAAATCGAATCTTTCTAGAAGAAAAAAGCAAATTTCTTCTAAAAAGAAAAGGAAAAAGAAGCGAGTCGGCGTACGTTTTTTCAAAGCCCTCATTATTTGTTTTCTGCTTTTGATCGTCATTGGGGCAGCCGGAATTGGCATATATGTAAAAAAAGTGATTGACAATACACCGGAAGTCACTGCAAAGGACATTATGCCACAGGGCTATACAACGAATATTGTCGATTCCAATGGAACTTTGCTTGAGCAACTCAAAGACTCTGATTCTAACCGTGTTTACAAGAAATATGACGAGATTTCACCATACATGGGAAAAGCTTTTGTTGCGATCGAGGACGAACGTTTCTACAAGCATAATGGTATTGATATCCAGGGAATTATCCGTGCCGGTGTCAATGGTGTTGCACATGGCTTCCATTTCACAGAAGGAGCCAGCACATTAACCCAGCAGCTGATCAAAAACAATGTATTCCCTAATTTCATCAATGAGAGTAGGTATCAGCGAATTGAACGTAAAATCCAGGAACAGTACCTTGCACTAAAGATTGAAAAAGAGATGAGTAAGGAAGAGATTCTTGAAGCATACATGAATACAATCAATTTAGGTCAGGGATGCCTCGGAGTTCAGACAGCTGCACAGCGTTACTTTAATAAAGATGCAAAAGACCTGACTCTTTCTGAATGTGCAGTTATCGCAGCGATCACTCAGAGTCCGTCGAATCTGAATCCTGTCAGCAGCCCGGAGAATAATGCAAAAAGACGGGAAAAAGTTCTGAAAAACATGAAGGAACAAGGCTTTATCACAAAGGATGAATACGATGAGGCTATGGCTGATAATGTATATGACCGCATTTCCGAAACAGCGTCAAATACAACTGCATCCAAACCTTACACTTATTTCATCGATGCTGTCATAAATCAGGTTGTAGATGATCTTGTAACTGAGAAGAGTTATACAGAAACACAGGCATATAATCTGCTCTATAGCGGCGGCCTTACGATCAACGTTACACAGGATGCTGATATTCAGGCCATCTGTGATGACGAAGTTGCTAATGTAGGAGATTATCTCAATGGTGATACAGAATATGGGCTTGATTACGCACTTACTATCCACAGGGCAGATGGTTCTTCTGAGAACTACAGCAAAGAACAACTTGCTTCTTATATTCAGACTGCATGGGGATATGACACTCCTCTTCTCTACGGTTCTGAAGAAGCTGCACAGGAAGCAGTTGATGCATTTAAATCAACGCTCAATATCAATGAGGCTGACGGAGACACTGTTGATGAGAGAATTGAGCTCTCACCTCAGCCGCAGACTTCTGTTGTTGTGATGGATCAGTATACCGGACAGGTGAAAGCCATCGTCGGTGGACGCGGCGAGAAGAATTCCAGTCTTTCTCTAAACCGTGCCACAGATTCTGCAAGACAGCCTGGATCCTGTTTCAAGATTCTTGCTGCTTATGCACCGGCACTTAACGAAGAAAAGATCACTCTTGCAACAACAATTGATGATGAAGAATATGAATATAAAAACGGACAGTCCGTAAACAACTGGGATAAAAAATATATCGGTCCGACACGTGTCCGTTATGGAATCGAACATTCTATGAACGTCCTTGCCGTTAAGACATTAACTGACTATGTTGGTGAAACGGAAAGTTATGATTATCTTCTTGATTTTGGATTTACAACACTGACTGAAGATGATAAATATTCACAGGCGAAAGCTCTTGGTGGTATCACAAACGGTGTATATAATATTGAGATGACAGCTGCCTATGCAGCAATTGCCAATGGAGGAACTTACACGAAGCCGATTCTTTACACACAGGTTCTAGATCACGAAGGAAATGTTCTTCTTGATAACACAACCCCTGAGACACATGAAGTCTTAAAAGACTCCACTGCTTATCTTCTGACAAGTGCAATGGAAGACGTTGTCAACGGTGCCGGTGGAACCGGTGGTTCTGCAAGACTGAGCAACATGCCTGTTGCCGCTAAAACAGGTACTAGCCAGGAAAGCCGTGACTTGTGGATTTCAGCATTTACGCCTTATTATACAGCGTCTGTATGGGGTGGATATGATGAGCATAAGACAATGGATCGATTAAGCCAGAACTGGCATCAGAAACTTTGGAGAAATATCATGGAGCGTATCCAGGATACAAAAGGACTTGAGTACAAGGACTTTGAAATTCCATCCTCTGTCGAAGAAAAGACTGTTTGTACTAAAACAGGACTCCTTGCCACAAGCAGTTGTCCTGCTATTACAGAGTATTTCTCAAAAGACAATGCTCCGACAAAGAGCTGCAGTGGTCATTATGTTGCCCCATTAAAAGATTCCAAGAAAGATGATTCTGAGAGTTCTGATGAGAACACACCTGCTACAGGTACCGATTCTTCCGGAACAACGTCATCACCGGATTCTTCCTCTGGTGGAACAACAACCGAGCCCGCTACTGGCGGAGACTCTGGTGGAACAACCGGAACAACTACAGGTGATACTTCCGGCAGCACTACTGGTAGCGGCACTGGAAGCGGAAGTACCGCTGGAAGTACCGCTCAATAAGTAAATGATGCGCCGCAAGGCACACCTGAAAAGGAGAGGCTATACAAAACGCCTCTCCTTTTCGCATACTTATATAACTGATTGCTCTTGTCATCCTGTCCGTATCTCTCTGATACAGTTTTCTGCTATCTTGTTTTACGGTTAATATATCTTGCTTTATATTTAGAATATACAATCGTCTGATCTTTATATAAACTATAATATCCGGAAACCGCATAGCTGATCGATATCGCGATCAGATAATATGCTGCTCCTGAAAATCCAAACAGTTCGAATGAAATCAGCATTGCCGTAATCGGACAGTTCGTCACTCCGCAGAAAAGTGCAACCATGCTGGCTGCCGCTGCTAATTCCGGTGAAAATCCAAGTATTCCACCGGCAACACATCCAAATGTCGCACCAATACTGAATGCCGGTACAATCTCACCACCACGATATCCTGCCCGCATCGTAAGTGCTGTAAGTAACATTTTCCATAAAAAATCAAGTGGTCTTGCTTCACCCTTTTCAATAGCTCTTGCGATCAATCCACTACCTGCTCCCATATAATCTTTTGTATTCAGACATATTGTGATTAGAATGATCACTCCTGCTGCAACAACAATTCTAATATACGGATTTTTCAGATACTTTGCATACAACTGCCCCACTGTTTTTAGCAAGATACAGAATAGAATACTTAAAATCCCACACCCCACTGCGATCAGTGCCATCTTAAGTCCTGACTCCACAGTAAGTCCCGGGATAGAGTGTACCGGAAATGTCTCCGGATCAATCCCCATTCCTGTTGCAAACTCTGCTGCAATAATAGATGCGATCACGCACGGAAGAAGTGCTGCATAATACATTACACCCACACTCACAACTTCCATTGCAAAAACGGCCGCTGCCATTGGTGTTCCAAACACGGCTGCAAACGCTGCACTCATTCCACACATAATCATCACATGGTGATCAAATTCATCTAAATGAGCCAGTTTTCCAAGCCAATTTCCAATACTTCCACCAAACTGTATCGACGCACCTTCTCTTCCTGCCGAGCCGCCGGTAAGATGCGTCAATAATGTTGACACAAAAATCAATGGTGCTGACAGAAACGGAACATCATCCTTTGATTTAATTGTAGCAAGTACCTGATTCGTTCCTCCGTCCTGCCTTCCTATCTTCTCATACATAAATACAATCAGAACTCCTGCAACCGGCAAAAGCATAAAAATCCAATTATGTGTATCCCTGTATTCCGTTGCTGCCTTGATACATCCTGCAAATACTGCACTCGCACCGCCTACAACCAGACCTGTCAAAACAGAAAGCCCCATCCATTTCAGAAAATTTCCCGTGTTCTGTCGGATCCTTTCATAATAATACTTTATTACTATTTTTGTATCATGAGAATGTTTTCGTTTTCCCATCTCCGCATTTTCTGTATTTTCTTTTTCTTCCATTTACATTTCCCCTCTTGTATTTCTCTTTTATTTCGAACTCTGATTACTTTCTTATGTTCAGATAGAACCCCTTGCCTTATTTATTATAAAATGATTTTCCTCACCATGCAACACAGAAAAAAAGATGGTTTTCTCACATTCGAACGTTTCTTGTTCGTTGTGTCAAACCATCCTCTAAATCAATTATTTTTTACCTCTGCCTTATCATTTCATTCTTTTTATACTGCTTCTTCTTTTGGATTCACACTCTTGGATTCTCTGTCCTCTTTGAATTTATCATAATATGCAAACATTCCTGCAAGGAGTGTTCCTGAAATAGAATGCCATGTACAAGATACTGCACAGATGATTGCTGACTCCGGTGTGGATGCAAACTGTGCTGTTGTTGTTGCAAGGTTTGTTGCAAGTCCTGCATTCTGCATACCTACCTCGATCGAGATTGTTCTCTTCTTCGCTGTATTCATTCCTGTGAGTTTACCAGCTCCGTATCCAAGCAGATATCCAAGTCCATTATGAAGAAATACTGCCACGAAGATTACAACACCGGACTCAAAGAATTTGCTTCCCTGTGAAGATACTACACCGCCGACAACACATGCAAGTCCAAGTACTGCAATACCAGGCATAATTTTCTGAAGTTCTTTGAATGTTTTATTTTTTCCTAACAGATAGTTAAGTAAGAATCCTACTGCTACCGGGAAGATAACTGTTTCAATAATGGATACAAACATAGGTAATCCTTTGATTGAAATATGTGTACCACTTGCCAGCAGTGAAACCATAAGTGGTGTCATAACTGGTGAGAGCAGTGTTGAAACTGTTGTCATTCCTACGGAAAATGCTACGTCTCCTCCACACAGATAAGACATAATATTGGATGACACACCACCAGGACAACATCCGACAAGGATCAGTCCCAAAGCGATTCCATCCGGAAGATTCAATGCCTTTGTCAGTGCAAATGCAAGAAATGGCATAATCAGATACTGAGCGATTGCTCCGATGCAAATATCAAACGGTCTCTGCGCCAGAATCTTAAAATCCTCTGTTGTTAATGTCAGACCCATACTAAACATAATCACTCCGATAATAATAGACTGACAGGTAAATTTATTGGATACCGGATCGACAAACAAAGCGTTGTTAACCCATCCCATCATTGTCGGGACAAAGAATGTCACTACTGCAATGGCAATAACAACCACTGAAGTATAATCTGATAAAAATTTGCTGACTTTTTGTAATGCTTTCATTACAATACCTCCTTAGGATTCTTGTTCACCTAAAATTTGTATTCTTCTTGAGATATATTCAAAGAAAAAAGTCCCTTTCCAGAACTCAATCTGAAAAGGGACGAATATAATCCGCGTTACCACCCTAATTCCGCAAAAATTAATTCTGCGACACTTCACATACCAACATATGCTATCCATATAACGGTGGATCCCGGCGAGGTTTACTTGCAACATGTTCATCTGCTTTCAGCCCGCTTCTTAGAGAGGATATCCTTACCCGGTTATTGTCTGTTCACACCAGCCACAGACTCTCTGAAAATAATGACGGATACGGTTTTGTTCTCATCAACGAATTTTGGTGAACTGTATTTTGTTTACTCTGACATTATAGTCCTCTGAAATCAGAAATCAAGAGTCTATTTTAATCTTTTTCTTGATTTATTTTAATCTTCTTGTCGTAAAAATTTATTTTCAAGGCTTAAATCCATCTGGAAAAACATTCTTTTTCCTGTTGTTCCCCCGCACTTTTCATGCTACACTGTATATAAGAATCATCGGATTTTGACTAGAAAACAGATAGTTACTGTTCATTGCTTTCTTTTGGAAGTGATGTTTTTTTTGTGATTTTATCTGTTTTCTTTCATTATTTTATCTGCTAAAGGGGGATTAGGGAATGAGTAATGAAATAGCGAAAAGACGAAAGCGAACAATTGAAATGACTCAGGGATCTCTTTGGAAAAACATGTTTTTCTTCAGTGTTCCTCTTATGTTTTCCCAGATTTTGGAAGTGATGTTCAACTTAAGTGACGTCGCTGTTGTCGGACATTTTGCAGATTACAAAGCACTTGGTTCTGTCGGCTCGACCACTACACTTGTCACACTGTTCACGGGACTTCTGATCGGACTTGGAAGTGGTGTCAATGTCCAGGTTGCCAACAAACTCGGTGCCGGTGATGAGAAAGCTACAAAAGAAACCATTCACTCCTCACTGATTATTTGTGCAGCAGCAGGTATTTTTGTCTGTCTGATCTGTCTGCTTTTTGCAGGACCAATGCTTTCCATGATAAATACAAAGCCGGAACTGCTCGATCAGGCTGTTCTCTATATGAAAGTTTTTGCACTTGGCATGCCTGCCACGGCAATTTATAATTTCGGTAACGGTGTCTTAAGCGCCCGTGGGGATACAAAGCGTCCGATGTATTACCTTGCATTTGCTGGTATACTTAATGTCCTGTTGAATCTAATCTTTGTTATCGTATTCCATATGGCTGCTGTCGGAGTTGCTACTGCCAGCGCAATCGCACAGTACGTTTCAGGAGGATTGATCCTGATCCATCTGATGCGCCGTGATGATGAATGTAAAGTTCGTCTGCGCAATCTGCGTTATCATAACATTTATGGAAAAGGAGTTCTTTATCTTGGAGTTCCATCCGGTCTGCAGAATGCGATTTTCGCGATTGCGAACCTTTTTGTTCAATCCGGAGTCAACTCCTTTGATGCGATCATGGTTTCCGGAAATGCTGCCGCTGCGAATGCAGATAATCTGATTTACAATGTTATGTTTGCCTTCTACGTGGCCTGTTCCAGTTTCATGAGTCAGAACTGGGGAGCAGGGAATAAAGAGAGGATGAAAAAATGTTATTTCGTAGCACTTACCTATTCTTTCAGTGCAGGACTGATTCTCGGTGGATCACTCTTCTTCTTCGGACGACCATTCTTGTCTCTGTTTGCTACAGAGCCGGCCGTTATTGCAGCTGGTATGCATAGAATCAGGATTATGGGATTCTCCTATGCATTCAGTGCCTTTATGGACTGTGCGATTGCATCTTCCAGAGGAATCGGCAAGAGCATTGCTCCTACATTTATTGTAATCATGGGATCCTGTGTGTTTCGTATTATATGGATCTATACGGTATTTGCTTACTTCCATACAATTCCATCTCTGTATCTGCTGTACATCTTCTCCTGGGGACTCACAGCGATTGCAGAAACCATATACTTTAAAGTTAGTTTCAAAAAAGTGCTTGCATAATAGATTTCCCAAAGAAAAAAGAGGGGTTTTCACAGATGTCCAACATCTGTAAAAATCTCCTCTTTTTTCTTTCTACTATTTATTCTGCACTTGTTATACTTTTATCAATCCTCAAGTACCAGCTTAGCTGCTCCGCAAATTCCTGCATCATTTCCAAGAGTAGCAAGCTTAAATTTCACATTCTTATTTGCAAAGAACGCTTTTTCCATAAAAGGTTTTTCGATAAATGAAAGCAGAACTTCTCCTGCTTTGGACACTCCACCGCCAATTACAAATACAGCCGGATCCAGTACTGCTGCCATATCTGCCATTGCATGTCCTAAGTAATTTCCCATTTCTGTCGCAACCTCTATCGCAACTTCATCCCCTTCCTTCACTGCATCAAAAACAGCTTTTGCTGAAAGATCTTCTTTTGTCAGGATTGTTGCACGTGTCTCATGCTCCATCTTCTTTCTTGCAAGACGAGAGATACCTGTTGCTGATGCATACTGCTCCAGACATCCGTGTCCACCACATCCGCAAGTATCTGTCTCTTCCAGATTCACACACATATGACCAATCTCTCCACCTGCTCCGTTCTCTCCCGTCAGGATCTTTCCATTGATGATAATGCCACCACCAACACCTGTTCCAAGTGTGACCATGATCATATTGCGGTAACCAACACCGCCGCCTTTCCACATCTCGCCAAGTGCTGCGACATTCGCATCATTTCCAAACTCTGCTGTCAATCCTGTCAGTTCTTCCAGCTCTTTCTTTGCATTCTTATATTTCCAGCCAAGATTCGCAGAACCGTTGACAATTCCATCTACAGTAACAGGAGCCGGCACACCGACACCGATTCCAAGAACCTGTTCTTTCTCAATGCCGTGCTGCTCTAACTTACCATTGATTGCTTCTGCAACATCCGGAAGAATCGCCGCACCTTCATTCTCAGTTCTTGTCACGATCTCCCATTTCTCTACAATAGCACCTGCCTCACTGAACAGACCAAGTTTAACCGTTGTTCCCCCGATATCAACACCAAAACAATATTTCATAAATCTATCTCCGTTTCTTTTTATATTTCACATAAGAATGCGGTACTCTGTAACATTTGTACCGCATCCTCTGTTTCTCTTTTGTTTTATTTTCTTCTCTTTGCCAGATTCTCCTGCACACGTTTGTACAGTTCCTGTGCCGCATTATATCCCATCTGTTTCTGTCTGTGGTTAACCGCAGCAGATTCTACGATGATCGCCAGATTACGTCCCGGACGGATCGGAATATTATGGCAGACAACTCTGTTGCCAAGGAACTCTGTATACTCCTCTTCCAGTCCAAGTCTGTCGTATTCTTTCTCTCTGCTCCAGTCTTCCAGTGTAATGACCAGATCGATATTCTGAGTTTCTCTTACACTCTGTACACCAAACATAGACTTTACATCCACGATTCCGATACCACGCAACTCGATAAAATGTCTTGTGATATCCGGTGCAGAACCAACTAATGTCTCATCACTGACTTTACGGATTTCAACCACATCATCCGTCACGAGACGATGTCCACGCTTGATCAATTCCAGCGCGGCCTCGCTCTTACCGATTCCACTTTCTCCCATGATCAGAACTCCGACACCATATACGTCAACAAGCACTCCATGAATGGAAATGCACGGAGCAAGTTTTACATTAAGCCAACGGATCAGTTCTCCCATAAAGGAGGATGTCTTCTTACATGTACCGAATACCGGAATATCATTTTTCTGAGCAATCTCAATGAAGCTTTCATCTGGCTGAAGTTCATTGCTGAAAATAATACATGGTACTTTATGTTCCAGAAGTTTCTGATAAATCTCAACTCTTTTCTCTTCTTCCAAAGTCTCCAGATAGGCACACTCTACATTCCCTATAATCTGTACACGATTCAGATCAAAATGATCGAAAAATCCTGCCAGCTGAAGTGCCGGTCTGTTCACATCCGGAACAAGAACCTCACGTTCTGTGATATCTACTTCCGGAGTGAGATTTTTCAGATTCATCTTTTCAACGATATCGGTTAATTTCACACCACTCATCTTGTAATCTCCTTTTCCTGTATCTCTTTTCGTTTCAGACATGCTGCCTTGATAAGCTCAAGAGATATATGATATTTACTGCTCGCATAAATCCAACATTTCCCTACATGCCCCATCGCCTGTACATAAGTATATCATGATTTTCTTTTCGATAAAACCCTTAATCATGAAAGAATTGATAAACCGATTCTGCTGCCTTCTCATTCATTGACGGAAGCTGCGCCAGTTCTTCTACTGTTGCGCTCCGGATTGCATCCAGGCTCAGATAATGCCGCATCAACGCCTTTCTTCTGGCCGGACCGATTCCTTCAATATCATCCAAAACGGAATGTACCTGTCCTTTGCCACGCAGCTGCCTGTGGAACTCGATTGCAAACCGATGGGCTTCATCCTGAATTCTTGTGATCAGTTTAAATGCTTCTGAATTGCGGTCAATCGGGATTTCCACATTATTATAATATAATCCCCTTGTTCTATGATTGTCATCTTTCACCATACCACAGACCGGAATATTCAGCTTCAACTCATCAAGCACCTGCAATGCAATATTTACCTGTCCACGGCCTCCATCCATCAGAATTAAATCCGGAAATGTTGTAAATTTTCCAGCTTCCGCATTCTCCTCACGTTCTTTTAATCCATGTGTAAAACGACGCGTAAGAACTTCTCTCATGCTCGCATAATCATCCGGTCCTTTCACACTCTTGATTTTGAACTTCCTGTAATCATTCCGCTTTGGTTTTCCTTTCTCATAGACAACCATAGAGCCTACCGATTCGAAACCATTTGTATTAGAAATATCATATGCTTCCATACGGACGATCTGTTCCAGTCCCAATAAAGATGCTATCTCCTTCACTGCACCGATCGTGCGTCCTTCTTCCCTCTTTAGCCGCTCTTTATCTTTAGACAGAACCATCCTCGCATTCTCTTCCGCCAGTTCTACCAGCTTTTCTTTTGTACCTTTCTTCGGCACACGGATCGTTACTTTCTGCCCCTTCTTCGCGCTCAGCCAGGATTCAAGAAGTTCCTGCTCTTCGATTTCTTCCGGCAGCATCAGCTCACCTGGAAGAAAAGGGGTTCCTGCATAATACTGTTTGATAAAACTGTTCAGAATTTCAGATTTTTTATCCTCTTCGCTGATTCTCAGATAAAAATGGTCTCTTCCGATCAATCTTCCGCCACGGATAAAAAAGACCTGTACAACTGCATCTTCATCCTGACATGCAACTGCCATGACATCTCTGTCTTCTCCACTGGAATCTGTGATCTTCTGTTTCTGAGCCACCTTTTTCACACTATTTAATAGCTCTCTATATTCGATTGCTTTCTCAAATTCCAGTGCCTCCGAAGCAGCCATCATCTTATCTTCCAGATCTTTTAAAATCATATCAAAATTTCCATTTAGAAAACGGATCACCTCATCAATGGATTTCCGGTATTCTTCCTGAGAAATATATCCCTGACACGGTGCCTCACACTGCTTGATATGATAATTCAGACACGGACGCTCTTTTCCAATGTCTTTTGGAAGTGAACGATTACAGCTTCTTATATGATACAGCTTATGGATCAGATCAATTGTGTCACGCACTGCCTGTGAGCTTGTATAGGGGCCGAAATAACGTGCTTTATCTTTTTTCATCTGACGTGCCAGCATAATACGAGGGTATTCCTCTCCTGTTGTCACCTTGATGAATGGATAGGCCTTGTCATCCATCAGCATCGTATTATATTTGGGCCGATGTTCCTTGATTAGATTACATTCCAGAACAAGCGCCTCCAGTTCCGAATCTGTCACAATATATTCAAAGCGGCGGATATGTGTTACCATCTGTTCGATCTTAACCCCTTTATTCCTGCTGCTTTGAAAATACTGCCGCACACGGTTTTTCAGACTGATTGCTTTTCCGACATAGATAATCTGATCCGTCTCATCATGCATCAGATAGACTCCCGGCCTTCCCGGAAGCTTTTTTAATTCTTCCTGTATATTAAAATTATAATTTTCCATAGATCCTATTTCTTGCCTCTGCTACAGACCAGCTATGTTCTTCTGCAATTTTGGAAACATCATCATACTCGAGTTTTTCTTTCACCACTCCATATCCGGATGCTCTCTTCACATGAACGGTTCCATATTCTGTCTGCACTTCGTCTATTTTCCGCTTAAGTCCATATCTTCTACAAAAATACTCTCTGACACCAAGCGTTGAGGTGTGTTTGAATATCAGCTGTAGAAAATACTCTTTCTGTTCTGCCCTGCACATACATGTGAGCAGAATCCCCGGCCGGTTTTTCTTCATCTGAATGGAGGATGTGTAAACATCCAATGCGCCTTCTTTGATCAGAAGCTCTGTCGCATATCCGATTTCCTCCGAAGTCATATCATCCAGATTACAGCACAATTCCAAAATTTCTTCTTCTACCTTGTCTTGCGTTTCTCCAAGAATCGCACGCACACAGTTCAGTCTTTCATACTCTCTTTTCCCAAAACCATAACCGATTTCTTCCATCTGCAGAACCGGCATCTGTTCATACTTTTTAACAAAATGCTTCAGAAGTGCGGCTCCTGTCGGTGTACAGAATTCTCCCTCCAGATTTCCTGCATACATTGGAATTTCTTTCATCAGATACGCTGTTGCCGGTGCCGGCACCGGAAGGATTCCATGTGCACATTTCACCTGACCATATCCGACACGAACCGGTGATGCAAGAATCTGATTCACCTGAAGTTCATTCAGCAAATAGCAGACAGCCACAACATCAGCTACTGCATCCATCGTCCCAACCTCATGGAAATGGATTTCATCCATGCGCTGACCATGCGCTTTCCCTTCCGCCTTTGCAATCAATTTATAGACCGCAACTGCGTCCTGTTTTACCTGATCTTCAATTTCTAACCGGTTGATCAGACGAACAATCTGAGACATCGAATGATGTCCGTGTTCTTGTGTATGCTTCTCTGGTTCTTCTGATTTATGTCCGATCTGCTCTTCCGTCTGCGTATGAGGATTCTCTTCTTCCTGTCCTTTCACAAACACACGCACCTGATATCCTCTGATTCCACCTCTTGTACACGCCACCAACTGATATTTTACCCCTGGGATTTTCAGATCATTCAACTTTTTCACCTGTTTTACAGGTTCTGAAAACAACTGCAATAATGAAGCCGTCAGCATATCCCCTGCTGCTCCCATCCCACAGTCTAAATATAATGTCCTCATTCCTTCGTTCTCCTCTCTATGTGATTGATCCGGCTTGCAAGAAATCCCGCGCCAAATCCATTATCGATATTTACAACACTCACTCCGCTTGCACAAGAATTCAGCATAGAAAGAAGTGCTGATACGCCACCGAAAGATGCTCCATATCCAACACTTGTCGGAACTGCGATCACCGGGCAATCCACCAGTCCTCCAATCACACTGGCGAGTGCTCCTTCCATTCCGGCTACAGCAATAATGACACGAGCTTCCATTAATTCGTCGAGATGTCCAAGCAGACGATGTACTCCTGCGACGCCTACATCATATAAACGAATCACTTCATTTCCAAGTGTCTCTGCTGTTCTTGCAGCCTCTTCTGCAACAGGGATATCACTTGTCCCACCTGTTGCCACGACTATTTTCCCGTCTCCATCCTTTATTGGAGTTTCGCCTATAAACCCAATCCGGCTGACTTCATCATATTGAAGTTCCAGGCGTTCTCCCACGTAAATCGCTGACTCCTTATTCATTCTTGTGATCAGGACTACTTTCTGTCCCTTTTCCTTCATTGCTTCTGCAATCCGGAAAATCTGTTCCGGTGTCTTTCCTTCTCCATAAATCACTTCTGCCACACCCTGGCGCATGGCTCTGTGATGGTCAATCTTGGCAAAACCAAGATCTTCAAAAGGCTCTTCTTTTAACTTCAAAGCTGCCTGTTCTACATCCATTGTTCCGGATGCTACCTGTCTTAAAAGATCTATCATTTCCTTTTGTTCCATCTTTTTCGCCTCATTCTAATTCTTCTTATCCAGGGTCTCATTCATGCTTCCCATTCTGTACCCTGTTAGATCCATTGTAACATAAGTGAATCCGAACTGCTTAAATTGTTTTACGATATCCTCACAGATTTCTTCCTGAAGTAACTTTGAAAACTCTTCCGGCAGCACTTCAATCCTTGCCATCCTTCCATGCATACGGACACGGAATTGCCGGAAACCATGTTCAAGCAATAACTGCTCTGCATTTTCCACCATGACCAGCTTCTCTTTGCTGATTGTTTCTCCGTATACGAACCTTGAAGCCAGACAGGCAAAAGATGGTTTCTCCCAGGTTGAAAGTCCCATTTCTTTTGACAATTCACGAATCTCCGCTTTTGTAAGTCCTGCCTCGCGCAGTGGACTTTTTACGCCCAATTCTGCCACAGCCTGAAGCCCCGGTCTGTAGTCGCCAAGATCATCCATATTAGAACCTTCTGCAACATAAGCAATTTTATTTTTCTCTGCAATTGCTCCAATCTTTTCAAACAGTGCATGCTTGCATAAATAACATCTGTTCGGTGGGTTCTGAGAAAATCCTTCAATCTTCATTTCATCCACCTGACAGACCTTATGACGGATATCTTCTTTTTTGCAAAATACAATTGCCTCATTCAACTCTCTCTTTGGGAAGGAACCGGATTGTACCGTGATCGCCATCACATTATCTCCCAATACCTCATGTGCCATCTTTAATAAAAATGTAGAATCAACCCCACTGGAAAATGCAATCGCAACACTGTCCAGTTCTTTTATGTACTCTTTTAAATGTGCTAATTTATTATGTAATTTATCCTGCATCTTTTTCTGCCACTCCTGTCTTTACCTTCTTGCTGTTCTGATTTTTTCTATCAATTGTAATTCTTTTCATACAAAAATGCACCCAATTACAATTTCATAAATCCTCGTAATCAAGTGCATTCATTATACTACGTAAAGTCCGGTTCAGGTCAAGTTAATTTGTATTGCTTCATTAATTCTATTTCATGATATCTCATGATTTATAGTTCCATCATTCCGGACATAATGCATCCTCCGGAAGCACCATTTTGTTTCAATTCTTCCCACTGTTTTTCATCAAACTTGATTCCACCAATCGCATATACCGGAACATTCACAGTACTACAGACATCTTTTAAGAATCCAAGCCCTCTCGGTGCCAGGCCTTTCTTGCAGTCTGTAACATAAATATGTCCTGCTGTCATGTAAGACACACCAAGTCTTTCTGCTTCCTTTGCATCTTCCACTGAATGAACGGAAGTACCGATTCTTTGAAATTGTTCTTTCACATCTTCCGGAAATTTCCTTAATTCCGGCAATGGCAAATGTACAGATGTACATTCCAATTCCAGTGCTGTTTTCCAGAACTTATGTAAAATACACGGAATCTCATACTTCTTGCAAACAGACAGAACTTCTTCTGACAGAATCCGATATTCCTCTTCTGCCAGATCTTTTTCACGCAAAATAATTGCCTGCGGTTTCACCTGACAAACCCGTTCAATCTGCTCCAAAAATGGTCTTTCGCACAGTTTTCTATTACTGACAGCTATAATTTTCAAATCTATCTCCGATAAGTCGCATTTCATCTTACACATAAATATAATCACTCATAACCGGCTGGAGATTATTTTTCAATAATGCATCATAAACTTCATCTACCGAACGTTCATCTGAAATCACAAACTGGTCATCGCCCTTATCCTCGATATCATCCACATGGCTTCCAATTCCTGTACTTACCCCTGCTGAAATCTTAGTTGCTGCAATACTTACCAGATTATCTCTGACACGCGCACACTCTCTTGTTGAAACTGTAATGCTTGCAAATGGCATAAACAGACGATATGCACAGACAACCTGCAGAAGCTGTGGCTCATGAACATCCATCGGATTGATTCTGTCATTATTGATAATCGGGCGAAGTCTTGGGCAGGAAAACGCGATTTCTGCATGTGGATATTTTCTCTGTAACAGATATGCGTGATATCCTGTTGCAAAAGCATCTTTTCTAAAATCATCCAGTCCTAAAAGCGCACCGAATCCGACTCCTCGCATACCACCTTTCACTGCTCTCTCCTGTGCATTGACACGGTATGGGAAGATTCTTTTATGTCCTGCCAGATGAAGCGTCTCGTACTTATCTGAATTATATGTTTCCTGGAATACTGTCACATAGTCAGCTCCACATTCATGCAGATACGCATACTCATCTGAATTGACCGGATAGATTTCCAGACCGATCACTTTGAAATACTTTCTTGCAATCTTGCATGCCTCTCCAATATACTCTACTGTAGATTTGTTGCGGCTTTCCCCTGTCAGGATCAGGATTTCCTGTAATCCTGTCTCTGCGATTGCTGCCATTTCTTTCTCAATCTCTTCTGCATTCAATTGCGCACGGTTGATCTTATTGTGACAGTTAAATCCACAATAAATACAATAGTTTTCACAATAGTTTGCAATATAAATCGGTGTGAACATATAAACACTGTTTCCAAAATGTTTTCTTGTCTCTGTCTGGGCTGCCTGGGCGATTTCTTCCAAAAACGGAAGGGCTGCCGGTGATAACAGCGCACGGAAATCCTCCGGAGTACGTTCCGAATGTGCAAGTGCATTTTTCACATCTGCTGCCGTATATTTACTATAATCATAGGCTTCCATTGCCTCGATCACCTGATCCATGATTTCTGATCCGATATCCTCCATCCCCGGAAGATAAGTCATATGATCGATTCTGTTTTTCTTCTGATCTTCCAGTATTTCTTCACTTAAAATACTTTCATTAACATGTGTATCATTCATCTCAACTGCCTCCTAGTCTTCCAGAAATCCTGTCAATGGTGAAGATGCACTTGCACCTCGCTCAATTGTTCTTCCAAGACCTGAAAGATAAGCACTTCTTCCTGCTTCAATTGCTTTCTTGAATGCCTCAGCCATCTCCTCGACATTTCCTGCTGTTGCGATTGCTGTATTCGCCATAACAGCTGCCGCTCCCATTTCCATTGCCTCGCATGCCTGAGATGGACGTCCGATTCCTGCATCTACAATAATCGGCAGATCAATCTCATCAATCAAAATCTGGATGAAGTCTTTTGTACAAAGTCCTTTATTAGAACCAATCGGTGCTCCAAGTGGCATTACACAGGCAGCCCCTGCATTCACCAGATCTCTTGCCGCATTCAGATCCGGATACATATATGGCATAACTACAAAGCCTTCTTTTGCAAGAATTTCTGTTGCCTTGATTGTCTCATAGTTGTCTGGGAGAAGATATTTGGAATCTCTGACAACTTCGATTTTTACAAAGTTACCACAACCAACTTCTCTGGAAAGTCTTGCAATACGAACTGCTTCCTCTGCATTTCTTGCTCCTGATGTATTCGGAAGAAGTGTTACATTTTCCGGAATATAATCCAAAATATTCGCAAGTCCTCCTTCATTTGCACGACGAAGCGCAAGTGTAATGATCTGCGCTCCTGCTTTTTCTACACATGCTTTCACAAGATCAAGCGAAAATTTTCCTGATCCCAGAATAAAACGTGAACTAAATTCTTTTCCTCCAAGTGTAAATGTATCTTTCTGATTCATAACTTAAATCCTTCTTTCTTTTTTATTCATTTAGATGTCTTTCTATACATCCTCTTCTCCAAGAAGCAAACGCGTGATCATATTTGCTTCATGCCCTGCACAGATTGCAACTCGTGGAGCCATTAATCCATTCCCATAAGTCGGCTCTGTCACACGATCTCCACATAAATAAAAGTTCTTCATCATTCTCTTAGTACTGATTATATTGCTGCTTTCATAGCCTGCCATTCCGGTTGCAGATACAAGTTTCTTCTCTGGAAAATGCTCCAGAATTCCATTCACCAGCATTGCTTTTGCTACCGGATTATCAAATGCTTCACAGACAATCTGAGCATCCGCAAACAGTTCTTTCAAATTCTCTTCTGTCACCTTCACACAATCTGTACGAATATCCAGATATGGATTGATCTTTAAAAGCAGTGACTTTAGCGCATCAGTCTTATACATTCCGATATGCTCCATGAAATACTGCTGCCGATTCAAATTGGTAATATCCACCACATCAAAATCAATCAGATGCAGATGCCCTACTCCAATTCGTGCAAGTGAATACGCTACATTAGAACCTAATCCACCAAGTCCGGCAATCGTCACCTGACCGGCTGATAAAAGCTTCTGTTTTTCCGGCGAATGGCGTTCATTCAGCGCTGTTTCGATTTCTTCTTTGCTTAATATTCTTTCTGATGCCATCTGATATCAGCCTCCTCCTACAAATGTCACAACCTCCAGACGGTCACCGTCTTTGAGCATTGTCTCTGAATAGCTGTATTTCGGAAGAATCTCTTCGTTCATTTCAACTGCGATTCTATTAATCTGGTAATTGTTCTGCTCCAGATAATCCGCAACACTCATTTCAGATATCAGCTGGATCTGCTTTCCATTTACTGTAATCATAACTACTCCTTTCCGGATAATTGAAAAAAGAGTTCATGAAAGAAATGTACCCGTGGTGGTGCACCCCTTCATGAACTCTCGCTCAATCTCAACTTATCCGATCTTCAATTGTCAATTTTGTCTGATTCGTAACAAAGAATGTGCCTTGCACATTCTTGCGCCTGCGGCGGTCGCTTGCGACATCTACATTGTACGCCGCAGTGTGCATCCTTAGCGGAGCGTTTTATATATTAGGAAAACACTTTCCTAATATATAAAAAGAGAGATACCAACAAATGTATCTCTCTAAAGTACTGCTTTATACATTCCTACGTTGGCATTATCCAAATCAGGTTATGGGTCGAAGTTCCCAACTTCCTCTCAGCCTGGTACACAAGCTCCCCGTGTTTTCTTCACATGATTAGTATAAAATCTTGTCTGATAGATGTCAACCGTTTTTTCTCCATCTGATACAAGATCTTTTCCCATAATGTGCCAGTCCAACATAACACACTTCTCCGGTCATCTCTGCGTCATATTGTTTTTCCTTTATCTGTTCCAGTGCCTTTTCTGCAAGCTTTTCTAAATCGTCTTTTTCATCTTTGGTATACTTGAATTCCAAAATTAAATTTGGATATCTGTCATGTTTTGCATAAAGACAGATATCACTTCTGCCTTCTCCGGTTTCCCGATTGCTTTTGATATCATAATCCTTTCTAAGAAATGCACACATTCCAAGCGTCATCATATGGTAACTGTTCTCATCTTTCAGATCATGATAGGATGGCAATTCCAAAAGAACTCTCTGATACTCTTCTGCGAACCGTTCCATATCCTTTCTTTTAAGAGCATTTAACATCTTTTCCATCTGTCTCTCATCAATTTGCAGATGACATGCTGTTAATTCTTTGAACACTTTCCATACTTCCAAGTTAGGAACCCGGAGCCGGTAATAGTCCTCTTCGATTTCTTTTGTAATTGTTACAATCCCGGCATTTACAAGAAGTCCCCATAGATTTGCTTCGTCCATTTTTTCATAATAAGCCATTGAAAAATCTACTGTCACTTCTACTTCGCCTTCTGTGATCAAGGCCTCATATTCTTTTTCAAAAGACCTTCCCTGTACTTCAAGCGCATTACGTAAAATACTGTTTTCGCTTGTATTAACCCAATAAGAATCCATCCTTCTTCTTGCCGCATAACACGATATTGACCATGGATTATATACATCTGTACTGCCAAAGTGATATCCATCATACATCTTTTTCAGCTCATCCGAAAATTCTGCTTTACAATAAGTAAGCAACTCTTTTACTTCTTGCTCTGTAAATCCAAAACAGTCATCATAATCTTCGTCCTGCACTGTGCAGACAACTAAATTATTGAGACCCGAAAATATATTTTCCTTCGCAATTCTCTGAATTCCTGTCAGAATTGCCTTTTGAAGATAATCGTTGCCTTTCAGGGATGTTGCCAGAAAACGATTCAACATGGCTCTTACTTCATCATAATATCCTTCGGAATTTGCAGACATAAACGGAGTATCATATTCATCTAACAGTAAAAATACTTTTTCCCCATAATACGCACTCAGTACCTGACAAAGAACAGCGATTGAACGAATCACATGATTTTCTATTTCTTTTCCGATGCTTTCCAGGCATAAACTGTTATAAATCATATTGAATTCTTTTACCTGGAATTCTGACAGTTTTCCATCATTAACCATCTGATAAAAGCGCTCATACTCCGCGCGTACAGTATCTTTCAATGCATAACACAAAGATTCTGCATCCCCCGCTTTCACGTTAAGGAAAGACAAAAATACAACAGGATATCGATTGAGCTCCTTGTAGTGGACAGATTTTGTAATCTTTGTTCCACAAAATAAATCGGAGGAATCTTTAGTACAGTCAAGAAATTCTGCCAACATTGACATATTAAGTGTCTTACCGAATCTTCTCGGTCTTGTAATTAATGTAATCTGATACCAGGATTCTAAAAACTGTTCAATAAACTGTGTTTTATCCACATAATAGGCTTGTTTTTCACGCAAATCGCGAAAGTCCTGTACTCCTATTGCAAGTTTAGGTTTTTCCTCTTGTATCCCAGATACATTGTACAGCATGCTATCTTCCTTTACCACGTCACAACTTGCAACATAAGTTGGTTTTCTTCCAAATAATTCATCTAAGGAACAGGCTAACACCTCACTAATTCGTTCCAGTACTTCAAAGTCCGGTGTCCGGTTTCCATTCTCATAATTGGTATAAGTCGATCTGGAAATCCCCAGTTTTTCTGCCATCTGCGCCTGAGTGTAGACCCGGGATTTACGTAATTTTGTCAAATACTCGTTAAATTTTGTTTTCATAGAATCACCGCTTTTTTTCTTTTAGTATACGCTTTTATGTTTCATTTTGCAACATTCTTTTTTATTTATATACAAAGAAGGACAGAAAGGTTTCGTTTTGTTAACCTTTCTGTCCTTTTTAAATAGTTGCTATCTTATTTTCCTTACAGCATAGCTCCGAAATCTGTTACGATTGCCTGTCCTGTAATTGCCTTTGATTCATCGCTTGCAAAGAACAGGATTACATTTGCTACATCTTCTGCTGTACAAGATGGTGTTCTAAGATTACTGTGTGTTGACATTGCACCGATCATATCCTGGTCAAGTGCTGCCGGATTTGTTCCTGATGTCATTGGTGTAATGATATTTCCCGGGCAGATTGCATTACAACGGATGCCTGTTGCCTGGAAACGAAGTGCTGTATGCTTTGTCACACCTACGATTGCTGCTTTAGACGCTACATAAGCAGCTCCGCCACATCCTTTCACTCCTGCAATAGAAGCAACATTCACGATAGATGCTCCTGCCTGCATCTTCTGTGCTGCGGCACGCATGCAACGCATAGTTCCTTTTTCGTTCGTCTCTACGATACGATCAAGATCTTCGTCTGAGAATCGATCGATTGGTTTCAGTCCTTCCTCAAGAATTCCTGCATTATTCACAAGAATGTCTACCTTGCCATATTTCTCGATCACGAGATCCATCAGTCGCTCCGGATCTCCCTTCTTCGAGATATCTGTTGAAACAGCGAAAACTTCTCCTCCTGCTGCCTTAATCTCTTCTGCTACTTTCTCCAGTGCAGCCTCTCTTCTCGCTGTGATAACAACAGTTGCGCCCTCTTTGGCGAACATCTTTGCTGTTGCTTCTCCAACTCCTGAGTTACCTCCTGTAATAATAGCTACTTTACCTTTCAAACGATCCATTTCAAAGATCCTCCTTTGTTGTTATAGGTAAAATTATACAATTCTTCTTTCAGTATTTCAATCTATTTATCTATATTTTACATTTTGTTTTATGCTTTATATTTCATCCAGACAAATTCATAGCCTTTCAAAACTGGATCTTTCACGTCTACAATTTCACCATTCACCAGATTTCTGAAACTGCCTTCTTCCTGCATCCACGCAGTCTGTTCACTTTCGCTGAAATTAAACAGTGCAATAAATCGTTCTCCCTTATATTCTCTGAGGATTCCTAAAATACTGTCATTGTGAACATCATAAGTATATACTTCTGCTTCCTGGGAAAAGACATTTTCCTGTCTTCGGATCTGTTCCAATCGGTTCAACATCTGGAACAATTGTCCCTGTACAGTAGAAAGGTCTTTTCTCTTATCCGCGAGTTCCCACAGGAATGCTCCTCTGTGGAGATAACGTGAATCAGATGCTTTTTCAGCATCATCTTTATAACTATAATCATTTACCTGTCCCAACTCATCCCCGCTGTAAAGCATCGGAATTCCCGACTGTGTCAACATGTAAGCGTGGAGCATGAGATCTTCTTGAATTGCCGCCTGCATTTTTTCTGCATTTCCTTCAAATCCCGCTGCTTCAATTCCGCACATGGATGCTGTTGTTCCACAAAATCGTGCATCTTGAGTTACAGGATCATCGTTATATAACTCTCCACGGCTGATGCTGCCTGCTATCTTTCCGGTGAAATAATCATTCAGATAACGCTTATGAGAAGGCTCTTCCATTCCCCATTGTTTCATTGTATCAAAATCAAGCCCCCACCCGATATCATCGTGACAACGAAGGTAATTCAAAAATGTATATTGCTTTGGCAGACGGCTAACTATATCCATCTGTTTCTTCAAAAGCCGGATGTCTCTTGTCGCAATACTATTCCAGGTCGTCGCCATTGTTGTAACATTATAGAGCATATGACATTCCGGTTTTTCAACTGTACCAAAGTACGGCACCACCTTTTCCGGCTCCATGACAACTTCTCCGAGAAGTATCACACTTGGGCAGACGATTTCAGCGATCATGCGCATCATTCTTACAATTGTATGTACTTCTTTCAGATTACGGCAGCTTGTTCCAAGTTCTTTCCAGATATAAGGAACTGCATCGATACGGATAATATCCATTCCCTGATTCGCAAGAAAAAGAAAGTTATACATCATTTCATTAAATACTCTTGGATTACGGTAATTTAAATCCCACTGATATGGATAAAACGTCGTAAGCACATAATGCCCGATTTCCGGAAGCCATGTGAAATTTCCCGGTGCAGTTGTAGGAAATACCTGTGGAACAGTTTCTTCGTATCTCGCCGGAATATCACCGTTATCATAGAAGAAATAACGGCTCATGTATTCTCCTTCGCCTGCTCGTGCACGTTTTGCCCACTCATGCTCCTCAGAAGTATGATTCATCACAAAATCCATGCATACATTCATACCATTTTCATGACATTTTTCTGTCAATCTGGCAAGATCTTTCATTGTACCGAGATCCGGTCTTACTTTCCGAAAATCTGCCACGGCATATCCGCCGTCTGATTTTCCTTTCGGAGTATCCAGAAAAGGCATAAGATGAAGACAATTTACATTACACTCTTTCAGATAAGCTAACTTTTTTTCTACACCTTTCAGATTACCGGCAAAGTTGTCAATGTACAACATCATGCCAAGCATTTCTTTTTCCTTAAACCAGTCAGGATTCTTTTCTTTCTTAATATCTCTTTTTTTCAACTCAGTGCTGCGCTTCAAGTAGTAATCATGCATCTGCTCACAAAGTTCTGCATACATTGCATCATTTCCATACAACTCCATGTAAAGCCAGCGTAATTCATCCTGATGTTTTTCCATACGCTGTGCAAAGATTTTTTCTGTATTATTCACATTCCTCACCATTTTCTGTTCCATCGTCAACCAATTTATTTTACTCTTTCACAAAACAATACTGATATGCCTGATATTCGCCCGGCTCTATCGGAAGCGGCATGCCGCCATACATAAGTGCAGCTCCGGTGTATCTTTTTCCACTCTTTTCTTCTCGATATACAGCTGTTTCTTCAAGCCCTTGAAGTTTCACATAATTTACTGTCATATTTCCATGAATCACCTGCATAACTATATTTAAAAGAACTTTACTTTGTTCTTTCTCATCTGTATGTACAAACTCCCATGCGCAGATTTCTTCTGTTGTCGGATTTGAGAGACGATAGTACAATCCGTTCTGAATGATCGGCGCATAGCTCTTATATTCTGCAATTTGCTCTCTGATCTCCTGCTTTTCTTCTTCAGAAAGTTTCATAAGATTCAGCTCGTATCCAAAAGTTCCGGACATTGCAACAACACCTCTTGTATGAAGTGGGGTCTTTCTTCCCGTCTGATGATTCGGCACTGCTGACACGTGAGAACCTACTACCGATACCGGATAACCAAAGGATGTTCCATACTGGATCCGTAATCTGTCAATTGCATCCGTATTATCACTACACCATATCTGCGGTGTGTAATACATCATACCGGCATCAAATCTTCCACCACCTCCGCTGCAGCCTTCGATCAGCAGATTCGGATATCTCTGTACAAGGCGTTCCAGGAAATCATAAAGTCCTAATACATAATCATGTAACACTCTTCCCTGATCTCTTGTTACAGAAGAATAAACATCCATCAGGCTTCGATTCATGTCCCATTTTACATATTCGATATTTCCCTGATCCAGTACCTTGCAAATCTGATCATAAATTGCATCTACAACTTCTTTTCTTGAAAAATCCAATACAAGCTGGTTTCTACTTCTGACCGGATTTCTGCCCGGAACCGTCAATGCCCAGTCCGGATGTTTCCGATAAAGATCACTGTCTTCTGAAACCATTTCCGGCTCGATCCAGATACCAAACTTCACACCCAGATCATTAATCCTCTTGATCAGATTTCCAAGTGTGCCACCAAGTTTCTTCTCATTCACAAACCAGTCACCCAGTCCGCTATTATCATCATCACGTTTTCCAAACCAGCCGTCATCCATAACAAGCATGTCAATATTGACTTCCTTCGCCGCTTTGGCAAGCTCATAGATTGTATCTCCGGTAAAATCGAAATAAGCTGCTTCCCAGCTATTGATCAAGATTGGACGAATTTCTTCTTTATATTTGCCTCTGCAGATATGTTGTCTGATACAATGATGCAGATTCTGAGACAAACGATTCATTCCTTCTGAGGAATAGGATAAAATCACTTCCGGAGCCTGGAACATTTCTCCTCTTTCCAACGGATAACGAAAAGCTTCTTCCTGAAGTCCTAGCATCATTCTTGTCTGGTTTAACTGATCTTTCAACACTTCTCCCTGGAAACATCCACTGTATACAAAGGACATTGCATAACAATTTCCTTTGTCTTCTGTCGTTTCTTTTTCTGCAAGGATCATCATCGGATTGTACTGATGACTGGAGGTTCCTCTGACACTTCCGATTTTCTGTGTTCCATGCACAACCGGAACTCTCTGAACATTTCGCTCCATCGCATGTCTACCATAAAATGTTAGAAGCTCATAATCTCCGTAAAGGAAATCTAGACTTGCTGACTCAATTTTGTTTAAATAGATTTTGCCACTGCTTTCATTTTTCACACACACACTTCTTGTAATAATATCCTGTGCGGAAAGCACTCCATAAAGAAGCACCACCTTAACTCCTGTCACCGGATCTTCCATTAAGATTTCCAGTGTCTGTGCTTCCTTATCACTTGCATAAACTGCCGGAAGTCCTTCCAGATTATATTTTCCATCACGGATTGTATGACTCTTGTAACGAAGGTCACAGCTCATACTTCCATCTGCATTTTCTACTGCAAATGCTGTACTTCTAAAATCCCCGTTCCCGTAACAAGGAAATTCCTGTGGAAGTGTATCCATTGAATACGTACGATCTTCTCCTGCATCATATGGATTTCCCGAAAATCCCCTGTCATAATATGTCAGAAGATAGTCCATACATCCATCGGTTTTCTTCCCGTAATATAGATGTAACAAAAATCCATAACGATCCACCTGCATCTGATATGTTGTATTTTTTGTCTGTAAAGTAAATGTTCTGTCTTTCTCGCAATATATAATTCCCATATCTAAATACCCCTGATTTCTATTTTAGCGAAGCAAGATTTGCATTACTGTCTGTTCTCGCTTCGCTATCTTTTACTTTTTATTATTTCACTGCTCCATTAACAACTCCGTTAAGGATATGCTTCTGACAGATCAGATAGAAGATCAGAATCGGAAGCAATGCCAACAGATAGGAGGCAAATGCCAGATTATAGTTTGTTCCAAACTGTGTCTGGAAGTTTAGCTGTGCCAATGGAAGTGTATTTCCGCTTCCTGAGCCTGACATAATTACAAGTGGTGTCATAACATCGTTCCATGTACCAAGTGCTGTCAGAACTGCAACTGTCGCATGCATTGGTTTCATGATCGGGAAAACAATCTTCCAATATGTTTTCCATGTACTCGCACCATCCACACAGGCTGCTTCTTCCAATGCCAACGGGATATTTGTAAGATATCCGGAATAAAGCAGTACATTCATCGGCATATAGAATACAACATACAGAATAATAACTCCTGCTCTGTTTGCCAGTCCCATCTGTGCCGTCTGTTTTACAACAGGCATCATCAGAATTGCAAATGGAACAAACATTCCGCTGACAACATAGAAATAAATGAATTTGTAAAATTTACTCTTCTTATTTCTTCCGATTGCATACCCCAACAGTGAATGAATCAGAATTGAAAGGACAACTGTTACAAGTGTAATAAATACACTGTTTCCGAGAGAATGCCAGAAATCTGTCACTCTCATTGCCTCAGCAAAATTATCAAAGCTCAAATGACTTGGCAAGGAAAGGATTCCACTGATACTATTCGTCATCTCAGAAGGCTTCTTCAGTGCAATTACGATTGTCATATACAGTGGAAAAGCAACCGTAATCAGACCAAGTAAAAGTAAAATCGTTACAGGCCAGTTTACTCGTTCTTTTATTTTCATTTTTTCCATTACAGCTGTTCCTCCTTTTTCCCTGTGATTGTCATCTGTAATACAGAAATTACAACAATAACGATAAAGAATATCACTGCGTTTGCACTCTGGAATCCAAACTGACCGCCACTCATACCATTGTTATAGATCAGATAAGAGATGGATTCTGTACTCTGTGCCGGACCTCCTTTGGTCAACGCCATGATCTGATCAAATACCATCAGGAAGTTTTTCACACAGAGTACCATATTTATGCTAAAGAATGGAATAATGAGAGGGAATGTCAGATGTCTGAACTTATTCCATCCTGTTGCACCGTCAATCGCTCCTGCTTCGTAAACATCCTCCGGAACTGTCTGCAGTCCTGAAATATAAATAATTGTATTCATCGCAATCGACTGCCATGCACACACGATTACAACTGCGATCCATGCCAGTTTTGTACTGGACAGCATACTGGAAGAAAGTGTCTTGCTTCCAAGCATTTCTCCGAAAGCCGGAAGAATGTATGTAAAAAAGTAATTGAAAATGTATCCTACAACCAACGCTCCGAGAACATTTGGAATAAAGTAGGCACCACGAAACGCACTCTTGAATTTAATCTTACTATTCAGTCCAAGTGCAAGGATCAAACTGATTACATTTGTCACAATCGTAGCTACAATTGCAAGTTTAAATGTAAACAGATAAGAACCTCCGACTCTGCTGTCTGTAAAAAGATCCTGATAATTTCTAAGTCCTACCCAGTCAAAGCTTCCATAACCTTTGAAATTCGTAAAACTATAAATCACACCTTTGATCAGTGGCAATGTATTAAAACAGAAAAACAGTGCCACGATTGGAATTGTTATCAGAAGAAAGGTCATTTTTCTTCCACTCATTGATTTCTTTCCCATGCTTGAATTCCCCTTCCTTAATCTTCGTCCGCATGCTCTTTCTCGTAATCTTCCACTTTGCGGATGATATCACGGTTATATCTCTTCCAGTCTGTATCAAACTTTGTTAAGAATGCATCCACATCCCCTTTCATAAGAAATGTCTGGATCTGTGCATCAACTGACATCTCTGAAGGATAGTAATGATCCTGGTAATCTGCCATTCTTCCTTCTTCTATGAAAGATTTCACTCCATCAAGTGTTGAAGCAAGTTCAAAATCTCCTTCCTTACAAGGAACCGCTTTCTGTTCATCCAGATAACTCTGTACATTTTCATCTTTCAAAAGGAAATTAAGCACTTCATACGCTGCCTCTTTATTCTCGCAGTCTTTCATAACACTGAACTGAAGATCCACACCGGAGTTCAGCTTATTCTCTGATGCGTCATTATTGGCCGGCATTACAAAGGAATCGATATCCATATCCGGATTTACTGTATGAATCTGTGGGATTGCATAACTTCCGATCGTGTACATTGCAGATTCTCCGTTTGCAAATGCTGTACAAGCTCCATTGTAATCATAGGCAAATGGATCTTTTGGCCCATAGGCAAGCAGTGCCTGTGTCTTTTCTGCCACTTCTCTATATTCATCTGAAAATGTTGTCTCGCCTTTGTTCACCTGGCTGCAGACATCTGCCGGTGCAAGATCAACGGCGATCGCATTCCACGGTGCAAGACAAGTCCATGTATCTTTAAATCCAAAATACAATGGCTGGATTCCTTCACTCTGGATCTGTTCACAGAGGGCTATAAATTCATCCCAGGTTTCCGGAATTTCCCAGCCATGTTCCTCAAACATTGCTCTGTTGTACAGAACTCCTGCTGCATTGGCCACATATGGAACAGCATACACGCCATCCTCCGGTACAAATTCAAGCGCTTTGTCTATATCCAGGTAAGCCTGTTTAATAGAGTCCAGACCTTCATAATCTGAAATATCCATCAACATATCAGAATCAATAAAGTTAGAGAAATTGACATCTCCACCGATTCCGATAATATCCGGAGCATCTTCTCTGATAAAACGTGTTTTAAGTACTGTCATTGCATCATTCGGAGATTCAATCGTCAAATGAATATCGTCATGAGTTGCATTGAATTCTTCTTCAATCTTTTCAAAGGTTTTTACTGCCTCCGGTTTATACTGCACAAGCTCGATTTCTATCTTCCCGCTGTTTTCACTCTTCTGTCCGCAGCCTCCAAGTATCATTGCCGAAGTCATACAAAGCATCAATCCCATGCAAATGATTCGATTGCTCTTCTTATACATTTCCTTACTCCTTCCTTCACCATACACCTTTCATTTTGACACATTCCGGAATATTTTTGTCATTTCACTTAGGTCATCTATTTGATAATCATATTCTAACATATCTTTATGCCACTATAAATATCAGAGTTTTTTAAGTTTTATAGCAAAATGCAATTTTTCTATTCATATATTGAAGTCATCTAGCATTTTGATATATAATGACACTAGAGGTGATTTATATGAGTGATTTACTTTTTTCCGTATTTCCAAATGAAAATTTTGTTGATCTGGGATTATATCAATATGGATGGGAACAATGTGCACCGGCTCACTCGTTCGGTCCTGCTGCAAGAAATCATTACATTTTCCATTATGTGATTTCCGGAACAGGAACATTACTTGCAGATGACGAGCATGGAAACACGACCGAGTGGCAAGTAAAAAGTGGACAAGGCTTCATGCTTTTTCCGGGACAGGTCAATACTTATATTGCTGATTCCACACTTCCGTGGGAATACACCTGGGTAGAATTCGATGGTCTTCGTGCCCGTGAGATTGTTACAACCGCAGGTCTGAGTTTGAATCATCCGGTTTATCATGCCAGTTCAAAAGAACTTCGCAATCAGATGATGGAAGAAATGCTTTATCTGAGCCATCATCCCGAAGAATCTCCGTTTCATCTAATTGGACATCTCTATCTGTTTTTAGATTATTTCATGCGTTCTGCCGCAACAGTTCATGTGAAGCAAAACGGAAGTATCCGGGATTTTTATATTAAAGAAGCTCTTTCGTACATTGAACAGAATTTTCAGAATGATATTTCTGTAGAAGATATTTCCGCTTCCTGCGGATTGAACCGAAGCTATTTCGGAAAAATCTTTCATGACACAATTGGACGTTCCCCTCAGGAATTCCTGATCAGTTATCGTATGACCAAGGCTGCAGAGCTTTTGAAGATCACTTCACTCTCGATTGCAGATATTGGAAATGCCGTCGGATATCCGAATCAGCTGCATTTTTCACGTGCATTCAAAAATGTATATGGGATGTCACCAAGAAATTGGAGAACTGTGAATAAGATAGAACAATAGGGACAGTGGTTTTGCTCCACTGTCCCTTAATAAATCACATTATCCTATTAACATCTCCTGTTCAATTTCCATTTCACTTTCCAGGATACATTGCTTCAACGCTTCCAATTGTCCAGCATTTAATGCCTCTAATTTTTTCTTCTTCTCACTGTTTAGTTTAATGCCTTTTCCATTTTCCAAAGCATCCTCATAAGAAAGAACATCCATCTTCCATGGAATCAGATCTGTAAAAATATTCTTCTCATTGTATAAAAAGATCTGTATTCCGCCGTAATCCATATCTCCCCAATGATAGCATTGGATTTCATTCGGTGCTGTCTTCATTAACATTTGTAAAAAGCGAACTTCTTTTGGCGAAAAGTAACCATGACAAAAGAGATATAAAACTTTTGGATCATATTCCATACTTTCGTAATTCGCTTTATTCTCAATCACAATGATTTTTTCAACACCTTTTTGTAAAGTTGGAACGGCATGCTCTAATGTCTGTGCATTAAGTACTGTTCCATAATAATTCGAAGAAGTGTCAATTTTCTCCTCGCTCGCTGTGCCACTGCGATCTGTCAGACAATACTCCACGGCACCTTTCCATTCTAATGTCTGAGAATAACTTAATATTCCATGTGCTGCCAGTATCTCATCATCTGACATGCCCTCGTCATATTGCGGAGAGTATTTCAAAGCTTCAATGACTGCACCTTGATAAATGCGTTCGAAAACTTTAGATGGTGTGATATCATTTTTCTTTTCAAATACTTTAGAGCTGAACACACGCTTCCATTCCGGTTCTTTCAGATCAGCTAAAGCTTTCAGGCATTTAAGAAATTCTTCATCCTCCGCTTTGGATAACTCTTTCGTATTTCCTTTATTCAGCTGTTCTAACACATGATCACAATAAGCGCTTAGACAGCTTTCGGATACATCCACCTGCAGTTTGCATATTCTTGAAATTGCCTGTAACTGACGCTCTCTTGGATCCATGATTCCAATCAGCTCACATAATCTTGGAATCACTTCTACCCGATAATCAATCCTCGTAATATCTGTATTCATTTCTCTCCAGTCAAAATACAGATACTCTTCTCCACCTAATGCTGGGATCCGTTCCAGAACTTTTGCCTGTCTGACCAGTTCCTCTCTGCCACCTACTGTTTTTAAAAGGTCTCCATCCACCTTTGGGTGCTTCATTCCCGAGAGATTTCCTATGCGATAGTCCTTTGTATTCGTCTTATCGATCAGCCATTTTGCCAACGGCAGATTCTTTTCATTCAATTCCATATTTTATCCTTCGATTTTCATCAGCACTAATCTGTGAGCAGTCTATCAAGCAACATCTGCCTATTATTTATGAACATTTCCGTTATTTGATAACTCTCTGTTTCTTCATATTCACATAAATGAATTCGCCCATTATCAAAACAATAGATGTCTGCATCTGGTATACCTAATAGAATAGGCGAATGGGTAACTATAAAAAACTGTGCTCCTTCTTTTGCAAATCGATATATTTGCATTAACAATGTAAGCTGTCTTTGGGGTGATAATGCAGCTTCTGGTTCGTCAAAAAGATATAACCCATTTGAATGCAAATTATTCTGTGCTAATGCAAGAAAACTTTCTCCATGTGACTTTTCATGGTATTTAGCGGAAGGGTGCTTTAAATCTGCATATTCTTCTTCCTGCGTTGCAACATTATAAAAACTTTCAGCTCTAAGAAAATATCCCCACTTTTCCTTACGATAACCTTTTGAAATTCTTATTGCATCACATAGTTCTGAATGTGTATCATGAGTAGAAAAAATATAATTCTTTGTTCCACCCTCCGGATTGAAACCATGTGCCACAGCAAGTGCCTCCAACAATGTCGATTTACCACTACCATTTTCTCCCACAAAAAAAGTTATCGCTTTGTTAAAATCAAGCTTCTCAACACCTTTAAAAGCCTCAATTCTCTTTAAATAGCTGTCATTATCAATTCTATCCCAATCGAATATTACTCCGTGTATAAATTGATCATTCATATTGAACCTCTACTCTTCGATCTTCATCATAACCTTACACTTCTTTTTATAACATGCGACCCCATATTTTATAATCTTATGGATTCCTTCCTGTTCCAGAGCTTCTGTATATCTGACATCTGTGATCTGCTGAAGTGCATTTTCACATTCTTTTTCCATATTTCCGTCAGATGCATATTTTACCTCTATGACAATTCCAACATCCTCATCTTCGATACGAATCAAAATATCACTGAATCCATCTCCTGATTCCCTGTTTGACATTACAGACCAGTTTTCTTTGAAACCGAGAATTCCAAGAAGTAATCCGTGATAGAAGTTCTCTTTCGTTGGTTTCTGCACAAAAGTATCTCTGATACTGATGGTTTTCTTCATATAATCTGTGAAAATACTTTCGACTTTCTCTGGATTTTGTTTTAATAATGCATCACAAAATTCGCCAACGGTTTTTCCATCCTTTTTAATGCTTTCTTTAAACATCTTTAAGATATGATTCGTAATGATGTTTCGTATCTCCCGGTTCGGAATCACCAGATTATATCTGTCACCATTCGGCTCTCCTCTTTGTGTCAGATACCCGGTCATGAAGAGCGTACTCCACAGATTATCGATAGAAGAATACAATTCCTTATAAGTCAGTTCTGGATTGATTTCTTTCTGGACAATTCCTCCATTCACCAATTGTTCCAGTTCCATTTTTGTCAGTTTATGTGGCTCATTTACACTTTCAATAAAATGACTGATCACACTGTTTCCGCTTGTGTTCGCCCAGTAATTCTTTGGTGCAAGCTTGGGATCTGTCCGATGATCACTACAGAAATTAATGACATCCCACGGACAATAAACTTCTACATCCCCAAATCGATAACCATCGTACCATGATTTTACTGTATCATAATATTCTTCCTGCCCATAATACTCAAGGAGTTCTCTTACTTCACTGTCTGTAAATCCAAAGGTCTCATCAAAGCTTTTATCTGTAATTGAATAAATTTTGAAATTATTAAGCCCTGTAAAAATACTTTCTTTTGCAACTCTGAGACAGCCCGTTAAAATTGCAAATTTCATACTCTTATTCGTTTTCAATCCATTCTCAAACAAGTTACGGATCAGTAGTACCATCTCATCATAGTAGCCATTTTCATTCGCTTTTGCCAGTGGAACATCATATTCATCAATGAGCACAATCACCTTTTTCTCGTAATGCTTCTCCAATAATTCTGTGAGTTCCCTGATACTATATACCAATGAATCATTTGACATTTCTTTTTTCTTTAATTGGTTTAATAGCTCCTGTTCTGTCTCATCAAGTTTTGTACTCTCGGAAAGAAATGACAATCTGCGTGCTTCCTCGTTGATTGTTTTAACCAGAAAGTCTCTTGCTTCCTCATAAGTTGTACCATTAATACCTTTCAGACTAATAGAAACCACTGGATATTTTCCCTGATATTCTTCACACAATTTAAGATTCTTTGATATCTCTAATCCATCAAATAATGTTCTCTCACTTCCGATTTCAAAGAAATGCTGAAACATACTCATATTCAGAGATTTTCCAAAACGTCTTGGACGTGTAAAAACATTTACTTCTGCCCATTGTATAAGTAACTGTTCAATCAATCTTGTCTTATCTACATAATAAAAATCTTCCTGTCGAATCTCTTCAAAATCTTCAATTTCAATCGGAAGCTTTCTTAATTCTGTCATTTGCATCCCCTTTCAACTAAAACAGGATTCATGCTATCGTTGTTTTTAATGATAGCATGAATCCTGTTTTCTGCCAAGTAAGGAAACCAATCAGGAAAAACAAACTCTGTCCCTATTTGGCTCTTTCTGGTCTATCAATATATTCCTCAAAATCGGCAAAAACTGATCACTCGACATCTCTCTGGTCTTTTCTGGAAAATTTGATATTTAAAAACTGTTTCATAGTTTATACACTGCCTCCCTTGCTATTCGTTTGTTTATTGTTTTTCTACGGCGACTATAACATTTAAGAAGGTACAATTATTGTAATTTTATTTTTGTATTTAATGCTAAATTGAATAAAGTAAAAATTTTGCCAAATCACTTGTAATATGATATGCTTAAATAGCCGCGACTCCTTCCGGTAGAAGGGAGGTGAAATCTGTGGATGTTCTAATTTCTTTTATTGTCTCCGTAATGGCAGGTATTGTTAGCTACTTTATTTGCAAATGGTTGGAAAGAGACGATTAGCGGCACCAGCCTAAAGGTATAAGCCACCTTACATAACGGAATAGAAAAAGCTCAGAGGTCACGACTCTGAGCTTTTTCTTTTTCCTGCAGAAGTTTGATCTGTAGAAATCTAATTTCTTTTATTAGCTATTATCAGAATATGCCATACAAGCTAAAAAGTCAACTTGAAAATATAAATTTTTTAAAGTTTTTCTTTATTCCTCCACTTCAATATAATACTCTCCAGCCCCCGGAAAATAACATTTCGATAAATACCTTCTGAATCTCACATCCCTGTTTGGTTCATTTTAAAGCGTAGTCCTTATCCACTCATCCGCCAACTCCGGCCACTGTTTTGCTTCTTCCGGCACAGGAAATGTTCCATCGTTCACTGCCTGCCCCAGTGCAAAAGTCTGTTCCAATGTATATGGTTCTCCAAACTCTTCATTTGCCCATGCTTCATCAGCAAGTGACACTCCATGCTTCCCTTTTGAAAATACATGGAATGCATAAGGAATCTTCTTTTCCTGTAGCGCCTGTGCAAATAAGAAGGAATTCTGAACCGGAACCAGTTCATCTGTCGCCGTCTGCCACAAGAAACATGGAGGCATATATTCTGTCACTTGTTTTTCCAGAGACATATATTCCAGTTCTTCCTCAGGAGAATCCGCATAACATAATCTTATCTTTATCTACATGAAGTTCTTCTGCATTCAAGAAACAATTTGGGATAACACCGTCAGAATACAGAAAGCAGCAGAATGATTGATCCTGCTGCTTTCTCTGTATCATACGGTACGATAACCGTTTCCTTATTCATTTCCCTCAACCATATCGAGGTAATCCCCTTTATCAATATGCATCATAGACACCTGATTCTGATGTCTTCGGAATCCATAGACACAGTCTACATTTCGTATCAGCGACTGTAGACGTTCATCCGGTACACATACGATCAGCTGCAACTCCAGCTCTCTTGCATAGTGCAGACACACCTCACTTCGCTCCTTATCCATCTTGGAAAATGCTTCATCAAGAAGTACTAAGCGGATCTTGGAATCGCGGTTTGTCTGCTGCATATAGAGCATTGCGAATCCTGCAAGCAGTGCTACATATTTCGGGTTCTGTCCCTCTCCTCCGGAATCACGGCCAGCCATATCATCGACTGCATTTTTGCGGACATTTCCATTCTCATCCTCTACCTTTTCATACATACTGAAAGTCAGATAATTACGGTAATCCACATACTGCTCCATCTGCTGACGATACTGACTTAAGGACCTTGCATCTTCCTCCTTCGGAGGCATGAATTTCTCGGTCAGACGCTTAATATCTTCTTCATACTTCTGATAGAACTCATCCTCACCAAGACTTAACTGACCTTCAAATCCGTAGTCATCGAACACTTTACTGTCTAGTTCAGGTGCTGTAAGCATCTCATAGAACTGTCCATTTTCATTCTGAGCCGGTATGATATCAATCTGGTAAATGCTGTCCGAGAACTTGATCTTCGCAAGCAGACGGTTGATCTCTTTTTTATGTCTGTAAGCTGCCTTGATTTCACCATGAATGGAAGCAATCACATTTTCACGCAATGTATAGTAAACCAGATTATACTGCTTATCGAATTCTTCCTTGTACTTCGGTTCGAAATCTTTTCTGCACTGATTCAGCACTTTGTCATACACATCATTTTCATGTTCTATTCCTGTGAAACCATAGGCCGGATAAGCATTATTGAACTTATTTCTGCTTCTTTGCAGTTCTTCTCTCTCCGTCTCTTCTAACGTTTCCAAAGCATCTTTTTCTTTTGCCTTTTCTCTCTTATACGATGCTTCACTCTGTACTGTTAACGCATCTGTCACTTCATTCTGAAGCTGTTCGTTGACAACAAATCCCTCTGTCAGGAAGTTTATCTTTTCTGAAAATGATTTGATATTACTCTCGATTTGTCCCTGTGTCTTCGCATACTGTACTACTTCACTTTGAATGCCATTAAGAATCTCTGCATTTTTCTTAAGCAACTCCAGTAATTCCTGCTTTTTCTTCTTCAGTTCGACGGTCCGGTCGCCTCGTTTCAATTCTTCTACTTCCAGACGTAATTTTTCCTGTTTCTCGTAATAATCCTGAAGCTGTTCCGCTGCTTTTGAAAGATGTAAGATCTGTTCTGTACTCTGGTTCAGACACTCGAATTTCTGTGCTGCACGCAGTGCCATCTCAACACGGCAGTCCTCTTCCACTTCCTGTTTCAGCTTCGCTGTTTCTTCTTCCAACTCAAGAAGTTTCGCCTTTGACACCTTCGTTCCGATGCAGGCATATTTCTCATAATCATTCTTTCTCAAATGTCGGAAAATGTAATTGCTGTAGGAATAACAGTCCTTTGTGACACCATCTTTCGTCTCATGAAGTTCTTCTACCGTCTCACATTTCTTAATGCGGCCTAAGTATCGCTTCAGACAAGTATCTACATAAGCTTCCTCTGCGCGCACACACTCGTACAGTGTATTCTCATCTGCCTTCGGCTTGTCTCTCACGATTGCCGCAGTATCCATGAGTTCGACATCCTCGATCCCCTTCATCTGCTTCATTTTGCGAAATGCTTTCGCAGCATCTAACGTATATTCAGGTGATGTCACCAGACTGTGTTTCACACGTCCCATACGTCCTTCGATTGCATTTTTCCACTCTTCATCCGTAATATCAAACAAGTCCGCAAAGATATTTACATGGATCGTTCTTCCATACTGAGTACTAAGTATATTCTGTAATTCCTGTCTTGCACGCTTCAATTCCGCACGATATGGTTTTCTGTCATTTTTGAGGTCTTCTACCATCTCCCGCTTCTCTTGAAGTTCTTTCTGATTCTCACGAATTCTTTCGCGAACATCGCCTAATTCTGTATTAATATTGTCAAGCGCATCACTTAAATATTGCTTTAGCTTTTCAATCGAATCTTCACTCACAACACCATCTCGGATATCATCAATTCTATGCAGCGCCTGATTGCTCACATAAGCACTGACTTCATCGTCTTCCTCCCAGGCGGAAAGACCTTTTACGATATCTCTCCATTGTTCTGAATTCGTTGCTAGGAGCTGGATCGTATTTTCAATCTCCTTTAGTTCCTTCTCTTTCTGTCCATAATCGCTGGCTTTGAGTTCTGCCTCGACTTCTACCTGTTCTTTCGTATAAGCATCTTTCTCTGCCAAATAAGATTTTCTCTTTTCTTCTTTTTCCTCAATCTTCTTGAGAACATCCTGCAGATCATCCTCTTTCGATTGCAAATGTGCTTTACAATTTTCTATTTCAATATATTTTAAGATCTGTTCCACATAGATCTTATCAGCTCTTGCTTTCTGCAAGGCTAGATTGTGCTGACTGATCTCGTCAAGCATTTTAATTCTCTGCTCCAGATCTTCTACGCATTCCTTGATCTCACGGTAAGCGCCAAGCTGATCACTGATTGTTGCAACTGTGTCTTCCTTGCTCTTTGGGAACATATAATCTTTGATAAACTGTCCCGTTCCGTTCGTCATACGAAGTGCAATCGCGCTTTTCTCCATTGTCATCATACGACCCGGCTCTACATAACCAAAGATTGCATCATAAACCGTTTTCAAATACGCTTCTTTCGATGGATATACACGGTTCACATCTCCGCGACCTCTGTTGTCAGCCGATTCTATCCTTGCTTCTACCAATTTTTTAAGTTTCGCGATTGTATACGGGATACCTTCTTCTGTCAAATATTCATCCTCCGGAATCTTTCCAGAATGACTGAAGAAACAATGTTTCCTGATGTCTGTATCTGCCTTTCCAACCTCAAATGAAACACCAATACAAGTATGTGTATTCTTTCCTGTATCCTTAATCTCCAAGACGATCTGAGAACAGAAGTCCTGGTCTTCTCGGTTAAAGGAACCGTCTTTCTGCGCTCCTCTAAGATAACTTAGAACACTACGCCTGTTTTTTGCGTCATCTGCCGCTTTATTCAAGAATGTGGAAGATATACTTCCATATAAAACAACCTGGATTGCATCCATAACAGTAGACTTACCAGATCCACTTTTCCCACTGAAAAGATTCACATACTCATGGAACTCCATCACTTTGTGACTGATACCGCCCCAGTTATTCATTAACATTCTAGTAAATATTTTCTTCGACTGTTTCTCTTTCATCTTCCACACCTCCCTCTGCTTCTTCCTGGATTTCCTGTTCAAAAACTTCTTCTGTAATCTCTTCCTCTGCGTACTGATCTTCCTGATATTCTTTGATCAACGCAGTAATATCCATACTTCCACAATATAGATTGATCGTGCTGTAGATATAAATCGGAGTCTCATCCTCAACATTCTGGATTGCTCCCGGCACTTCAATGATCTGATGCTTACTCATCACATATAAAGCTTCTTTCCACTCACCCATCGTAAGCTTATAATTAATCAGATTCGTATTCTTTCCATATTCACGAATCTCCGCCAGATTCGTCACGGTAGCTTTCAAGCCTTCTCCTAAAATCTTATCTCTGTAAATTAATTTAACCAGTAAGATTACTTTTGTAACGGTGGCATTTATCTTTTCTATCGCGATTCCATCTCCATGTAAACGGTAAATGTGTTCCTGTGGGTCATGCACTAATTCACAGCTTAAAACAGACAGATAGTCTTCAATAAACTTTCTGTGTCTTGTACAGATCTCATAATGCAGATTGTCTCTTGGGACAAGTGTTACAGGATCATATTTCATCTGTAAAATACATGTCTGTCTGAATAATGCAGCAATTGTTTTCTTCAGGTTATCAGCTTCTGTCACTGACAATTCTTCCATATAATTAACCATCTGATTCTACTCCCTCTATCGTAAGTTTTGAAAATCGGAAACCAGCCTCATTCTCCATCTCCTGCGCCACTTCAATCTGTGCCTTACTGTCCGCAGATTCTGTTGCATGCTGCCATACCATAAATAACTTCTCCAAATCTTCTATTGATTTTACAGTATCTTTTGTCACTGTGAATTTTCCATTCTGTTCATTTTTCTTTCGGAAATCTCTGATCTCTTTCTGCGTATACAGTGGTTCCAGGACAAATTCTGTCATATTCTCTTCCTGTGATTTCTCAGGTGTTACCGCCTGTGGAGTGAACTTTTCCTTCTGATTTTCACGTCTTTGATACAGACTCTTCTCTGTCATAATCTTATACGGCTCCGAAAACCTAAGTTTTGAAGACAACTTATCCAGAATCTCTTCCGACTTGCCACTTTCATTGATCAGATTAATCAGTGCGACTGTCTGATCTTCTTCCATTACACCTTCCATCATAATGTAACGGATTCTTGCTGCGGCACGGCTTGCGAATACCGTCTTTTGTTCAATCAGCTTATTATATCTTCGCTCAATCGCATCAAACTCTCTCGAAATCTTATAGAGCATATCTGTCGCCTCTTCGCAGATCTCAATCATTCTCTTCAGACGGTATGATTTTCTCGTATTCTCCTCTTCACTCAGAAGCTCTGTTTGAAATGAATATTTTCTTGCTTCTGTCTTTTCCAGATTTTCTTCGATCAACTCTTTTACAGCTTCTTTGTATCGATAAAAGCTGTCTGTTGTAGTCAATATCGCATATTTTTTGCTATCACTGTTATTGATCTCTTTCACAAGTACTTCCTGGATTCCTCGGAAACTTCTCTGCTTTGACAGTTCATCGAAATAACCGCGCATTCCCTCCTGCATGTTCGCGAGCATCTGCAGAAGTGCTCTTGATGTATGAAGCGCACTTTTTAAAATCTCATTATTCTTCTCTTTGTCTAAACTGTAGGTATAGAGATGACTGTATACCGTAAGCACACTCTCTCGTTCCTTACCGTCATTTTCACTGTATAATTTCTGAAATAATTCTACAAACAGCTGACTGTATTCCGGAAATGAAACAACATAACTATTCAACGTTTCATCATAATCCCTTCTAAGCCATCCCCAGTCTTCAAAATGCTTCAGACTGACTGATGCCATGTTGGCTCTGGTGATCAGTTCTCCTTCCTCATCGACTCTTGCCTCACTCCAGTCCAGTGCCATCTTCGCCAGTCGTTCATTCATAATCATCTGACACTCTCGTTCCGTAAGCCCGAGAAGAGAATAAGACTGACTGCTCTCCTCATAAAGCGCTACCAGAAACTGCATATAGAATTCCATATATTTACTTCCAAATATTTTATATAGATCCTTTGGAACTTTTTCGACCAGTTTCATGTTTTTTCTTATGTCTCCTTTTTATTCCTATTAAAGTTTCTTTTACATCTTTTTCATTTCTTATAACATCTTCTCTGCTTCAAAAAACTGAGAAAAATGTGCAATGACCGGACATTTTCCCTTCTCTGTCTGAAGCCACTCAATCTCATTCACATTTTCCTTCGGCCGATACAAGATCACCGGCATTCCTATATTCTGTGCTCCTGTCACATCATGTGCGATGCTGTCTCCGATAAAGATACTTTCTTCCACCATCACTCCTGCTTTTTCAACACAGAGATCAAAAAGTTTTCGATGCGGTTTTTCCTCGCCAGCCTCTTCACTTGTCACAATTCCATCAATATACTTACCTAATCCAAGCTTTAATATCTTCCGATACTGGACATCTGAAGTCATATTGGATCCTATACCGATATAAATGCCTCGCTGTTTCAATTCTTTCATCAACTCTTCAATTCCAGGAGATGGAATAATCTGATCGATCAATGTATCCCAGTACAGATTATACATCTCATACGCATATGGGAAAACCGGCTTTCCAAGTGTCTCCAGCATACACTGAAATCTCACCAGGCGATTATGGTTCACCGCATAATCTCTTCCGGCTCTGTCATCTGCCTTCACTCTTGCCTCGGCAACATATTTCTCCAAGTCTTCTTTTGCTATGCCTAAATTCTCATATGCCCATTCTTTCATCACCGGCATCGTATTATTATGCGCTCCAATATAATCATAAATGGTGTCATCTATATCAAAAAATACTGCTTTTGTCATCCCAATGTCTCCTGTTTTTTTGCTACTGTCTTGATTAATGTTTTGCATCTTCTGTGCCTTGCATTCAAGAATGCCTCTGCATTCTTGCTGCGAGATGCGCGTCATGCAATGCATGACATACTTCTTCTGCGCATCTCTGCAATCCTGCCGGAGGCTATATCAGATGGG